>OCRG01000017.1_pt1 | contig 26868 bp, 22 predicted proteins | sample 1535071 | NCBI WGS metagenome assembly OCRG01 (sample SAMEA3275605, study PRJEB22092) | marine metagenome | biome: ENVO:00000447; feature: ENVO:00002042; material: seawater | collected 2014-06-22T16:30:00+00 | depth 0 m
TAGAAGAGTCATTTCAGCTATCTGAGTAAAAAACATTTCTTGTAAGCAACCACTTACACCCCAGGTCGCAGTTAGCTTCGTAGTTCACAGAAGTTGAACGAAAACCGCCCGAGTTTGCAACAAAAAACCCATAAGTTATACAGTATTTATCCACAGATAAATTATTTATAGGTATTGATCTATTTTCTTTCTTAAGTTTTCCAAAATAAAACGTAAGTATTTGAAAATTATGAATTTAATTTTTCTTGATCTGAAGATAAATTTGTGGATAACTATTCATCCTGTTGCGTAGCTCTACTAGGGTTGGTTTTTAGAAACCGCGGCAGCTGAAAATAAAGAAAACGCCAGCAAGAGCTGCGCAAGCGGCACGTGCCATCAATCACGCCATTAGTAGAGACACCATAATAAAATGGAACAACGATCCACAAATCATACGTCCAGCAACAATCAGAGTCTCTGGAACGAATGCCTTATCCAGTTGAAACACGAGGTGCCAGAGGTTCAATTCAACACGTGGGTTAGGCCGCTTACTCCCGTAGAAGACCAGACAGCATTCGTATTGAGTGCACCGAATCGATTTATCAGAGATTTCGTTGAAGATAAGTACAGCCACTTGATAAATGAATGTTTATCGATGCTTAGTAAGGATTCGCAGATATTAAGTTTGCGGGTTGTAACGGGTGAAAGGACGGTTGTAGACAAAACCACTGAGTCATCGGTGTCAGCGCCGCAAAGGAAAAAAGCAGAACTCGCACAGCGTGATCCGTCTTTGCAGAGTGAGAGACCCGTAAACCAAGCGATCTCACCGACATCGCGAGCGATGTCGTCCACATTGCAAGGGGCTGCGCCCACAGTGGTAGTGCCGTCACACCAGCACAATCTTGTTGAAAATTATACGTTTTCCAGTTTTGTTGAAGGTAAAAGTAACCAGCTTGCATTAGCTGCAGCGCAGCAGGTTGTGGAAAGCCCTGGGGATGCTTATAACCCACTGTTTCTTTATGGTGGCGTTGGCTTGGGTAAAACGCACTTGATGCACGCCGTTGGTAACGCGCTCAGGCAGCGCAAGCCTGATGCGAAAATAGTGTATTTGCATAGTGAGCGGTTTGTGGCTGACATGGTTAAGGCGCTTCAATTAAACGCCATAAATGACTTCAAACGGTTTTACCGATCCGTTGATGCTTTGCTCATTGACGATATCCAGTTTTTTGCCAACAAAGACCGGAGTCAGGAAGAGTTTTTCCACACGTTCAACGCGCTACTTGAAGGTGGTCAGCAGATGATTTTGACGTCTGATCGCTACCCAAAAGAGATTGATGGCGTTGAAGAGCGTTTGAAAAGCCGTTTTGGCTGGGGGTTGACTGTTGCGGTTGAGCCGCCAGAGCTTGAGACACGCGTCGCTATTCTGATGAAGAAAGCTGAGCAGTCGGGTATTACGATTTCTCACGACGCCGCCTTTTTCATTGCACAGCGGATTCGTTCAAACGTGCGTGAGTTGGAGGGCGCCTTGAAACGCGTCATTGCGAGCGCAAATTTCACTGGACGTCCTTTCGACATTGATCTTATTAAAGAGAGTTTAAAAGATTTACTAGCGCTCCAGGACAAGCAAGTATCACTGGACAATATCAAACGCACAGCAGCTGATTACTACAAGATCAAAGTGGCGGACCTTCTTTCAAAGCGCAGAAACAGGTCGGTTGCGAGACCTAGGCAAGTGGCTATGGCCTTATCAAAAGAACTTACAAACCACAGCCTTCCTGAAATTGGCGATGCATTTGGTGGTCGTGACCACACGACAGTATTGCACGCATGTCGTAAGATAGCGGAGCTAAGAGAAACAACGTCTGATATTGGGGAAGACTACAAAAACCTGCTACGTTTGCTGACAACGTGATTTAACAGCGGGTTGCTGAAAAAGAGAGATTAAAAGAATGAAATTTTCGGTATCTAGGGATGCGCTTATTAGGCCGCTTAATTTGGTTGCGGGTGTCGTAGAACGTAGGCAGACCCTACCTATTCTGTCGAACGTATTGATGAGCCTTGAGGGTAATCGATTGTCCTTAACGGGAACGGACCTTGAAGTGGAACTTGTTGGCCGCATAGAGGTTGCTAACTCAGGGCCCGATGGCGATATCACAGTCCCAGCGCGGAAGTTGGTGGATATTTGTAAGAGCTTACCGGACGGCGTCGATATTAGTTTTAGTGTCGAGGAAGGCCGCGTTACTGTGAAAGCAGGTCGGAGTCGTTTCACATTATCTACGCTGCCAGCGGCGGAGTTTCCAACTGTGGAAGCAGGAGAGGGCGAGGTAGATCTCGAACTTTCTCAATCATTGGTTCGTCAAATGATTGAGCGAACCGGTTTTGCGATGGCGCAGCAGGACGTACGCTATTACCTGAATGGTATGTATTTGGAAATCAAGGCGGGTCGACTCCGGTTCGTGGCGACGGACGGTCACCGTCTGGCATTGTGCACGGCGCCTGGCGAGGTGGCCGTGGATGACAAATCTGTGATCGTGCCAAGGAAAGGTATCTTAGAGCTGGCGCGTCTACTTGACGGCGATGGCTCGGTGACACTTGCAGTTGGTTCGAATCACATTCGGGCTGCCACTGATCAATTCACGTTTACGTCAAAACTCGTGGACGGGAAGTTTCCGGAATACGAGAGAGTGTTACCTAAGTCGCCAGATAAAGCAGTCTCAGGCGATCGTTCGGAGTTGCGACAAGCGTTTACACGCACAGCGATTCTTTCTAACGAGAAATATAGAGGCGTTCGACTCTCCCTATCTAATGGCTCGCTGGAGATCACGGCAAACAACCCCGAGCAAGAGCAGGCGGAAGAGTCTGTGCCGGTTGATTACTCCGGTGATTCCCTTGAGGTGGGGTTCAACGTGAGTTATTTGCTCGATGTAATGGGTGTGCTGTCGGGTTCGACCGTGCGTATGTCTCTGTCTGACTCAGCGAGCTCTGCGCTTATTGAAGAGGGTGAGGCAGTCAGCGGTGAAGCAGAAGCGCTCTACGTTGTAATGCCGATGCGCCTCTGAGGCTCTCGCCAACATTGCTTAATCAATTATCGATTGAGAATTTTCGAAATATAACCTCAGTATCGCTGCCCCTATCGAAAGGGGTGACGGTATTTGTGGGTGAGAATGGTGCTGGGAAGACAAGCATCCTTGATGCGGTTCATCTGCTTGGCACCGGAAAGCCCTTCACAACACATCGTATTGATAACGTAATTCATCGTGACGCTTCGGCGGTGCAAGTTGTAGGGCACTTATCTACGCCGTCTAAAGTTGTCATGGGTGTTCGTCGGAACCGAGGTGGGAGCGGTGAGGCCCGTATCGGCGGCACGTCGGTTAAGGCTTTGTCAGAGCTTGCTAAAGCCCTGCCTTTGATTGTAATAAATGCCGACGCACTTAATATCGTTCGCGAAGGGCCCGAGGGTCGGCGACGGTTTATTGATTCTTTTGTGTTCCACGTGGAACAAAACTTTTCTCAAGCTTCGCGTCGATACCTGCACGCGCTCAAACAGCGGAATGCGCTTTTGAAGGAGCGTCGTAGCACTGACGATTCTGTGTGGATTCGGGATTTAGCGGTTTCTGGCGAGTCGGTGGTTTCCGCTCGGGGTCGAGCGGTGAGCGTGCTTGCGGAAGCTCTGAAAGATGTTTTAGCGGATATGAAGGTGTCATTGCCGGAATGGCAACTGATTCAGAGGGCTGGATGGCCCGCCGATCGCTCGCTGGCCGAGGCGTTGGTGAGTGTTGCCGACAGTGATCGACACAGGGGGTTCACTCAGGTGGGCCCACATAGAGGCGATGTGTTTTTTTTGGTGGAGGGTTCGCCCGCACATGAGGTGTTGTCTCGAGGTCAAATGAAGGTCTTGATGGCGGCAACTAAGCTTGCTCAGGCGCGAGTAATGCGTCGAGAAACAGGCGCTTCTCCTGTTTTGTTGGTTGACGATGTGGCAGCTGAACTTGACGCGGAAAATGCTGCAGGCCTTTTCGGAAATATGGTTTCCGATGGGTTTCAAGTGTTGGTAGCAATGGTCGACGCAGCTGGACCATCAGTCTGGACACAAAATGCGTTATCAAATGTGTTCCACGTGGAACACGGGGCGATCACAGACGCCAATTAAGTGGCATAATAGGTGCGAGTGAAAGGAGATCTCATGGAAGACACAACACCCGGCGCAGAAGAAACGAATTACGACTCGTCCAGCATTAAAGTCTTAAAGGGCCTCGATGCTGTCAGAAAGCGTCCGGGTATGTACATCGGCGATACTGACGATGGTACGGGCCTCCACCATATGGTGTTTGAGATCGTTGATAACTCTATTGACGAGGCGTTAGCAGGGCACTGCAGCCAGATCGATATTGTTATTCACCCAGATGAGTCTGTTAGTGTCAGTGACGATGGGCGAGGTATACCGACAGAGCAGCATGAAGAGGGCGTTTCCGCCGCCGAGGTCATCATGACGGTTCTGCATGCGGGCGGTAAGTTCGATGACAACACTTACAAAGTGTCGGGCGGTCTCCACGGGGTTGGTGTATCCGTGGTGAATGCGTTGTCGGAAGAGTTATGCTTAACCATTCGTAGGCAAGGCAAGCTGCATGAGCAGACCTATAGACATGGTGTTCCTGATGCGCCTTTGGCGGTTATCGGTGACACTCAGGAATCTGGCACATCGGTTCGGTTCAAGCCGTCGGCGGAAACCTTTTCCAACATCAAGTTTCATTTCGATGTGTTAGCAAAGCGCTTACGAGAGTTGGCGTTCTTGAACTCTGGTGTGAAGATCGTGTTATCGGACGAGCGCAGTGGTCAGAGCGAAACTTATTGCTATGACGGAGGCCTGAGTGCGTTTGTCGACTTCCTTAACCAGGCCAAATCTCCCATCAATAAGGTTTTCCACTTTGAGACACAAGGAGACGATGGTGTCGGTGTGGAAGTGGCTTTGCAGTGGAACGACGGATTCCAAGAAAGCATTTTTTGTTACACAAACAACATTCCTCAGCGTGATGGTGGGACACACTTGGCCGGTTTCCGTTCCGCGTTGACACGAGGCCTTAATAGCTACATCGAGCGAGAAGGCCTTGCTAAGAAAGCAAAGGTGAATACGACTGGCGATGATGCTCGCGAGGGACTGACAGCAATTGTCTCGGTGAAAGTCCCAGATCCTAAGTTCTCGTCGCAGACTAAGGACAAGCTTGTTTCAAGTGAAGTAAAGCCAATTGTTGAGCAAGCAATGGGGGCTGCGTTTGGCGAGTTTCTTTTGGAAAACCCGAATGATGCAAAGCTAATTGTTGGCAAGATGCTCGATGCCGCACGTGCTCGAGAGGCGGCGAGAAAAGCCCGTGAGATGACGCGACGCAAAGGTGCGCTGGATATTGCTGGCCTCCCGGGCAAGCTGGCAGATTGTCAGGAGCGGGATCCATCGCTGTGCGAGCTGTATCTTGTAGAGGGAGACTCTGCTGGAGGCTCCGCAAAACAGGGCAGGAACAGAAAATTCCAAGCAATCTTGCCTCTCAAGGGTAAGATTCTAAATGTCGAAAAGGCTCGCTTCGACAAAATGCTAGGTTCAGCTGAGGTGGGCACTATTGTTACTGCGCTGGGATGCGGTATTGGCAAGGACGAATTTGACCCCGATAAGCTCAGATATCACCGCATCATTATCATGACCGATGCGGATGTCGACGGCTCACACATCCGTACGCTGCTGCTGACATTTTTCTTCCGTCAAATGCGCGAGCTTGTTGACCGAGGCCACGTCTACATTGCGCAGCCTCCGCTGTACAAATTAACACGAGGAAAGACCAGTCAATACCTTAAAGACGAAGAAGCGCTTGCCGAATACTTAACAAACGCAGCACTAATCGATACCACACTGTTTAAAGAAGACGGTAATGACGGTTTATCTGGCGATGCTCTCGCAAACATTGTTTCGCGTTATCAACATGCGGAACGTACGATTGAGCGTTTAAGCCGGGTTTACTCGGCAGATATTTTGTGGGAGCTCGTTTATACCTCCCGTTTGCAGGTCGAGTCGATGGCTGACGAAGCTGCCGTCGCAGCGTTTTCCAACGAGCTAAGTGAGCGCTTACTATCAAAAACAGGAAGCAATACCAGCTATGAGTGCTTGCTCAGACGTGATCCAGAGCGAGGCAACTATTACGTTGTGGTGAGGCGTACAGCGCATAGTGTTGCCACTGATATTGTCTTGGGACACAACTTATTTAGCTCGAATGAATACCGGGATCTCACGGATTTGGGGGCGCTTCTCGCTGAATCAGTCAGCGCGGAGAGTTATGTTAAGCGTGGAGAAAAGGTCTTCGCGTCATCCGATTTTGCAAAGATTATGCGTTGGCTCCTCGACGAAGCTCGTCGAGGCTGCTCGATTCAGCGTTACAAAGGTCTTGGTGAGATGAACCCTGATCAGCTTTGGGAAACGACCATGGACCCTGATGCACGCAGAATGCTTAGAGTCACCATTGAAGACGCTATTCGCGCCGATCAGATGTTTGTCACACTGATGGGTGATGACGTGGAGCCACGTCGAGAGTTTATTGAGACCAACGCGCTAGCAGTGGCTAATCTCGACGTTTAAGCCATCGGGGCGGCAGTGAAAACCAGCTGACCCGTGCGTTGGCACATTCGTGGTGCTTTTGTTTAGCGCTGACATGAAAATTCGTTGAGGCTAATTTCAACAGGTAGCGCTTCGGCGAGTTTGTTCTAGTAAGCCTTTGTTTTTTCAGCTATTGCACAGTGTATGCGCGTCGATCCAAGAAGATGGTGTTTGCGTCATTCTCAAGCGTCAGTACGCGAGGTTCAGTGCGTAAAGGCTACTATGTGAACGTCAGTCCTGCTTATCTGCTTTAGAAGTGCTCGCCTTGTCGGTTGCTAAAGAGAGTTGGTTGGCATCGGTTTGTTCAGGGAGAACATCTAGGTTGTCAGGGAATGACTTAGATACCCGCGTTGACAGCGTTTGAAATCGATCGACCTTACCGTGAAGCCCTTGCCTACCCACTAAACTCTTTACCGCATCGTTGTAACGTCGCGTGGTTTGGGACAATGAACTTCCCACGCTCTCCATGCGCTCTGCGACGAGGCATACCGCGTTAAAGATATCACCAGCTCGATCGCTGATTTCACGTGCTTCCTTGTTGCTTCTCTCAACCATCCACAAATTAGCAACAGTTCTTAAAATGGGCATCAGCGTCGTGTGTGATACCAAAATGACGTTCTTTTTATATCCGTAGTTAAAGAGGTCGCGATTTTCACGCATTATTTCTATGTAAGCGGGCTCTACTGGCATGAACATCAGCACGAAGTCCGGACTCTGTAACCCGGCTAAGTTTGCATAGTCCTTATCAGAAAGCTGATCAATGTGCCGCTTAACCGCATTGGCGTGCGCTGCCAACGATTGTTGACGCACAACCTCATCATCAGTGGTGATGGCTCGCTCGTAATCTACTAAAGACACTTTGCTGTCGATGACAATATGTTTGTCTTGCGGGAGGAAAATCACAAAGTCCGGTAGTAACCGCTGTCCATCCTCACCCTTAAAGGCTTGCTGCGCCTGGTAGTGCTCTCCCCTTCGCAACCCCGCAAGCTCTAATGTTCGCTCTAATTGCGCTTCCCCCCAGTTACCGACGAGCTTTTTATCGCCTTTTAGTGCCTGGGTAAGATTGCTCGCTTCGGAGGACATGACCTGCCCCATATCATGCAATTGCTTGATTTGGGTTTTGAGCACGGCGTTTTGGCCGGTTAAATCCGTATGAACTTGATTTACCCGCGATTGAAAACCGTCGATTTTTTCAGATAGCGGTTTGAGCAGCTGATCTAATGACTCTTGATTGCGCGACGCTAGGTTTTTTTCGCCTTGGCTAACGAGTTTTTGAGCGGCCTTTTCGAATTCAAGTTTGAGGACTTTTTTGGCGTCTTCGAGCAGCGCAATTTTCGCCGCATGCTCGGTTTCCTTGACCGTGAGAGTTGCCTTGAGTCCTTCTTCTCGGGCAAGTGAGGATGACAGCTTCTCATTTAAGACTGCTATCTCGCCTTTTAGATCTTCCAGCGCTTCCTTTGCTATCTCACCGCGGGTCAGCAACTCGCTGACACTCTCTTTATATTGGCGATGTTTCCGATTGTTGAACGCTGTTACGCCGATAAAAACAGCAACCAAAAGTAAACTTACAATCGCTTCAAAATCCATGGCAAACACACATAGCAAGTCACCTCGGTTATCGCGCTAGCACCGCCAGGTCGGCTACGCGAAGGAACTGGCTACGTAGCGCCTTGAGTAACGCCAAGCGATTGAGACGAACGGCCTTATCCTCAGCATTGACAAGTACTTGATCAAAAAAGCCATCTACGACGTCCCGTAATCCTGCAAGGCAGTTGAGAGCAGCTGCGTAATCTGCCGCTTCTAACGTCTTATCAAGCTCTTTTTGTGCCTGTTGCAGCGACGCAAACAATGTTGACTCGGCACCACACTCAAAAAGCGCTGGATCAACATCCCCTAGGGTCTCCTCGGTCTTCGCTAGAATGTTAGCGACACGCTTGTTGGCGGCCGCAAGCGATATTGCTTCATCAGAGCCCGCAAAATCTTGTAGTGCAAGGCTTCGGCCATCGATATCGCCGAGCGTTTGTGTCCCTACTGCAGTCACTGCTCGCAGTATCTCAATAGACACTCCAAGGTCTTCATAATGAGCAGGTAACCGCTCTAATACGTAGTGAAAAACTGTCTCGACGGTACTAGATGATAAAACACCGGGCTCAAAACCTGAGGTTGTACTCTCTATAATTGCTTTGATATCTGCTTGTGGTGCATAGGCTAGCAGCAGCCGAATGATTGCCACTGAAGCCCTTCTCAAGGCAAACGGGTCTTTTGACCCCGTAGGGCTCTGCCCGATACCAAAGATGCCAACAAGGGTATCGAGCCTGTCGGCTAATGCGACTGCAGCTGATTCGGGTGACGAGGGCAACTGATCGCCAGAGAACTTGGGCCAATAATGTTGTTCGATCGCGTCTGCCACTGCGTCCGATAGGCCGTCGTTAAGCGCGTAATGTCTTCCTGCAATGCCTTGAAGCTCGGGAAATTCACCCACCATGTCAGACACGAGATCCGCTTTCAGTACAGCACCTGCAGCACTCACCGTTGCGTGGTCAGCGCCAAGTTCCTCAGACAATGCGACGGCCAATCGCGAAATTCTTTGCTGTTTTGCCGCAAGGGTTCCCAAGTCGCGCTGAAACAGAACACTTTCAAGCCGCTTGGATTTATCGGCAAGCGTCGTGGCTTTATCGGTCTCAAAGAAAAATGCTGCATCCGCCAACCGCGGGCGGATAACTTTTTCATTTCCGTAAATCACGGCTTGTGGGTTGCTGCTTTCAATATTGGAGATCGTAATGAAGGCTGGCACGAGCGAGCCATCACCGGTCTCGATGTGGAAATACTTTTGATGCTCTCGCATCGAAGATATTAGCGCCTGGCGAGGTACTGATAAAAAGTCGTCATCAAATGCGCCACGTAGCGCAACCGGCCACTCTACTAAGCCAGTCACTTCATCAAGCAGGCCTTCATCAATAACAGCGATTTCGTCACCAGAGACCAATGCTTCGACCTGTTGTCGAATCAACGCTTTACGCTCGTGATGGTCAGCAATGACGTATTCGTTGCGCAGTATCTCTTGGTAGCGATCGGGATTGGGGATGGTGACCTCGCTGTTTCCGTGGAACCGGTGACCGCGGGTTTTTCGTCCAGACTTGAGTCCGAAGAGGGATATATCGATGGATTCATCGCCAAAAAGCAACGCAAGCCATTGAACGGGGCGTAAGAACTCGTGTTTCTCCCTACCCCAGCGCATGCGCTTCGACACGGGGATCTGTGAGACGGCCTGACTAACAATTTCGGGAAGCACTTCAGAACAAATTGAACCTGTTACGCGCTTAGTAAGGCCGAGTCGGTCGCCTTTATCCGTTGCAATGGTATCCAGTGCTTCAACCGCGACGCCTTGTTTTTTGGCGAAGCCGATTGCTGCAGGCGTCCAGTCCCCTTCTTTGGTTTTTGCCGCTGCAATGGGTGGCCCCAAAATCACTTGCTCGGTGTCAGCCGCATTCGTCGCAACATCAGCAACGATAACGGTTAAACGTCTGGGCGTGGCCAGTACTTTTGCCTCGCCGCGGCTCAGGCTGTGGCTTTCTAGACCATCACAGATCCCAGCACACAGCGCTTCAGCCATGGCTACGTATTCACCGGCAGGGAGCTCTTCTGTGCCCAGCTCAAATAAAACGGTGTCCGTACTCACGCTGCAGCCTCCTTTGCCAGTGTCGCCAAGGCGGCTTCAGCAAGGTCTGTATCGGCTAGCGGGAAGCCCAGCTTTGCACGAGCTGCGACGTATCCTTTAGCGGCTGCGCGAGCAATCGTTCGGACCCTTAAAATATAGCGTTGTCTTTCCGTAACACTGATGGCGTGCCGTGCATCTAACAAGTTGAACGTGTGGGACGCTTTCATGACGAACTCATAGGCCGGCAGTGGCAGTTCTAACGCCACAAGACGTTCTGCTTCACCTTCACAAAAATCAAAATGGGCAAAAAGATGATCGACATCTGCCTCTTGGAAGTTAAACGTCGACATTTCCACTTCGTTTTGATGGAACACATCGCCATATTTAATCACGCCTGTTGGTGTTTCCGACCAGACTAAGTCGTAGACAGACTTTACGTCCTGAATGTACATCGCCAGTCGTTCGATACCGTAGGTAATTTCTCCGGTGACAGGTAAGCACTCAAGCCCGCCAGCTTGCTGGAAATAGGTGAACTGAGATACCTCCATGCCATTAAGCCAGACTTCCCAGCCCAGCCCCCAAGCGCCTAGCGTTGGCGACTCCCAGTTATCTTCAACAAATCGAATATCGTGTTCGAGCGGGTCTAAACCTAAGCGTTTTAAACTACCTAGGTAAAGCTCTTGAAAGTCAGCGGGTGATGGCTTCATCACTACTTGGAACTGATAATAATGCTGCAGTCGATTAGGGTTTTCACCGTATCGACCGTCTTGGGGTCGCCGGCTAGGCTGGACGTAGGCAGAGTTCCAGTTTTCAGGACCTAAGGCTTTGAGAAATGTCGCAGGGTGAAAGGTGCCCGCGCCAACCTCTAGGTCCAGTGGCTGTAAGATGACGCAGCCGTTTTCTCCCCAGAATGCTTGAAGCTCGAGAATCAGCTGCTGGAATGTTAGTGGTGAACTCACGTGAATACCCCGGTACATCGAAGACGCGAGTATACAGTGGCCAGCACTGGCATAATATGAACAATCAACGGCAATTAAGCGCATCCAGGTGTCAAAGAGTCACAATTCAGCGAAGTTTTTAGTCAAGGATCGGCTTGCGGCAGGTGTGCTCAAGGTAAGTTTAGGGCTTTCAGCCTTGATGCCGCTCGAGTTCGCTCGTCGTTGTGGTCGTCTGCTGGGACGTTTTCTGTACGCCATTAACTCGACCACCGTGCGTGTTATTCGGCGCAACATTGAATTGGCGTATCAAGAGCTATCGCCTTTTGAGCAAGAGGCTATCGTAAAAGCCTCGATTTGTGAGCAAGGTGCGCTGATCAGTGAAATGGGTCATGTCTGGCGTCGCCCTCCAGCCTATGTGATGTCAAAAATCAGTGTAGTGGGTCAGGCATATTTCGACGCCGCATTGGCCGACCAACGAGGCGTTTTGGTGTTAGCCCCCCACGTGGGAAACTGGGAGGTGCTTCCACATCACTTAGTGACCCAGGGCGCTCTGTTTGGTCTTTTTGAGCCCCCTAAACTACCGAGTGTTGGTAACGAGGTGCTGGCCAATCGACGGCGCCCAGGCGGCGAGTATGTACCGACCACCCCAAAAGGCTTGGTGCAGTTGATTCGCCATTTTAAGCGCGGTGGCTTGACGGGTATCCTGCCTGATCAAGTACCAAACCACGAGTCTGCTGGCTTAAATGTTCCCTTCATGGGCGTCGATTGTTTTACGGCGAGTTTATGCGCTAATTTACTCTCTAAATCGGGCGCCAGAGCCGTTGTTGCAGGCGCTTTTCGGGTGCAAGGTGGCTGGGAGTTGGTATATCAGCCGGTCTCTGATGGGATCTATAGTGATGATTTGGACACCGCCTTGCGTGCAATGAATCGTGACATCGAGACGCTAATTACTGGACGTGGTGAACAGTACCAGTGGTCCTACAAACGCTTTCGAACGTTACCGCGGTCATTGGCTGATCATTACTCGGGAATAAAACGCCGCGGAGGCAAAAAATGAATGTTTTCCTCGGAAAAGTCTTAGGAACACTCATCGGATTTTCGGCTCTTGGCGTCATCGGCGGCTTTGTCGGATTTTTAGTGGGCCACCTCTTCGACTCGGGTTTGCTGCGAGCGATAAAAATGACTGGGCCTGACGGGCTACACGAATTGCAGCAAGAGTTTTTTGATACGACGTTTGTGATGATGGGTTATATCGCCAAAGCCGACGGCCGTGTGTCGGAAACGGAGATAGCGCAGGCCGAGGCATTGTTTGCCCAGTTTAGGCTGACACCCTCTCAGAGGGAGAATGCGATTAAACGATTTAAACGTGGCGCTGAAACGAGTTTTGACCCGGCGCCAGAGTTGACTCGTTTTAGACGCATTGTTGCCCTGCGACCCAACACGTCCCAAACCTTGATGCTGTTCCTCGTGAGCATGGCGTTGGCTGACGGGCGCCTCGATACTGCTGAGCAGCAGGCCCTATCTCGAGTTGCGCGTGCCCTCGGCATTTCGGACACCGCACTACAGCGAATTGTGAGTATGGTTGCAGCGCAGGCCAATTTTGGAGGACATCGTCAGCAACAACGCCAGCAGTATCAACCGCAACGTAGTCAGCTGGCAGAGGCCTACCAGGCATTAGGTGTTAAACCCGATGTCGACGACCGCGAGCTGAAAAAAGCCTATCGCCGACTGATGAGTGAAAACCACCCAGACAAACTCAGCGCTAATGGTGTTCCCAAGGAAATGATCGATTTGGCAACAGAACGATCTCAGAACATAACAACTGCTTATGACCTCATCAAACAGTCACGCGGCTTAAAGTGAAGCCCATAGTTGCCTTGTCGTTTAAGGACGCCAGAAGGTTGGTGTGAAGAGAATCAGCAAGGTAAAGATCTCTAGTCGTCCCAGCAGCATTGCGACACAGAGAATAACCTTACCGGCGTCGGATACCGCGCCATAGTTGGCAGCCACTGAGCCCAAACCGGGGCCGAGGTTATTGATTGACGCCATCACGGCGCTCACCGCCGATAAAAAGTCGAGTCCGGTACCCAGCATTGCGAGCACCAGGACGAACGAAGAGAACATATAAACAGCGAAGAAACTCCAGACGGCGCTAACAACTTCTGGTCGTACACGGCGATGATCAAGTTTGAGTGGAATGACGGCATTTGGATGAAGTAGTTGGCGAAGCTCCCGAAGACCCTGCCGGAATATGAGCAATATTCTCATCGCTTTCATACCGCCGCCCGTTGAGCCGGCGCAAGCGCCCATAACACTCAACATCAGTAAGAAAACGGGCAAAAACGAGGGCCAGACGGCGAAGTTATCGCTTGCATACCCTGTCGTTGTCGCAATGGATACGGTTTGGAATAGACCGTGAATCACCGCCTCTTCTAAGGCCAGTGTATCCATCGCTGTAAGTGTTCCGCAGGTAACTACGACTGCTATTAGCATCATTCCAAAGAAGAATTTCGTTTCCGAGTCATAACGATAGATCTTCGGGTTTCGCTTTGAAAATGCGATAAAATGAAGGCCAAAATTAACGGCACTGATCAGCATAAAAAGACTGCTGATCAGCAAAATAATATTACTGTCGAAATAGCCCATGCTGGCATCGTGGGTTGAGAATCCACCGATGGCGATGGTGGAGAATGCGTGGCTGATCGCATCAAAGGCGTTCATTCCCGCGACGAAATACGCCAACGCACAGCTCACGGTAAGTCCCAAGTAAATGCTGAAAAGCGCTTTGGCGGTCGATGTGATTCGGGGCGTCAGCTTGCTGTCTTTGGCAGGGCCCGTGCTCTCTGCGCGGTAAAGCTGTACCCCTCCAATCCCCAACATGGGTAAAACCGCTACGGCTAAAACAATGATACCGATACCGCCAAGCCACTGAAGCAGTTGGCGGTAGAGCAAGATCGACTGCGGAATCTGGTCGAGACCGACTAGTACTGTTGCCCCAGTTGTTGTCAGGCCTGATACCGACTCAAAAATGGCATCAAAGACCGAAATTTCCACTGCCTCGCTTAATAAAAAGGGCAGCGAACCATAGATACCAAGAACAATCCAAAAAGCGGCAGTGACCATGAACCCATCACGGATCTGTAATTCGGACTTAGCGCGTTGGGTCGCTAACCATAGGAAAACCCCCGAGGCCGCCGTTGCCGCAAAGGCCTGCCCGAATACCGTTGCCGTACCGTCTTCCTGCAGCCAGCCCAACGTCATCGACGGCAGCGTTCCGAGACTGAACAGCATAAGAAGTAAACCAACGATACGAACACAAAGGCCGATATTCATTAGATTAAGCTGCCACCGACAACAAACAGCTTTTCAACCAAGCTTATTTTCGAGGGGTCGGTGAGGAACAAAATGACATGGTCATCCTCTTCAACAACGACGTGCCGGTGCGCGATGATGACCTCATCACCTCTCAAAATGGCGCCTACAGTCGCTCCTGGAGGTAGATCGAGCTCGTCAAGTCGGCGACCTACGACTTTTGACGTCTTGGGGTCACCGTGTGCGGTCATTTCCAGCGCTTCGGCAGCTCCCCTGCGTAATGAGTGCACAGCGCTGATGTCACCTTTTCTGACGTGCGTAAGCAGGCTGCTTATCGTAATCTGCTGAGGAGAAATCGCGATATCGATTTCTTGACCTACGAGCTCGGCATACGCTGAGTTAGTGATCAGCGTAATCACTTTTTTCGCGCCGAGTCGTTTGGCCAGCATCGACATCATGATGTTTGACTCGCCATTGTTGGTGAGGGCACAAAATACATCGGTATTGGCAATATTTTCCTGTTGTAAAAGCTTCGAATCGTTTGCGCTGCCATTTAGCACAATACTTTCTTCAAGCTCTTCTGACAGCTGTCGACAGCGGTCGTAGTTGAGTTCGAGGACTTTGACTTGATAGTCCTGCTCGAGTCGTTTAGCGAGCGATGCGCCGATCTTTCCGCCGCCCGCTATCATGACGCGCTTATAGGGCGCATCCAGTTTTCTTAGTTCCGAAGTGACCGCTCTGATGTTTTCGCTGGCTGCAATGAAAAAGGCCTCATCATCGGGCTCTACAACGGTCGAGCCCTCAGGGATGATGGCGCTTTGCGACTTGCGAAAAATCGCAGCTACACGTGTATCAACGCTCGGCATGTGCTCTCGGATCTCTTGCAGCTCTCGACCTACAATCGGGCCACCGTCAACAGCTCTTACGGCAACGAGCCGGATCTTACCGCCCGCAAAATCAAGCACCTGAAGCGAACCGGGGTTGAGGATGAGCTGATGAATAGCGTCTGTGACAAGGTGCTCGGGACTGATCGATACATCGACAGGGATGGCGCCGGACTGAAAGAGCTTTTTGTCTTCGTTTAAATAGTCAACCTCACGAATACGGCAGATCTTTGTTGGCGTGCGGTACAAGGTATAGGCGATTGTGCAGGCCAACATGTTTACCTCGTCGCTATCGGTAACGGCGATTAGCATGTCGGCATCCTCAGCGCCCGCATCTGCGAGCGTTGTTGGCTTTGACGCGTCACCTTTTAGCGTTCTGATATCGAGGCGTTCTTGCAGCTGTCTGAGGGCAGAGTCAGAGCTGTCCACGACCGTGACATCATTCTGTTCGTCGGCGAGGTGTTCGGTGAGCGTGCCGCCAACTTGCCCGGCCCCCAAAATAATGATCTTCACGACGCTCTTGGTTCCTTGAACAACGGGTGATCTATGTCATTACTCGCGAATGGTACTCCGATTTTCCGCGAACTCCAGATCAGGCGACTTTTTCAAGCATGCAGTAGTAAAGGCCGTCGCCACTCTTGATCGACGGCAAGGCTTGCCGCCCCACAGGTTTCTCGATACCAAATGATTCGGAAAGTGGTGTTGTTTTGGCATCGGCTGTGGCCGTTAAAAATTGGCTAACGATATCCTCGTTTTCCGCAGGCAGTAATGAACAGGTAACGTACAAAAGTTTTCCGCCTGGCCGCACTTTTTGCCACGCGGATTTAAGAAGAGCTTGTTGTAACTCGGCAAACTGGGAGATATCTGACTTTAGGCGTATCACTTTTACGTCGGGATTTCGCCGCATTACCCCCGTTGCAGAACATGGCACGTCGAGCAGCACTAAATCAAAATCGGTTTCGATTGCCAGTTCGTCAAGCTCTCGCCCGTCACCAACCAGCGTTTTTATGGATAAACCCAGCCGTTTTGCGTTGTCCTCGACGCGCGCAAGTCGCGAGGGCGAGATGTCCAATGCAGTAACTGCTGCTCCGAGCTCTGCAAGGTGGCAGGCCTTGCTTCCAGGCGCCGAACACACATCGAGAACACGGAGCCCGACAGGCACGTCTCCAAATGCGCCGGCTATTAACCGTCCTGCTAACTGTGCCGACTCGTCCTGAACGCTGACAACGCCATCATAAAACAAAGGAATATTGGACACGGGGACAGCCGAGTGCAAGGTAAGCCCAAAGCTTCCGGCGGGTATTGCGTCTAGGCCAGTAGTCGCAAGCTGTTTTAGATAATCGTCGCGTGATGACTTTCGGCTATTCACTCTCAGCGTCAACGGCGGTTTATGGCGACTAGCTTCAGCTAGGCTCTCTAAGTGGTTTGGATAGTATTTGGTGAGAACTTTGTAGAGCCACCCGGGTAGCGCCGCCTGTTCGCTATCGCCCAGGTGCTGATGCAAGGCCTCCTTTTCTCTTTGGTATCGGCGCAAACACGCGTTAACAAGCTTGGCGGCCCAAGCTCGTTTCAGCGAGGCACAAACTTCTACGGCGGCCGAGACTGAGGCGTAGGGAGGTGTTGAACACTCGTCGAGCTCGTAGAGTGCTAAAACAAGCAAAGCCTCGAGTGCACTGTCCTTGGGTTTAAGTGGTTTTTCGAGGAGTTGCCGCGTGATGCCTTTGTACATGGGCCACAGTCGCAAGGAGCCATAGACCAGCTCCCTGAAAAACGCTCTATCTGACTCATCAACCTCGTTTTGCGCGCTCTCAAACAGTGCGTTCAGCGACCCCCCTTGCTGAACTTTGTCTAACAATAGCGTCGCCGATACGCGAAGCTTCATTTTACTTGGCTCGCGAATCGGTCACCCACCACCAAGCGGTCTTTGTGGCCGTTCATGATATCTGACACCGACATAGGCTTCTTGTTGGGTAATTGAAGGCGCGTGATCACTAGGACACCGTCACCACAGGCAACTGTGAGTCCGTTCTTGGTCAATGCAAGCAAGGTCCCCGGTGGTTCATTGGCGTTTAAAGCCGAGGCACCCACCTCCGCTTCCCAAATCTTTATGCGTTCATCGTTGTAGACACTAAAGCAGCCGGGAGCTGGCGAAAGTGCTCTGACTTTGCGACAGATGTCTTGAGCGGGCCGGCGCCAATCTATTGCCGCGTCTTCCTTTGTTATTTTGTGCGCATACGTGACGCCATCAGCAGGTTGCGCCGTTGCGCCGTCGAGCGACGATTCCAAGTCGTTAAGCGTAGCAATCAATGTGCTCGCGCCGAGCACTTCTAATGCTTGCGTTAAGGACTCGGTGGTGTGTCGCTCACTGATATCAATGGTGGCCGTAGAAAGCATAGATCCAGTATCAAGTCCTTCGTCCATCGCCATGATGGTCACTCCGGTAGTGGCGTCACCTGCCTCAATCGCTCTGTGAATAGGTGCAGCACCACGCCATCGCGGCAAAAGCGATGCATGAACATTGATACAACCCAGTCGTGGCGTGTCCAAAATTTGCTTTGGCAGTAACAAACCGTAAGCGACGACGACCATGACGTCCGCATTAAGTCTAGCGAGCTCTGCCGTCGCCTCCTCATTTTTCAGCGTAGGCGGTTGGAGTACAGGAAGTGCGTGTTCCAAAGCGAGTTGCTTTACAGGTGATGGGGTCAGTCGTTTGCCACGACCCGACGGTCGGTCGGGTTGTGTGTAGACAGCGACGACGTCGTGACTGGATTCGATCAGTTTTTTTAGGTGTGCAGCTGCAAATGCGGGCGTACCCGCGAAGACAACTCGCAGTGATGTGCTCATGGTTTAGGCTCTGCGTCGCTGTTCTTTTTCTAACCTTTGGCGGATTCTTTGTCGCTTGAGAGGGCTCAAGTAATCGACGAATAACTTGCCTTGTAAATGGTCCATTTCGTGCTGAAGGCAGACAGCGAGAAGTCCCGTGACCGTCTCGTCAATGGCGGTGCCCTCTTGGTCAAGCGCAGTGACACGGATGGCTTTTGGACGCTCAACTGATTCACTGAAGCCCGGAACAGAAAGGCAGCCCTCCTCAAATCCATCGAGTGACTCGTCGATAACTTCAACGCTTGGATTGATAAATACGCGTGGTGTGGAACGGTCATTCGAAAGATCAATAACGATCACTTGCTCGTGAACATCTATTTGTGACGCGGCTAAACCAATACCGTTCGCGTCGTACATGGTTTCGAACATGTCTTCTACCAGTGTTTGAATCCTGCGGTCCACGGCCTCAACGGGTGCCGCTTTTGTGCGCAGTCGTGGATCGGGGAATTCGAGTATTTTTCTAATGGCCATGCTTTGGTCTCAAACGCTGTGTGGATGGATTAGCAGACTTTTGCACCTATTCGTGCTTGTTTTGACAGCAAGCTCAGCGCAGACTCTCATTATACCGGTAAGCACAGATACGCCAATTTTCTTTCATCAGTGACGTTAAACAACGACGGACTTGAGTGAAAACTGAAAGATCGGAGAACAAACATTGTGGGACATTATCTTTTATCTGAGCTGAAATTTTCTACGCTTAAAAAGGCTCAGCGACGATGTTTAGAGCCGTTTAATCACCGCTGTTTGAGCACTGTATATTTCCGTCAAAGAAATTTGTGGTTCCTTCCTAGCCTGTTTGCTGTTGCTATCTTGATATTGCCAACGGTTAGCCTTGCTCAGTCGGCCATTCCTCGACTTGCAGAAAACGCGCCTGATACCTATGTGGTCGAGCGTGGCGATACGCTTTGGGATATTTCGGCACTTTTTCTTAACGAGCCTTGGCGTTGGCCGGAGTTGTGGCGGGTCAATCCTGATGTCAGGGACCCTAACCTCATATACCCGGGAGATACCTTGTACCTCCGTTGGGAAGACGGCGAACCAGGCGTCTATTTAACGGCTGGCAAATCTTACGGTGGGTCTTCTGATGTGGTGAGGCTCAGCCCAACCGTCAGAGTCGAACCACTTGCTGCTGCGATAGATGCACTCCCTAGAGATGCAATAGATCCCTTTATCACGCGTCATCGGTTTGCCACACAATTTGACCTCGAAGCGATGCCCAGGATTATCAGTGGTTATCGTGGGCGTTTGATTTCAGGTATGGGCGATCGGATCTACGCCGTTGGCAGATTTGCAAAAGAGGACCAACAGTTTGACGTGGTGCGTCCGGCCCGAGAAATTAGGCATCCGGAGACGGGAGAGATGCTCGGTACATTGCTATCCGCTGTTGGCCGGGTGGTGCTGTCGCAGCGGGGTTCGGGCGATGATCAGGCCAGTCAATTCGACGTATTGGCATCTCGTGAGGAGTTGCGTGTGGGTGATGTATTGCTCCCTGTTGAGGATCGCGAGCTCGTTGCTCAATTCGTGCCTCAGGTGCCTACTATCGACTTAGACCCAGGTTTTATGCTTTCCCTTGAGAGTGGTGCGACGCAAATAGGTGCTCTAGATATCGTTGCAACAACCTTTGGTGAGGCAGAAGAGGTAGAGGTGGGAACCCTCCTATCTATCGCCAAGGTGAGCGAACCGGTCAGGGATCAAGTTAGTGGTAAGCGCTACACCCTTCCTCGGGAGATTGCAGGTACCATGATGTTGTTTGCTGTCTATGAGCGCGCAAGTTTCGGCCTGGTTCTCAATGCAAGCCAGCCACTATCGGTTGCGGATAGGTTGGTTAACCCTTAAACCAAAATGAGCTGCACGGACGCAGCGAGATAACTCAAGGATGAGTGATGTTGGTAAAGCTCGTATGCGAGGGTGTGCGGCCTGAGCATTGGATCGGTTACGCACAATACATAAACCAAAACGTGAAAGATCATGCGTCGGAGCACATAGTCGACGTTGTAAAAAAATCCAGAGTCCGGCCCGCAACTGGGCCCGTCAACGATGATTCAGTAAGACCAATGCGAGCTGATCCGATAGCGGAGTCGTCACATGGATTTACCTCAGATGAGGTTTTAGAGACGAGCGCGAGCCTCATGCTCATGACTCGATGGCCCAACCCTGAGGCGGTCTTACAGGCGGTTGCCACACCCGAATTAAATGGGTGGCGCAAAAGTATTCTCGAAGCGAAAAGCCCGCCACTCCCGAAACAAGCTTGGATAATGGGTCGAACGGCGCCGCAATACTCTCCACTTTTGGCCGAGTGCCAAGACGCACCTTCCTTTTTGTTTGGGCTTGGTGATCCCGATTGTTTCGATCGTCCTGCCATCGCCATTGTTGGCAGCCGCCGCCCATCTCTGGATGGAATAAGGCTGGCCGAACACTTTGGCTTTGAGCTTGCAAAGGCAGGCTTCGTGATTGTTAGCGGTCTCGCTCAAGGCGTTGATACGGCTGCTCACAAAGGGGCACTGGCCGCTGGCGGCAGAACGATAGCGGTAATGGCCACGGGTATAGACACCGTTTATCCGGCTAGTAACCGAGGGTTAAGTGCCGATATCGAAGCTTCGGGTGCGGTGGTAACAGAGTTTTTTCCCGGCAGTGCACCAAAACGACATCATTTTCGTCGCCGAAACAGAACGATATCGGGTTTATCGATTGCAACGGTAGTCATCGAGGCTGGCGTGCCGAGCGGCACGTTGATCACTGCAACAGCTGCCACTGAACAAGGGCGCGACGTCTACGCGTTACCGTGGTCGATCAACCACAAGCAAGGTGAGGGGTGTTTAAAGCTGTTGCTTGAGGGGGCTTTACTCGCGACCGATCCTCAGGATGTTATCGAGGGGAGTTGCTGGGCAAAGCCCATATCCGCCGAGGGCGCGCTCAGAAATCACCGAGCAAGCCACGGTATTGTAGATGATTTAGGCGAGCAGGATGCTCACAGCGCGGCCCAGCAAAGTGTGCTGTTGCAATCACGAACCCATTTGCAATCACGAAGTAGTCGCGTGGCGTCTCCTGGGTCAAACAGTACTCCCCATGGGCCTTCGGATTCCACGCCCGTTCACGAATTAAGTGCGGAACAAAAAGCACTCTTGCAACTAATGGGCGATGGCGATCACTCAGCGGAGTCGCTCTCTCTGGCAATGGGGTCCAATATTCGTGACATTCACCGAGTTCTTACTTCATTAGAGGTCTCTAATCTGGTTGTCCGACATCGAAGCGGTTACAGCAAACGCTAACAGTTTGAGTACGTTATTATTCCCACCAATTGGTGGCACAACCATTCGCCGAGCCTGCCATATCAGCGGGCTTACTATCGAAGGTCTTATTCATAGCCGCTGCCTTGAGAATGGCAGTATCACGCGTGGCTATATGGAAAGCCACGGCTTTAAGTGCTGAGCGATTAAGCGTTGGCTCTTAAGATGTAGCTGCTATTACATTGTTGTTAGTAGACAGTTGTTAACAATTAGCACCGCATTATTTTTCGGAGGCTAGGATTGAGGACTTCGAGAGATTCTTTGTTGGGCAAAGGGCGATCTAGAACAAGCAGCGATTTTAGCGACGCAGCAGAGAGAACCGCTTAAAGAAAAGCAATAGTTGATAGAGCGGCGTTGTCGCAGTGTCAGAGAAGCACCAAAGAAGTGCCAGAAAAGTGTCCTAGACACGGCGCCCAGAAGTAGCAGACACACAGAAGTAGTAGAAAAGGATTTTTGAATGACACCTTCACTTCGTATTCGGCATGCAGCAGCTTGTGTCAGAGAGGGTGGCGTGATTGCCTGCCCGGCGGAGGCAGTCTGGGGTTTGTCGTGCGATCCGTGGAATCAGGAGGCAGTCGAACAGCTGTGTGCTATGAAGCAGCGCCCTATTTCTAAGGGGGTTATCGTTGCCAGTGGTGATGTGGCTGATTTTGCACCGCTGCTGGACGGACTGACGTCAAAACAAAGAGCAACCCTATTGGATTCATGGCCCGGTCCTGTGACTTGGCTTGTGCCACATCAAGATTTTTTCCCCTCTTGGGTAACTGGAGAGAGCACTGAGGTAGCAATCCGTGTAACCTCTGCACCTGCGCTGTCCAAGTTGTGTCGCGAATTGGGCGGGCCAGTGGTCACGACAAGTGCCAACTGGGCGGGTGCGCAGCCCGCAAAGCATGCGTTCCAAGTGGTGAGGTATTTTGGTGCGGGTGTTGTGATGGTACCTGGATCAGTAAACCTGCAGGGTCGACCATCGACGATAAAGCGCGCGACAACCGGCGAAGTGATGCGCTAAGCATCCCACTGAGTAAACGGCAGATAAAAAGAAGGAAGTCCTATGGATTTGCCAGCTGTTGAGCAGTATCTGAAAGGCCTACAAGCATCAATTTGTGATGAGCTGAGTGCAATAGACGGGTCAGCAGAGTTTGCAACTGAATCTTGGGAGCGTCCTGAGGGCGGCGGGGGTATTAGTCGTGTATTAGCAGATGGCAGGGTGTTTGAAAAAGGCGGTGTTAACTTCTCCTATGTAGAAGGCACTCAGATGCCGGGCAGTGCAACGCAACACAGGCCTGAGCTGGCCGGGCGTAGTTTCAAAGCCATGGGTGTGTCACTCGTTATGCACCCGAGAAATCCTTATGTCCCGACGTCTCATGCCAACGTTCGATGCTTTGTTGCGGAGAAGCCTGGCCACGACCCTGTTTGGTGGATGGGTGGAGGATTTGATTTGACGCCCTACTACGGGAGAGAGGAGGACGTCGTTCACTGGCACCAAACGGCCAAAGAAGCCTGTGATCCCTTTGGTGACGACGTGTACTCGCGCTATAAAAAATGGTGCGACGAATATTTTTTCTTGCCGCACCGCAACGAACCAAGAGGTGTAGGAGGTCTGTTCTATGATGACCTTAACGAGTGGGGTTTTGAGAAGACCTTTGGGTTCATGCGCTCGGTAGGTGACGCATTTTCGAAAGCGTATGTTCCGATTGTGTTGAACAACAAGGATCGACAATACGGTGAGCGCGAACGACAGTGGCAGCTTTATCGCCGAGGCCGTTACGTCGAATTCAACTTAGTATTTGACCGAGGCACACTGTTTGGTTTGCAGTCGAATGGTCGGACGGAAGCGATTCTTATGTCGCTACCGCCACTTGTTCGTTGGGAGTACGGGCTGACGCCGGATTCCGGTACGCCCGAGGAAGAGCTGCTCGAATATTACTTAAAGCCCAAAGACTGGCTGGGATAAAATCGCCGTATAAAAAGAGAGTCCTGATATTTAAATTTGGAGCATTTTATGAGGCGCTTTGCCGTATTGGGCAATCCAATCGCTCACAGCAAGTCGCCCGAGATTCATCATGCGTTTGCGGTTAGCTTGAATCACGAAGTTGATTACGGCCGCGTCTTAGTTGAGCCGGGCAATTTCAACGCCGTTGTAACTGAATTTTTTGCAAACGGTGGTGTTGGTCTCAACGTCACAGCGCCGTTTAAAGGCGAAGCCTTTGAGATCGCAGAAACTCGCACTGACGCTGCTATCGACGCCATGGCGGCTAACACCTTGTGGCGAGATAATGACGGAAAAATTTGTGCTCACACGACCGATGGTAGCGGTTTACTGCAAGACCTCGAGCACAATCTGGGCTGGAACGTCGGAGCAAAGAACATTCTGCTCCTGGGTGCGGGTGGCGCCATGCGGGGCATTCTAGGCCCACTTTGTGACTGTCATCCAACCACTGTCCACATTGCCAATCGGACTGAATCGCGCGCTTCCGAGCTAGTGGGTTTATTTGGCAACCGGGGCAGTTTGAGTGCGGGTGGACTTGAGGATATTCCCGACCGTCCCTGGGATCTGATTATAAATGGACTCAGCAGTGGCTGGGACGGAAGCTTTCCCGATCTCGTTATTGGTAACGTGAGCCCTGCCGCTGCTGCCTATGATCTTATTTACAGCGATAACGACACGCCGTTCATGGCATGGGCTCGTGCCAAGGGGCTCACCCGTGTCCAAGATGGCTTGGGTATGTTGATAGAGCAGGCAGCTGATAGCTACGCAATTTGGCAAGGTGCACGACCAGAAACTGCTCGGGTGTTCGAGTTGTTGCGACCTAGCCGCTAAACGCTCGATTCGTCGAGAAATGTATCTTTGAGTTTGACGTAGTTATTGGCTGAGTAAGGTAAAAATGCACGCTCTCGCTCAGTAATCTCGCGGACAGGTCTCGCGGGCGAGCCCGCGTAAAGCCAACCGCTTTTCAGGGTTTTTCCTGGTGTCACAAGACTTCCGGCACCGATCATGACCTCATCTTCGACGGTTACACCGTCCATCACCACCGAGCCGATGCCAACAAGTACTCGGTTTCCAATCGTGCAGCCGTGCAGAACTACGTTGTGACCGACAGTCACGTCATCACCAATGGTAAGTGGGTAGCCTGCTCCGTTGAAATCGCTTGCATGGGTGATGTGTAGGATCGAGCCATCTTGAATATTGGTCCGGCTCCCAATGCGAATACGGTGCATATCGGCGCGAATCGCGCACTGCGGCCAGACGCTGACGTCATCGCCCATAACCAAATCCCCGAGCACCACAGCTGACGGATCGATCATGACGCGTTCACCTAATTCGGGGATATGACCCTGGTATGACCGAATATTGTCGGGACCGTTGTAGTTAGTGTTCGCCATTTCGCCCTTCCTTTGCCGATTGTGCTGGTAACATTGTTGTCGCTGACGGTAAATATTCCAACATTAAATACGGGCGATAAGTAGCCGCTAGAAGCCACGCGATGATTTTGGCTGTATGGCCGTTGGGACGCTTTCATGAGGCGTCTCTGGGGAGGCCGTTTAAAGACCGAGAGGCTGTGTAAAGAAATGCACGCCGCATCAATGCGTGCGCCTGAGGCGCTAAGAGCGAGCAGTTTATAGATACGAGCAGTTTATAAATGAAGGACCCGATGGACAAAAAGGCCCATTCACAATGACTAATGACGCGACACCACAAGCACCGCGACGTCCGCGTTTCATAGCAGGCGCCATTTGCCCAAGCTGCAAGGCAATGGATCGTATCGTGGTGGACATGGAGACCGATGAGCGCTCCTGTGTTGACTGTGGATTTTCCGAGAAGCGTCCTCAGACATCGACACAAGAACCGGCTACGCGCGTTACGCGCGGGAGTGCCCGTTTGGTCGAAACGACAGCTGAACCCGTCCGTCTAATGACCCCTGAGCCACAGAAAGACTAAATTCCTGTTAACAAATGCACGGTATTTGTCTAACTAACGCGTTTGCGCTGTGAATCCAATCTGACTTCGCTATAATCGCGCCGCGAAAAAAAAGCGTGGTCCAACCATCGGGGGCGGGACCAGCACAACGCTGAAATGGGGAAGAAAAGATGCTTAACGCACGCGCACTAGCCGCGGCGGCACTCTTGCCGCTATCCGCGAATGCACAGAACCAAGTCAACATGTCGACTGGTGTATCTGATGCAGGCGCAGTTATTACTGAACTCGGAGTCGAGATTTACGACCTTCATATGCTGATCTTCTGGATCTGCGTGGTGATCGGTGTTGGCGTTTTTGGCGTCATGCTTTACTCAATCTATGCACACCGAAAGTCAAAAGGTGTCGAGCCAGCGCAGTTCCATGAGCACACCGGTGTCGAAGTTGCATGGACTGTTGTGCCCTTCCTGATTCTTATCGGAATGGCTGTCCCAGCGACCTCCACCCTGCTCGAGGTCTACGATAACGACGATGCTGAAATGAGCATCTTAATTACCGGCTACCAGTGGAAGTGGAAGTATGAGTACCTGGATGCTGACGGTGAGAACGTCTCGTTCTTCTCAAACCTTGCGACATCGCAAGAGCAGATCTACAACACTGACGACAAGGGTGAGAATTATCTCCTCGAGGTGGACGAGCCACTTGTCATCCCTGTCGACACGAAAGTGCGCTTTTTGATCACAGCGAATGATGTCATCCATTCATGGTGGGTACCCGAAATTGCGGTCAAGCGCGACGCTATTCCTGGCTTTATCAACGAAGCTTGGACTCGCGTCCTACAAGAAGGTGTTTATCGCGGTCAGTGCACGGAGTTGTGCGGTGCATACCATGGTTTTATGCCTGTTGAGGTCCACGTTGTGAGCCGCGATGAGTTCGATGGCTGGATGGCTGCCAAGCAAGGCGCTGCGGCGGCGGACGCTGCACTCGCTGCAAAAGAGCTCTCTTTTGATGAGTTGTACGCACGAGGCGAAGACGTTTACAACGCAAGCTGCTTGGCGTGTCACGGAGCTGCTGGTGAAGGTGGTCTAGGCAATGCAATCGCAGGTAGTGCCATAGCTACCGGAGGTCTTGATACACATTTGAGCGTCATCGTGAATGGCGTTGCGGGCACCGCCATGCAGGCATTCGGCACACAGTTGTCAGAAGTCGATGTGGCTGCGGTCACAACGTATCAGCGGAATGCGTTTGGAAATAATACTGGGGATGTGGTTCAGGCGTCTGACGTCGTGAGCTACAAAGAAGGGTAATTGGAGGAAATACAAATGGGCGATCATCACCACGGTCCAGCTAAAGGCCTCTCTCGTTGGCTGTACACAA
>OCRG01000018.1_pt1 | contig 26824 bp, 26 predicted proteins | sample 1535071 | NCBI WGS metagenome assembly OCRG01 (sample SAMEA3275605, study PRJEB22092) | marine metagenome | biome: ENVO:00000447; feature: ENVO:00002042; material: seawater | collected 2014-06-22T16:30:00+00 | depth 0 m
GAAGTACCTTCTTAAAGGGTTTGACGCTCACGCTTGCGTATACACCGGCATCAACATAAGGATCAGCGTCAGCCCAGCTTTGCGCATCGGCTAGCGAGTTAAATTCAGCGATAACAACGCTGCCGGTAAAACCTGCTTCACCGGGATCGTCACTTTCAATGGCTGGATTTGGGCCGGCAAGCACAAGGCGTCCTTCTTCTTTAAGTGCTTCTAAACGAGCGATGTGCGCAGGACGAGCTTGTTTGCGAAGTGGCAGGCTGTTTTCAACGTCTTGGCTAACGATGGCAAATAACATGAGTGATCCTTGTTTTTAAGATTGTTGGTTTTCTGGCATGTGGCGCGCTAGGTAAAGGCCTTGCCCAAGAGCAAAGACTAGCGTTAAGCCCATTAGGCCAAAAAGTTTAAAGTTAACCCAGGTTGCCTCATCGAAATTAAAAGCAACATAGAGATTTAGAGCACCCAAACTAATGAGGAAGAATGTCCATGCATAAGTGAGGCGTTGGATAATAAGATCGGGGAAGCTGGCCACAGCATCGAGCATGCGAGCGATTAAGCCACGCTTCATAAACCAATGGCTAAATAACAATGCCGCTGCAAAGGCCCAATTGATCACTGTTGGTTTCCACATGATGAAAACAGGGTCATGTAAAACCAGGGTCAGGGTGCCAAAGAACAGAACAAGCCAAAGGGTAATCCAGTGCATTTTTTCCACGGGTTTGCCGGTGAGCTTGAAGAAGGCAATTTGAGCGATCAGAAGTACCATCAGTGCTGCTGTCGCGATATAGATGTCGTAAAGCTGATAAATCACCACAAAGGCGATAACAGGCAACAAGTCAGTAAGCATTTTCATGCCCTAATGGTCGCATGAAACCAAGGTTTTTGCTGCGACTTTACCGAGCTTTGGGTCTCGCTCTCAGGTAGAATTTGGCTATGTCCCTAATCTACGATCTTCATGCACATTCGACTGCTTCAGATGGCACTTTATCGCCTGCTGAGCTGATGCAGCATGCGCACGCTGCAGGTGTGAATGTGATGGCATTGACCGATCACGATACGACGGCTGGTATCGCTGAAGCGCGTGATGCGGCTTCTCAGTTAGGCATGGAATTTATCCCGGGGATTGAGCTTTCGGTGACCTGGAACAACCGCACAGTACACATTGTCGGCTTGGGTATTGATGAGCATAGCGAGTCGATGCAAACGGGCATCAAAAAACTCATGGATTTTCGTCAGTGGCGTGCTGAAGAGATTGGTCGTCGATTAGAAAAGGCGGGCTATCCAGACATGTACGAAAATGCGAAGGCTTATTCAAACGGTCGCTTGATCGGGCGAGTGCATTTTGCACGTGCTTTAGTCGCAGCTGGTCATGCTGATACCGTCGGTGCTGTTTTTAAGAAGTTTCTGGTCGGCGGTAAGCCGGGTTTTGTGCCAGGGGCTTGGGCTGAGCTTGGCGATGTGGTGAAGTGGATTCGGGAAGCGGGTGGCCGAGCCATCATTGCGCATCCGGCACGTTATGACATGACGCGCACCAAACTTCGGCAATTGATTGCGGACTTTAAAGAACTCGGTGGTGAAGGCTTTGAGGTTTGTTCAGGTAGTCATAGCAAAGATGATGTGAACACCATGGCGCAGCATGCACGTGATTTTGATTTATTGGCGTCTGCCGGTTCCGATTTTCATGGGCCAGAAAACCCTTGGGTTAATCTTGGCCAGTTAGCACCTATTCCCCAGGGCTTAAAGCCAGTTTGGCACGATTGGCATTGATGGTTTATGTCGCAGTTCTTCCAGATTCATCCTGATAACCCACAACACCGACTCATAAAACAAGCTGTCGATATTGTTCGTCAGGGCGGTGTGATTATCTATCCAACCGATTCCAGCTATGCATTGGGTTGCCACATTGGAGATAAGCATGCGATGGATCGTTTGAGAGAAATCCGTCGCGTAGATGACCGTCATAATTTCACCCTAGTGGGACGAAGCTTGAGTGAATTATCGGCTTACACCAAATTGGGTAATCAGGCGCATCGTTGGATCAAGAATTTAACGCCAGGTCCTTACACCTTTATTTTGACCGCAACAAAGCTAGTCCCAAAGCGTTTGATGCATGCCAAACGTAAGACCATTGGGATACGTATTCCGGATAACAAAATTGCGCTAGCGCTGTGTGAAGAATTAGGTGAGCCATTGATGAGTACCACCTTGATTTTGCCTGGTGACGAAGCACCGATGATGGATCCGTATGACATGCGTGACACCATTGGACATGCCGTCGATTGCATTATCGATGGTGGCTATTGTGGTTACGAAGCGACTTCGGTGATTTCACTTGAAGATGATGAGCCTGAAGTCATTCGCGAAGGTAAGGGTGACGTATCCTTGTTTGAGAAAACGTAATGGAAGGTTTTACGCTCGTTCAAAAAATGGCGGCGATTGTGTTGCCACTAATTTTTGCAGTGACCTTACACGAGGCAGCACATGGTTGGGTTGCCGATAAACTTGGCGATAGCACCGCGCGTCGACTAGGACGGATTACGCTAAATCCAATTCGTCACATCGACTGGTTTGGCACCATTTTGCTGCCCATGCTGATGATGGCTTTTACGGGGTTTTTGTTTGGCTGGGCAAAGCCTGTGCCCGTTAACATGGCACATTTACGTAATCCGAGACGCGATATGGTTTGGGTGGCGCTGGCAGGTCCTGGTGCAAACCTTCTGATGGCTATTTTGTGGAGTTTGGCGCTGTTAGCGACAGAGATGCCTGCGATGCCAGAATGGATGACGATGCCGCTTGCCGCGATGGCAGTTGCAGGTGTTTTCATTAATTTGATTCTTATGGCATTGAATTTATTGCCAATTCTGCCTTTAGATGGTGGTCGAGTTTTGGCCGGTATTTTGCCGCAAGCGATTGCTCGTTTGTATGCGCGAATCGAGCCATTTGGCTTTTTTATCATTGTCGGTTTGCTGGTGGCGGGTGTGTTGGGCCAGGTGCTCACGCCGGTTATCTTTGGCGGCATCAATCTATTGCCAGGTACTGAGCTTGTCTTCGGTATACTGCCTGTTTTATTACCTTAGGAGTCTCCTTTGAGCGTTGTAGCGGCGCAACACGCGCGAGTTTTGTCAGGTATGCGACCGACCGGTCGTCTGCACTTGGGTCATTACCATGGCGTGTTGAAAAATTGGGTTGAACTGCAGCATGAGTACCAGTGTCTTTTTTTTGTTGCCGATTGGCATGCGCTGACTACCAATTACGACGACCCGAGTAATATTCCTCAATCGACTTGGGACATGGTGATCGATTGGTTGGCTGCTGGTGTTAATCCAGGTGAGTCGACGATTTTTGTGCAGTCTCGCGTGCCTGAGCATGCAGAACTCCATTTGTTGCTGTCGATGATTACGCCGTTGAGTTGGTTGGAGCGAGTGCCAACCTATAAGGATCAGCAGGAAAAATTACGCGAGAAAGATCTCTCTACCTACGGATTCTTAGGTTACCCCTTGCTGCAAGCGGCAGATATCTTGGTTTATCGCGCCGGCATGGTGCCAGTGGGTGAGGACCAAGTAGTTCACGTTGAGCTAACCCGTGAAGTAGCTCGTCGATTTAATCATATCTATGGTCGCGAACCTGGCTTTGAAGAGAAGGCGGAAGATGCGGTCAAGAAGATGGGTAAGAAGGCAGCCAAGCTGTTTAATTCTTACAAAAAGGCATACCAAGAGCAGGGCGATGATGAAGCGCTAGCGAACGCGCGTGCGCTTCTCGAATCACAACAAAATATTGGCGTATCAGATCGTGACCGTTTGTTTGGTTACATCGAGGGCGGCGGTAAAGTTGTGTTGCCTGAACCGCAGCCACTGCTGACTAAGGCCTCCAAGATGCCAGGTCTTGATGGTCAAAAAATGTCGAAGTCGTATAACAACACGATTCCGTTAAATGCTCAGCCAGATGAGGTTGAGAAACAGCTTCGTACGATGCCAACTGATCCTGCTCGTGTTCGTCGTAACGATCCGGGTGATCCAGCGAAGTGCCCTGTGTGGCAGTTCCATGAGGTTTACTCAGATGAACGTACACAAAACTGGGTGCGCGAAGGCTGCACCACAGCCGGTATCGGGTGTGTTGAATGTAAAGGGCCGATCATTGAAGCGGTTTTGCATGAATTAAAACCAATACAAGCGCGTGCCAGAGAATACGAAGAGCAACCGGACTTGGTGAAAAATATTATTAATGAAGGTTGTGAGGCTGCGCGTGAAGTTGCTCGTGAAACCATGGATGAAGTGCGTCACGTGATGTCACTGGATGATTAATCAATGACTGATGAACAACAAGTAGCACCTGAAGCGGCACCTTTTCCGCCACCCAAGCCACAACAAGAGGAAATGCCTTTTGCGGTTGTCTTGGGTGAGCCGCAGTATCAGCTGCCCAAGGACCTCTATATCCCGCCTGATGCGCTAGAGGTCATCCTTGAGGCGTTCGAAGGGCCGCTTGATCTGTTGTTATATCTGATTCGTCGCCAGAACTTGGACATTTTGGATATTCCTATTGCGGATATCACAGAGCAGTACATTAACTACATCCAAATGATGCAGGACATGCGCTTCGAGTTAGCCGCTGAGTACTTGCTGATGGCTGCGATGTTGGCTGAGATTAAGTCACGCATGTTATTGCCACGAGTGAATGTCGATGAAGAAGATGAAGAGGGTGATCCTCGTGCTGAGTTAATTCGTCGCTTGCAAGAATACGAACGCTTTAAGCAAGCGGCAGAAGATCTTGATGAGCTTCCGCAACTTGGCCGCGATGTGCATAGTGTCAAAGTCGATGCACCTCACAAGAATTTAGATTTACCGCCACCAGATGTCGATTTGAAAGAGATTTTGTTGGCACTCAAAGATGTCATGAGTCGTGCGGACATGTTTACCAGTCACCATATTCAGCAGGAGCCGCTCTCTTTGCGTGAGCGTATGAGCCGTGTTCTTGAAACGGTGAATAGCTCGACCTTTACTGACTTTACGGATCTGTTTGATCTAGCTGAAGGTCGGCCTGGTGTTGTCGTGACGTTTATGGCGACCTTGGAATTAATTAAACAACAACTGATTGAACTGGTGCAGAACGAATCATTCGGCACTATTCATGTTAAGGCGAGAGGCTGAGATGGCAGCGCCCGAAAAACTAAAAAATATAATTGAGGCAGCCTTGTTGGCAGCGGGCGGCCCTTTATCACTCGATATGATGCTGACTTTGTTCCTTGATGAAGAACAGCCAGAAAAGAAAGAGCTTCGCGAAGTACTTGACCAACTCAAACAAGAATATGAAGGTCGTGGTATTGAAGTCGTTGAAGTAGGTAGTGGTTGGCGTATCCAGGTGGTCGAAGAAGTGTCGTCATGGGTGTCCCGTTTGTGGACAGAACGTGCTCCTCGTTACTCGCGGGCTTTAATGGAAACATTGGCTCTGATTGCTTATCGTCAACCCATAACGCGTGGTGATATTGAAGATATTCGTGGTGTCTCTGTGAGCACCAATATCATCAAAACCTTGCTTGAACGCGAGTGGGTGCGTGTTGTTGGTACGAGAGACGTTCCGGGTAAGCCATCTCTTTATGGCACAACCCGCGAGTTCTTAGATTACTTTAATCTCAAGACGCTTGATGAGTTGCCACCGCTTGCTGAAATTCGTGACTTGGATGAGATTAATCGCAGCTTGGACCTCAATGATACGGATAAAGCGAGTGACGATAACGTACCAACAAGTGAATCTGACGATGAAACTATTGCCGATGAAGGTGAGGTGCTTGTTGATTCCGGTCCAGCTGAAGCTGAAGAACATGTAGCTTTAGAAGATCAGCTTGCTAGTGATAATGAGCGAATTGAAGATATTGATGCCTTGTATGAAGCCTTAGATGAGGTAAATACGGACTTTAGCGTAGATCAAGAAGACGCTGATAATGACTCTGAAAATGGTGTAGTTGAGTCTGCGACATCAGAAGAGTCGACTGAAGATAGTGTTACTGATAGTGAACCTGAGGGCGAAGAAAAAAAGCCTTTAGCGTCGATGGACCCAAGCAATGGCTGAACAACAGGGTGAGCGTCTGCAGAAGTTGTTGGCTAACGCAGGCTTGGGTTCTCGACGCGAAATCGAAAAGTGGATCATTGATGGAAAAGTCACCATTAATGGCAAAGTGGCTAGTTTGGGTGATCGCGCTGAACCGAACGATACGTTGCATGTTAATGGGCGCCCAGTCTCATCGAAACGGCTAAATGGCAATGAGCGATATGCCATTATCTATAACAAGCCAGAAGGTGAGATTGTTACGCGGAATGATCCCGGTGGCCGTAAAACCATTTTTGACCGATTGCCTAAACCACCGAATGGCCGTTGGGTTACTGTTGGTCGTTTAGATATCAATACATCCGGTTTAATTCTTTTAACCAATGATGGTGAATTAGCTAATCGCTTAATGCATCCCCGTTATGAGATTGATCGTGAGTATGCAGTACGTGTGCATGGTGAAGTTACCAAGGAAATGGTCCATCAACTTGTTAGTGGTATCAAGCTTGAAGATGGTGATGCACGCTTTGAAGATGTTGTTGACTCTGGCGGAGATGCTGATGGTCAAAATCGTTGGTTCCACGTTGCCATTATGGAAGGGCGTAAGCGTGAGGTGCGTCGTCTATGGGAAGCCGTTGGCGTAACGGTTTCTCGCCTAAAGCGTGTACGCTATGGGCCCATCTTTTTAAACAGTGCAGTTAAAGCAGGCCAATGGCGCGAGCTTGAAAAAGACGAGCGCAAAGCTTTGTTAGATGCGGTTGGGATAAGTGGCAAAGATCGCCCTTGGGGTAAGTTATTCAAGCCCGGCACGCGATTAGCGGACAAGAAAGTTTACGGCTCATCACGCCGCGTTAAGCAATTATGGAAGCGCAATAATCGTGACTGATTCGCCTTTATTGGCGTTATATCACTCATTACATACGCACTACGGCGACCTTGCATGGTGGCCTGCTGATTCTGCCTTCGAGATCGCTGTTGGTGCAATCCTCACCCAAAATACTGATTGGCGAAATGTTGAGAAAGCGTTGGGTAATCTCAAAAGTGCTAATGTCTTATCGATTGAAGCGATACTTGAAACGTCTACTGATCAATTAGAAATGCTAGTGCGCCCTTCAGGCTATTTCCGCATGAAGGCTGATCGGTTGAAGCAGTTATGTGAATTCCTCGAATTAAATAGTTTTGATGCGCTTAAAAAGATGGGGCGCGATCAAGCGAGAGGGCGTCTACTGAGTGTGAAGGGCGTCGGCCCAGAGACAGCGGATGACATTGTTCTATATGCTTTGGATATTCCATCGTTTGTCATCGATACCTATACACGTCGCCTGTTAGAACGCTTTGGCTTGTATAGCTCAAAACTGAAGTATCCAGTACTACAAGCAGCATTCCATCAGCAACTTCCCGAGGATGCTTCGTTGTTTAAGCAATATCACGCGCTGATTGTTGAGCACGCTAAGGTTTCATGCCGTAAAAAGCCACTCTGTGAGTCATGTGTACTCAAAGACACATGCCCCCAAATCATCTGATTTCTCTGGGGGCTTAATTCCTGCATCGCAGCAGCAAGTCGTCTATTCTTAATCATGACAAAGATCAGGATGTTGGGGGACATCATGTTTCGATACCTACTTATTGGTTTGATGATATTCGGCGCTGCACAGGCGGCTGAAAAAAACGAGGGCTTAGGCCAGGGGATGGTCAATCCTGGTTATCATGAAAAACCGGACTGGTTTAAATCATCCTTCCTTGATATCCGTGAAGATGTGGCTGAAGCCACTGATGCCAATAAGCGCGTCATATTGTATTTCTATCAAGATGGTTGCCCATATTGCGCAAAGCTACTTAACGATAACTTTGGTAATCGAAAGATTGCAGAAAAAACTCAGCAGTATTTCGATGTGATTGCGATCAACATGTGGGGAGATCGTGAAGTAATCGACTTTGCTGGCGATCTGACTACTGAAAAGCAGTTTGCTGAAAAGCTTCGTGTGCAATATACGCCAACCTTGTTAATGCTCAATGAGGGTGGGGACGTCTTGTTACGTATTAATGGCTATTTTGCGCCACATAAATTTGATGTGGCATTGGATTTTGTTTCGGGTAAGCATGAAAAGACCCTTGCCTTCCGAGATTATTACGCGAAGATTTTGCCTCAACCTGCTACCGGTAAATTGCCTGAGCTAGCGGCCAGTCTGCCTGCACCGTTTAAGTTTAAGTCGGGGCGTGAAGACAGCTACAGACCGTTATTAGTTATGTTTGAGCAAAAGGTGTGTCAAGAATGTGATGAGCTTCATGCCGATATATTTAAGCGAGAGGCGGTAGCGAATGCGTTGACCAACTTTGATGTTGCGGTCGTGGATATGTGGTCAAAAGAGCCAATCGAAACACCGGATGGTCGTAGCTTAACCATGGATAAATGGGTGGCAGAACTGGGAGTGAAGCATGCGCCTAGCATGGTGTTTTTTGACCCCAAGGGGCAGGAAGTGTTCCGTACGGGGGCTTACCTGAAAACCTTCCATGTGCATGGCGCCATGGATTATGTCGCGACAGGTGCATACCAGCATCAACCGAACTTTCAGCGCTTTCTTCAACATCGGACGGATGCATTGCATGCTCGAGGCTTTGAGATAGACCTGATGCGTTAAAAGAAAAAGCCCCGATAACGGGGCTTTTTAGTTAGTTGCGAGTCAGCGCTATTCGTCCAGCACCTAAGAAGACAACAGCTAAAGCGCCAAATAGGTAAAAGGCCTGTAGCTCGAGTGCCCAGCCGCCGTGTTGTGTGAAGTTGGCCAAATCAGCCATATGAACAAGGCCAATGGCAAATAGCATGTTCACCACGATCATAAGTGCACCAAGGCGAGTAAATACACCAAAGATCAGCATAATCGGTGCCAGTATTTCACCCGCATAAACACCATAAGCTAGTGAAGCGGGTAAATTCACCTCAACAAGCTTTCCGCCTATGAATTCTATGCTGCCACCACCAAGCTTATGCAAGCCGTGAAATAACATCAGTATGCCAATGTTCAATCTGAGGATGAGTTTGCCGAGATCTGACATAAAGGTTCCTTACATTAAGGGCGCATAGCGCCCCATTAACTACTTAACTTGATCAAGCGCCTGATCAATATCTGCAATGATATCGTCAACGTGCTCAATGCCTACAGAAATGCGTACTAAGTCTTCGGATACGCCAGCTGTTGCAAGCTCTTCCGGACTTAGTTGGCGGTGAGTGGTAGATGCAGGATGACAAGCCAGTGATTTCGCATCACCGATGTTAACCAAGCGTAAGATCATTTGAAGCGCATCGATAAATTGCGTACCCGCCGCTAAGCCACCTTTGATGCCAAAGCTCAAAATACCTGACGCTTTACCGCCGGTGATTTTTTTCGCAGTCGCGTTATGTGGGCTTTCGGGTAGTGCAGCGTAGTTAACCCAAGAAACCTTAGGGTGAGCTTTTAAGTGTGCTGCAACTTTCTCTGCATTCTCACAGTGACGTTCCATGCGGAGACCTAAAGTCTCAAGGCCTTGCATGATCAAGAAGGCATTGTGAGGTGAGATGGCAGCGCCAGTGTTTCGTAAAGGTACAACACGTGCACGACCAATAAATGCGGCAGGACCAAGCGCCTCGGTGTAGACAACGCCATGATATGAAGGGTCAGGTTCGTTCAACATCGGGAAGCGGTCTTTGTTGCCGGCCCAGTCAAAGCCACCTGAGTCAACAATGATGCCGCCAATGCTTGTGCCGTGACCACCAATATATTTAGTCAGAGAGTGAACCACGATGTCAGCGCCATGCTCGAAAGGCTTACATAAATAAGGTGTCGCAACGGTGTTATCAACAATCAGTGGTACGCCATGTTTATGTGCAATCTCTGAAAGACGTTGAAGATCAACAACGTTGCCTGCTGGGTTACCAATTGATTCACAAAATACAGCTTTGGTTTTGTCATCAATCAGTGATTCCATTTTCTCGAAATCATCAAACGATGCCATACGCACTTCAATGCCTTGCTTTGGCAAGCTGTGGGCAAATAGGTTGTAAGTACCACCATAGAGCTGGCTAGTACTCACAATGTTGTCCCCGGCTTGTGTGATGGTTTGAATCGCGTAGGTGATTGCAGACATGCCAGACGCAAGCGCGAGAGCTGCGATGCCACCCTCCATAGCTGCAACACGTTGCTCCAAGACATCTTGGGTTGGGTTCATGATGCGGGTGTAAATGTTACCTGGAACCTTTAGGTCAAACAGGTCAGCGCCATGTTGAGTGTCATCAAAGGTAAATGAGGTGGTTTGGTAAATCGGAACAGCAGCTGCTTTCGTAGTAGCTTCTGAGGTGTAGCCATGATGCAGTGCAAGTGATTCAAGTTTCATTGTGGGGCCCCCTAGGTTTTACTGAGACATTCTTGTGATGTCTTTGTGGGAGCATATTAGCGGAAATCAGGGGATTTGGTTAATCGCAGTTGACCAAGGTTCCGGAAATACCCTGAGTGTCATCACTGAGTAGCCAGAGATAGGCTTTTGCACGTTCCTCAGGCGGTGTGAGAGCGGCGTTATCTTCTCCGGGAAAGAGGCGTTTACGCATGGGGGTTAACGTGATGCCAGGATTGAGTAAGTTGAAGCGAACATCGGTGTGGCTCATCTCTGCAGCCCATGTCAATGCAAGGCTTTCAATGGCATGTTTGCTCGCCGCGTAAGCGCCGTAAAAAGGTTTAATGCTGTGACCAACATCATCTGTACTAAAGATAACGCTACTGTTGCCTGTTTCTTCAAGAAGTTCGAGGCAGGCTTGTGTGAGCATGAATGCAGCGGTGACATTCACATGCATGACCTTAACCCAATCGGTGGCTTCGTAATCTTTCAAGCGAGAGAGATAGGGCATCTGGGCCGCGTTATGCACAATGCCATCGAGCCGCGAAAAATTATCACGCAATGTTTGAGCTAACTGATCGTAATCTTGCGGAGAGGCGCCTTCGAGATTGATGGGATAAATCGCTGGTGTTGGTGCGCCCAGTTTTTCAATCTCGTCGTATGTGACTTCAAGCTTGCTGACGGTTTTGCCAACAAGCACGACTGTTGCGCCATATTCAGCGGCCGCAATCGCCGTGGCTTTGCCAATACCATCGCCGGCACCAGTGACCAAAATGACTTTATTGGCAAGGAGGTTTGGTTTGGCTTGGTAGTCAGCTGGGTACTTCATGAAAGCGGTTATAAATCGTAGAAAAGGTTATTTTATCAAACATCTCGCGCTTGCCATGCGCGAATTAAGCGAATCACTGGATAAGCAACAGTTCGTGATGAAGAAAAACCGACTTTACGAAGTCGTTTCAGATCGACTTCTTGTTGCTTGAGAAAACGGTCAATCAGTTTGTGCTCATGCTGATGTTCAAGCGGCTCAGTCAGCGTATGCCACAAAGGTGTGTTTAACCAAAAGTTGAGATGCTTAATCGAGCCTAATACCTCTTCTGCATCATTGCTGTGCGATTGTGGAAAAGGCATGCGGCCGATAGAGAGTTGCTCTGGCAGTGAAAAGAGCCAATAAATTAATTGACTGCGCATGGCGAAGTCGATGCTGTTCTCTGTCAGTTCGTCAGAGCTGAGAAACGCGAATTGCAGATAAGCTCGTTGGCGCATCTCTGCTAACCAATCCTGATCGTTAAGTGCGTTGAAGCCGAGGATCGCTTTCTCACTAAACTTAATGATGCCATCGATCATATTGGTCGCGTTCCTTGGTAGCGCTTTTTCGCAGGCGATCGTAATGGGATGTGTTGCTGAGCCACTGAGTGCTTGCGTCCATTCTTTATGCCACCAGTCCAGTTTGAGTCGTGCGACGCCGGGGTCTTTTATGGTGCTGATGATGCGATCGATTTCATGTAACCAGCTGTATCGTGCAGCCAGTCCATTACGTTGTTCAGCAGGACTAAAGCGAATGGCATAGTAAGGAACGCTGCCAATCGGTGTAGCGGTATTGGGAAAGGCTAAGTTAGGCATCGACGTTGTTGATCAGTTCGATCAAGTCAACAGGTTGTGCGATCAGGGCATCTGCATCCCAATGTTCTATCGGATCATCATCATAGATGTAGCCATAGGTTGCGCCGATGGTTTGATTGCCGGCGCTGCGGCCCGCTTGCATGTCACGACCGGCATCACCGACATACCAGGTGGTCTTTGGGTCAATGTTTAGAAGAGAGCAGGCGTGTAAAATTGAATCAGGGTGAGGCTTGGCACGTGCACATGTATTGCCGCTCACAATCGCCTTTGTGCGATGACTGAAGTGCATTTCTTGCATAAGCGGATCGGTTAGCCAATCAGGCTTGTTGGTCACAATTCCCCAGGCAATGTTCTGACGTTCGATATGCTCTAGAACCTCTTCTATGCCTTCAAATAAGGTGGTCTCGCGACTGAGATTGTTGAGATAGACCTGCAGTAGATGTTGGCGGCGTTCTTCGAAAGCTTCGCTATCCTCAGGCAGATCAAAGCCCAGTTTGATCAGTGCTTTACCGCCATGAGATACCACTGGGCGTATTTGATCGAAGGGCAGTGTTTCTTGCTGGTAATCAATTAACGTTTGATTGAGCGCGTAGGCAAGGTCTGGTGCTGTGTCGGCAAAAGTGCCATCAAGGTCAAACAAGATGCCGGTAGGTTTTTTGAGCATTACTCAGCGGGTCGCGTGGTTGCAATCATGTAGTTCACATCAACATCGGTTGGGTGAAGTTTGTAAACCTTGGTGAATGGGTTGTAGACCAAGCCACACATATCATGCGTTGTTAATGTTGCCTCGCGTGCCCATTGCACCAACTCTGAAGGACGTATGAACTTGGCATATTCATGCGTACCTTTAGGTAGAAGATTGAGGATGTATTCAGCACCCACTATCGCGAATAGATAGGACTTTGGATTACGATTAAGAGTTGAGAAGAATACATGGCCACCAGGTTTAACCAAGTTCGCACACGCTTGAATGATCGACGATGGATCTGGGACGTGTTCGAGCATTTCCATACAGGTGACGACATCAAAACTGGCAGGCTGTTCAGCCGCGAGTTCTTCGACAGGTATCTTGCGATAGTCGACCTTTTCGCCAGATTCAAGCAGGTGAAGCTTGGCGACTTCGAGTGGCGCTTCACCCATGTCGATGCCAGTGACATCAGCGCCACGTGCTGCCATTGATTCGGACAAGATGCCGCCGCCGCAACCAACATCCAAGACACGCTTGCCAGACAAAGACACCATCGCATCGATGTAATTCAATCGAAGTGGGTTAATTTCATGTAGAGGCTTAAATTCGCTGTTCGGATCCCACCAGCGACTGGCAAGAGCTTCGAACTTACTGACTTCGGCGTGATCAACGTTAACGCTAGACATGCGGCTTTCCTACGTAACAATGTACGCAGTATATCAGTCTGAACTTGCCTGATTTCCGGATAATTTGGCTTGCCATTGCTGACAGTTGGCTTGAATGCGTTGGACATCGAGTGTGGTGTGCTTGCCGTTAGCGATTTGTCGCTTGCCCGCTACCCAGACATCGCTGACTTGCTCTCTGCCTGCGGCATACACAATGTGCGATAAAGGATTGAAAACAGGCAGTGTGTTGATGTGCCCTAAATCGATTGCGACAAGGTCGGCTTCTTTGCCAACTTCGAGCGTGCCGATGTGTTCTTGTAGTCCTAGTGCTATTGCGCCGTTGAGTGTTGCCATGCGTAAAGCTTGAGCGGCAGGTAGTGCACTAGCATCCCGTGCGACACCTTTCGCTAATAGCGCCGCCGTGCGCATCTCGCCAAGCATGTCTAAATCGTTGTTACTGGCAGCGCCATCGGTGCCCAAAGCGACATTAATGTCATGGTCTTGTAGTTGCTTCACCGGGCAGAAGCCTGAGGCAAGTTTTAGATTGGATTCAGGACAGTGCACAACATGCGCGTTGCTTCGTGCATAGTGTGACATCTCATCATCAGTCCACTGTGTCATGTGCACACCAATGAGAGATGGCGATAATAGGCCAAGATCTTTGAGTCGTTCTAGAGGGCGCTTTTTATATTGCTCGATGCTGCCATTTATCTCGTCTTGTGTTTCATGGATGTGCATATGAATCGGTATGTCGAGTTCATTAGCCAATGTGACCAGTTGTTTTAAGGGTTGGTCAGAAACAGTGTAGGGTGCATGTGGTGCGAAGCAGGTGGAGATAAGCGGTTCGTTACGTAAAGCATCGTGCAGTTCAACGGCTTTATGAATGTAGTGCTCTGCATTGTCAGCCCAGGCGGTCGGAAAATCAGTCACGATTAAGCCAACACTGCTACGCATGCCGATTTGCTGAGCAACTCGCGCTGTGATGTCAGGGAAGAAATACATGTCGTTAAAACAGGTTGTGCCTGACTTGAGCATCTCGGCAATCGCTAAACGCGTGCCATCAGCAACAAACTCTTCATGCACCCACTTGTGTTCAGCTGGCCAGATATGGTCATTGAGCCAAGTCATCAGAGGTAGGTCGTCGGCGAGACCTCGAAACAACGACATGGCGGCATGTGTATGTGTATTTACAAGGCCTGGAATCAGCGCGTGATTGAGTAGCTCGACAATGTGTTCCGCATCGATCTCTTCACGTGCTTGTGCTGTCGGCAAAATCGCTTTGATTTTGTTGTCTGCAATTGCCAGGCTGTGGTTCTCAAGCACAACTTCATGCGGTTCAACAGGAATTATCCATTTAGCGTGAATCAGTGTTTCGGTATGCACAGCAATGACCCCATGAGTCGCAGATTAAAATAGTCTTTAGCGTAGAATAACGTGCTTTGAAGAATCACAGAGAATTTCATGCGTACGGTTGAGCTTAATATCAAAGTCACGGCTAACGAAGCGATGGTTTGGCAGGATGAGCATTTGTATCTGCTCGATCAGCGACTATTGCCACATCAATCTGTCTTTATTCAGTGTGACGATGCGGCTGAGACAGCTGAAGCTATAACGGCGATGGTGGTGCGTGGCGCACCTGCGATTGGCGTGACCGCCGCCTATGGTTGTGCTTTAGCGGTAAGGCAGCGAATAGCTGATGCTGGTAACTGGCAGGAAAAGGTTGCCGCCGATTTTGCGCATCTAAGAGCGGCACGTCCTACGGCGGTCAATTTGATGTGGGCTATTGATCAATGCTCAGCGATGTTGCCATCACTATCATCAGATAACGCTTACTCAACACTGCTTAACTTTGCGCTTGAGCTGCATGCAAAAGATCGTGCAGATAACAAAACCATGGGTGAGTTTGGGGCTTCTTTATTACAAGGATGCTCATCGGTTATCACTCACTGCAATACCGGTGGTTTGGCGACTGGTGGTCACGGCACAGCATTAGGTGTGATTCGATCAGCGTTTGCACAAGGAAAAATCAATGAAGTCTATGCCGATGAAACCCGTCCTTGGTTGCAAGGTGCGCGACTGACTGCGTGGGAGTTAGTGCAAGAAAATATTCCGGTTAAGTTAATGACCGATGGTGCTTGTGCGGCACGTATGGCAGCTGGCGGTATAACTTGGGCAATTGTCGGATCTGATCGCATCGCAGCGAATGGTGATGTGGCAAACAAAATTGGCACCTATAACTTAGCGGTAGCGGCGAAATATCACGGCGTGAAATTTATGGTTGCAGCGCCAACATCAACTATCGACCTGCAGACAGTATCTGGCGCAGATATCGAGATTGAAACGCGTGATCCGAGTGAGCTGTTAGGGTGTGGCGGTAAGTTGGTTGCGCCAGAAAAAGCGGGAGCTTGGAACCCTGTTTTTGATGTCACGCCTGCCAGTTTGGTGGATGCAATCGTGACCGAAAAGGGCATTATTTTGAATCCAGATCGAGACAAGATCGCTGCACATATGGCGAACTGATTTTTGCCGCTTGGCTAAACGCCTATTTTGCAAGGATCCAAGGATAAAAATTCTCTCAGCGGCGCTGTAATCGATTCTGAGCGATTTTTGCCAAATTATGCCGGTCGGCTGTGATACACTTTTCCCATAATTATTAAGGCATTTTGCTGGTCGCATAATGTTGCCCAAATGCCGCCTTTTTAAAGGTGGCTACAAGGAAAAGTCTATGACCGAATTCGCTAAGGAAGTCCTCCCGATCAGTCTCGAAGATGAGATGCAATCATCCTATCTCGAGTACGCGATGTCCGTAATTGTTGGACGCGCACTACCCGATGTTCGAGATGGCTTAAAACCGGTACACCGTCGCGCACTGTTTGCGATGGGCGAATTAGGTAACGACTTCAACAAACCTTATAAAAAATCGGCACGTATCGTCGGTGACGTCATTGGTAAATATCACCCACACGGTGATACTGCGGTTTACGACACGATTGTCCGTATGGCACAGCCATTCTCACTGCGTTACATGTTGGTCGATGGTCAAGGTAACTTCGGTTCGGTAGACGGTGATTCGCCAGCTGCTATGCGTTATACCGAAGTGCGTATGTCGAAAATTGCGCATGAGTTACTTGCTGATATCGATAAAGATACCGTCGACTTTGTCCCTAACTACGACGAATCAGAATCAGAGCCTGCTGTTTTACCAGCGCGTATTCCTAACCTACTTATTAATGGTTCATCAGGCATCGCGGTGGGTATGGCGACCAATATTCCGCCACACAACCTGACTGAAGTTATCAATGCGTGTATTGCTCTGATCGATGAGCCAGCGACCGATCTTCAAGCCTTAATGGAAATCGTGCCTGCGCCTGATTTCCCAACCGCAGGCATCATCAATGGTATTGCGGGTGTACGTGATGCTTATCGCACAGGTCGTGGCAAGGTGTATATCCGAGCGCGTTCGTCTGTTGAAGAATTAGATAATGGTCGTCAGCGTATTGTTGTAACCGAATTGCCATATCAGGTTAACAAGGCGCGACTATTAGAAAAAATCGCAGAACTGGTTAAAGAGAAAAAGCTCGAAGGTATCTCTGAGTTGCGTGATGAGTCTGATAAAGACGGCATGCGTATGGTCATTGAGCTGCGCCGCGGCGAAGTGGCTGAAGTTGTGCTGAATAATCTTTACAAGCAAACCCAAATGCAAAGCGTGTTTGGTATCAATATGGTGGCTTTGGTTGATGGCCAGCCACGTACGCTTAATCTGAAGCAACTGCTTGAGTACTTTATTCGCCACCGTCGTGATGTAGTAACTCGTCGTACCGTATTTGAGTTACGTAAAGCGCGTGATCGTGCACATATCTTAGAAGGCTTGGCGGTTGCGCTTGCGAACATTGATGAAGTGATCGCATTGATTAAAGCGGCACCAAACCCAGCGGAAGCAAAGCGTCAGTTAACAGAAAAGTTGTGGAAGTCGGGCACGGTTGAAACCATGTTGGCTGCGGCGGGTGCAGATGCGTCGCGTCCAGAGGGTTTGCCTGCTGAGTTTGGTTTAACGTCTGACGGCTATCGCTTAACCGAAACGCAAGCTCAAGCAATCCTTGATTTGCGTTTGCAGAAACTGACCGGTCTTGAGCAAGACAAGATCATTTCCGAGTTTGAAGAGATTCTGCAGCGCATTGCTGAGTTGCTTGAGATCTTGTCTAACCCGGATCGTTTGATGGAAGTGATCCGTGGTGAATTGAATGAGATCCGTGAGCAGTTTGGTGACGAGCGTCGCTCTGAAATTGTTCATACGCAAGTTGATCTCACGCTTGAAGATTTGATCAGTGAGGAAGATGTTGTTGTGACGCTTTCTCATGAAGGTTACGCCAAAGCCCAGCCTGTCGATGTGTATCAAGCGCAGCGTCGTGGCGGTAAAGGTAAGACGGCAACGTCAACTAAAGACGAAGACTTCATTGAGAAACTGTTTGTGGCTAACACCCACGACACGATCTTGTGTTTCTCAAGTCGCGGTAAATGTTACTGGCTGAAAGTGTATGAATTGCCACAGGCAGGTCGTAATGCACGTGGTCGCCCAATGGTTAACTTGTTGCCGCTTGAGCAAGATGAACGTATCAATGCGATCTTGCCTATTCGTGAATACAGCGAAGATAAATTTATCTTCATGGCAACGGCATCCGGCACGGTAAAAAAGACACCGTTGACCGATTTCTCTCGTCCTCGTAGCAGCGGCATCATTGCGGTTGATTTGCGTGATGATGATCAGTTGATAGGCGTGGATCTAACCGACGGCGAACAGAGCATCATGTTGTTCACCTCTGCGGGTAAGGCAGTTCGTTTCGATGAATCGACAGTTCGTGCGATGGGTCGTACCGCATGTGGTGTTCGCGGTGTCAAGTTGGGTGAAGGCCAGCGAGTGATCTCTCTGATTGTGGGTACCGATGGAGATGTCCTGACCGCAACCGAGAACGGTTACGGCAAACGTACGCCAATTGAGCAATATCCAGTCAAAGGTCGAGCGGGCATGGGTGTGAAATCAATCAAGACCAGTGAGCGAAATGGCGAGCAGGTTGGTGCGGTACGTGTCACTGGCGATGATGAAATTATGTTGATCACCGATGGCGGCACCTTAGTTCGCACCAGCGTGGCAGATATTTCTCAGATGAGTCGTGATACCCAGGGTGTTCGTTTGATCAGCTTGCGTAACGATGAAAAGTTAATTGGTATCGAGCGCATTGAAGCGCTGGAAGTCGAAGAGGGCATCGCGCTGCCTGATGGTGAAGAGCCAGCGGTAGGTGACGCTCCTCCTAGCGACGAAGGCTGATCATCAGTTGTATAAAATTTAACGAAGGCGCCTTGTGCGCCTTTAAGTCCTTTTGGATAACGATAAACCTATGTCTCGATTGTTTAACTTCAGTGCGGGTCCTGCGGCGCTTCCAACGCCCGTATTGGAGCGTGCGCAGGCAGAAATGCTTGATTGGCAAAACCTTGGCTGCTCTGTCATGGAACTTAGTCATCGTGGGAAGCCGTTCATGGCGCTTGCGCAAAAAGCTGAGGCTGATTTACGTGAACTGATGTCCATCCCCGACAATTACAGCGTATTGTTTTTACAAGGTGGTGCTTCATCACAGTTTGCCTCCGTGCCTTTAAATCTAATGGGTCAAAAGCAGGCCGCTGATTATTACTACACGGGCACTTGGTCACGTAAGGCGATTGCAGAAGCTAAACGTTATGGTGAGATTAATGTTGTTGGCGATATGTCGGCGAATAACTTCACCACGCTGCCAGATCAAGGCAGTATTTTCGTTTCTGATAACGCAGCTTTTGTGCATTACACGCCAAATGAAACTATTCACGGCTTAGAGTTTAGTTATGTGCCAGAGACCGGTGATGTGCCATTGGTTGCTGATATGTCATCCAACATCCTGTCCCAGCCGATTGATATCTCTAAGTTCGGCATTATTTATGCGGGTGCGCAAAAAAATATTGGTCCGGCAGGTTTAACTATCGTGATTGTTCGTGAGGATTTGATTGGTCATGCCTTGCCGCAAACGCCGGCTATGCTGAATTACCAATCACAAGCTGACAATGACTCAATGTACAACACGCCACCTACCTACAGTTGGTATTTGGCAGGCTTGGTTTTTGAGTGGCTTAAAGAGCAGGGTGGTCTTTCAGTCATGGCGGATATCAATCAGCGTAAGGCAAATTTATTGTACTCAGCGATTGATAAGAGTGGTTTTTACGCCAATCCGGTCAATTCTGCTTATCGTTCGATCATGAATGTGCCATTTACACTGGCTGATACTCGTTTAGATGCGTTATTTTTAGAGCAGAGTCATGAGGCTGGCTTGTTAGCGCTTAAAGGTCATAAAGAAGTTGGCGGCATGCGAGCCAGTATTTATAACGCGATGCCCTATGAGGGCGTTGAGGCTTTAGTCGATTTTATGGCTGAGTTTGAGCGTACACACGGTTAACTAAGGAATACCGATGAGTGATGCAGAACAATTAGGCAAGATTCGAGATCGTATCGATGCGATTGATGAACAAGTGCATCAATTGCTGAATCAGCGAGCTGAGGCGGCAATGGAAGTTGCGCGCATTAAACTTTCGGCTGATCCAAATGCGGTGTTCTATCGGCCAGAGCGTGAAGCGCAAGTGCTTCGTATGGTGCAACAGCGTAATCAAGGTCCGCTTGATGATGAAGAGGTCGCGCGTTTGTTCCGCGAAATCATGTCAGCCTGTTTGGCGTTAGAGCGACCATTGCAAATTGCTTACCTTGGACCTGCGGGAACCTTTACTCAAGCGGCAGCGCTAAAGCATTTCGGTCACTCGGTTCGTACAGAATCGCTTGGCAGTATTCCAGATGTTTTCTTGGATGTGGAATCTGGTAAAGCTGATTACGGTGTCGTGCCTGTTGAGAATTCAACTGAGGGTGTTGTGAACCACACGCTCGATACCTTTTTGAAATCACCACTTCAAATTTGTGGTGAGGTGAGTATTCGCATTCATCACAACTTGCTTGGTAAGGGTCAGCCATTGTCAGAATTGAAAACAGTGTTCTCGCATCAACAATCACTGGCTCAGTGTCGTGGATGGTTAGATCGTCATCTACCGTTTGTTGATCGTGTGCCGGTCGGTAGCAATGCAGAGGCTGCTAAGTTGGCAGCTGAAACGCCGAATGCCGCCGCTATTGCCGGTGAGATGGCGGCAGAGCTTTATGGTCTGGATACGCTATCTGAAAATATTGAAGACGAAGCAGGTAACACTACACGCTTTTTAGTCATTGGTCGCCAAGCAACGCCACCATCGGGTGATGACAAGACGAGCTTAATGATGAGTGCGCCTAATGAGGCAGGTGGTCTTTATAAGATGCTGCGTCCACTGGCAGACCATGGTGTCAGTATGACGCGTATCGAGTCACGTCCTTCGCGTCGTGAAAATTGGGATTATGTGTTCTTTGTGGATGTGAATGGTCATGCTGATGACCCTCACATGGCAAAAGCGATTGAAGAGCTGCGTAAATCCGCAGGTATGTTTAAGGTTCTAGGCTCATACCCGCGTGCGGTGCTTTGAGTATTAAAGGGTATTAACGTGAGTAATGCGTTTCTGCACATTGCCTCTCCAGGTATTGCATCTATTCAGCCATATAAACCAGGGAAGCCTGTTTCTGAATTAGAGCGTGAACTGGGTATTTGTAACTCGGTGAAATTGGCGTCTAACGAGAACCCGATTGCGGTCAGCCAGCGCGTCAAAGATGTGTTGCAGTCTGAGTTTGCAGAATTAGCGCGCTATCCAGACGGTGCTGGTTTTGCTTTGCGTGAAGCCTTAGCGAATCGCCATGGTGTCACATCTAAGCAGATCACCATTGGTAATGGTTCCAATGATGTGCTCGATATGATCGCTCGCGTGTTCTTATCACCGGGTTATCGGTCTGTTTTTTCTCAGCATGCCTTTGCGGTTTATCCGATTGCATCGATGTCTGTTGGCGCCGATTTGGTCGCTGTGCCTGCCGTTGAATTTGGTCATGATTTACATGCCATGCTCAATGCGATCACCGATAAAACGCGCGTGGTTTGGATTGCGAATCCAAACAACCCAACTGGTACTTGGTTGAATGAAGCTGAGCTAATGCATTTTGTTGAGCAAGTTCCATCAGACGTGATGATTGTTATCGACGAAGCCTACTCAGAGTATGTGCGTCTCGATGATTATCCAGATGCTACTCAATGGATAACGCGATTCCCTAATGTGATCGTCACACGTACATTTTCAAAAGCCTTTGGCTTGGCCGCTTTGCGTGTTGGCTACAGCGTGAGTCATCCGGATGTTGCTGATTTATTAAATCGTGTTCGACAACCTTTTAATGTGAATTCATTTGCGCAAGCCGGTGCGCTTGCTGCGTTAGACGATGCTGAATATTTAGCTGAATCCATTCGTGTGAACGATGAGGGGTTAGTTCAGTTAAGCGAAGGATTAGGTAAGTTGGGTCTTACCTATATTCCATCTGTGGGTAATTTCATTTCGGTCAATGTGGGTCGCCCGGTAGCAGAGGTTGATAAAGCGCTGTTGATGGAAGGGGTGATCACACGTCCTGTCGAAAATTATGGTTTGCAGCATCACTTACGTATCAGTGTCGGTCTGCAAAGTGAGAATGCTCGCGCGCTTACTGCGTTGGAGAAAGTCTTGTGAAGCCGATCAAGCGACTCGCGATCATAGGTCTTGGTTTGATTGGTGGTTCTTTGGCGCGTGCGCTGCGCGATGCCGGCATGGTTGAGCATGTTGTTGGCTGTGGTCGCTCGGCTGAAAATCTTGAGAAAGGTGTCGAGCTGGGTGTGATCGATAGCTTCACGCATGATGTTGCTGAAGCGGTCAGTGATGCAGATGTCGTGTTTGTTTCAGTGCCGCTGGGTGCCATGGCTTCTGTATTTGAGGCATTCAAAGGAAGCGTCAAGCCAGAGTGTGTGATTACCGATGGCGGTAGTGCTAAAGCAACGGTTATTGAAGATTTTATGCAGGCGTGCCCTGAGTATGCCCCTCAGTTTGTGCCCGGCCATCCGATTGCGGGTACTGAGAACAATGGTGTTGAGGCGTCATTTGCAACGCTTTATAACAACCGTCGCATCATTATTACGCCGATGGAGCAAACATCCACTGATGCTCAGAAGACCATTACCGAGATGTGGCAAGCTTGTGGAGCCGAGGTTATCGAGATGGGTGTAGAGCATCACGATGAAGTCTTAGCGGCGACAAGTCATTTGCCACACATGCTGGCATTTGGTTTGGTGGATATGTTGGCCAACCTCGATGAGCACGATGACATCTTTAAATACGCCGCCGGCGGTTTTCGTGATTTCACACGAATCGCATCGAGCAACCCGGTGATGTGGCGTGATATCTGTGTGGCGAATCGTCGTGCAGTGAGTGAGTTGGTTTTCTCATTTGCAGAAGAGTTGCAGTCAATTGGTGAGCTGATCGAACAGGGCGAGGGCGACTCTTTACTCGAGATTTTTGAGAATGCGAAATCAGCGCGTGATGCTTACGTCGACGGTCTAGACGACAAATAAGCGATATCCCCCTAAAACTTCACGCTAAACGTTGGTTTTGCTTGAGTTTTTTGCCTTAAATCGATAGCCTTCGCGATCTTTATTTGCAGTATTTTAGAGACCCAATCTCGTGTCTGATTCGATTCGTTTCCATGTCCAGCCTGGCGGTGCCCTGAAGGGTGCTATTCGAGTAGCTGGCGATAAATCCATTTCTCATCGCTCCATCATGATGGGCTCATTAGCTGAAGGCACGACGCATGTCAGTGGTTTTCTCGAAGGTGAGGATGCGCTTGCGACCTTAAATGCGTTTAAAGCCATGGGTGTGAAAATCGAAGGTCCTGACAATGGCAAAGTGGTTGTACACGGTGTGGGTATGCACGGCTTGCAGCAACCTCAAGCTTCTCTCGATGTGGGTAATTCGGGTACTTCGATGCGCTTAATGTCGGGATTGTTAGCGGGTCAGGCGTTTTCTACAACACTGATTGGCGATGAGTCGCTGACGAAGCGTCCAATGAAGCGAGTGACCGATCCATTAGCGCTGATGGGTGCGAAGATTGAAACGACAGAGACGGGCACTTCACCACTTAACATCTCATCTGTAGCTGCATTGAAAGGCATCGATTACGACATGCCAATGGCAAGTGCGCAAGTTAAGTCGTGCTTATTACTTGCTGGTCTTTATGCCGAAGGTGAAACCTGGGTAACTGAACCTGCACCAACTCGCGATCACACAGAGCGCATGTTGCAAGGCTTTGGTTACGAGGTGATGCAAGATGGCCCGCGTCGCGGTGTGAAAGGTGGCGGCAAGCTGACTGCCTGCGACATTGATGTGCCGGCCGATATTTCATCTGCGGCTTTCTTCTTGGTTGGTGCAAGTATTGCCGAAGGTTCTGATCTGACACTTCAGCACGTTGGTATGAATCCTACGCGTGATGGCGTGATCAATATCCTTCGATTGATGGGTGCGGATATTGAAGTGAGCAATGAGCGTGTTATCGGCGGTGAGCCAGTGGCTGATCTGCGTGTTCGCTCTGCCAAGCTCAAAGGTATTCAGATCCCTGAAGATCAGGTGCCGCTGGCTATCGATGAATTCCCGGCACTGTTTGTTGCCGCCGCCTGTGCTGAAGGCGAGACGATTCTTACCGGCGCGGAAGAATTACGGGTAAAGGAATCTGATCGTATTCAAGTCATGGCTGATGGCCTGATTGCACTAGGTGTTGATGCCAAACCAACGCCAGATGGCATTGTCATTCAGGGTGGCTCTATTGGCGGTGGCTCGGTAAACAGTCATGGTGATCACCGTATTGCGATGTCGTTTGCCATGGCAGCATTGCGCGCAACAGGTGATATTTCGATTGATGATTGTGCCAATGTGAACACATCATTCCCTGGTTTTGTCGAGTTGGCCGCTTCAGTCGGTTTACAGGTGTCGGTCGCGTGAGCGCTGTTCCGGTGATTACCGTTGATGGTCCGAGCGGTGCAGGTAAGGGTACGGTCGCTAAACTGCTCGCTGAGCAGCTGAAGTTTAAAATTCTCGACTCAGGTGCTTTGTACCGCTTGACCGGTCTTTTGGTGAATCGTGCCGGAAATGGATTTGATAATGAGGCTCAGGCAGCTGAGCTAGCATCGTCGATGCAGGTCGAGTTCACGGCTGATGGCGTTATTTTGAATGGTGAGGACGTTTCTCTGGCGATTCGCACCGAATCTGCGGGAAATGATGCCTCCAAGGTTGCTGCGATGCCGGCGGTTCGTGCAGCACTTTTGGACTGGCAAAAGGCCTTCGCCAAGATGCCTGGATTGATCGCTGATGGCCGTGATATGGGCACTACCGTTTTCCCTCAGGCGCCACTTAAGATTTTCCTTACGGCGAGCCCTGAAGAAAGAGCGCAAAGGCGCCATAAGCAGTTGAATGAAAAAGGGATATCCAGTAATATCGCCGCCCTTGCTGCCGAGATCGCCGAACGTGATGAGCGTGACCGGACGCGAGCAAGCTCTCCATTGGTGCCTGCCGATGATGCAATCGTAATCGATTCAACATCGCTTTCTATCGATGAAGTGGTGGAACAAATTCTGACGCTTTGGTCTGACCGAAGCTAAAGAAAGCCACTGATGTGGCACAGGTGCAGCACACTAAGTGTTGCGATCTTTTAACTTAACAAGTCCCTGATTTGATTCATCAAAAAGGGGTGGTGACCTCCTAGAGGTCTGGGTTTTATCAATCATGTCTGAAAGTTTTGCCGAGCTCTTTGAACAGAGCCTTGTCGACACTAATCTCCAAACCGGTTCTATTGTAATCGGTACAGTTGTAGCCATCGAGGGTGACAACGTAATCGTAAATGCTGGCCTCAAGTCTGAAGGCGTTATTCCTGTATCTCAATTCACTGATTTCGACGGTAACGTTGAATGTGCAGTGGGTGATCAAGTGGAAGTTGCGCTTGATGCTGTTGAAGATGGTTGGGGTGCTACCCGTCTGTCTCGTGAGAAGGCTAAGCGTCACCACGCGTGGAAAAAGCTCGAGAAAGCTTTCGAAGCAGAAGAAATTGTTACTGGTCGTATCAACGGAAAAGTCAAAGGTGGCTTCACTGTTGAACTCGAGCAGATTCGTGCGTTCTTGCCAGGTTCACTGGTTGACGTTCGTCCTGTTCGCGACACAGCTTACCTTGAAGGTAAGGAACTCGAATTTAAAGTTATCAAGTTAGACCAGAAGCGTAACAACGTTGTTGTTTCTCGTCGTGCTGTTGTTGAACAAGAGTACAGCGAAGAGCGTGATAAGTTGCTTGAGAACTTGGTTGAAGGCCAAGAAGTTAAGGGCGTAGTTAAGAACTTGACTGACTACGGTGCGTTCGTAGATCTCGGTGGTATCGATGGTCTATTGCACATCACTGATATGGCTTGGAAGCGTGTTAAGCACCCATCTGAAGTTGTAGAGATTGGTGATGAAGTTGATGTGAAGATCTTGAAGTTCGATCGCGATAAGAACCGCGTATCACTCGGTCTGAAGCAAATGGGTGAAGATCCATGGGCGAACATCACTCGCCGTTACCCAGAAGGTCAGCGCTTGTTCGGTAAGATCACCAACATCGCAGACTACGGTGCTTTCGTTGAAATCGAAGACGGCGTTGAAGGTTTGGTTCACGTTTCTGAAATGGATTGGACCAACAAGAACGTACACCCAAGCAAAGTTGTTAACTTGGGCGACGAAGTTGAAGTGGTTGTATTGGATATCGACGAAGAGCGTCGTCGTATCTCTCTCGGCATGAAGCAATGCCAGAACAACCCTTGGGAAGACTTCGGTGAGAAGTTCAAGAAGGGCGATCAAGTCACCGGTACTATCAAGTCAATCACTGACTTCGGTATCTTCATCGGTCTTGATGGCGGCATTGATGGCTTGGTTCACTTGTCAGACATCACTTGGGAAGGCGAAGGCGACGATGCTATTCGCAATTTCAAGAAAGGCGACGAGCTTGAGACTGTTGTATTGGCAGTTGACCCAGAGCGCGAGCGTATCTCTCTAGGCTTGAAGCAAATGGATTCTGATCCGTTTGGTAACTTCATTGCGATGAATGAGAAAGGTTCTATCGTTAAAGGCACCGTAGCTGAAGTTGATGCTAAGGGCGCAGTTGTTACTCTTTCTGATGATGGTGTTGAAGGTTACATCCGTTCTTCAGACTTGGCGCGTGACCGTGTTGATGATGCACGCAGCGTGTTGAAAGAGGGTGATGAGATCGAAGCTAAGTTCGTTGGCGTTGATCGCAAGAACCGCACCATTAGCTTATCTATCAAAGCGAAAGACTTTGATGATGAGAAGTCAGCTATTGCTGCTTATAACAGCGATGCAGCTTCAGCAGGTACTACCTCTATGGCAGATCTGTTGAAAGAGCAAATGGATAAGTAATCCTCATTAG
>OCRG01000021.1_pt1 | contig 25511 bp, 22 predicted proteins | sample 1535071 | NCBI WGS metagenome assembly OCRG01 (sample SAMEA3275605, study PRJEB22092) | marine metagenome | biome: ENVO:00000447; feature: ENVO:00002042; material: seawater | collected 2014-06-22T16:30:00+00 | depth 0 m
CTCGAACCCGCGACCCCCGGCGTGACAGGCCGGTATTCTAACCAACTGAACTACCACTCCATTTCGTGGTGGGTGCTGCAGGGATCGAACCTGCGACCCTCGCCTTGTAAGGGCGATGCTCTCCCAGCTGAGCTAAGCACCCGAAATTTCAGGAGCGGTTAATTTACAGCATCCTTGAATGCTTTACCAGCTTTAAATTTAGGTGACTTAGATGCTTTGATTTGAATCTCTTCGCCAGTCTTAGGATTACGGCCTTTACGTGCCGCACGCTCGCTCAATGCGAAAGTACCGAAACCGATAATTGATACAGTGTCGTTAGATTTTACTGCACCGGTGATCGCATCAATCATGCCGTCTAATGCACGACCTGCTGCTGCTTTTGAAATATCTGCTGCTTCAGCCATTGCATCGATCAGTTCTGTTTTATTCATTATTGGATCTCCCCTTTGGTGATAATCGACCGAACTAAATCTCGATCGTAAAAATACTTATTGAAACGAAATTACCCAGCTCCAATCTTCTTATTTTACTCTAATAGACTGGGTGCAGGTCAAGCATAAAAAAGCCCGAAAGCCTTTATTTATAAGGCTTTCGGGCTAATTCATTAAGGCTTTTTTAATGTGCTCTAGTCTTACTTTTACTCGCTTTTGAGCTTTTAGAAGTTTTTGGCGCATCTTTAACCTCTTCAGCATCCACACGCGGTGTTGGCTGCATGGTTAACGCCACTTCTAACACTTCATCGATCCACTGGACCGGACGAATCTCAAGACCTTCTTTAATGTTATCTGGCATCTCAACCAAATCACGTTCGTTATCTTTTGGAATTAAAACAGTCTTAATGCCGCCTCGAAGTGCCGCCAATAATTTCTCTTTTAACCCACCAATCGGAAGCACCTCACCGCGCAAGGTAATCTCACCTGTCATCGCGACATCTGCACGAACCGGAATGTTCGTTAACGCTGATACCAAAGCGGTACACATACCAATACCCGCACTTGGACCATCTTTAGGTGTTGCACCTTCAGGTACGTGAATATGCACATCCAACTTTTCATAGAAGTCTTCATTCAAACCCAACGCTTGCGAGCGACTTCTAACAACGGTCATTGCAGCCTGGATAGACTCTTTCATCACATCGCCCAACTGGCCAGTATGGGTTAAACGACCTTTACCTGGGGCTAAGCCTGTTTCGATACGTAGCAACTCACCACCTACCTCAGTCCATGCCAAACCAGTTACCTGGCCAATCTGATCTTCCTCATCTGCTAAGCCGTAACGGAAACGCTTAACGCCCAAGTATTCCTCAAGCTCTTTAGCTGAGACTTTAATTTTTGGCTTCTTCTTGGCCGTGCTCATCAAGATATTCTTGACTACCTTCCGGCAAATCTTCGATACATCACGCTCTAAGCCACGCACACCCGCCTCGCGAGTATAAAAACGTACAATGTCTCGTAATGCATCTTCAGTGATTGTCAGCTCACCATCCTGCAAACCGTTATTTTCAATCTGCTTAGGCACTAAGTAGTTTTGAGCAATACTTACCTTCTCATCTTCTGTGTAGCCCGACAGACGAATCACTTCCATACGATCCAATAAAGGGCCCGGAATATTCATGCTGTTCGAAGTCGCCACAAACATGATGTCAGACAGATCAAAATCAACCTCAAGATAGTGATCTTGGAAGGTGTGATTTTGCTCCGGATCAAGCACCTCAAGTAGCGCTGAAGCAGGGTCACCACGGAAGTCCATTGCCATCTTGTCTATCTCATCAAGCAAGAACAACGGATTACGAGTGCCCACCTTAGTCAGGCTCTGCACGATCTTGCCAGGCATCGCGCCAATATAGGTTTTACGGTGACCACGAATTTCAGCTTCATCACGCACGCCACCTAGCGCCATACGTACGAACTTACGGTTAGTCGCTTTAGCAATCGACTGACCCAAGGAGGTTTTACCCACACCAGGAGGACCTACCAAACACAGGATCGGGCCTTTCAATTTACGAACACGCTGTTGAACTGCCAAATATTCCAAAATGCGTTCTTTAACTTTTTCTAAACCAAAATGATCCGCATCTAACACTTCCTCTGCTTTAGGAATGTCGTTACGTACTTTGGTTTTCTTTTTCCAAGGCACGCCAACTAAAGCGTCAATGTAGTTACGCACCACCGTCGCTTCAGCAGACATTGGTGACATCAACTTGAGCTTATTCAACTCAGCAGTAGCTTTGGTCTTTGCCTCTTTCGACATACCCGCCTTTTCAATCTTGGCGGTCAACTCTTCAATTTCGTTTGGCGCATCTTCCAGCTCACCCAACTCTTTCTGGATAGCCTTCATTTGCTCATTGAGATAGTACTCGCGCTGATTCTTTTCCATCTGACGCTTTACGCGGCCACGGATACGTTTCTCCATTTGCAGAATATCGTTCTCGCCTTCCATTAAGCTCATAAGATGCTCAAGGCGCTCACGAACATTGATCATTTCAAGTACGTGCTGCTTTTCTTCAAGCTTAAGGGCCATGTGAGCAGCCATGGTGTCAGCTAAACGTGAGCCTTCATCGATACTAGCTAGTGAGGTCAAAACCTCAGGTGGCACTTTCTTGTTTAGCTTTACATACTGATCAAAAAGATCGGTCGCCGAGCGCATCAAGATTTCCATCTCGCGTTCTGGAAGCTCTTCATTTTCATCTTGCGCTTCGATCTCAGCAGTGAAGAACTCTTCACCATCAAGAAACTTTTTCAAACGCGCACGCTTAGAGCCTTCGACCAACACCTTCACCGTGCCGTCAGGCAGCTTAAGTAATTGAAGAATGCTCGCCAAAGTACCTACTTCATAAAGGTCTTTCTCAGCTGGCTCATCGATATCAGCACTACGCTGTGCCGAAAGAAGAATCTGTTTGTTATCAGCCATTGCAGCATCGAGCGCTTTAATCGACTTATCTCGACCGACAAAAAGCGGAATGACCATGTAGGGATAAACAACCACATCACGCAGCGGCAATACAGGTACAACTAAAGGTTGGGTATCTGGATTCACTTCTTGTCCCATCGGGATCTCCTAAATATTGTTGCCACTGCTTGAATGGCTTTTTAATCATCTTGGGGCAGAAATCGATTTTTTCAAGCCCAAGACGAAAAATGCCCGGTCAGGCCGGGCACTTGGATTAATTTTCAGACGCTGCTTTCGGGCGTTCTGCATTCTCGTAAATGACCAATGGATCTGATTCTCCACGGATCACACTGCCATCAACCACGACCTTACTGACGTTATCCTGAGATGGTAAGTCATACATGGTGTCTAACAAGGTTTGTTCTAGAATTGTGCGTAATCCACGAGCACCAGTTTTACGGGCGATCGCTTTTTTAGCCACTTCAGATAGCGCGTCTTCACGAATATCAAGACCTGCATCTTCCATTTCAAACAAGCGCTGGTATTGCTTAACCAAAGCATTCTTTGGCTCAGTCAAAATACGAATCAACGCCTCTTCGTCAAGTTCTTCAAGCGTTGCCACGACAGGCAAACGACCAACAAACTCAGGAATCAAGCCATAGGAGATTAAATCCTCAGCTTCAAGGTCCAAGAAGATCTGACCCACATTGCGCGTGTCATCTTTGCTTTTGACTTCAGCGCCAAAACCAATGCCGCCTTTTTCTGAACGGTTACGGATAACTTTATCTAAGCCAGCGAATGCGCCTCCGACGATGAACAAGATATTAGAGGTGTCGACCTGTAAGAATTCCTGCTGTGGATGCTTACGACCACCTTGAGGAGGCACAGAAGCAACCGTACCTTCAATGAGCTTCAGCAAGGCCTGTTGTACACCCTCACCTGAAACGTCACGTGTAATAGATGGGTTATCTGACTTACGGGAAATCTTGTCGATCTCATCGATGTACACAATGCCTGTCTGGGCTTTTTCTACATCGTAATCACACTTCTGCAAGAGCTTCTGAATAATGTTCTCAACGTCTTCACCCACATAACCCGCTTCGGTCAAAGTGGTTGCATCTGCAATGGTGAAAGGAACGTTTAAAAGACGCGCCAGCGTCTCAGCCAATAAGGTCTTACCGGAACCTGTAGGACCGATAAGCAAAATATTACTTTTCGAAATCTCGACTTCGTCTTTTCCTTTAGACGCACGTAGACGTTTGTAATGGTTATATACCGCAACAGAAAGAACGCGCTTTGCACGAGCCTGACCAATTACGTATTCATCGAGCGCTGCGTTTAGCTCATGTGGCTTTGGCAATGCATCACCATCATCCGAGCTGCTCTCTTGCATCTCTTCACGAATAATGTCGTTACATAGCTCTACGCATTCATCACAAATAAAAACTGAAGGGCCCGCAATCAGCTTACGAACTTCATGCTGGCTCTTGCCGCAAAATGAGCAGTACAGCAATTTACCGTCATCGTTTTTATCGTCTTTCTTATCACTCATACATGAAACCTCTAAAGGGGCGATATGCCTAGATCTATCGACCTAAAACAAAATGCCTAAACTGCATAATACCCTTAGATTAGGTAGGAACAAGTCACGAAAACCTGCGGTATTACCCATGAAATTGGGCAACTCGCTCAAAATTAGCTGTTTTCTTTACTACGCTTTCCAACAACCTCGTCGATGAGGCCGTAAGTCACTGAATCTTGGGCACTCATAAAGTTGTCGCGATCGGTATCGTGCTTAATCTTTTCGAGATCTTGTCCTGAATGATCCGCCAAAATTTTGTTCAATTTTTCACGAATTAAAAGGATTTCTTTGGCGTGAATCTCAAAATCACTCGCTTGACCCTGAAAACCACCCAATGGCTGGTGGATCATCACACGAGAATTTGGCAATGCAAAACGCTTACCCTTTTCACCCGCTGCCAACAAAACTGCACCCATACTCGCCGCTTGACCGATACACATAGTGCTCACATTTGGCTTAATAAATTGCATGGTGTCGTAGATCGCCAAACCAGCGGTTACAGAACCACCTGGTGAGTTGATATACAAATGAATATCTTTATCAGGATTCTCAGATTCCAAAAACAACAACTGGGCAACAATTAAGTTGGCCATGTGGTCTTCGACTTGACCAACACAAAAGATAACGCGTTCTTTTAAAAGGCGTGAATAAATGTCATAAGAACGCTCGCCACGTGACGATTGTTCGATGACCATTGGGATCAATCCCAAATTTTGCGTATCCAGTGCTGACATAGCCACTCTCTCTTTATTTTTAGAAGTTATCTGAAATCGGCAGTGCTCTGAAAGAACTTACTGACCCGGGTTCATCACTTCAGAGAAAGTACGCGATTCCTCAGCAACATCCAACTGAGAAACCACCCAATCGTTAACCTTATTTTCCAAAACAAGGTTCTCAAGCATTGAGCGCTGCTGTTCATTATTCATATAGAAATCGATGACTTCCTGAGGATCCTCATAAGAACCCGACATCTTGGTGATAGTGTCTCGCACTTCATCTTCAGTCGCTTTCAACTCTTGACCATCGATAATCTCGGCTACTAAAAGGCCTAAATGAACGCGTGTCTTTGCTTGTTCTTCGAAGATTGAAGCCGGCAAATCAACCGATACCTGCTGACCACGCTGCGCCATCTCTTGAACAGCTTGTTGCTTCATGCGCTCAGCTTCTTGAGTAACCATCGACTTAGGAATGTCTAGCTCATTTGATTCGCGAAGAATCTTCATAGACTCGTCTTTCAACATGCCCTGTAGTTTTTGCTCAAGCTCAGCTTTCATGTTTGAAGAGACCTCTGCACGCAATGCAGCTTCAGTACCTTCTTTAACACCAAACTCTTTACAGAACTCTTCATCAATCTCAGGAAGTTTTGGCTCAGCCACTTTAGAAACCTTCACTTCGAATGTTGCAGGCTTACCCGCCAAGTTTTCCGCGCGATAATCCTCTGGGAAATTCACTTCGAAAGAACGCTCATCGCCAGCACTTGCACCCAGCAAAGCGGCTTCGAAACCTTCGATCATTGAACCTGAACCCAATACAAGAGGAACGTTCTCTGCTGAACCACCATCAAATGCTTCACCATCAATAAAACCTTTGAAGTCGATATGCACTTGATCGCCATCTTGAGCTGCGCGCTCGACATCACTGAAAGTCGTACGTTGCTCACGCAATTTGTTGATCATATCGTCAACGTCAGCGTCAGTAACTTCAGCAGTCACTTTAGTGATTGACTTACCTTTCATATCAGCAAGTTCAATTTTAGGCATTACCTCAAAGGTAGCGGTATAGCTAAAACCACCCTCTTCTGTTGCATCACGGAACTCGATGCTAGGGTCGCCAACTGGCATTACTTTCTGTTCAGACAGTGCTTCGTAATATGTTTCTTGAATCAATACACCATAGACATCATGACGAACTGCATCACCATACTGTTGCTTAACAACACGTAGCGGTGCCTTTCCAGGACGAAAACCGTTCATCTTGACAGTTTTAGCAACCTCGGCCAGTTTTTTATCTACGGCTTCGTTAACACGGTCAGCTGGTAAATCAACCAACAGACGCTTTTCTAAACCTTCGCCAGACTCAACAGAAACTTGCATGAAACATACTCCGACAGCACTTGCCGTCTTGAAACTTTATTCAACTTGGAAAAACCCGCCCAAGGGATACTTGGGCAAGTTCTTATATGAATGGTGCGAGCGGAGAGACTCGAACTCTCACACCAAAGGCACCAGAACCTAAATCTGGCGTGTCTACCAATTCCACCACGCTCGCAAAACCGTGTTTTCGGGTGTCGTACCCGAATTAGGCGGCGCATTCTAGCGCGATGAATGGTCTGCTGTTAACCCTGTTTTCACAGTTTTTTAGGTAGAATGTGATCACTTTCAAGGTTATTTGGCTAAAAACACCAAAATGCGAGCTTTTTTCCTCTTCATCGGCCTAATCCTGCTCGCCCTTTTTTTAAGCGCCGCAGTCAACTACCCGCTATTTACTCTGATTCAAGAGAGTACCGACAAGGGCCCACACAAGCTCATCACAATCGTCGGCAAGCTATTTGCCATCCCCGGGTTTATCTGGATTTTGTATCGACTCGGTATCGCGAATAAACGCGATCTAGGTTATCAGCTAAGCAAACCCGCGTTTCTTGCAGAATTATTACGCGGACTTGGAATGGGTCTGGCTCTTCTTGGTTTGCTCGCCGTTGTACTGAGCTTCCTCGATATTCGTCCCGTACGCAGCTGGGATGTGATCGCACCCGAACTTGGAAAAATCATTCTCGTCGCCTTGATCACAGGGTTAATCATTGGCTTTATCGAAGAAACCTTCTTCCGTGGCGGACTGTTTGCCGGTATTCGACAATCACACGGCTTTTGGACAAGTGCCATTTTGTCGAGTTTGTTTTATGCCTGGATGCACTTCATTAACCCACCGGCATTACCGGCCGGAGAATCAGCAAGCTTTGCAAATAGCTTTTGGATTTTGAGCCATACCTTTGACGATTACGCCAACGGCGGGATCTGGGATGGCTTTATCGCCCTATTCTTACTTGGGATGTACTTAGCGCTAATACGCGAGCGTACAGGCAACATCGCTTATGTGATTGGCGTACACGCAGGCATGGTGGCTGTGATCAAAGGCTTTAAAGACATTGCTCCCACAAATCACAGTAGCGATCTGATCTGGCTAATCAGCGATTATGATCGAACGATAGGTCTGCTATCTGCAGCCGGCATGGCGATTCACCTTATCGTGACTTACTACACGTGGAGAAAGCCAAAGATGGCTAATTAATGCCGCGTTCTACCTCACCTTCTTTACGCAGCTCGCGCTTAAGAATTTTGCCACTCGCATTCTTAGGCAATCCATCTCTAATCTCGACACGCCTTGGCAGTTGATGCTGACCTAATCTCTCTTTACAGAACTGTTTAATCTTAGCTTCTGTTACCGAATGGCCCTCAACTGGAACCACATAAGCGACCACGATCTCACCGTGTGAAGCATGCGGTTGACCCACAACAGCAGCTTCTAAAACGGCCTCATGCTGATGCAACACTTCTTCAATCTGACGCGGGTACACATTCATACCATTCACAATAATCATGTCTTTGATGCGGTCAACCATGAAGATATAGCCATCCTCATCGATGTAACCCAAGTCACCGGTACGAAGCCATTCGCCAAAGAACGTCTCAGCAGTGGCTTCTGGTAACTCCCAGTAACCCTTCATGACATTCGGACCTGCGACACAGATCTCCCCCATCTCGCCGGTAGAAACTTCTTGTCCTTCCAGATCACGGATAGTCATGCGCACATTAGGCACCGGCAAACCCACAGATCCCGCTTTACGCTCACCATCAAAGGGGTTCACACAGGTCACAGGCGAACATTCAGTCGGGCCGTCACCCTCTAAGATAGGGATCCCGTATCGCGATTCAAACGACTTAAGCAACTCAACCGGCATGGCCGCACCACCAGCTACGCCAAATCGAATAGTTTTAAATTTTGCCGCTTGCTCATCAGGTAGGCGATTTACAACAGCATACATCGAGGGAACACCTAAAAAGATCGTAGCGCCACTCGAAGCAATCATGTCGCTCACTAAGGCCGGATCAAACTTAGGCACAGGTGTTATCGACAATCCATGCAAACAAGGCGTGAGAATGCCGACAGTCGCAGCGAAAGAGTGAAACATTGGCAATACAACGAGCAGTCGATCCTTACCTGACTGCAATCCCAGCGCCTGCTTAACACTTTGCGTATTAGAGACAAGGTTGTGATGCGTCAGCATCGCACCTTTAGGATTACCGGTCGTGCCAGAGGTATACAGAATTGCCGCTACATCTTCTTCAGGATTCAAATTTAAAACAGGAGCAGCAGCTTCTACTGAAAGCCAATCAGAAAAACTATCAGCTTGAATCTCAGGATGAGCATCACCAATCACAGCTGTTGCTTTCAAGCCTTCTAATTGGTCCTTAACGGCCACCGCCTTTTCGGTCATCGCTGCGTGATAAATAAATGCACTAATCTTGGCATTACCCAAGACATACGCCACCTCATCAACACCAATCAGTAAATTAACAGGCACAACAACACAGCCCGCTTTTTGAATACCAAGGTATGCCTGAACAAAGGTTTTATCATTGATCGCATACAGCGCCACGCGATCTCCTTGCTGCAATCCACGTGCATGTAAGGCGGCTGCGACTCGGTCAGAATCTTGATCAAGCTGCGCAAAGTTTAATGGAGAGTCGGGATGCCAAACGATGTTTTGGTCGGCATACTGCTTAGCTGCTGCACGAAAAGCTTCAGGGATAGACTGTGACATTGTTGTTCTACTCGTTCGTCAATCAATAACAACCGAGTATACGAGAGTCATCCTAGTGTTCAAATGGCACGTGAGAATCGGTGCTGAGCTTCAGGCAAATACCTATCGAACACCATACATATATTCCGAATGAGTAGTCGCCCAGGTTGAGTCACCTGCAGACCATCCTCTGAGAGTACCAATAGCCCATCTTTTTGCATTTGCTCGAGCGCAATCAATTCATGTGCAAAATAATCGCTACTTTGAATGCGCCAAGCCTGATCGATCTGATTAAAATTGAGCGCAAACTGACAAATCAGCTGTGTAATGACATCCTGACGAATAACATCATCACGATTAAGTACCAGCCCTCGCTCGATCGGCAATGTGTTCTTTTCGATCGCAGCGTAATACTCATCCAGTGTTTTTACATTCTGTGAAAAGGTATTTCCCACATTTCCAATCGAAGACACGCCAAAAGCCAACAAGTCACAATGAGCGTGTGTTGTGTATCCCTGAAAATTTCGATGCAGATGCCCCTCTTCCTGAGCAAGCGCCAACTCATCACCCGGTAAGGCGAAGTGATCCATTCCAATGAAGACATAACCTGCCGCCTGCAATTTTTCACCCGCTTTATGCATGATCTCCAATTTATCCGCGGCACTGGGTAAGTCTGCTTCATTAATACGACGCTGCGGTTTAAATCGGGTTGGCATATGCGCATAGTTAAAGACCGACAAGCGATCAGGTCGCGCTTCAATCACTTCATCGAGCGTTTTCTCAAATGACATCCATGATTGATGCGGTAACCCATAAATCAAATCCAAGCTGACCGATTTAAAACCAAGCTCTCGCGCCTGCTGCATCACGCCAAAGGTCAATTCAGCAGATTGCACTCGATTGACCGCTACTTGCACACGCTCATCGAGATCCTGAAGACCCAAGCTCAATCGATTAAAGCCAATCTCTCGCAATGTTCTCAACGTCGTCGGTGACACCTCTCGCGGATCAATCTCAATCGAGTACTGACCCTCATCGTTATCCAACACATTGAATAACGATTTGGTTCGACTCATAAGCCAAACCATCTGTTCATCGGACAAAAATGTCGGCGTACCACCGCCCCAGTGCAATTGCTCAACAGGACGTTGCCAATCTAGCAAGTTCGCTTGCATGAGCATCTCTTGCTCAAGAGCTTTTAAATAAGGCTCCACCTTGGAACGATCTTTGGTCGCAATCTTGTTGCACGCACAGTAAAAACACACCGTGTCGCAAAAAGGGATATGAAAATACAAAGATAAGGCCTTGCTATGACCCTCTGCCTTAAGAAGATCTCGAATTGTGAACTCGTCGTGGAACTCAACTGCTGTTGGATAGCTGGTATATCGCGGACCTGCGCGGTCGTAGCGATTGATTAACTCTTGGTCAAAAACAAAATTATCCGTCATGCAGCAGCATTCTAGAGAGCGCCGCTGAGATCTTCCCTGACGCAGGTCAATGAGATGACCGAATCAACGCATCTCGATATTCAACAAGCTGCTCAGCCGTGATTGCAAACACACCATCACCGCCAAATTCAAAATCAATCCACATAAAGGGCACGTTCGGATAACGCTCCATGAGCAAATCAGCACTTGCACCAACCTCAACTATCAACAAACCATCATCGGTTAGATAGTTTGGCGCCTGCAATAAGATCTGACTAACGATATCCATACCATCATCACCCGCCTCGAGCGCCAACTCTGGCTCTGCTAGATATTCAGCGGGTAGCTCTTCCATCTCTTGCGAACTGACATAAGGCGGATTAGACACGATCAGTTCATAACGCTCATCACTCAAACCTGAGAATACGTCTGATTGAATAGCAGAGACACGATCCGACAGATGGTGTTTATCGATATTCTGTTGCGCAATATCTAAGGCACTGGGTGAGATATCCAAAAGATCCACTTCAACATCGGGAAACGCTTCAGCAATCGCGATGCCGATACACCCACTGCCCGTGCACAGATCCATTGCACGATTTACCTCAACACCCCCCAACCATGGCTCAAATTGATCATTGATCAACTCTGCGATCGGAGATCGAGGAATCAGTACATTCTCATTTACGATGAATTCCAGCCCATAAAAATAAGCACGACCTGTTAAGTATGCGGTTGGAATGCGATCTTCAATACGTTTCTCAAACGCCTTTAGAAGACGATCTTGTTCTGTTGAGGTCACTCGAGCATCAAGATAATCAGAGGGCAAAGAATGATCGAGATGCAACACACCTAATACCAACTCAAGCGCATCATCCAATGCGTTATCAGTACCGTGGCCAAAAAACACCTTATGCTCACTCATGGTACTTGCGCCCCAGCGCACCCAATCACGCAAGGTTATTAATTCATCGTGAAGAACCACAGCTCGCTCCGTTATAAAAAATCATGGGATATACGATACCGCAGAAAGAAAAAACCGAGGGACTTAGCCTCGGTTTTTTTATTAGCGTGATGCCATTAGATCATCGGCCTTAACCGAGCTCGGTTCGTGATCCTGTCGCTCGGAAACCTGCTTAATCGCACGACGCTCCATCAACTCTCCCAAGCTAATATTGCTGAGGTAATCTTGGATACGATCACTCAAGTCGTGCCATAGGTCATGGGTTAAGCATTCTTGATCGTTTTGGCAGTTATGTTTACCACCGCAGCGCGTGGTATCCACATTCTCATCAACAGCCAAAATAACTTCTGCCACAAAGATTTCTTTTGCGCCACGTGCAAGGGTGTAGCCGCCACCTGGACCACGCACACTACTCACGAGCTCCTGCTTACGTAAACGCGAAAACAATTGTTCGAGGTAAGAAAGAGAGATGCCTTGGCGAGTCGCAATATCGGACAAAGTTATCGGGCCTTTGTCCTGATGAATCGCGAGGTCTAGCATCGCAGTGACGGCATAACGGCCTTTAGTAGTTAAACGCACAACTCAACCCTAAATAAGTAGATAGGCGCAGACTAAGATTCCTGACTATTTCAGTCAACATTAGCCAAACCGGTAGTTTTTACGGTTTATTGGGATTTATTTTTCGTCCGACTCATCGAGATGCATTCGCTTCATCTCATCTGACGTAGAAATAATTTCGCAGGTAGGCAATTCAGGCAGATCGGAGCCTTCAGGCGCTTCGATACCCATCTCCTTCATGGCTTCACACATCATCTTCATGCGCGTCTCGTAGACGTGCATGTGATCAAGCATGCAGTTAATCGCATGTGCCACAGGATCCGGGGCATCTTCGGTTGCACCATAAGCATCAAAACCCATTTTTGAGGCCATATCGACACGGTGCTTAGCGTCACTCTCTTCTGCTTTTTGCACCAAACGTCCAGGGATACCGACAACGGTACTCGCCGCAGGTACAGGCTTAACAACCACCGCATTAGAGCCAATACGAGCGCCCTCGCCGATCTCAATCGGCCCAAGCACTTTTGCGCCGGCACCGACAACAACGTTATTCCTTAGGGTTGGGTGACGCTTACCCTTTTGCCAGCTAGTACCACCTAAAGTCACGCCGTGATAGAGCGTGACATCATCACCAATAATCGCCGTTTCACCAATCACGACACCCATGCCATGGTCAATAAACAAACGGCGCCCAATCGTTGCTGCCGGATGGATCTCAATACCGGTTAACCAACGGCTTAAATGCGAGATCCAACGAGCCAACCATTTCGCACCCATATTCCAAATCCAATGTGCAAGGCGATGAAATAGAACTGCATGCACACCAGGATAGGTTGTCAGGATTTCAAAGCGATTACGTGCCGCTGGGTCACGCTCAAAAACAATCGCTAGATCTTCATTGATCTGTTTAAACATAAATCTCTACAAGGTTAAGGTTGTTTATCACTAGCATCCGATCGCATGGATTTAACGCCCTGCGCCGCACTCAATATGCCGCGCAAAATATTGATCTCTTTATCATCTGGACTCGCACGATGAAAGAATCTGCGTAATTTCTGCATCATCTTCCCATCCTGCTCCGAATGCATAAAACCGATATCTTGTAACGCTTGCTGCAAATGCGCAAACAGGCCTTCCATTTTTTCGACTGTCGCTGCCGGCAAAACCTGTGGTTCAGATGAAGACAATACGGGAACTTGAGAAGCCATAAGTAACTCATACGCCATCACTTGCACCGCCATCGCAATATTCAACGAGGTGTAGTCAGGATTCGACGGGATATGCATCAAGTGTGTGCATCGATCAAGTTCCGCCTTAGTTAGCCCCGAACTCTCTCTTCCAAAGACCAGTGACACTGGCGCAGTCTGACTTTGCTTTAAGGTTAAAGCTGCGCATTGTCGCGGATCGAGCTCTTGCCATAATTCAGCGTCACGTCGGCGCGCACTCGCGCCAATCACCAACTTACAATCACCTACCGCATCCTCTAACGAGGCCACGATGCGAGCAGAGTCAAGGATATCTGTTGCACCCGAAGAGCGAGTGATTGCCTCTTCATCAGGAAAGCGTTTGGGACTGACAAGCACCAGTTCCGTAAGACACATATTTTTCATTGCCCGCGCAACTGCTCCGATATTGCCCGGATGCGACGTCTCGACAAGCACAATGCGTATATTTTGCATCGGTCAATCTTATCAGCTGATCACCAAAGAAAACGTGATTTAAAGTAGCTAGATAACCCCTTTTGCCGTATCCTCGCGCGCCATGAATCCAACGACAAACATTGCTATTCGCGCCGCTCGTGCAGCTGGCAGCATCATCATGCGTTCATTCTCTCGCCTAGACTCATTACGTGTAAGCGAAAAAAACACCAATGACTATGTAAGTGATGTTGATCGATCAGCTGAAGCCATCATCATTGACACCATTCGTAAGGCCTACCCTAGCCACGCTATTTTGGCTGAAGAATCAGGCAGCCATGCCGGCGATGATTACCAATGGATCATTGACCCACTCGACGGCACAACCAACTTTTTACATGGCTTTCCGCAGTTCGCTGTATCGATTGCTATGCAGTATCGCGGTCAACTCGAAAGCGCAGTTGTTTACGACCCTGTTCGCGATGAGATGTTTACCGCAAGCCATGGTCAAGGTGCTCAGCTTAACGATCGTCGTCTTCGCGTAACCGATCAGAAGACCCTCAAAGGCGCTCTGATTGGCACCGGCATTCCTTTTCGCGATCAGCGTTACATCGATGCTTATCTAGCCATCATGAAAGATATGGTGAAAGACACCGCAGGCATACGTCGTCCAGGCTCAGCCGCTTTGGATATGGCCTATGTTGCAGCAGGTCGAACCGATGGTTTCTGGGAACTAGGCCTTTCTAGCTGGGATTTTGCTGCCGGCGCACTGATTGTGCGAGAAGCTGGCGGCACCGTCACCGATATTCGCGGGGGCGATCGCTACCTCGAATCAGGCAATGTGATTGCCGGCGGAATACGCGTTCATGGCGAAATGGTTAAGCGAATTAAGCCTAACCTACCGGATTCATTAGCTTTTTAGCAATCTCTTACATAAAAAAAACTTGTGCAAGATAGTGCTATTCCTACTTGCACAGCCCTCAAACAACGTGATCATATTCTCTTAAGCCACTCTAAAAATTAATAAAATGTGGCGCTTGAGGGGGAACTCATGCATTTTAAAAGCATCATTACATCACTGATAGCTCCACCTGTTGGCGCTTGCAAGTACGGCTGCGGTACTAACTGCGCAGCACCTATTTCAGTCTTTTGGCTCTTCGGCATTATCTCTGTGATCTATGGCTTTATGGGTGGCCCTGCCCAGCTTGCACATACTAGTTGGGAGACGGTTGGTCTCGGTGTTGCCATGTGGGCAATTGCGGCTATTTGGACAATCCTGACAGCTGACGGTGTTGAGGCTGATCGCTGCCATGATCTTTGGAGCCCAAAAGATCACCATGTTGATGCTAAAGACGATGAAGCTGACCCACTCGATGAGATCAACAAGTTCACTTCAGCGAGATAAGCAAAGTTAAATAAAAAAAGCCCCGCTCAGCGGGGCTTTTTTATGCTCGTAAGAAATTTACACGCTCAGTCGAGTATTGGTGTGATCACATACAATCTTAAGATCAAACGCATTACTCATATCCGCAGGGAAGTCCTGCGCCACAATCCAAACCTGACTCATCTCACCGCTCACCTGACGCAACGCATCGAGTGCTTGGCGAGTACGTTGCTCATCAAAGAACGCAAATGGCTCATCCAAGAAGGCAAACTGATTACCGGTAACCTTACGGCCTAAGAGCTTCTGTGAGAGCGATAAGCGTAGTGCCAACATCACCTGACGCTGGGTACCACTTGAGACTTCATCAAGATCCATAAAGTCGCGCTTTTGGCCTGAGAACAAACGGACATTCAAGTTCTCATCAAGCTGTAGGTGCTCATAACGACCATCCGTAAACTTGGGCAACATGCGACCCACTAGGTCTTTGATGTCACGATTGAAGTGCGTGGATGCTTCCAAAATAGCGCCCTGTACCAATTCGTTCGCTCGTCGACGAATCTGAAGATCAGCTAGGTGCTGACTACGACGCTGCATCACTTCTTCAAAGTCACTCTGAATACGTGCTGCTTCTTCTCTGCGCTGGGTCTCTTCCCCAATTGCATGTTCAAGCTGAGCAACTTCCGCATCAAACAACTCAGAGACATGACTTAGCCAGTGCAATTCAGCTTTCGCGTAATCGCGTACCTCTCTTGTGCTAGCTGTTCCAGCGTCCACATGCGCCAACAACGCATTGAAGACATCATCACTTGGACGCGATGGCAAATCATCAACAGCCACTTCTTCGAACTCTTCACCCTCTTCTTGCCCTTCGAAAACTGGCATAGGCTCATCAAAAGCCACTTGAATATGGCGCGCATCACGTAAGACAAATGTTAGACGCGCGGCTTCTTTTCGCAGCATGTTGATCTGTTTTGATTTATTTGAACGAATCACAATCGTCAGCAGGAAGAAAGCACCTGCAGATATTGCTAAGTACATTAGATTGGTCGTTGAAACCTGACGCCATTCTGAATACGTCTTATCTAAGAATGCCACCCATTGCGCTGCCTCTGAGGTGTGCGCTAAAGGATCGACAGCAGCCCAAGTGCCTGCCAAAAGAACAGTCAACACCAACAAAATAAATTGAAGAAGCCCTAAGCGACTTTTTTTCTGGGAAACAGCATCGATATTTTGCGTACTTTCACAATAATGCTCGATACCCTCGTTGAGCTCTTTTGTTAATTGACCGACTTTAGACGATTGTTCAGAGACTTCTTTGTGATCAGACTCAAGCTGTTCCAATAGATCTTCATCTAAAGCAAGCTCAGCAAGCTCCTGATCCATCGCATCACTTTCTGTCTGAATATCTTCAAGCAAGTCAAAATGCTCAGCCATCTCGTGTTCAATTTCCCACGAGACACTTTCTAACGGCGAGATACCCGCCATGATTTTCACCGCTTCACTATGAGGATGCGGTGTCGTGATTTCACGCTGGGCCAAATAGAACGACTCAACAAATTGTTCGTATTCAAATCCTAATAACTCAGTTATGTAGTGATCTACCTGCTCAATACCACGTGCAACAGGATCAAAGTCTGGCACTTTCATCAGCTTGGCACTTTGAGAGCCATTACGTTCTAAATAGCGTGAAAGCTCGTAGGTATCTGCGCCAACTTTGAATTTGAGTATAACTGCGCAGTGGTTGTCACCCCAACGAATCACCTTCTCAAGGTGTTCATCATCAATCGAAAAGGTACGTCCAAAAAGTGCAAAGCAAATCGCTTCACCAATGGTACTTTTGCCCGACTCATTAGGACCGCTAATCGCGATCATGCCGCTCTCAGGAATGGTTAAGGATAGCGACTCATACTTAAGCAGGTTCGTCGCTTCAAGATGAGTAATGATCATGCCTTACCCTCCTGCTGACGCAACTTCTGCAAGACGAGCTTCATGGCATCTTCATAAACTTCGCGCTCAAACTGACCACCATCATTGGCCCGACGATTAAATTCAGCTTCACAAAATGCGATGAACTCGCGCTCAGAAATGGACTGCTCAGTATCAGATGACATGCCTGTTCCTTTGGTACAAATCGGGCCTTAAGACCTCTCTAGACTCAGTATACAACCTGAGGCTTACCGGTCATATTCAGTTTAGTGACAAGACCTGAAAAAACGCCTCTTGCGTGGTCAAATCAATCTCACGTGCTTTCAACGTAACTGACTGATCTAAGGTCATTTCCTCTTGGCGACGCACCTTAACCTCCATCGCCAACTCGGGAATCAGCACCACCACTTTACGCTCCTCAAGCGCAACAACAATCGCTTCACCTTGCCAATCACCTAATCGCTGCAACATAACCAGCTTCCAATGCAGATTCGATTGACGCTCAGTACGCCGCACCTTTCCAGAAACCGAGTCCACACCCGCCAGCCGCTCAGCCACCTGATCACCGGTCAATGTTGGCTTATCTGTCAGAAATGCTCGGATTTGCTGATGCACCAAGAGATCGGAATAACGACGCAACGGACTGGTCGCTCGGGTATAACGATCCAAACCCAAACCAAAATGACGCCCGGGCTGCAATGCTGTCTGACTTGGTTTAAATAAACGACGGTAAGCACACATCTCAGAGAGTGATTGCGGATCACGCAGCTCTTCAGGTTGTGGTTGCACCACATACGGAATCGCAATATCGTTTTGTTCGGCAAACAACGAAACCGCCTCACCTGCCATCAACATGGCATCGGTCACCATATCGCGGCTCGCCAATGATTCGAGCGGCTTGAGCACAACCTCACCATCAATCAGACGAACCGACCGCTCAGGTAGATCAAGACGTGCTGCATCATTTGCATGACGTCGCTCGCGGAATGCGGTGGTCATTGCCGCAATCGAGACAAAAGGCTCTTGATCCATTCGCTCGTTAACCGCCGAATAACTATCACGCGCCACTTTTATCGACGATAGACAGATCTCAACATCCTCAACCTGCCCATCATTGACTCGAAAGCCGATACTCAATGCCGGAGAAATAGGCTGCAACCCCAAACCTAATTGCTCGGTTAGCTTCCACGGCAGCATGGTTTTAACACCTTCGGGTAAATACAAGTTGGCGCCACGTTCACGTGCGGCCAAATCTAAATGTCCATCTACTCGAACAAGAGATGCGACATCTGCGATATGTACCCACAACTTGCCATCGACTAAGCTGATCGCATCATCTGGATCTTTACTGCCTTCATCATCGATCGCCCAAGCCTCGATATCTGTCATGTCGACACGAGATTCCTCCGGCAGATCTGGCACGCCTATCTCAAGCTCATCCCAATCCAAGCCATTGCGTTGCGGCCAAGGGTTGTATTCCGCATGCCAATAACCACAGCGAATCAAAAAGGTATGCGCGTTCTCTTTACTCGCATCCACATTGAACTGCTTCAATAACGCACTGTTCTCGTTAACGCCAAGTGCGACACGTTCAACCTCAGCTAAACGCGGGCGATCCTCTTCGGTAATCGCTCCTTGTTCCACGCGTTGCAAAAAAGCTTCATGCGCGGCTTTTTCAGCCTCAGCGGCATGACGCTGCTCTAGCTGCTCAGCTACATACGCTGGCGTATTAATTTGAACTGATTCGGTATCACCGGAGAAATGTAGCCCTGCTTGCAGTAGCTGCCAGGTTTGCCATGCCGACTTCGGGGTAAACTCACCCAAGACAATCTCAGCTAGCTCAGAGAAGCTTGGCGACTCTCCTTGCAGCAACTCCCATTCCTCTTCGACATCACCAATCGTGGCATCTAAATCAGAGAAACTAGAAAAAGGCCCATCATGGAGCACCACAAAATCTTTTGGGCGAACTTTTTTGCTCGACCCATCAGCCAAGGACAGCTCTATCTTGTCAGCCACCGAAACTACTTTGGCTGGCTGAGATTTATACAACACGAGAGCGCCTTCTCGGGCAGAGGGCATCGACATAAAACTTCCTGAATTCCTGCAAGGACGTTATGAGTGGGTTTTGTTTATGATACCCCGATGAACAGAGCGGCGTACGACCGTCTCTCAGGAGAACACCATGTCAGACTGGCTAGACTTTATCGAAAAACAAACCATCAACGATGGCGCGCTTGCAGATAATGCGAAAACTGCACTCACGCAGTTCGGCGTCATTAAAATAACCGGTGATGATCGCCTCACCTTTTTACAAGGTCAGCTCACTAACGACATCAACAAAACATCAGAAGGCAATAGCCAACTAAGTGCCTACTGCAGCCCTAAAGGCCGCATCCTTACAAGCTTCCGCATCATCCCGATAAAAGATGGTTTGCTAATGGTGTTAGCAAAAGATCGACTCGACGAAACGCTTAAGCGTTTACGCATGTTTGTCTTAATGTCGAAAGTCGTACTCGAAGATGTTAGTGATGCACTTTATATTGTTGAATACAGTGGTCAGAACGCGACCGACGGCTTAGACCTTTCGTTACCTGACCTACCGAATCAAACCATCGAAGACAATGACATCATCACTGTTCGCATCCCAGGCGATCGTCATCGCGCATGGGTGATTGCGAATAGCATCACCTCACGTACGCTCTGGCAAACTAGCGTGGCTAATGCCTGTTCGATCGAGCAATGGCAACTACTCGACATACGCGCAGGCATCCCGACCATTTACCAAGCAACAAGCGATGCCTTTGTGCCGCAAATGGTTAATCTTCAATTAATCGAAGGCGTGAGCTTCACCAAAGGCTGCTACACCGGCCAAGAAGTCGTCGCCCGTATGCAATATCTCGGTAAGTTAAAGCGCCGTATGTATCGCGCCGTGATTAATGGCGATACACCTGAAGCAGGCACCGAGCTTTTCTCAGCCTCAACCAACTCAGGTCAAGGTGCTGGCAAGGTGGTCAATGCCGCAATGAATGATGAAGGCAAAATCGAGATGCTTATCGTCACACCGATCAGTGCGATCGAAGCTGATGATCTACATGTCGGTAGTCCTGATGGACCCAAGCTAACGACACTAGACCTACCCTACGCTTATGCTGAGTAAATAAAAAAGCCCGCTTTCGCGGGCTTTCTTTTGCTTAGTCGTTTGACTCAGGTCGCATATGCGGGAAGAGCAAGACATCACGTATTGATGGAGCATCAGTAAATAGCATCACCAATCGGTCAATTCCAATACCCTCGCCGGCTGTTGGCGGCAAACCATGCTCCAGAGCACGGATGTAATCTGCATCAAAGTGCATTGCTTCTGCATCACCCGCTTCTTTTTCTTCAACCTGCTTACGGAATCGCTCCGCTTGGTCTTCGGCGTCATTAAGCTCAGAGAAACCATTCGCAATCTCACGACCACCGACAAAGAATTCAAAGCGGTCAGTCACAAATGGGTCTGAATCATTACGACGAGCCAATGGCGATACTTCAGTTGGATACGCGGTAATAAAGGTAGGTTGAATCAAGCGATGCTCTGCAGTCTCTTCAAAGATCTCAATTTGCACCTTTCCTAATCCATAGGTCGGCTTTACATCGATCTTCAATGACTCTGCAATCGCAGTAGCTGACGCGAGATCTTCGAGCTGCTCAGCTTTAATCTCAGGGTTAAAGTGCAGGATAGCTTCCTTAACCGTCATGCGTGCAAACGGCTTACCGAAGTCGAATTCTTCACCTTGATAGGTAATCACTTCACTGCCCACAACATCTTTCGCAATGCCACGGAACAAGGCTTCGGTACGATCCATCAAGTCATTATGATCTGCATAGGCCTCATAGAATTCGATCATGGTGAATTCTGGGTTATGGCGTGTTGATAGACCTTCGTTACGGAAGTTACGGTTGATCTCAAACACTCGCTCAAAGCCACCCACAACCAAACGCTTGAGGTAAAGCTCTGGCGCAATACGCAAGAACAATGACATATCCAAGGCATTGTGATGCGTCTCAAACGGACGCGCACTCGCACCACCTGGAATGACATGCATCATGGGTGTTTCAACTTCAAGGAAGTCTTCACCGGCGAAATACTGACGGATGTAATGAATGATTTGTGAACGCAATTGGAAAGTCTTGCGTGTTTCTTCACTTACAATCAAATCCACATAACGCTGACGATAACGTTGCTCTTGATCAGACAAGCCATGCCATTTCTCTGGCAATGGGCGAAGGGATTTGGTCAACATCTCGACCTTGTCGACATGAATATATAAGTCGCCTTTACCTGACTTACTAACTGGACCTTCACCACCGACGATGTCGCCAATGTCCCAGGTCTTAATGTCTGCATTGATCTCTTCGGGTAGCGCTTTTTTATCAATGTAAAACTGAATACGGCCCGACATATCCTGAATCACGAGAAATGGGCCACGCTTTGCCATGATGCGGCCAGCAATACTTGCGCGCTGATTGATTTCAGCCAGTTCTTCTTTCGACTTATCGCCAAAACGATCTTGCAACTCACTTGCGAGTGCATCACGACGGAAGCTATTCGGGAAAGCAACACCCTTCTCACGGATCGCGGCGAGCTTTTCACGACGCTGCGCGATGAGCTTATTTTCGTCTTGTTGCTGGTCAGTCATGTTTAACCCTTACAAACCACTTTTTAAACTTGCTTGGATGAACATATCTAAATTGCCATCCAATACTGATTGCGTATTACCTGTCTCAACACCGGTGCGCAAATCTTTGATGCGCGACTGATCGAGAACATATGAACGAATCTGACTACCCCAACCGATATCCGACTTGGTGTCTTCCAACGCTTGTGCTGACTCGTTACGTTTTTGAATTTCGAGCTCGTATAACTTCGCCTTTAACTGCTTCCACGCTTGATCGCGGTTTTTATGTTGCGAACGATCGTTCTGACACTGCACCACGATTCCTGTTGGCTCGTGGGTCAAACGAATCGCTGAGTCAGTTTTGTTAACGTGCTGACCACCCGCACCTGATGCACGGTAGGTATCAGTACGAACATCAGCCGGATTGATATCGATCTCAATCGAATCATCAACCTCTGGTGAAACAAACACCGAGCTGAATGAAGTATGGCGACGACCACCAGAGTCGAACGGTGATTTACGTACCAAACGGTGCACACCGGTCTCGGTCCGTAGCCAGCCAAAGGCATACTCACCTTGGAAACTAATTGTGGCTGATTTAATACCAGCGACATCACCAGCTGACGCTTCCATCAGCTCGGTTTTAAAGCCGTGAGCCTCACCCCAACGCAGATACATACGCAGCAGCATTTCAGCCCAATCTTGTGCTTCAGTACCACCGGAACCTGCCTGGATATCAAGGAAGGCATTGTTAGCATCCATCTCGCCAGAGAACATGCGACGGAATTCAAGGGTTTCGACTTGCTTGGTATACGACTCGACATCATCAGCAATCGAATCAACAGTTTCTTCGTCTCCCTCTTCGACTGCCATTTCGAGAAGGTCCGCACCATCGGCAAGCCCCGAGGTCAGCTGCTCCAAACCGAGCACAACATCTTCCAAACTTGAGCGCTCACGACCTAAGGCTTGAGCACGATCGGGTTCATTCCAGACAGCAGGATCTTCAAGCTCACCCAGCACCTCCTCTAGGCGCTCCTTCTTGACCTCATAGTCAAAGATACCCCCTAAGCGCTGTAACACGCTCACGGAGATCCGCGAAAGCATTCTTAATGGGGTTGATGTCCTGCATAGATACCTCAGAAATTAAGCCCGAGATTCTAGCGCAGATCAGAAAAAAACGTAGGTTTTATTGGGCCTTAAGCCTTATGTGTGCCCATCCAATTGGATACCAGCATGGTCAGAATGACGCTTGCGGCAAAAGCATAGATTCCCAGCTCGACATTCACCTGCGCTAAGGCACCTAATTTGACTGAGACCACCAACAAGGCCACCACAAACACATCGAGCATCGACCATTTGCTGTAGGTCGCAAGCCACTTAAGATGCTTCGCGTGTTTAGCGGTTTTTGCTGGCTCATTGGCAATCACAATCAACAAGCTCACCTTGATCATTGGAAACAACACACTAAAGGCACCGACTAGCGCAAACAAACCCCAGTCGTTTTGATTCGCGAGCTGCTCGAGCGCTGAAAGTAAACTGACCTCATTGCCAAAAATATAAAACTTCTCGAGCGAGAGGATCGGTTGACTCAAGCCAATGACGAGCAACGCCATTGCAAGCAGCAACAATAGATTGATTACCGCTCGATTCATGCCCAGTCTGACTCCCATTGAAACTCGACCGCTTGATCTTCAGCTAAGCCTGAAGGCGCACTCACTCGGTGATTACCAATCGCCCACAGTGAGCCATCTACCATAACCAAGGGTTGCAACATACGTGACCACGATGGAATACCAAGCTCTTGGCAAAGCTGTTTAAAGCGACGCTCACCCTCTCTACCGAGCAAACGATAACGACAGCCTTCTGCATGATGGTGAATACTCACCCGTCCTTCATCACATGCCGCTTTAGGGATGCCATCTTTAGCAGCGCACGCCACTAAACGACCTTCTTCAAGATCGATTTGATCATTAGCAGATCGAACAACATGCGGCACACCGTTAACTGCAGGTAATTCTCTTGGCGTTATCCATAGCTGCTGCGCATAGCGTCTAACGCAGATATCAGACCAGCACACCTCACCTGAATCTGTTTCACTCAGCGCAAGCTTTTCACAGCTACTCAAGCGAGACGCATCTGGCAGCTCGCATGCACTTAAGCGCAACCATTCGCGAAGCAGCTGACGTCGCGCAAACGAATCTAATTCAGAAAATGACTCTACAGAGAAACAGCGCTGATTCACGCGGGCATGTAACTGCTCTGATAACTGAGCACTAATGAAATGTCGCCCCTCACCTAACAGGCTTGCTGACTTCGCGATCGTTTGTGCAGCATGCGGCCAGCGTTTTTTAAGTAAAGGCATAACCTGGAGTCTAAGGTAGTTACGATCATACGCATCGGATGCATTACTCGGATCATCGATCCATTGCAGTTGATGCGTTTTGGCATAGTCCATCACCGCATCTTGAGAAAACTCTAGCAATGGTCGCGCAAGCCAGCCTCGGGCAAACTCACGGCACAGCGGCATTGATGCCAAGCCATCAACACCCGCACCACGCAATAATTGCAGCATCAATGTTTCAGCTTGATCATCTTGATGTTGCCCTGTCAGCAACATCGCCTCAGCTGGCATCGCATCACCAATCAAACGATAACGCTGATCTCGTGCAAAGGCCTCGATACTTTGATTAGCAGCGGGTTTGTCGCTTACCTGTAAAGTGACTAGCTCAATACCCAAATCATCACAGACCGCTTGAGCATGTGCGGCCCATGTAGGCGCATCTTTCTGTAAGCCATGATTAACATGTACTGCTTTAAGAGGCACTGACAAGTCATCGCGACATTGAGAGAGCAAATGTAATAAAGCATGCGAGTCGACACCCGCACTATAGGCAACCCAGTATTCTGAAGGAGCTGGAAGAGTCGCTAATACACGCTGGAGGTCAGCGCACTGCATCACTTATTCGACAACGACGCCGTAAGACATCAGACGTTGATAACGTGAATCGAGCAAACGATCGGTTGCAACATCGCCAAGGCCGTTAATTGCTTCGAGTAATGAGGCTTTGAGGTTACGCGCAGCCGCTTTAGGATCACGATGTGCACCGCCTAATGGCTCAGGCACAATTTCATCAATCAGCTCATGACCTTTTAGGTCACTCGACGTAATAGACATGGCTTCTGCTGCAATCGAGGCCTTCTCTGCACTCTTCCATAAGATAGAGGCGCAGCCTTCCGGCGATATTACTGAATAGGTGCTGTACTGCATCATCATCACGCGATCGGCCACACCGATAGCTAAGGCACCGCCTGAACCACCTTCACCGATGACAGTCGCAATGATTGGCGTACGAAGTCCCGCCATCTCAAACAAGTTACGCGCAATCGCTTCACTCTGGCCACGCTCTTCTGCACCAATGCCAGGATAAGCGCCTGGGGTATCGATAAAGGTAATCACTGGCAAATTAAAACGCTCTGCCATCTTCATCAAGCGTAACGCCTTACGGTAACCCTCAGGACGAGGCATACCAAAGTTACGATGAATCTTTTCTTTTGTGTCACGACCTTTCTGGTGACCGATAACCACAACCGCTTTGTCACCAATTCGACCTAAGCCGCCGATGATGGCGTGATCATCCGCATAAGCACGATCGCCGTGCAGCTCTTCAAAGTCATCAACAATCGCATC
>OCRG01000022.1_pt1 | contig 24519 bp, 22 predicted proteins | sample 1535071 | NCBI WGS metagenome assembly OCRG01 (sample SAMEA3275605, study PRJEB22092) | marine metagenome | biome: ENVO:00000447; feature: ENVO:00002042; material: seawater | collected 2014-06-22T16:30:00+00 | depth 0 m
TGCCGTTGGGCTGGATTCGGTCTCGACCTTCGAGTGTATCGTTGACACGGACAGTCACTTTTTCATGGAGATGAACACGCGGATTCAGGTAGAACACCGTGTGTCTGAACTCTGCTACGCGCTTAAGTTCAGTAACCCAGAGGATGCAAGCCAGAGCTTCGTTGTGAACTCCTTGGTGGAGGCGATGGTCTTGCTCGCAGCACACGGACCAAAACTGCCTAAGCCCGAGCGCGTTTTGCGGAACAACGACAGCTTAGAGGCCCGGATGAATGCGACCAATGACGCGTTGCAGCCACATGCCGGCGGACAAATCGAGCACTGGTCAGATGCGGTTGAGGGTGAGATTCGTGACGATCAGGGTATCTGTGTTCACAACCCGGATACCGATGTATTTATGAAATACACCTTGGCGGGCGCCTATGATTCAAATATCGCCTTAATCCTTAGTGTTGGTGATTCACGCGAAACCTCTTACGAGAGGATGGCCGAAATACTGCGAGTCACAACCTTGCGCGGGCGCGACTTGAGTACAAACCTCAACTTCCATTACGGCTTGGTCCATTGGTTTTTGAATAGGACGGTTCACGCTCGACCAACGACTAAGTTCATTGTCCCGTACCTGACTGCAGTAGGTGAGCTGGCCGCAGGCGCGCAGAAAATTGACCTTGAGGCAGCGTGGAAGGCTTACACCTCGGGTTATGACAAGAGCGCCAGTGCTGTGTTGGAGACGAAGAAAACGCTCATCCTTCGTCCGCTTCAGCAGCTTTTAGATTGTCCGCACACATTGTCGGGCTGGTTGAGCGCCAATAAAGACGCATTCACGACTAAAAACGGAAAGGTCGCGTTCGCGGAAAACCCAGTCGACGTTCTCACCGACACTTACCATTTCCTCAACCTCGACAATGAGGGCAGTGCAGCCGCTTCAGAACAGATCTGGTCGCATGACGCGAGAGTTTTGGAGACAGCGGATGCGTTCTACATGGATGCGATTAATGAGCTGGATGTCGACGCGTGGGCTGATCTGTGTGCGAAGCTTGAAGGGGATGCTCCTGCCGGTATGGATGCGGATACGTGGACCGCGATTCAGGGCGCTCACCAAGGGCACCAGGCGGGTTTGTCGCTGCTACTGCTGCTGCCTGCACTGGCGCAGCAAACAGGCTTTTATGAGCTTGAGGTGAACTCAGATCTCAGCATCTTTATTCCAGAGCGCCTGTTGGACGACGACCATCAGGATGCCATGGCGAAGGCGCTCGCACCGCCGCCTGTGGCAAACGCAGACGAGATCGTCGCCACCAGCGGCGGTATGTTCTACGGCCGTGAGGCGCCAGGCGAACCGCTCTATGTTGAAGCGGGCGCAAGCTTCAAGGCGGGTGACCCATTGTTCATTGTTGAGGTCATGAAGATGTTCAACAAAGTGAACGCGCCGTTTGATGGTGTTGTTGACGAGGTTTTGGTGGAGGGCGATGGCGTCATTATCAAGAAGGGTCAGCCGATCTTTAAAGTGACACCGAACGAGCGTCCAGAAGTTTTATCAGAGAGCGAGGTTCGCGAGCGTCGTGCTGCGAGTACAGCTGTACTTATGGACGCGATTGCGTAACGAGGAAGATACAATGATTACTGGTTTGGACCACATAGCGATCGCCGTGCCCGATTTAGAGGCGGCTATCGAGCGCTTCATGACTGACTTTCAGCTAGATTATGAGGGCACGGAACCGGTAGAGGCAGCCAAGACCTCTACCGCTTTTTTCCCTTTACCGCCCTCGAGTATCGAGCTCGTACACCCGCTCCGTGGTGAGGGCCCTATTGCCAAATACCTTGAAAAGCGTGGAGGTGGTATTCATCACCTGTGCTTCCGAACGAACGATATCGACGCCGACGTAGAGCGTCTGAAGGCAAAGGGCTATCAGTTCCTGAGCGATTCGCCGACGCCAGGTGCGCACGGAGCACGCGTTATCTTCATTCACCCAAAGAGCTGTGACGGTGTACTTGTCGAACTCTCTCAGCCGCAGGAAGACCATTAATGTCGATTTATGATCCGAGCAAGGCAAACAAGGAAAATTGGGCCTCACTTGTAGAGAAACAGAGCAAAGGCCTGACGCCCGACGAGTTTACGTGGTTTACCCCGGAGGACATTCCTATGAAGGTCCTCTACACCGCGGAGGATACTGCCGAACTGCCCTATACCGATACAATGCCTGGCATGAGCCCTTACATTCGTGGTCCACAGGCGACGATGTATGCTGGGCGACGTTGGACGATTCGACAGTATGCGGGCTTTTCAACGGCGGAAGAGAGTAATGCGTTCTATCGCAAGGCCTTGGCCGCAGGCGGGCAGGGTGTCTCGGTAGCCTTTGATTTAGCCACTCACCGCGGTTACGACTCAGACCACCCTCGTGTTGCCGGCGATGTGGGTAAAGCGGGAGTCGCGGTTGATTCTGTCGAAGACATGAAAGTGCTGTTCGATGGCATTCCACTCGACAAAGTTTCTGTATCGATGACGATGAATGGCGCGGTTTTGCCTGTTCTCGCGGGTTATATTGTTGCTGCCGAGGAACAGGGTGTTGGTCCAGAGGCGCTGGCTGGCACTATTCAGAACGATATTCTGAAAGAGTTCATGGTGCGAAATACCTACATTTACCCACCGTCGCCCAGTATGCGCATCATTGGCGATATCATCGCCTACTGTTCCAAGAACATGCCACGGTTCAACACCATCTCGATTTCCGGCTATCACATGCAGGAAGCGGGCGCGAACGCGGCTCTTGAGCTCGCCTACACGCTAGCCGACGGTAAAGAATATATCCGTACCGCAATAGCCGCGGGTCTCAATATCGATGATTTTGCGCCCAGGCTGTCGTTCTTCTGGGGTATTGGCATGAATTTCTACATGGAAATCGCCAAGATGCGTGCCGCGCGACTGCTGTGGGCAGAGATCGTTGGCGAGTTTTCACCAAGTAATCCGAAAAGCTCGATGTTGAGGACACACTGCCAGACGTCAGGTTGGTCGCTTACGGAACAGGATCCTTACAATAATATTGTGCGAACAACGATCGAGGCGATGGCCGCCGTATTTGGTGGCACGCAGAGCCTTCACACGAACGCGCTCGATGAAGCTATTGCTTTACCCTCAGATTTCGCTGCAAGAATTGCACGCAATACGCAGTTAGTCCTTCAAGAAGAGACGGGCATTAGCCAGGTAGTCGACCCTTGGGGCGGCTCCTATATGATGGAGTCATTAACCAACGAGATTGCCGAGAAGGCTCGAGGGCTCATCGCAGAGGTAGAGGACGCTGGCGGTATGGCTCAGGCAATTGAGACGGGCTTGCCAAAGTTGAGAATTGAAGAGGCCGCAGCTAAAAAGCAAGCGCGTATCGATCGTGGCGAGGATGTCATCGTTGGCGTAAACAAATATCAAATCGATGAGCAGGATGAGGTGGATATCCTCGAGGTCGATAATGATGCAGTGCGCGACTCTCAGATTGCTCGTCTAAAGAACATTCGGGAGACACGAGATACTGCCGCGGTGACTGAGTGTCTCGAGGCGCTGTCTGCGGCGGCGAAAACGGGGGAAGGCAACCTTCTGGAGCTGGCGGTCAACGCCACACGACACCGCGCGACGGTAGGTGAGATATCAGACGCTTTGGAGAAGCACTTCGGCCGATTCGTGGCAAGTGCGCAAACCGTGTCCGGTGTTTATGGCGCGGCCTATGAGCAGGACGAAGACTGGAAACAAATCTCTATGGATATTGAGGACTTTGTCACTGAGCACGGAAGACGCCCTCGTTTGCTTGTCGCCAAGATGGGGCAGGACGGTCACGACCGCGGTGCTAAAGTCGTGGCTACGGCGTTTGCTGATGTCGGTTTTGACGTTGATTTATCACCCATGTTCTCGACGCCCGAGGAGGTCGCTCGGCAGGCTATTGAGAACGATGTGCATATCGTTGGTGCATCCAGTCTTGCCGCAGGTCACAAAACCCTTGTGCCGCAACTCATCGAAGCGCTCAAAGCGGAAGGCGCGGAAGATATTGTTGTAATCGCAGGGGGTGTCATACCGCAGCAAGACTATGAATATCTTTACGACGCTGGCGTGACTCTTATCTTTGGTCCAGGCACGCCAATCCCGGAAGCCGCACGAAAGGTACTCGATGCCGTCAACGCCAACAGCTGAAGACGTACTCTCGGGTAATCGTCGAGCGCTTGCTAAGGCGATTACCCTCGTAGAGAGCTCGCGGCCTGAAGATCGTGAGACCTCACAGGTTCTCCTCAATCAACTGCTGCCTCACACGGGGCAGAGTCTTCGCATCGGCATCACCGGCGTTCCGGGTGTTGGTAAGTCGACCTTCATCGAGGCATTTGGACAGCACTTGATCTCAGAGGGGCACAAGGTTGCTGTGCTTGCGGTTGACCCAAGCTCTCCGATGGCCGGAGGTTCCATTCTAGGCGACAAAACGCGTATGGAACTGCTCTCACGTGATGCTAATGCCTTCATACGGCCCTCGCCGGCGGGCAGAGCGCTTGGCGGGGTTGCCCTTAAAACGAGGGAGTCAATGCTGTTGTGTGAGGCAGCAGGTTTTGACGTTGTACTGGTTGAAACTGTCGGTGTGGGTCAGTCAGAACATCAAGTATCAAGCATGGTCGATTTCTTCCTGATGCTATTGCTCCCAGGTGGCGGCGATGAGCTTCAAGGCATTAAGAAAGGTATCTTGGAGCTTGCTGATGCCATTATGATCAATAAAGCCGATGGTGAGAGCGCAAGCCTGGCTCGCAAAACGAAACTTCACTACCAAAGTGCAATGTCGCTACTCGCCAGTAACGACTTTTGGAAACCGGAAGTGCACACCTGCTCAGCCCTAGAGCAAGCAGGTATTGCGGATTGTTGGTCAATGATGAAGCGCTACCAGCAAGAGGCCACTGAGCGCGGTGCGCTCTCTCAGATTCGTGCTCAGCAGAACCTGCAATGGATGACGCAGCTTATGGATGAAATGCTACGTCAACAGCTCACTGACAATGCGAAAATTCGCGAGTCGCTCCCAAGCATCAAAGCGCAAGTCAGCGCCGGAACATTAACACCAGTGAGCGCGGCGGTTGATGTCATCAACATGCTCAATGGGAAAAACTAATCACATGCGTTTCTTGGCGTTGGATAAGTTAATTAATCTCGAGGACGGGTATCGAAGACGTTTCAAGATTGATTCTCTCGATCTCATCCTTGCGAAAGAGGGTGTCGAGATCTTCGCCTTTGGTGCGGTTTGTCCACACCAAGAGCAGAGTTTGGACGATGCACTTATTGAAGAGGATGTCGTGTATTGCCCCCGCCATAACTTTGGGTTTTCACTTCGCTCGGGCGCCCATGTCGAGGGTTTTTGCAGCGCACTGCCTGTGTATGTCGTGCACTATGAGGGAAACGAGGTCGGCGTACTAATCGATCGTTAATCGTATTCAATGCGTCTCGTTGAGGAAGCGCTCCTCGAGAAAACCCAGCGACCACCACTGCTTGATAATATTGCTCTGAAAGTCGTCTAACCGGTCGATCTCGACAACTTCCCCGGCGCAGATTGCACAGAGCAGTGATTCATCTTCCAGGCGCATTTGGTATCGTTCACCACCCAGGTAGGCGGCAATATGATCCTCGTTTTCTCGCCAAAGCATTCTCTGACTGGGGTTTAGCTCAACGAAGTTTGCGACGGGCTCATTGGTTTGCTCTGGTGGCTCGCTTAAATCAGACAACAGCTCTGCATACCAATCATCGTCTGTATCGAGCGCCTTGAGGGCGTTTAAAACAGCTTGGCGCGCGTTTTGCGTGTGGGCACTCAGAATTTCCCCTGGCCTTGGTTGGACGTTCATTGAATCCTTGTCTTCAAGCAACAACTCATCCTCTAGGCGATCGATGACCCTATCGGACAAACGCGCAATAAGGTCAGTCAGTCTCGGTGCGCGAAAGCCCAGTGAATAGGTCATGCTCTCACCGACCGCTTCCCCCCAGTGCGCAAATCCTGGCGGCACGTAGAGAACATCGCCGGGGTTGAGCAGAAACGTCTCAGTGGGCTCGAATTCATCAATCAAGCACAGCTCGCTATCGCTTACCGTAGGGGTGGTTGAATCGCATTTTGGCCCGATTTTCCACCGTCGTTGTCCCGCTCCTTGAAGCAAGAAGACGTCGTATCTATCGAAGTGGGGGCCTACACCGGCTCCGTCTGTGGCGTAGCTGACCATAATGTCATCGAAACGCCATTGCGGTAGAAAATCCACACAACCGCGGAGAGCCATAACCTCTGGAAACCATTCGTCGACCCGCTGGACTAAAAGGCTCCATTTTCCCTTTCGCTGAAAGTCATTTTCGTTGAATGGTCCATGCTCAAGCGACCAACCGCCCTCATCAAGACTGACTATTCGAGCATCAGCCTCGGGCTCCATTGCCAGCCCGCCCAGCTCCTCAGGGGTGATAGGTGATTGAAAGCCCGGTATGGCACCTTGTATGAGCGTGGGCTTTTTCTGCCAACAGTCGACCAGAAAAGCTTGGGCGTCGAACTGAAAGCGCGGCGAAATCAACGCTTCAGTCCAGCCAGTTTTCGGTCAGTTTTTCAGCAATGCCGACGTAGGTTGAGGGCGTGAGTGCCTGAAGTTCGGTTATGACGGCCTCGGGCAAATCGAGCGTGGCTACGAATTCTTGAAGAATTTCCTTGGTAATCGCCTGACCGCGAGTAAGTGCTTTAAGTTTTTCGTAGGGCTCGGGAATACCGTAACGACGCATAACCGTTTGGATTGGCTCAGCGAGGACCTCCCAGCTGTTGTCGAGGTCTGCGGCCAATCTGGCTGCATTCACCTCTAGCTTGCTTATACCTTTCAGCGTTGCCGAATACGCAAGCAGCGAGTAACCGAAACCAACGCCCATATTTCGTAGCACCGTGCTGTCGGTTAAGTCACGCTGCCAACGACTGACGGGTAGTTTTTCAGCAAGGTGGGCTAGGACCGCGTTTGCAAGACCCAGATTCCCCTCTGAGTTTTCGAAGTCGATAGGATTGACCTTGTGTGGCATTGTGGATGAGCCTATCTCTCCCGCAACGGTCTTTTGCTTGAAGTATCCGAGAGATATGTAGCTCCAGATGTCACGGTCAAAGTCGATGAGGACGGTATTGAAGCGCATCATGGCTTGGAATAACTCAGCCATGTAGTCATGCGGTTCGATTTGCGTTGTCATGGGATTCCAAGTAAGGCCCAGCGACTCTACAAAATCGCGTGAAATACGCTCCCAGTCGAGTGAAGGATAGGCGCTCATATGCGCGTTAAAGTTGCCAACCGCGCCATTGAACTTACCTAAGGGCTTAATAGCTTCAACGGCATCTAACTGGCGCTTCAGCCGAACTGCCACATTGGCCATTTCTTTCCCCAAGGTGGTTGGGCTTGCTGTTTGGCCATGGGTGCGACTCAGCATGGGTAGCTGCGCATGCTCCCGGGCAAGGGCCTCGACACCTGCAATGATCGCCCGCATCTCATGAGCAATCACCGGTACGCCATCCCTGAGCATGAGTGCATGAGATAGGTTGTTAATGTCCTCACTGGTGCACGCAAAGTGGACAAATTCACTCGCCGCTTCGAGTTCGGGATCCGACGAAATGGCGTCTTTTAGAAAATATTCAATAGCCTTTACGTCATGATTGGTGGTTCTCTCAATGTCTTTAACCTGCGAAGCACTATCAATATCAAAGCGCTCTAATACGGCCAGCAAATTAGCCTCTGACGCTGCGCTAAACGTGGGTACCTCTTGGATTTCCTGAAGAGAAGAGAGTGTCCTTAACCACTGAACTTCAACCTCGAGCCTACGTGCGATAAGCCCGTACTCGCTAAAAATACTTCTTAATGGATCAAGTTTAGTGGCGTACCGTCCATCGAGAGGTGATAGGGCGGTTGCAGTTTGATAGGTCATAATACGGCTCCGAGCTGGCACCCGTAGTTTACCACGCGAGCACCTAATGGAGGGAGTCATTCCCCCCGATAGGAGACAACTCTTGGCACAGCGATTCCGCAGTCGAGATCAGTTTCCGGTTGCGGAGAAGGAAATGTCTTTGGCGGCCGCCCAGCTGCTGCCATAAGTGCGCGGAACGTAATCCGGCTAGCAGCAATGTTCGAACTAAATCGGCGTTCTTTGTCTCCTGGAGATGTTGCACATTGCCTTTTACCTTTATGCGATAGGGAAGGTGGCTAATCGTGTCTTGGTAGATCGAGCTGATACTCGTGGCGAGTTCCACCGCATTGTCACTAAAGTGTTGCGCCTTGAAGTTCACATGTCCGAGGCGAGTCGCAACGATTTCTTGCAGATCCGAACGTTTTCTAAATTGAGACTCAAGCTTGAATAAGCCTCGAATATAGACGCCCATGGCGATGTTATCTTCATCAGTCGCATTGCTGAGCATCTCCGTCACGCATCTAAGGCCGAGTTTTACACCCTGAATATTTCCAAATACCGCCTCTACCGTCGGTGCTTCAAAGGCAAACAGCGATCGCAACGATGCCTCGAAAAATGCGCTTGGATAAGAGCCAGTTTTTGCGACTTGATCTACCATTTTCGCGGCTTGGGCGACGCCCGCTAACGCGATAACTTGCTCCTCGAAATTTGATCGCTCGTTCATTGCCACCCACCGTTTAAGCGCTCTGATACTTGCTCTATCACACCACCACCCAGACACACCTCACCTTGATAGAGAACCAGCGACTGTCCCGGTGTGATCGCACGTTGCGGGGTGTCGAATTGAACGCGGTAGCCACTACCGGCTCGGGAAACCACGCAGGTTTGATCGGCTTGTCGATATCTAACTTTTGCGCTGCAATGTAAGGGCAACTCAGGGGGGGATCCGCTGATCCAAAAGAGCTCTCCAGTCTGCAGTGTAGAGGCGAACAGAGCGGGGTTGTCATTGCCTTGGCAAACCCACAGCGTATTAGTCTCAACCTCTTTGTCTACAACGTACCAAGGGGCTTCCGAGGCGTTTTTTAGACCGCCAATACCCAAGCCCTGCCTCTGACCAATGGTGTGATACATCAAACCCTGATGCTCTCCGAGCACGGTGCCCTCAACGCTTTTTATGGGTCCGGGATTTTTCCTTAAATATTGCGCCAAGAAATCAGAGAAGCGCCGCTCGCCGATGAAGCATATCCCCGTGCTATCTTTTTTTGTGGCAGTGCCAAAGTTGTGTTGGCTTGCAATCGATCGAACATCTTTTTTTTCGAGTTCACCGATGGGGAAAAGTGTGTCGGCGAGGGCCGTGTGGTCCACCTGGTGCAAAAAATAGCTTTGGTCTTTTCCAGCATCCAGACCCTTGATAAGCGTGGTTTTATCGTTACTGAAACCAGTCTGAACATAATGTCCTGTGGCAATCTTATCCGCCCCGAGAGCCTTGGCGTAGTCGAGGAACGCTCGGAACTTAATCTCTTTATTGCAGAGTATGTCAGGATTGGGCGTTCGACCCGCACTGTATTCCTCCAGGAAATGCTCAAACACGTTGTCCCAGTACTCAGCCGCAAAATTTGCCGCATGCAGCGGGATTCCAATCGCATCAGCGACCCCCTGGGCGTCCGCCAAGTCCTCCTTCGCGGTGCAGTACTCAGTGCCATCGTCCTCGTCCCAGTTCTTCATGAACAGGCCTTCGACGGAGTAGCCTTGCTCTTTCAGGAGAAGGGCGGACACAGAGGAATCGACGCCGCCTGACATACCGACAATGACTTTCGTAGCGTTGTTATAGCTCATAGAGATCGAACAAGACTTAGGGATGCAACGCCATTTTCTAAGTACTGATCGACGATGTCGAGCACCACGGCGTGTCTTAGGTCTGTAGCAGATGCCGCAATCTCATCACGGGTGAGCCAATGGGTATTTAAAATACTGCCATCGCGCTTAGCCGAATCATCAAACTCGACTGCCTGAGCTGTGAAGCTGTGCCGAAGATAGCAAATACCGTTTGCCGCATTGATTATGGTGACACCAAGGTAGCCCGTGAGCGCCACATGCCAGCAGGTTTCCTCTAAAGTTTCGCGCACAGCGGCCTCCAGCAGACTCTCATTGGGCTCAAGATGCCCTGCGGGTTGATTGAGCACCCGTCTGCCTTGGCTATATTCCTCGACAAGAAGAAATTTGCCATCACGCGCCACGACTGTCGCAACCGTTGCGTGGGGGGTAAATCGGTTATCAGTCACTGTTTTTGGGCCTCCGGGTTCGCGTTCTTCGACCGTTATCTACTGGACCGTTATCTGCTGAAAGGCTCGCTGTCGAAGTCGCTCCGGCCCTTTTGTCTTTTCCCCCGGAAGATCGAGGGGCGGTCCTTATCTGCTGCCTATGAGTGCGCGATTTGTCGTTTTTCTTACCCTGAACACGCTTGTTAACAGAACCAGATGTTAATTCTGCGCGCTCAACGTAAATGTGCTCCCCGGGAGCGAGACCATCGACCGAGTAGGGCCCAATGCTCCTGCGAATCAGGCGCAGAGTCGGGAAACCAACGGCTGCTGTCATTCGGCGAACCTGACGGTTTCGCCCTTCTCGTATGGAAAGCTCTATCCAGCTATCTGGAATGGAGGCGCGGTGGCGGATGGGTGGATTCCGCTCCCAAATAGTGGGTATTTGTAAAAGCTTGCAGCGCGCGGGCAACGTGAGTCCATCCTTCAGCTGGACGCCATTTTCCAGCGCACGACACATGGTAACTGTCGCTTTACCTTCAACCTGAACCCAGTATGTTTTCCACTCTTTGTGCCTTGGGTTCGCCAGCTGATCTTGCAAAGCCCCGTCATTAGTGAGGATCAGCAACCCCTCTGAGTCGTAGTCCAGCCGACCTGCCGCGCGGTAACCCGGGGCCTTCAAATAGTGCGCGAGTGTATCCCGAGGCGAATCTGGTTGGTCGCGATCGGTAAACTGTGACAGGACTCTGAAGGGTTTGTTAAACAATAAGAGGCGATTCATCGCGTTAGTCTGCGGCAAAAAGTGGTAAACTTACGACATAAGAGGGGCGGCATACCGCCACACAATAAACGAATCACTTTGCATGATTCAATCGGGGGCGAGCGTTAGCTCAGCCAGCCAGTCAATCAACCGGAAAGGATCTGACTACTATGGCCTATCAGCACATCAAGGTTCCTACAGAGGGAACACCCATCACCGCAAACGAGGATCACAGCCTCAACGTACCTAACACACCGATTATCCCTTACATCGAAGGGGATGGTATCGGTATCGACATCAGCCCGGTCATGATCAAGGTGGTCGATGCGGCTGTGGAGAAAGCGTACGGCGGTGAAAAGAAAATCGCTTGGATGGAAATCTACACCGGCGAGAAAGCTGCGGAGCTCTACGAGGGGGACTGGTTTCCTCAGGAGACGCTTGACGCGATAAAGTCTTATCTGGTCGCCATTAAAGGGCCGCTCACAACACCTGTGGGCGGAGGGTTTAGATCGCTCAACGTGGCGCTGCGTCAAGAGCTCGATCTGTACACCTGTCTGCGACCTGTTCGTTGGTTTGAAGGCGTGCCTTCTCCGTTGAAGGCCCCCGGTGACACCAATATGGTGATCTTCCGTGAAAACTCAGAAGATATTTACGCCGGTATCGAATACCAAGCGGACTCTGACGAGGCCAACAAAGTCGTTGATTTCCTTATCAACGAAATGGGCGCCACCAAGATTCGTTTCCCCCAAAATGTTGGCATTGGTATCAAGCCCGTCTCTGTCGAGGGTACAAAGCGCCTAGTCCGCAAGTCTATTCAGTATGCAATCGACCAAGATCTTCCGTCAGTGACGTTGGTACACAAAGGCAACATCATGAAGTTCACCGAAGGTGGATTCCGTGATTGGGGGTACGAACTTGCGATGGAAGAATTTGGTGGAGAGCTGCTAGACGGTGGTCCATGGGTCAGAATTACAAACCCAAATAACGGTAAAGAGATCATCATCAAAGACGTTATTGCAGACGCTATGCTGCAGCAGGTGCTACTGCGTCCTCGTGAGTACAGCGTGATTGCGACACTTAACCTCAACGGTGATTACCTGTCAGACGCATTAGCGGCACAGGTAGGCGGTATTGGTATTGCACCCGGTGCGAACCTTTCGGATGACATCGCCTTGTTCGAGGCAACGCACGGAACGGCACCGAAGTACACAGGGCAAGATAAAGTGAACCCAGGCTCGCTTATTTTGTCGGCTGAGATGATGCTTCGTCATCTCGGGTGGAATGAGGCTGCAGACCTTGTGATTGACGGCATGAACGGTGCTATCCAAGCCAAGACTGTGACCTATGATTTTGCGCGTCTAACCGACAATGCCACTGAGGTCTCGTGCTCAGCATTTGGTGACGCTATTATCGAGCATATGAGTTAAGTAAAACTCGCTCGCCCCGAAACACCCAGAGCCCGCACACGCGGGCTTTTTTTTCATTTTTGAAGTGGCCGCACTGCAGGTCCACAGTTTCGCAAGCGCGTAGTGCTAGGGCGCTCACGCGGGGCGACGCTTATTGTCCAGCCTTCCTTTTTTGGCTCATTACGAACCGCACCTACGGAGGAATCAAGGTATTGGTCTTTGCTGATGAAAACGCAGCGCACTGTGCAAAAAACGTCCGCGATGACCCTCGGTTCAAGCCTTATCAGCTTTTTTCAGGCTTTTTTTACTCGCGGCGCATTTTCCTATCTGAGCGCTTTGTTTGGATAGCTTTCCAGCGGTCACTTTTTGATCTGACAAAGTATCGACCAGAACACAGTCCCATGCGTACTAGACTATACTGTGGCAACACTGTTACACATACGTGCGATGACTTATCAAATGAATCAACTGTCAATTCATGCCATGGCATCGTCCCCTAACAAAGGAGACGAAGAGGGTGACCTTGCCGTTGCACCCGCAAAACCCAAGGTAAAGCGGCCGCCGCTATACAAAGTGGTTTTGCTCAACGACGACTACACGCCGATGGAATTTGTGGTCGAGGTGCTTGAGCATTTTTTTTCCATGAACCGCGAAAAAGCCACTCAGGTGATGTTGGCTGTTCATACTCAGGGTAAGGGCGTCTGCGGGATTTATACCCGCGATGTCGCCGAGACGAAGGCTGAATTGGTCAATCAAGCAGCGAGAGATAATGGCCACCCTCTCTTGTGTGAGGTTGAACCCTCACAAGACGACGAAGGAGAATAAACTGTGCTAAGCAAAGACCTCGAGCGAGCGTTAAACGAGTCCTTTAAACAGGCAAGGGCGCAGCGGCATGAGTTCATAACGGTCGAGCACCTCCTGCTCGCGCTGCTCGATGATCCAGCTGCGTCAAAGGTGTTATCCGCCTGCAATGCAAACACGGAAGCGCTGAGAGGTGATCTAGCCGAGTTTATCGACGCAACTACGCCGATGGTGTCGGGTGATGATGAGGTCGATACACAGCCCACGCTAGGATTCCAACGAGTACTCCAGCGTGCCGTATTTCATGTGCAAAGCTCGGGTAAAGCCGAGGTGACGGGCGCCAACGTATTGGTCGCGATTTTCTCAGAACAGGAGAGTCAGGCGGTTTATTTCCTTAAGACTCAGGATATCTCAAGGCTCGATATTGTTAACTTCATCACCCACGGGGTAAGTAAGTCAGAGGATGATGAAGACAGCACTGGCGACGAATTTGCCTCAAGCGGGGACGCAGGCGAAGGCTCAGAAGAAGAGGAGAGTCCGCTAGCAAAATATGCAACCAATCTGAATGAAGAGGCAATCCAAGGACAGATCGACCCTCTCATCGGGCGCTTAGACGAAGTTGAGCGGGTAGCGCAGATTCTCGCTCGCCGTCGCAAGAACAATCCCCTACTTGTTGGTGAGTCCGGAGTGGGTAAAACAGCCATCGCAGAGGGTTTAGCCAAGCTCATCGTTGACGGGCAGGTGCCAGACACACTCAAGGCGGCGGAGGTGTTTTCGCTAGATTTGGGCGCGCTATTGGCCGGTACTAAGTATCGCGGCGACTTTGAAAAGCGCTTCAAAGGTGTACTTGCAGACCTCAAACGCCGTGAAGGATCGATCCTATTTATTGATGAAATCCATACCATCATTGGTGCTGGAGCGGCCTCAGGTGGCGTAATGGACGCCAGCAACTTACTCAAACCGCTTCTTAGTTCGGGCAAGCTGCGCTGTATTGGCTCAACCACTTATGCCGAGTACCGCGGCATTTTCGACAAGGACAAGGCCCTTAGCCGGCGTTTCCAAAAAGTCGATGTGCTCGAGCCATCGGTTGACGATGCCTACAAGATTTTGAAAGGGCTGAAGTCTCGATTTGAGGAGCATCACGGTCTGCGCTATACCGACAAAGCACTTAGAACCGCGACGGAGATGGCGGCGCGGTACATCACAGACAGATTTCTCCCTGATAAAGCGATTGACGTGATCGACGAGGCGGGGGCCTATCAGCAGCTCCAGCCGGCGAGTAAGCGCAAGAAAGTGGTTGGGCCCGGTGATATCGAGGCTGTGATCGCCAAAATAGCGCGCATCCCGCCGAAAACAGTCAATAGCGATGACAAAGCGCTCTTGGAGAAGCTCGAGTCAAACCTTTCTCTCGTTGTATTTGGGCAGAACAAGGCGGTGAGTCAGCTTGTGAGCTCGATCAAGCTGGCAAGAGCGGGACTGCGCTCGGGGGATAAGCCCATCGGGAGCTTCTTGCTTGCTGGTCCTACAGGGGTGGGTAAAACCGAGGTTACAAAGCAACTCGCTATGCAGCTTGGTCTCGAGCTTCTGCGGTTTGACATGTCTGAGTACATGGAGCGACACACTGTTTCCAGGCTTATAGGAGCCCCTCCCGGGTACGTTGGCTACGATCAAGGAGGTCTGCTCACCGACGCGGTGACCAAGCACCCTCATTCTGTGGTGTTGTTGGACGAGATTGAAAAGGCTCACCCTGAGGTATTTAACCTTTTGTTGCAGGTCATGGACCATGGAACCTTGACCGACAATAACGGGCGCAAAGCAGATTTCCGGAACGTTATTTTTGTCATGACGACGAATGCGGGCGCCGAGAGTATTTCTAAACGCTCTATCGGATTCTCTATTCAAGATAACAGCACAGACGCAATGGAGGCGATCAACAAGCTCTTCACGCCTGAGTTCCGAAATCGCTTGGATGCGGTTGTTCCCTTCGAACCGCTTGATCAGGATGTCATTCTCACCGTCGTTGATAAGTTCCTGACTGCATTACAAACGCAGCTAGACGAGAAGCGAGTCCAGTTACAGGTAGATGATGGCGCTCGTGAGTGGCTTGTAGACGAGGGTTATGACCGAAACATGGGCGCCAGACCCATGGAGCGTGTCATCCAAGAACACATCAAGAAACCGTTGGCTGATATGGTTCTCTTTGGCGACCTTGCGAAAGGTGGTATCGCTCAAGTCAGTGTGAATAAAAAAGGGGACGGACTGACGGTTTCAGCAGTCGTCGAAGCGAGCGAGGAAGCTGTCCCTGCGTAAGAAATTGGCTGTTTTGCCTGCAACTGATGGTTTTCCCAGCGCGCACTTTGAGATAGAGTGCGCGCCATCATATTAATCAGGTAGGTTTAATGGCTAAAGAAGATCAAATCGAAATGGAAGGGGAGATTATTGATACGCTTCCCAACACCACATTCCGCGTACGCTTGGAAAACGGTCATGTAGTGACCGCGCACATCTCAGGAAAAATGCGCAAGAACTACATTCGAATTTTGACAGGCGATAAAGTGCGGGTTGAGGTGACCCCATACGATTTGACCAAGGGTCGTATCACCTACCGCGAGCGCTAAATTCACGCCTCGGGCGGTATGTTCACCACAGGTATAGCGGATAACTCACTCGGTTGGGCGCTCGACTCCCCGTACCACCTACCGCCACTAAGCATCTCTAGTGGCTTAAATCGCGTCTTGTAATTCATCTTTTGGCAATTCTCTATCCAATAACCTAGATAGACATAGGGCAGGGCACGCCGTTTTGCGTGGGAGATCTGTAATAACACCGCGAATGTCCCAAGGCTGCGTTTCTCAAGATCGGGGTCATAAAAGGTGTAGATAGCAGCCAGGCCGTCGAGCATTTCGTCAGACACGGCTACACAGACCAATTTGTCCTTCTCATAAAGTCTGAAATAACGGGTTGAGCCAAGGCTATTGTTTAAAAAGGACTCGTACTGATCCCTATCTGGCGGAAACATGTCACCGTCAGCGTGCTTACCCGAGATATAGCGCTCGTAGAGCTCGTACGCTTCGTCATCAATAACCGAGTCAGTGATTTCAAGCCTGAGATCCTGATTTGTATTAATCACCCTTCGTTGGCTTTTGCTAGGTTTAAACTCTGATGCGAAGACGCGGGCAGCAACGCATGCGTTACAGTTATTACAGTGCGGTCGATAAATATGATCACCGCTTCGCCTGAATCCCATCAGTGATAATTCGGTGTATAACTCTGGGCTTATCGTTTGTCTTGGATCAACAAAGAGCGTGGTGGCCTCTTTCTCCGGAAGATAGGAGCACCTGTGCGGGAAGGTGGTAAAAACCTTAATTTCTCGGAGGTTAGCCGTCACTGCATCGATCGCTTATTGTGTTCTATTACCTAGCGCTGTTCATGATACGGATGTCATGAGCCCCTGTGATGCTTGAGTGTAGTCAGATATATCGCTTTGGCAAAGCGGAGTGCGCGAAAAAGATACGGATCTGCCGTGTTTTCAGGATTACTTATCCTCCGTCGTTACTGTGATCATACAGGTGTTATCCCTTCCGCTATCTGCTGTTAAACTCGACGTCGCTGGCTTTCAATACAACAAAAATGAGTGCCAAGTGGCGTTAAAGTAATGTTCCTCTTATCAAAGCATGCAGTCGAGGTCAGTAATGAGCGAGCGAGATAAACAATACTTCCGATCTTACGGTTATGTAGCGGCAGCTCTCGCGATTCTGGCGGGCATCGTTCTGGGATTCAGAGCGGCCGTTGAAGATATCTTGCTGACAGAGTCTGGGCTGATTGAGAGAGCCTCCGCTCTCGGATACTTCGCCTGTGCGGCCTATATGCTTGCCAACGGAGGGCGTGATTTCATTCGCACACGGGGTTATTTCGTGGTGCTAGTGACCTTATTCGGTTGCCGAGAGCTTGATTTTGACAAGGCGTTCACGACGATCGGTATTCTTAAGTCACGTTTCTTTGTGAGCCCCGACGTGCCGTATGGTGAGAAGCTTGCGGGCTTCATTGTCATATCGATGTTGATTTGGTCAGTCTACAAGATCCTATCGCAGCACTTCAGTGGATTCTTGTCGGACCTTCGAGCCAAAACGCCAGAAGCAGTCGGTATTGCCATCGTGTTCTTCCTTCTCGCATTTTCGAAATCAATCGATGGTCTGCCGCGCAAATTACAGCCACTGGGCATTGAGGTTAGCGCAGAGGTAAATGCCTTTTTCGGCGCGCTGGAGGAGGTGCTCGAGCTCGGTATTCCGATCTACATTGCGATAGTAGCCCATGCTTGGTTTAGGCGACCGACACCCTAGCTGAGTTGCTTGGTTGCACAACCACCTCAATTTGAACTAGGGCTGGCGGTGGCGCGTCAGTACCTCTTGATCAGCTTGCCTTGTCCGGAGATGTGTGTGCCCAAGGCGTCATAGCATCCACACGACAGGCATCATCTCGATTAATAGTTAATCGAAATCCAGAGATTCCTGCACTAGGCGCTCTCACAGGTATTCGTCTGCTTATAGATATTTCTCTAATAGCTGCTCGAACTCTACCCGAGGAATGAGACTCATACCTAGCGACTCTAAATGTGGGTTCGGCATTTGACAGTCGATAAGCGCCAAGTCTGGAAAATGCACCTTTGAACACAAAGAGTGAAGTGCCACCTTGGAAGCATTCGTTTGCCTTGAGAACATTGATTCGCCAAAGAAAATCCGCCCCAGCGTTACGCCGTAGAGTCCGCCTACAAGTTCCTCTCCGTCAAATACCTCAACACTCTGCGCGTAGCCCATGCGGTGCAAGTTTGTATAGGCCAGTGCGATATCGCTGCTTATCCACGTTGCAGATCGTTGCTCGGTCAATTCAGCACAGGCAGCGACAACCTCTTGAAAGCAGCGATTTACAGATATCGTCCAGGAAGACTTGTTGAGGAACTTTTGTAGAGATCGAGAGACGTGCAACTGACTGGGAAAGAGCACTGCGCGCGGATTTGGCGCCCACCACAAAATAGGCTCGCCGTCCTCATACCACGGGAATATACCTCGCTGGTATGCGTGCAATAGCCGCTCAGCACTGAGATCCCCCCCGACAGCCAACAAACCATTGGGGTCAGTTAGCGCATTCTCAGTGGGAGGGAAGGGCTCGATCATATCGAGAGAATGATTATTGTGCGTCTAGATACTTCTCGGCATCTAAGGCCGCCATACAACCAAAACCTGCCGAAGTAATCGCTTGCCGGTAGATGTGATCGGACACATCGCCGGCTGCGAAGACGCCCTCAACAGACGTGAGCGTCGCATTGCCATCAAGTCCTGACGACGTCTTGATATAGCCATCGTTCATTTCGAGCTGGCCAACAAACATGTCGGTATTGGGCTTGTGACCAATTGCAATGAAAACGCCGTCGACCGCCATCTCCACCGGGTCATCTCCCTTGGCAGACGCCAAACGAACGCCTGTGACTCCGGTTTCATCGCCCAATACCTCATCGAGCTGCCGATGCCAGTTCAGGGTGATGCGGCCCTCTTCAGCACGGGAGAACAATCGGTCTTGGAGCACTTTCTCGGCTCTCAATTCGTCGCGGCGATGAACGAGGTGAACCTTGCTGCAGAGGTTTGAGAGGTAAAGCGCTTCCTCAACTGCTGTGTTGCCACCACCCACAACGACGACTTCTTTATTGCGATAGAAGAACCCGTCGCAAGTCGCACAGGCGCTGACGCCTTTGCCCATGAAGGCACTCTCGCTCTCGAGCCCAAGGTATTGCGCGGAAGCACCCGTTGCGATGATCAGTGAATCACAGGTGTAAGAATGGCTTCCTGTAAGAGTGAATGGCCGCTGATTGAGGTCAACATTTTCGATGTGGTCAAACACAATCGCAGCTTCGTAGCGTTCAACATGCTCTTGCATTTGCTGCATAAGAGCGGGCCCCTGCAGACCTTCTGGTCCGCCGGGCCAGTTCTCAACTTCCGTTGTCGTAGTGAGCTGCCCACCCTGCTGCATTCCCGTAATCACAACGGGATTTAAGTTCGCTCTCGCCGCATAAACAGCGGCAGTGTATCCGGCGGGGCCGGAGCCCAAAATGATCAGGCGATGGTGATTCGATGTACTCATTCTCGAGGATTTTCCATGGTCTAAAAAAGCGTGGCGTGAGGGTACAGCATTACAGACTTTAACGAAATATTAACGTCTTAACGGATGTTTCAAATCTCTTTTTAAGTCATTGAAATATAATGTTTAATTTTTGAAAATTGAAAAATATGTTTGTGTTATGATGCGACAAACCAATGGGGGATTCACAATTGCCGACTAAGTCCACTCCGTCAAAGGTGCCGCAAGCGGAAACACAATCCAGCGTGCCCGGTGCGATGGCCAGTGTAGGCTTCATCGCTGGTCTCGCGGCTGCTTCCTTCGTCTTGGTGAGTTTGCTGACATTTAGTACGTCTGACCCAAGCTGGAGCTCGAGTGGGGCCGGTGATGTGCTCCGCAACCAGGGTGGCATCGTAGGCGCTTACTCGGCAGATGTTTTGTTCTCGTTGGTAGGGTTCCTGGCTCTGGGGGTTCCGTTACTGCTACTTTGGTTAGCTTATCGATCTATTCGTCCGATCACACGCGCCATTCAGACTTCAACCGACCGTGTAATCGCCTCGCTTGGCTGGATAACGTTCCTTGCAGCGAGTGCCGGCTTAGTCCAGTTAGCCATCCCGGAGAGCGAGTTCTTGCCACAGGGGACTGGCGGTATTGTTGGCTACGGGGTCGCGTCTTGGTTCACCGCAGCGTTTTCTGATTTCGGGGCGAGGTTACTGCTGAGTTTTTGCGCACTCTTGGGTGGCACGCTCGCTTTTGACATTGACTGGATGCAGGTTGCTGAGCGCGTAGGCACCATCACACTCAATGCAGTCAGCACAGTGCGTGGGCGCATAGACGACTTCAATGACCGGAGGAGATTACGTCAAGAAAAAGCCAAGCGCGGTGTTCAAATCGCGGCTTATGTAGAGAAAGAGAAGCGTCGCTCGCCTCCTAAGATTAAGGCCCCCAAGTTACTTGAGAATGTCGGCAAAAAAGCTGAGCGTGAAAAACAGCAGCATTTATTCGAATCGGCTGAAGTTATGCCGATGCCGCCGCTGGAGTTGCTCGACGCACCGACACAATCGGGGCCGCGCGGGTATTCAGCGTCAGAGTTGGAGTCTCTTTCTCGACTATTGGAGATAAAACTGGCCGACTTTGGGATCACCGCAGAGGTTGTTGCCGTGTATCCGGGTCCTGTTGTTACGCGCTTTGAAATTCAACCTGCGGCAGGTGTAAAGGTCAGCCGAATCTCGAACCTCGCAAAGGATTTGGCCAGATCATTAGCGGTTATATCGGTTCGTGTTGTGGAGGTTATACAAGGTAAAAGTGTCGTTGGTATTGAGATACCTAATGCTGACCGGCAGACCGTTAATTTCCGAGATGTGCTTAGCTCCGCCGTATTTGATGACGCTAAGTCGCCTTTAACCATCGCGTTGGGGCACGACATTGCAGGATCGCCGGTCGTCGCAGATCTTGGCAAAATGCCGCACGTTTTGGTGGCCGGAACTACCGGCTCAGGTAAGTCTGTAGGCGTCAACTGCATGCTCGTAAGCCTTCTCTATAAGGCGGCCCCCGAAGACCTAAGGTTGATTCTTGTAGACCCCAAAATGCTCGAGCTCTCGGTCTATGACGGGATCCCACACCTACTCACGCCCGTCATTACCGATATGAAGGATGCTGCTAACGGCTTGCGTTGGTGCGTTGCTGAAATGGAGCGTCGTTACAAGCTCATGTCCTTGCTCGGAGTTCGCAATCTCGCAGGTTACAACCGCAAGGTTAAGGATGCTGAAAAGGCGGGCACGCCTATCGATGATCCGCTATGGATTCCGGATCCTGTCCTTGAGTTAACCGGCGAGGATCAATCAGCGCCGGCGCTGGAGACACTTCCAAGCATTGTGGTCGTGATCGACGAATTCGCTGATATGATGATGATCGTCGGAAAGAAGGTCGAAGAGCTCATTGCGCGTATTGCACAAAAGGCGAGGGCGGCCGGAATCCACCTCGTGTTGGCCACCCAGCGGCCATCTGTCGACGTTATCACGGGCCTCATCAAGGCAAATATCCCATCCCGCATGGCTTTCTCTGTCTCTTCAAAAATCGACTCACGGACGATTCTGGATCAGGGCGGCGCGGAGCAGCTACTTGGCTATGGGGACATGCTGTATCTTCCCTCAGGCTCCAGCACTCCCACGCGGGTTCATGGTGCCTTCTGCTCCGATGACGAGGTTCACCGAGTGGTCGCCGATTGGCGTCGTCGTGGTACGCCTGATTACATCGATGGGTTACTCGATGAAGGCGGGCAAACACCGGTCACCGCGCAAGAATTGCAGTCCGCAGCATCATCCGAGGAAGACCCCGAGAGCGATGCGCTTTATGACGAGGCGGTTCATTACGTCTGCAGTAGTCGTCGCGCGTCTATCTCCTCAGTGCAGCGCAAACTGAGAATTGGTTACAACAGAGCGGCCCGTCTCATCGAAACAATGGAGGCCACAGGCGTTGTCTCAGCGATGGGCAGTAATGGTCAGCGGGAAGTGCTCGCGCCTCCACCTCCGGGAGGCGATGATTGATCCGCGTCCTGATATGTTTCCTGTTGTTGGCCAGTGCGCTTATTGCGCAGGGGAAAGAAGCTGAACCTTGGCCATTAGCGGGCTTGACCGGGGTCTCCGGTACATTTCTGAGTGAAACAAAAGCCCCGAATGCCACCGAGGTAGTCAGAAGCAGCGGGCGATTCATGAGTATTAAGCCCGATCATTACCTCTGGGAAATACAGACGCCAGACAGACAGGTATTGCTGATTACGCCAGATGGATTCTGGCAGATAGATTTCGATCTAGAGGTTGTAATTGTCCGAGACGTCCCCGACGCAGAATCGCTACCGCTTGCTTACATCTGGCTTGATCAGGCTGAACTCAAGGGGTTCTCAGATAAGGTCTCTTCTGGACAAGTGCAGGCAATTAGCGGGTTTGACCTCACTGTATTGAGCCCGAAGTCACTGGAGATGCGTATCGTCGACCCTCTTGGTCGTACGACGCGGTTCGAGCTAGATATTACGTCTACCGAAGCGCCCAGTCCCGCGCTGTTCCAGCCCAATATCCCGGAGGGGACCGATTTCTTTGATGAGCGAACCGGGAGCACGGGGTTGATGGCTCAATGATTGCACTCTCGATTGCTGTAGGTGGCGCACTGGGTGCCGTAGCCAGGTTTTTGGTTCACCAACACATTCTTGCCAATGGATATAGCGCACTGGGGTTTTCGACGCTAACGGTCAACGTTGCTGGCTCTTTTGTGTTGGGTTGTTGCTTTGTGTTCTTCGAGCGCTTTAGTGCTTCCGAGGCGCTGCGTTTGGGGCTAATGGTCGGCTTTCTTGGCGCTTTCACCACTTTTTCCACTTTTTCTTTAGAGCTGGTTAGCGATCTGCAGACCGGCAATATCATGCGTGCAGCGATTTATGCCGCGGCTTCGGTGCTGTTCTGTGTACTTGCCTGCTACGCGGGTATCGTTGTCGCACGTTCAGTCATCGACTAATTCGATTTAGGCGTTAAACTAGCGCCCCTCACGTTATCGGTTATTTCCTACTTTCTTATGCTAGACCTGAAGCTTGTTCGTAAAGACCCTGAAGCCATCGCAACTCTTTTGCAAAAGAAGAATTACGAGTTTCCAGTCTCGCAATTTGTAGCACTCGACGCGGAACGCAAAGCGGCTGATATACGCTCGCAAGAGCTCCTCGCCGAGCGCAAGAAAGCGTCAAAGCAGATAGGGGGTCTAATTGCCTCTGGAAAGTCAGTGGACGAAGCTAAAGCAGAGGTTGATGAGATCCTGAGCCGCATATCCGCGGAACTTGATACGGCGGTCGCGCGCGCAAAGGAGATTCAACAATCTCTCGATGATCTGATGATGCAGACGCCTAATACTCCGGACGCAGCTGTGCCGGCAGGGCAAGATGAGGAAGATAATGAGGAGGTGCTGAAGTGGGGAGTGCCTGCAGACTTATCATTCGAGCCAAAAGATCACGCGGATCTTGGAGAGGCCTTGGGTCAACTCGATTTTGAGATGGCGGGTAAGATCACGGGTAGTCGGTTCGCAGTCATGCAGGGGGAACTGGCGAGACTCCAGCGCGCGTTGACGCAGTTTATGCTCGATATGCATACCCAAACCCACGGTTACACAGAGGTTTACGTGCCCTTTATTGTGAATTCTGACTCGCTTTACGGCACAGGGCAGCTACCGAAATTTGCTGAGGATTCCTTCAGACTGGAAGGTGATTCAGGTTACTACCTGATTCCGACAGCAGAGGTGCCTGTTACTAATATGCTCAGAGATCGCATTATTGAGGACTCAGAGCTGGGTGAGGGCGGCCTTAAGTTCACTGCGCACACACCTTGCTTCCGAAGCGAGGCGGGGAGTTACGGGCGGGATACGCGCGGTCTGATTCGTCAGCACCAGTTTGAAAAGGTGGAATTGGTTCAAGCAGTACGCCCCGATCAGTCAGACGACGCCCTCGAGGCACTAACGGGACATGCAGAAGCGATCCTACAGGCACTAGAGCTACCCTACCGGAAGGTTCGCTTGTGCGGCGGTGACTTAGGTTTCTCCGCAGCACTAACCTACGACCTGGAAGTCTGGCTACCAGGGCAGGGTGCTTACCGTGAAATTTCTAGCTGCTCAAACTTTCGTGACTACCAGGCTCGCAGGATGCAGGCGCGTTGGCGTAACCCCACAACAGGAAAGCCAGAACTCCTGCATACGCTGAATGGCTCAGGTCTTGCGGTAGGCAGGACTCTCGTGGCCGTCATTGAAAATGGGCAACAGGCAGACGGTTCAGTCGTTCTTCCAAAGGCCATTGCAAGCTACATGGGCACCGACACAATCAGTCTCTAGCGGACCCACTGCGGTCGGGTAACGGCCGTTAAACATATTTAAAGACTGAGAGTCTAAACCTTAGATCGCTCTCGACCGAGGCTTTACAGGCTGAGTGGGGGGGCGAATTTCCAACGCCGATTATGTGACTAGGCGTGACACACCCATTAAGCGAATCGTCGATAAGCTTACGAAGTTCTATTTAATGTCCGCCCTCGCCATAACTGGCCCCGAAAGGTTTATGGCGTCTACAAGAATCCGCGCGGTCTCTGTAATGAGAGCATCCTCCTCATCATCGGCGTTCAGTGTTGCTTGTGAGTGTGGCGACTCTGAATCGGGGTTGGCTGAGCTATCCACCGCTGCTTGTTCTTCCTTCTCGCTTTCTTTTTCTTCGTCTACCTCTTCTTGATCCTCTGAATCAAACATATCATCTAAAGAGGCTAATTC
>OCRG01000023.1_pt1 | contig 24349 bp, 13 predicted proteins | sample 1535071 | NCBI WGS metagenome assembly OCRG01 (sample SAMEA3275605, study PRJEB22092) | marine metagenome | biome: ENVO:00000447; feature: ENVO:00002042; material: seawater | collected 2014-06-22T16:30:00+00 | depth 0 m
TGTCGAATCGCCCGGCATTCACATGTCGCTCGACGACGAGTACGACATTCTCTACAGCTCGGGAACCACCGGCACCCCGAAAGGCATCATCCACAGTCATCTCGCACGGAATTTATTAATTTCCGGCACACAAACGATGGCCTTCGATGAGGCGGTGGTGCTCACTAGCACGCCGCTCTACTCAAATACCACGATCACTACCTGGTGGCCTTCGGTCTGGATGGGCGCGACGCAGGTGGTTATGCGTAAGTTTAATGCGGAACGCGCGAATGAACTCATTGGTGAATATGGCATCACACACGCGATGTTGGTGCCCGTTCAATATCAGCGTTTATGGGCCGCCGATAATCACAGTCCCAAAAAGTGGGCGAGTGTTCAATGGCTCTTCTCTACGAGCGCGCCGTTGTCAGCCGCCATGAAGGAGAAAATCCTGCGAGATACCGACGCACAGCTGTTGGAGTTTTATGGACTGACTGAGGGCGGTGTCGCGACGACACTTGTGGCTCGAAAGGCCGCTGAATTGGGCAAATTGGGCTCAGTAGGACAGGTACAGCAGGGTGGTGAGATTCGTATTCTTGGTGAGGACGGCGAACTACTGGGGCCGAATGAACCAGGCGAAATTGTTGGCCGCGCGGGCATCATGAGCGACGGCTATCTCAATCGTGAGGAAGCCACCAAAGCCATGCATTGGTTGGATGATGACGGAAGGCTCTTTTATCGCTCTGGTGATGTCGGGTATCTCGATGAAGACGGTTGGTTGTTTTTGAGTGACCGAATCAAGGACATGATTCTCTCTGGTGGACAGAACATCTACGCGACCGACCTAGAGCAGGTATTGAATGCCATGTCAGACGTGATCGAATCTGCGGTCGTGGCAAAACCCTCGGACCATTGGGGGGAGACCCCGTGGGCCTTTGTTGTCAGACGTGCCGGCTGTGATCTGAGCGAGGAGGATATCCGACTCGCGGCCAACGCCGGTTTAAGCCCTATTCAAGCGATTGCCGGCGTTACCTTCATGGACGAATTGCCTCGAAGTGACATTGGAAAAATTCTCAAACGTCAGCTTCGAGACACTTTCTAAAGCGCGAGCTGAGGGATTAGGCGCCAGCTCAAGGGGTAGGCCGATGCTGTCGGTTGAGCCGCGGACTAAGGGTTAGAGACCATATAGTCGAGTGTCATCGAGGTCAGCGCCTCGACACCCACCGGAAGCGCCCGCTCGTCTGCGTAGAAGCGCGGTGAGTGGTTGGGGTGGACAAGGCTAGGATCATCGGGAGCGACGCCCAAAAATAGAAATAAGCCCGGCACCTCGTTAGCGAAGTAGGAAAAGTCCTCCGCAGTTGTGGTTTGTGTCGCTTCTATGAAGCGATCGCCTGCAACCATTTCCAGCGTTGGTGCCATCTCGCGGTACAGCCTTGGATCGTTTCGAGTCACACCGTAGCCTTGATCGATCACAACATCGGCAGTCGCACCTGCGGCCTCTGCAATGTTTTCCGCTGTGCGTCTGATGCGTTTGTGAATATCAGTACGTGTGGCCGCGTCGAACGTTCTAATCGTTCCCTCGAGCTCTACCGACTCAGGAATGATGTTGTTTCTCACGCCGCCTTCGATACGCCCCACAGTGACAATCGAGGGAGTCAGGGTTGCATCCAACTGTCGTGAGACGATGGTTTGCAGTCCAAGTACCACTTGGCTGGCAGTAACGATGGGGTCAACCCCTGCCCACGGTACAGCGCCGTGCGTCTGCTTACCTTTGATGGTGATTTGATGGCGATCCGAGGAAGCCATGAGGCCTCCTGGACGAGTCGCAATGGTCCCAACAGGGAAGGGGAATACGTGCAGGCCAAAGACGACGTCGGGGCGAGGGTTTTCAAACGCGCCTTCCATCAACATAAGCTCTGCACCGCCCACGGAACCATCAGGCGTACCCTCCTCAGCAGGTTGGAAGATAAACTTGACGGTGCCGGGTAGTTCATCGCCCATGCCCGCTAAGACTTCGGCGACCCCCATCAAGATGGCAACGTGGTTGTCGTGACCGCAGGCGTGCATGACGCCCACTTCGCGCCCTTGGTAGATGCCCTTGGCTTTGGAGGCAAACGGCAGATCCACGAGCTCTGTCACGGGTAGTGCGTCCATATCGGCTCGCAGCGCTACCACAGGACCGTCACCGCCGCGCAGGGTTGCAACAACGCCTGTATGAGCTACTTCGGTCTCTACTTCCATGCCAAGTGATCGCAGATGATCCGCGACGATTTTGGCTGTTCGAAATTCTTGATTGCTGAGCTCGGGATGTTCATGAAAATCCCGTCGCCAAGTCACCACTTTTGGCATCACGGCATCAATTTTGGGTTTTACATCGGCGGGTAGCGCCTGCGTTAACGAGGCGCTGAGGGTTAATGTGGCCAAAAACAGGCTTCGAAGATGATTCATGGTGCTGTCCTTACTCAGTTAACGCCAATGTGAGCGTTGTTATTCAGTGCGCCACTCATATTCGCTTGTCGTTTATTGAAAAGCCAGACCAACATGCCTATTGCCCGCATCGGCTGAGAGCAGGTTTTGGTATGGGGCATAGTGCGGATCTTGGTATGGGGCTTGATATGGATCTTGTTTTAGTTCCTAGCATGGATAGTCTGCGCAGCTAATTATCAGTCCAAACAGGAGCGTATGGCTTTGCGAGCTTCCAACGGGCGGAAAGCGGTAGCTAACTACGCCTCTTTCTATGCCGTCTATGCCGTTTTCATGCCTTTTTCTATGCCTCTTTAGATAAACCCGCGAGGCGCTCCGCATGGGCTTCCCGGTCTTCCTGCACCTTGGCGATGAAAAATAAGCCCAGTAGCCAAAGCGTTGCTGACGCCAAAACGGTGTAGATGCCTACCGTATCGAGTGTCGATTGCGACACCAATCCGGGCTTCGCGTCCTCCGGCCAGGCCGCAAAGCTCAGGATAAGACCTGCGGAGAATGCACCCACACCGGCCATACACTTCTCTGCGAAAGAGCGCGCAGCGAGGAGGGTGCCTTCCATACGCTTCTGCGTGGCGGCCTCGACCTCCTCAACAGTGTCAAACACCATGGATCCAACAGCGGTACTTGCAACGATAATGCTGCAGATGGCAAACAGATGACAGAACAACACCGAAATCAAAATTATGGACGAGTCGTTGGATGGCAGGAGGTCAAAAACGCGCAACGAGATCAGCGCATTTTCCAGCACCATGGCTCCGGCGAAGAAGCCGATTGCTGTATCGCGCTTGCCGAAGAGGCGCGTGCACATAGGTGCGAGCTTAAGCCCCAACACCGGCGCAATGAACAGCGTCATGCCAATGGTCAGGATGTCGGAAGGCTCGAACTCCCAGTAGTAGCTGTAGTAGAACAACGTCAGGTTGGTAAAGAGCCCTGAAGCCGCTTTACACACGATGTAGGCGATGAACAGGATGCGATAATTACGACTAACATTCAGTGTGGTCCAAATATCCTTGAGGACGTCGATCACCGCTGAGCGTTTGCTAGTTGACTTAAGCTCATCTGGAATGTGGAGATTCGGTATGTGCCGGTGTGTGCCGATTCCTGTTACCAGAATCGCGATGACCATGACGATGCCGCAGGCAATGCCGTAGACAACCCATGTCTCAGCGTTATACCGGGCATCCTCGGTGCCGTTAATGCTGCTGTAAACCACGAAAAGCCAGAGTAGGTTCCACATTACTAAGCCACCCCACCAGCCAAACCACATGCGAAAGGCAATGAGCGAGCTGCGCTCAACGTAGTCTTGTGTGAGTTCGGGGCCTAGTGCCGTGCTGGGGATCTCGTAAAGGGTAATGGTAGTGCGTATAGCAATGCCCATGAGAAGGAGATACCAAAACAATCCCTGATCTGTAATTCCGGCTGGCGGGTCCCAGATCAGGAAGAATGTGAGCGCTACGGGAATGGCGGAGCCATAGATAAAGGGGTGGCGTCGTCCCCAGCGCGAACGTGTATTGTCCGACAGATAGCCGATCAGAGGATCGGAGATCGCATCGAAAATGAGCATGATCAGGATGGCGAGACCGGCAAGGTCTGGCGCTAGACCAAAGACCTGAACGTAGACGAATAAGAGAAAATAGGCGAATGCGTTGTCTTTGATTCCGTAGGCAATGGAACCAAATCCGTAGAGGAATTTCGTACTAAACGGGAGTGCTGAACCGCCTGCTGTCATCCGAATTTTCTTTTTTATTAGTGTTCACCCAGACTACTCACAAAGCCCTAGTGGTGCAAAAAAAATGTGGCGAGAAAAATCGAGACAAAAAAAACCGGGGCAGAGCCCCGGTTTTGGTGATCACCCTGCCCTGAGTTACACCGTGACTGCGTTCCCGCGGAAGATCTTCGAGAGGTATCGGCTGTCTGAGGGTGCTGGTGCGGGCACCGAGCACTGAAGGACTGCGTGAACCAGACGAGTCATTTCTTCCTCGAGTTCCTGATCGTTCGAAGGCTCCTCTGTGTGAGCACGACGTGTTAGCTGTACCTGGTTAATTGCAGGTACGGTTGGAAGTCGCTCGCCCTCTACGCCGAGAGTTACTGTGAATGCGTGCAACGAGTTCTTCACAAAGAGCGCAAGCGCAAACTCTTCTCGAGTCGATGCCAGCGATGTCTCTGGCGTGATCAATACGATCTGACAGTTCGGCACTAAAGCTGAGGTTCGTGCAACCCGGAAGTGATGTGTGAGTTGATCGTGTACGAGTTTTCTAAACGCGTGATCGCTCAGCACGCGATCCCATGGCTCGTTCGCGTTGGCAGCAAGCGCGTTGAGTGGCAGGCGCTCAAATGGGCTGCTAACAACGACGTCATAACCACCCTCATGACGAAGAATATCGTCGAGACTGCTTTCGAGATCATCACCAATTGCTCGACACTCGATGTCAATACCGTGCGGATTATCGACGCTGTGCCTCATTGCATTCGCAGAGTCTTCCGTCTTGGTAAGTACCCAGAGTTTCTCAACACTCTGCGCAAGGAAACCATTGGCGATATTGGTAAGCTCATTCCGCATCGAGTCACCGATCAAAACAATGCGCTTGCCCTTGAGCTTAGCGATTTCTGTTTCGTTGGGTGGTAGCAAAAGCTCACCCTCGGTCACTGAACGATCGAATTTAAGACCCCCGGATGGGTGGAAGGTCTCACCACTCACAATATCATCGGCGAGGTGGAACACGGTTGATAGCCCGACTTGCTCGTCCGTCGGCATCTTGTGCAGGTGCAGACGGTTGAGGATGCCAGTCTCGATTTGCTCGGCCTGCTTTGAGGTCTCCGCGAAATCAAAGAAGGGCGCTGGTGCGTCTACAAACGTGGCCAAGAACTGCTCGCGCTGCTCCTCGCTGAGGATGCCGGCGCGCACAAGACGTGTCATCAACTTCGCTGCAATACCCATGTGCATGAGGTACTTTGACGAATTACCCAGACCACCAGAGTCGCGAATCTTGAGTACCAGACGAGCAATCGGTTTGGGCAGGGCATCGATATCGATACCGTCAACCGCGTTACTGGCGAGCGACATAACGCCGTCAGCATCAAAACCTGCTGACATCCCCGCCAAGATCGCCTTGTGGACCTCGTTTAAGCGCTTGTTCTCGAGGACCAGACGGCCTCGGCGATCAAAGAGTCCAGGTGCCTCAGCCGAGCCTCTCAAACGTGCGCCGTCTACGGGGCCGGGGGCCAGAGCATTGATCTGGATCTCTGGACCCAGGTGGCGGGACAGAATCTCTGCCAACACCCGTTGACCCGCTTTAGAGACGGCGTAGTCAGCACGGTTGGGGTAGGCCACGGCAACGTATTTTTCACCACCGAAGTAGCTGGATACATTCAGGATGGATCCTTTGCCGCCGGCTTTCATCGCAGGGCTGAACTTGCGGATGAGCGAGTAGTTAGAAATTAGGTTGGCTTCCATCGTGCGATCCCAATCCGCACGCGTCATATCAACTACCATCTCCTCAGCGCCAGAAATGCCGGCATTGTTAATGAGGAAGTCAACATGTCCTAATTCGGCGACTGCATGATCATGGAGACGATCGAGCGCATCTGGATCACCAACGTCAATACCGCCAAGAATGGTCACTCGAGACTCGGGTCGGGGGTAGCCAATGTTGCGTAACTCATCGACGATCTCGTCGCGCGCCTCGGCAAGCTTGCCTTCGCTTCGAGCGCTCAACAGAACGCGGGCACCGGCAATGGCGAGGAAGCGACCGAGTTGAAGCCCGATACCTAAACTGCCACCTGTGATAACCGCGGTTCGGCCCTTGTGCAGACCGGGAAGAACACGCGAGATCGAGGAGGGCATAGAACTCTTGCCCGTAGATCGCTTGATGCTTCGTGGTAGCCAGAGGTTGATGGAATCCATCTTTCGGACACGGTTGGTCAGTGTTGCCGCCCAGTCAGCCGCAAATGTGAGAGCTTCTCGGTCCTCGGTGTCGTAGCGCACCATCTGGTTAGGCTGCACAGCCCATGGTAGTTCGCCAGTATTTGCCAGAGTCTCATCTTCGTGACGCCAGCCACGAATCAGGGCTTCGACTGATGCACGAATGATCTCGTTCATCAGGTTACCGTGACGATCTGATGGGTTAGTAACATATACGATGGCTGGTGGTTCGCCCTCTGCAAACAGCTGATCCATGTTTCGAGCGAAGCTTGATGCAAACGCTACCGGCGCAACGACTTCGTCACGTACAAAATTTGCAACGTCTTCATCATTCGCCGTGGTCAGCGAATAGCCATACTCACCGTTTGGCTTCTGTGGCAGCAAAATAACGCCGTCGAGCCGGCCGAAATGATCAGCGATGAGTTGCATTGAGCGGTCAACAGACTCCCGTCGCAGTGGGTCGAGGTGCGATAGCTGTACGTCGCCAAGATTGCGCGACTGCACCAGCGAACGAGCGTGACCCACCGTATTCAGGTTTCGGAAAGCGAGCATGACTCTCGCGCCACTTTGGATTTGCCGCTCTGCAAAGGTGACTGCCTCTTGGTAGTCGTCACCGCCTAGGATCAAAACAACCTGACCGGTGAGGTCCTCAAGACGCTTGTCGGGCCATGACACCAGCTGCGAGCGACTCTGCGCTGGCACCTGCATGCCGTTGGTGACTTCGATGTGGTGGCCAGATAGGGCAGATGACTCATCTGAGGCTAGCCAGACGATACCCGAAGCGACGTCAGTCGGGGTGGGATACTTGTACTCAAGGCCTCCGTCCGACGTTCGTGTGGTAATCATAAGATCGCGGAATTCTTTGCCCGTGCTGCCGGGCTCAACACCCTGTAGCTCGTCCATGCGCGCAAACACGCTTTCGATGCGTTCAGACTCAATAGGGCCTGGGAAGAGGGTGTTTACGCGAATACCTTGCTTCTCGCCGAGCTCGAGTGCCAGCCCTTTGCCGAGTGCGTTGAGGCCAGACTTTGGCACAACGTAAGGGATGCGACCGTAGTAGTGCGTTCTGGAGAAAATAGTGGAGACGTTGATGATGCTCGCGCCTGCGGACATATGTGGCGCGGCAGCTCTCGCCATATTCCAGGGAGCACCGAGTAGGTTCATCGCTGAATCGAACATCGTCTGGTCAGAATCTGCGGCGCGCTGCTCAGCTTCCGTAAACGGAATATCTCGCAGCGTGAATTTGGGGCCAGCAGCACCAGCGTTATTTACTAAGACGTCGATTGGACCAAACGCGGCAACGGTCTTTGCTACGATCTCACGGCAGACTTCCGGGTCGGCACAGTCACCGGTTGCGCTGACCATGAAGGTTTCCTCAAAGCCCTCACTAACCAGATCACCCATGAAATCATCGAGTTTGCTTTGATCCCGACCCGTCAGCATGACACGCGCACCCTCTCTCAGAAGTTGGCGCGTGATGAAGCTGCCAATTGAGCCTGCCGCACCGGTAAGGATGATGCATTTGTTGTCGAGTCGACGCCCAGCGATGGACTGCGTCAGCAGATCCTGGGGAATATCGCTCATATCATTCATTGGAGTGCTCCTGCTGATCCTGTATCAACTTTTGTAAGTGTTTCGCCACGCTCCATGGCGTCACGAATAGCCCAAGCGCGATAAAGCTCATCGCGAGACTTGAGGTTGGTGCGTGGAAGGGCATGCATGGCGACGTAATTTGCGCCTGCATGACGGTTCTCCCACATTGCTTGGTGCGCCTCTGGCACGCCTTCCATTGGGATGATGGTGGGCGGCAATACGCTGATGTGCCCTGCAGCAATGCGTTCCTGCATCTCCGCAAACTCTCGTGCCGTGTTCAGGTGTGTTCCACGAATCTCAGCGGTAGGCATCAGAATGCGTCGCTGACGCATCCAAACCTGCGGTGCATAGAAACTAAAACGCGCACCTTTGAGGTCTTCGGAATAGACGATCTTGCCGACATTAGGCTTAACCAAAGAGGTGGCCAGTGCCAGACCGTCACGTCCCGCGCGCTCAAACACCACGTCGGGGAGTCCACGCTTATCCAAGGTATTGCGAAGAAGCGGCGCAATAGCTGAGCCAATCGGCTTCAACGTGCGATCTGAGAAGGCTCGAACCGACTCCTTAAATGCCGCGGACTCGGTAAACGGGTTCGGCATCTTTTGGAAGGGACCCGGTGGATCGAAGTCATCACCTAGTCGACGTTCGATCTCCTCGAGACTGACCACGCCCTTCATTTGCGCGCCGAAACCAAGCGAGGTAACAAACTCGCGCTGTGATACCGTGTCGACAAGTACAGCGACCTGTGCGCCACGCTGGCAGCCTACCTCGATCGCCTCGATAGCGACGGGGTCGACGATGCCGTCTTCAGCACCGGGTCCGTACACCACAAGCAGGGATTGCCCTGCGCGCAGGCCAGCCTTGGAAAACTGAGCCGCAGGTGATGAGGCGCCTGCCTTACCCATGAAGGTAAAGCGGTAGCCTGATGACGCCCCGTAGAACGTGAGTACGCCGTTTTCACCCAGTAGCTGGAACGAGCGAGGGAACGCTGTTTCGCCAGCGTGAGAGACTGAATAGTCAATTTGTCCACCGACTTGCTTTTCAGCTTCGGCAACAAAAGGCTCACCGGCTGCTTCCCAAGCTGCCCACTCATTGGGGTCGTCGGGTACCGCAGTGAATATGTCTGACCAGCGACTGTCTTTACGATTGATCGCATGGCCACCCACTGCTTCCACGCGTTCGCCGCGATCGGCACTCGACACCATGCCCAGAGCGGCACAGCTGGAGGATAGAGCGCTTCGCAAGCAGTCGTATCCGGTACCTGTCGACGCGCCTTCTACAAAGAGTCGCTTGCCTGGCTCAATGGCCAGCGTATTGTAGAGGGCTCGGTGAATCGTACCCATGGTCAAGCCATAAGAGCCGGCTTCTTCGATACTGATCCCCGGCAACTTCGGGTGTAACTGTGGACCTTGAACAGTGAGGAACTGCGCGTGGCTTCCGTCATTACGCTCATAGCCCTGGATGCGAAAATCCGCTGCCATTGGGTCGAGGCCTTGATCGGGAGCCATGAGTTCACTCTGTCCGGAGTAGATAGTGACAATGTCACCCACCGACAGGCGGCCTTCACGGACCAGGTCCTGACCTAACTGAGCAACGATTCCGACACCGCCCGAGCCTGTGACCTGAACGTCCGCATCGCGTGCATCGAACGGTGAGACTGGAATGCCTGTAATGGCCCAGATGTCATTGAAGTTCATCTCTGACGCAAGGATGTAAACCAGTGCTTCGTTTGCGCTAGGCGAAGGCGTTGGGAATACCAGTTCCCTCTCAGCAACCTCTGGGTCACCGTGCAATGGCGTGCCGTCTTCATGTGACCGCATAACACCATATCCCAGCTGATACTCAGGGATTGGAGTAATACCGGGGAAGAAGCTAGCCCCCATGGGTAATAGCTTGCCATCGCCGATAAGTGCTGCGCGCTCGTCTGCTGAGGCATCGGGTTGTACCGATTTGGGCTTCGGTGGCAGTGGTGCGCTGCGCTTCTCAAGGAAGGCCGAGATGCCGTCGGGTCCACATTCTGGGTCGCAAACACCTTGCGCAAACAATTCCGCCTCGCGACGTAAGCCTGCTGCCTGACCGTCGCGCGCGCCTGTGAGCATCGCGTCGATAATGAAGTCGACGGGCTTGTTGCGCCCGCTCGCACGAATTTGCTCAAGTGCCGGAGCTACACCCGAATGGGTGAGAAGAGACTCATCAATGGCAACGGCTTGCTCGCGCTGTTGCTTCAGCTTCTTCCTGCGCGCCATAGACACTTTTAGTGAGTCGCCTCCCGCAAAGTGATCCCTCAATACAGCCATCGCTGCCTCGACTGTTGAGAGGCCTTCGGTGGTGACAATGTCGTCGATCAACCCGATTTCAAGCGCCTTATCAGCGTCAATCGTACGACCATCAAGCATCATTCGCAGCGCTTCGGCAGCACCATCGGTGCCGTGCGCGTCGAACAGCTTTCGCGTTAGTCGCTGTGTGCCGCCGTAACCGGGTAGAAGGTTCAAATTGATCTCCGGCTGGCCAAATTCGGCGTGCCTTGCCGCGATAACATGCGAGCAGGCGAGAACGAGTTCGTTACCGCCACCCAGCGCAGGTCCGTTCACCGCTGCAATAATGGGGATGTCGAGATTTTCCAGCGTGGCAAACGCTGTCTGAGCGGCGTTTGGTAGAGTCTGAGCTGACTCAAGATCGCCTTTTTCACCGATCTTCAAAAGTTCTTTAACGTCAGCACCCGCAACGAAGGTGTTTCGCGCACCCGTAACAACCATTGCCGATAGGTCGTCCTGGTGTGCTAACTGCGTTAGCGCGGTGTGGAGTTCATCGAGCGTACGCTCACTGAGTGCGTTCACCGGCGGACTTGAGATCACAACGAGAGCAACGAGGTGGCCAGGCGCGATTTCGTGTGTTTCAACGCGCAAGTAACGCCAAGTCTGCACAACACGACGCGCCTCGGTTAGACGGCCAAAGTCCTTCCACTGTGCAACAGCATTTCGGATTTCTTCGACGGACTCGGGATTCTTGAGTGTCGAGATATCACCCAGTGGCTGATCGAGAAGAATCGACCGCAAAGTCCTCCGCATGTATTTGCCTGATCGGGTCTCTGGGAAAGCAGAGACCACGAGGAAGTCGGACGGTACAGCCGTCGCGCCTTTCTCGGATCGGACCAAAGACTGCAGTCTCGCAAGATCATCATCAGACAGCTTACGACCCGCGGCAGCTACTAGGAATGCAACAGGCGTTTCACCTTTCTCATCGTGCGGTGCACCAACGACGACAACGTTGCCGACGGGAGAGTCCTCTCGTAGCGTCTTATCGCGCAGGATAGCGCCTTCAATTTCCTCGGTACCGATACGGTGCCCCGAGACGTTGATAACGTCATCGGAGCGGCCGTGAAGCGTAAACGCTCCGTCGTCGTGCTGACGCGCGTAATCGCCCTGCGTGTAGGTCAACTCACCGTCCCATCGATTGAAATAGACGTCACTAAAGCGCTCGATATCGCCGCGCCAGCTGTCGTCAAATAGGTTGTCTGCGTCACCCCACAACGTGCGTGCGAGATAGGGGTAAGGCTGGGTTATGACCAGTTCGCCTTTTTCGCCTGAGTCGGCTGTGCGCCACGCGGTTACGGTCCCATCGGGCGCAGTTGTCTCTGCGACACGAACCTCAGCCTGTACCCAGGGAAGTGGCCACGTCTTGGCATCAGCAGCGAGCGGTTTGTAGCCACCCCACGGACAGCTAAATACGATACCGCCGTGTTCAGTCGCCCAATATGAATTGATGTAGTGCTTGCAGATATTGTCCATCGCAAACTGCTGAACAGCAGGTGACACTGGCTCGGCGCAGAAGGTGCCAACGCGTAGGGTCGACATATCAAAGTCAGCCATTTCTCGCGCACTGGCTGGGTCTGTCATCACCGCCTTTAGGAAGGTTGATCCAGCCTTGAACAGCGTGACCTTGTAACGCTCGATAATCGATGAGAATCGGCCTGCGTGTGGAAATAACGGCGAGCCCTCAGCAATCACAGTTGTCATACCTTGAACCAGAGGTGCTGCGATGAGGTAGCTCTGGCCGGTGATCCAGCCTGGATCGCCAATGACGTAGAGGGTGTCGTCCTCGGTCGCATTAAAGACCGTGCGCATAGTGTGGCTTACACCGCTCAACCAGCTGCCGTGAGTATGTACGACGCCTTTGGGTTTGCCGGTAGAGCCAGAGGTGTAGATGATGAACAGCGGGAAGTTGGCCTCGACGCTTTCGACAGGTAGCACTGCATTGAGCTTGGACCAGACATCGGCTGCGCTCTCAGAGGCCAGATCGTCGAATGATGAGAGGCCCAAATGACCCGCGATAGTCGCTTTTGCTGCATCAACCAGATCGTTCGACCAGTTGTCACGGCTGTGCTCGACGATCTCCTGCCCCGTGTATTCAACGACAATCACATTTTCAACATTGTGCTTCGCGTCCGCCAACTGTCGTGCTACCGCCGTGCGCAGCTCTGCTGTCAGTTCCGCGGCAATGGCATTCTGGCGTGCGAGCGACGCGCCGAGTTCGCGCATCACGTCAGAGCGCTCGAGTGTTATTTCGCCTGCCAGTGCCGCCGAGACGTCCCCGTAGAGCGTATCGGCTAGGTCACCCAAGTCGTAGGTAGCGAGCACCGCTTTGAGCGTATCGAGCGCGGTTTCTCTCGGAATATAGTTATCAAGTGCAGGGTCCGCGTAAGTGCCTTTGTAGGCGACAACTTCAGCATTTCGATAACCACCGTCAGCGGTAATTACCAACTTCGCGCCCGCATCGTGGATTCGATCAGAAAGAGTCTTGGCTGAGAAGCCGCCGAATACTGGCGTATACACAACGCCCATGCGCTGTGCCGCCAGCATGTAGAAGACTTGCTCTGGGATATTTGGCAGGTTGAAGGCAATACGATCGCCCGTCACAAGCCCGAGATCCTTGAGAACTTGCATGCGTGCAACAACTTCTTGGAACAGAACGCGATAGCTGAAATGCTGTTCAGTTACCGGACCGCCCCGCCCATCGTTTTTCGAGGGGTCCCAGCGATCACCTTCGAAGATAATCGCGGTTTTGTCTGCACGGCCTTGCAGAAGATGCCGATCTACGAGGTTGAAACAAGCGTTGGTCTGCCCACCGGTAAACCAACGATAGTACGGAGCTGCAGATTGATCGAGAACAGATGACCAGGGTGTCCATGCGCTGCCATCAAGTGTTGCATTCTCACCGCGAGAATCCCAACCGATCCAATTGCCGTCGTTGCCTCGAGCGAGCCAGGCAGCGCTGGACGGGTTCTGCCAATGAATCTCTCGCGACGCCACGTCAGCGTGGAACTGATCGGCGGAGTCACTAATGTTACCTCTAAGCGCATCCTCATCGGACTGTGACGTCAAAACGCCCCAGGTACGGTCATCGCTCATGCTTTTCTCCCTGTCGAAAAATCGTTGACGGAGGAGGCTGGTTTAGCACGCGTGCCAGTGAGATGCGTCTTACACCCCGACGGCTGTTGCCAACAAGCACCGGAAACCCGGTTCTCCCCACCGCTTGATTACGCCCAAGGTACGTTTAGGGGTAAGTGCTAGATCACTGAAATTGGTAATTTGCCACATGGTGCATGGCGAGTATTTCGCTAAGTGATTTGAAGTGCTTTTTGGAATAACTGCTCATCCACGTTGCCGCCAGACAGGATGACGACTAGCTCTTTCTCATCGGGTAGGTTTTGAGGATCGAGAGCGGCGGCGAGAGCCACTGCACCACCGGGCTCAACCGTGACTTTGAGTGTATCGAAGGCGGTTTTCATCGCGACGAGTACGGAGTGATCAGACACCGCGAAGCCATGACCTGTGTATTGCTGGAGCAGTGGAAAGGTTAACTCGCCGGGGATGGGGGTAACGATGGCATCGCAGATAGAACCTTGTTCGGTTGGATTGCTAACACGCTCGCCGAGCGTCAATGACCTTGCCGTATCGTCAAAGCCCTCTGGCTCTACCGTATGCACAGTGATCTTAGGTCGCAATGCGTTGAGCGCTACGGCAATGCCTGAACTCAAACCCCCACCACCACAGCAGCACAGCAGTGCGCTAGCTTGCGCACCAACATCAGTCAGTTGTTCTGCGAGCTCTAGCCCCACCGTGCCTTGTCCAGCAATGACGTCCGGGTCATCGTAAGGCTTTATGAGATGCAGTCCATTTTTCTGCGCCAGTCGCTCACCAATCGACTCGCGGCTTTCAACACCGCGCTCGTAGTGCACCACCGTTGCACCATACGCCTTGGTATTGGCCACTTTATTCGCCGGCGCATCGTGCGGCATGATGATTGTTGCGCGTGTGCCAAATACCTTTGCGGCAAGCGCGACTCCTTGTGCATGGTTTCCGGATGAGTAGGCAACTACGCCGCGTTGTAGGGCTTCGCTCGGCAGGGCACTTACGGCCGAGCAGGCACCTCTAAACTTAAAGCTTCCGGTCACTTGCAGGGGCTCGGCTTTTATCCATAGCTTCCTCCCTGCGATGGCATCAAGTCTGGGCGAGTTGAGTAGAGGTGTCCTCGCAATAGTCTCCTTGATGCGTTTATGAGCACGTTGAATATCGATAAAGGCTACGGTCACGGGTTGTCCTCTGGGCTATTTGGAGCCAATCTCGAGTCTGCATAAAAGTCGTCAGGATTGATCCGGTTGCTGTGAAATTTCGAACTAAGACTAATACACACTCTGGGGCGCGTGCAGTGTTGGATTATGTGCAACACGACGGGGGGCGAGAAGATGCTGGATTTCGAGGCAGGGCTGACTGCGTCGTTCGCGCCATCTGCTTGATCACCGGTGAACCGTATACACACATTCGGCAAGACCTGTCGTACTTGCAAAAAAAGATGACCGGTGGGTTGTATCCCTCGATTTCTGACGGAGTGATGACACCCGTTCACTACCTTTATCTCACAAGCAAAGGTTGGGAATTAACACTGACAAAGGGCACATACCTGACCGATATACCTCGGGAGGGAGACCATATCGCCGTTATCCCTCGCCATATGATGGCGGTGCGAAGTGGCACGGTCTGGGATTCTTGGGATTCCCGTTTCAGTCGCCGCACAAAAAATGGTTATCCCAGGTTGCTCGGTTATTACACGCCTCCCGCCTAGGCGTTAATGCGTGCGTAACGCCTTCTGCGCACCCTAGGCATCAATCCAGCGGATAATGTAATCCTCAAGATCCTCTGGGTTTACCTTGGTCTCTGAAATGACTTTACCTCTGATGCCTCGGGGGTCTTTTTGTACGGAAGAAACATGTCCCGTAATGAGCGGATGCCATAGTGGTAGGGCTTTGTCTTCGGATCGGAGCCGGTAGGCACAGGAAGCAGGGAGCCATTTCATTTGGCTTTCTGTCATGGTCGACACATCCATGCAATCCGGCACGCGGTCAAAGCGGCGTTGGTAATCTTGGCAGCTACCGCGTTTGAGATCGAGAAGCTCGCAAGCGACCCGTGTGTAAAAGACTTCTTCCGTGTCCTCGTCTTGTAATTTGTGCAAACAGCATTTGCCACAGCCATCACAGAGCATCTCCCACTCCTCGTGACTCAAGTCGGACAGAGGGGTCGTATTCCAGTATTCAGCGCTGCGTTGTGCAGACGGTTTCTTCATGATCTCTCTAGCTAGTCGTTAAACATCGCCAACGCCTGACGGCTTACTCGTCCACTTTTGACAGGTGGGCGAGCGAACCCGCGTTTTTCTCCCAGTTTCTGCCATCAAAGGGGGTGTCATAGGTTGCTTCGACGGTCTCGGGTTTTATGCACCGAGCATTGACACTCACGCCGTCAGGATTTGAGCGAGGGATATAGAAGGATTTTACGCCGCACTGGTTGCAAAAATAGTGCTTTGCCAGGCCACTACCGAACGTGTATAGCGACAGAGACTCTTCGCCTTTGGTCAAAGTAAACCGGCTTTCCGGTACGAGGAGGTGTTGGAAATGATTGATATCGCAGATGCTGCAGTTGCAGGTGTGCGTATCCAGCACAGCGGGAGCTTCCACGGTCCATTCCACCGCGCCGCAGTGACATCCCCCGGTATGGGTTACACGGGTTGCGTCTTTTGAGGCAGCCACCTTTTCACCTCTAATGCGGATCTGCTCAATCAGCCCCGAAGTGTCCCATCGACCACCGCCGTTTTCCTGAACATGGGCATACTGCGCATCAACCAATGTTGCGATCGGTAAGTGAAGACCGAGCCGATCGGCGACATCGAGGGCAAACCCGAGATCCTTGCGCATCCAGTCAATGGCAAAGCCAAAATCGTATTCACGTTTCGCCATGGTGGTTGCACGGTTATTCATCTGCCATGACTGCGCTGCTCCACCTTGGATTGCCTCAGTCACTTCATCGATATCCAGCCCGGCGCACTCTGCAAAGTGGAGTGCCTCAGAGAGGCCGCCTAAGATGCCGGCTATCGCCAATTGGTTCACCATTTTCGTCGTCTGGCCACTGCCTACGTCACCCATGAGTTGCACGTGTTTTGCGTAAGCGCGCATGATCGGTTCGACGGGGTCAAAATTGGATTGCTTGCCCCCAACCATGACGGTGAGAACGCCATTCTCGGCACCTGCTTGGCCGCCTGATACCGGCGCATCTAAAAAATGAACCCCAATCGCATCACAGGCCTTGTCGAGTTCGACAGCGAGGTCTTTCGATGTTGTTGTGTGATCTATCAACGTCGCGCCCTGCGTCATCGTGGACAAAACACCATCAGAGTCCGACGCGACGGTGCGTACATCGCTATCATTACCCACGCAGAGAAACACGACGCTGGCGTCAACAGCGGCCTCGGCAGGGGTCGGTGCTGAAATGCCACCGAACTCGTCGACCCAAGCGAATGCCTTGGTTTCGGTGCGGTTATAAACGCAGACGTCAAAGCCGTTGCGTTGCAGATGACCAGCCATGGGATAGCCCATGGCGCCCAGTCCGATAAAGGCAACTTTTTGCTGACTCGACATGACGTGTTTCCTGATGCAATGTTTTGAACCGATTTCAAAAGTGAGTTGACCATGAAAAGAACGATAAGGCGATGCTTCGCAACGTTATCGACCACAATTTTGGCGGTAAGCGCCACGGCACAGGATTTAGGCCCAGGTGCCAGACCGGTAGGAGAGAACTGGTCGCGAAGTCCCGTGATGGCCGTCAACGGTATGGCAGCGACAGCACAACCACTCGCATCTTCTATTGCCGTCGATGTTCTAAAGCAAGGCGGCTCAGCAGTGGATGCAGCGATTGCGGCAAATGCTGCGCTTGGACTGATGGAGCCCACGGGCAATGGGATCGGTGGTGATTTATTCGCCATTGTCTGGGATCCGAAGTCCAATCGGCTCTACGGTTACAACGGCTCGGGGCGATCTCCGAAAGGGAGGTCACTGACGCAGCTTAAAAGCGCCATAGCCGCGATGAAAGAAAAGGGCGTCTTAGCCGCGGACTACGTGGGCATACCCTCACATGGCTCCTTGTCCGTGACGGTGCCGGGGGCCGTGGATGGCTGGTTTGCATTGCATAAGCGCTGGGGCCGGTTACCGATGGGCGAAGTCCTCGAACAGCCTATACGTTATGCGAGCGAGGGCTTCCCTTTGTCGCCTGTTATCGCAGCAGGGTTTGCGGCAAACCAGCGCCGCTTCGAGAGCGTTGCGCCAATGATCGAAGAACAGGCGAATGCCACTGCAACGTATTTTCCCGGTGGTGTCGCGCCCAAGGCTGGCGATGTTTTCAAAAACCCAGATCTAGGTTCGACACTCTCTGCGATTGCAAAAGAGGGTCGCGAGGCGTTTTACAGCGGCAGTGTCGCGCAGAAAATGGCTGCCTATTTTGACGAGATCGGCGCAGATCTGACGCTCGCTGATTTACAGGCACATAAGGGCGAGTGGGTTGAGCCACGAGGTGTCGAGTATCACGGCTACACACTTTTCGAACTGCCGCCAAACGGACAGGGATTCGCGGCGCTGATGATGCTCAATATCCTCAAGAACATCGATTTACGCAATTTTGACCGAGGCTCTCCCGAGATTTTCCATTATATGGTCGAGGCAAAACGTCTGGCGTTCGAGGCTATGGCGGGGACATTTGCGGATCCAGAGTTTGCCACTATTCCTATCGACGAGTTACTTAGCGACCAATTCGCGAAGCGCCAATTCTCGCGTATCAAGACTGATAGCGTTATGTCCCCTGCGCAGTTGGCTGTTGAGTTGGAAGGTGAGGGCGATACAACTTACTTAACCGTGGTGGATGGCGAAGGCATGATGGTCTCGCTCATTCAGTCAAACTATCGAGGGATGGGCAGTGGGCTCGTGCCCACAGGTCTTGGCTTTATGCTGCAGGACCGTGGAGAGCTATTCTCCCTAGAAGACGGCCATCCTAACGTCTACGCCCCCGGCAAGCGCCCGTTCCATACCATTATTCCGGCCTTTTTGTTCAAGGATGGGAAGCCGTTTATGAGTTACGGACTCATGGGAGGCGGAATGCAACCACAAGGTCACGTCCAGGTTCTGGTTAACATCGCCGACTTTGGTATGAATCTGCAAGAAGCGGGCGACGCTGCTCGCTTCCTCCACGACGGTGGCTCAAGCCCGGACGAGGGCATTGCGACTGACTACGGAACGCTCTTTGTTGAGCCGGGCGTGCCAGAGAGCACGGTAAACGCGCTACGCGCGCTGGGGCACGTCGTAAAAGTAGACGACACCGCAGGTAAGTTCGGCGGGTATCAGGCTATCAGTCGTGACCTGAAGACCGGTGTGCTCACGGGCGCTACGGAAATGCGTAAGGACGGTACTGTCGTTGGCTACTGAAACGCGACCCCTTGCCATTGTTGTAGGAAGCGGCGGTGCAATCGCACGGTCGCTTCTCAACCTGTGGAATCAGTCGGGACATTACGACGTCGTTGCAATCGGGCGCATCTCCAGCGATGTGGACAACGTGCTCTCGTTTACCACTGACTACAGCGAAAGATCGCTGGCTGATGTTGTTGAGTTGGTCGCGGCTCGTGGCACAAACATCGAACGTCTCGTCATCACCAACGGGGTGTTGTCAGGCGAGGACTTCGGCCCGGAGCGAAAAGTGGGTGATATCAATGCGGCTTCATGGCAACACGTCATGGACGTGAATGCTTTGACGCCGATGCTCGTATTGTCTGCTTTTTGGCCTTTGATACGGAAATCGGATCAACCGCGAGTCGCTGCTTTGACGGCGCGAGTTGGCAGCTTGTCGGATAACGGCTTGGGTGGTTGGTACAGCTATAGAGCAAGCAAGGCCGCTTTGAATATGATGCTCAAATGCGCTGCGATTGAGTTGAGGCGGGTAAATAAGAACGCGAAGTTGATTGCTTATCACCCTGGGACAGTCGATTCCCCCCTCTCAAAGCCGTTCCAGCGGTCGGTACCCGATGGCAAATTGTTTACACCTGACTTCACTGCCCAACGACTCGAGGGTTTGATGGCGACAGCCGTTGTAGACGGAGAGCTTTCTTACTTAGATTGGGCCGGCGAAAAAATCGATTGGTAAAGACATTCAGGTCCCGAGAGCTATCGCCTTCAAGCAGATGCAGCGTGCTAAGACCGACTCGGCTGAGTCAGCACTCCCGCCAAACCATTACTCCGGCCGAGCCTACAGCCCGGCCTTTGATATTACCCAAAGATTTAAGCTAGAAACTCAGCACGGGAGGCTGGGTCGGTTTTAAAAACTCCACCGAGAGACGTGGTGCGGGTCGTTGAGTTTCCATCTTTCACGCCCCGAGCCTTCACACAGTAATGCACTGCGGTCATCGTCACTGCGACGTCTTCTGTGTCCAAGAGGGTTTGCAGCGCCACTAGGACCTGCTGCGTGAGTCGCTCTTGTACTTGAGGGCGCTGTGCAAAGAAGCGCACCAGACGGTTAATCTTGGACAGACCAATGACCTTGTCTTTCGGAATATAAGCGACTTTTGCAAAGCCATCGATCGTCACAAAGTGGTGTTCGCAGGTGCTGGTGAGGTCAATCTTATCGACGCATACCATCTCTTCGACGTTCATTTTGTTATCGATTACCGTAATCTTCGGAAACTTTGAGTAATCGAGCCCGGAAAAGATCTCATCGACGTACATTTTTGCGATGCGATGAGGGGTTTCCTCAAGACTGTCATCGCTAAGATCTAATCCTAGGGTGTCCATGATTGTTTCGAACGACTCCCGAATGCGGTCATATTTTTGGTCCCGCGACAAGTTGTTCACTACCATGGGTGTTTCGAGACCGCGCTCAAGCAGCGCCCCGCGCACAGCGATCGCCTCGTCAGAAAGCGAGCCCGGCAGCGTCGTCGTTTTTGCTTTAGTTTGAACTTGATGCATCGTCCGTTGTCCTTAAATTAGGTGTAAACTTGGTACGGCAGTGTTTTGGACGCGGATGCTACTGCCAAGTCGTAATGTAAGTTTTGTTTGCGTTTGTAGATGTTTTGCATAGGTGTAATGGGTGTAAAGATATGTTGACACGTTTTTCTTGGTTTTTCTTGGTCATTGCGCTTATTTCGTCGCCTTCTTTGGCCGCGGATAAAGTTGAGTTAGCCCTGCAGGAGTTCCGAGACGCGGGAGCGGGGTCATACATCGACGCAGCGTATGGTTATGCAGTATTCCCGAGCATTGGTAAGGCGGGCTTGTTCGTTGGTGGAGCTCACGGGAAAGGCCGTGTGTTTCGTGAGGGCACAGAGATTGGCAAGTCCACGATGACTCAGGTTAGCGTGGGACTTCAGTTCGGCGGCCAAGTGTATAAGCAAATTATCTTTTTCGAAGACGCTCGCGCCTTGCGAGAGTTTACTTCGGAAGGATTTGAATTTGGCGGTCAAGCCACCGCAGTTGCACTCAACTCCGGTGCGTCTGCAGAAGTAAGTACGGGCGGCGGTGGTCGAACGTCGGTGACGGTGGCGAACGGTGAGAGTTCAGAAGTGGACAGCTTTGGGTTTAATAAAGGCATGGCTGTCTTTACGCTCTCTCAGGGCGGTTTCATGGTGGAGGTCTCGATCGGCGGTCAGAAGTTCAGCTACGAGCCGCGTTGAGTCGTCACTATTTAATGTTTATACGATCGCCTAGTTAGTTGATCGCCGAGCAGTCGGTGCTTGTTAATCAGTCGATGTTGGTTAACCAGTCGGTGCCTCTGAGTCAATCGTCCAGCCGTCGATCTTTAACAAGGGGGGCGGCCGCGTTCTTCAGTTTGATTGTGAATCTTTGTCGGCGCTGACCCACCAACCGATGGTGACCGCTAAATGCAGAGTGGATCACGCGGGTAAGCTGTAAGCGCTCTAGGCTCTTCGCTTCTGGCTTTTCGCTCCTCGCTTCTGGCTCGTCACCAGTCAACAGGGAACCGCCTGCGCGGCTCGATCTTATGCCTGTCGTTTGTCTTTTCCCCTTTTTGCATCTCTCCGGGTTAAAGGCTTGAGCAGACCAATCTGCGCTTGGCAAATCACAGCGCGATCTCTTCGAAAGTGATATCGACCTTTGCGAGGCGATCCACAAGGTGCTGACCGAGAGCAGAGGCCGGAGTCCATATCCCGCCTTCAACGTCTAGTTCGTCAAACGCGAGGGAAAGACCAGCTTGGGCCAGCATTCTCGACGTTGCGCCGTAACCTGGATCGCGCTTGCCTTTTACACAAATTCTGACGTCTTTTTCACTATTAGTTGGATGATGCGCGTGCACATGGAATTCAAAAAATCCGTTTTCACGCTCGGACAGCGAAGGACCATCACCGGGCTGCGGTAAGCGTTTTGAAATCAACTTGCGCAAGGGACCGATCGCCAGAGCAATCATCCCCAGTGACATGCCTCCCGCTAGGAGCAAGCCTGAGCGACGATTCTCAACCAGCATCGATTCGTCATAGGAAAAATCTGCGCCATAAACCAGGCTGGCGAGGGCGTTTGAACGACGCACGACCTTGCCGTTGATGGCTGCCATTACGAACGGGCCCGTCCAGCTTTCAAAGTTCTCGTCCCATCGTATTCCTCGCTGATCTGGGCCGTCAGGTCCGGGATTAAGTTCCGAGGGGTAAAGTCCATAGGGATCGTTCAATACGTTTCTCGCGACGGGGTCACTCACGCCTTGCTCGACCGCGAGAAGCATGCTCGCGACCGTTCCACCACTGACCGCGCCTTTCGACTTTCCCATCCGGCCGCTTACCTTGGTTGCGAACACCCCATGCTTCTCCATCATGGTCTGTTGTGCAACGAAGACGCCGAGATCCGAAGGAATGCTGTCGAACCCACAGCAATGCACCAGCCGTGCTCCGGTCTCTTCCGCCAGCGCACTCACTTTTTCAAAGATAGACGCCATCCACTGAGGCTCGCCTGTGAGATCACAATAATGGGTTCCCTGCGCGGCACAGGCCTCAACAAGTGGTGTGCCGAAACGCGCATAGGGGCCGACGGTGCTGATAATGACCTTTGCCGAAGCCGCAAGTCGCGCCATGTCATCTTCCCGACTGCTGTCGGCAACAATTGTCGCTAGATCTGGCGCATTGATGGTGCCCTTCAGCTCATCGAGTTTTGTTTGTGAACGCCCAGCAATCGCCCACGAGAGCGCTCGATGGTGTTCGTGGAGGTACTCTGCAACCAGTGCCCCGGTGAATCCAGTCGCCCCGTACACAACAATGTCGAAGTCTCTCTGTGTGTTCTCATTCATATCAAAGTCGCTGTAGTTGTTGTCTTCCATAAACCCCCCACGCTGTATTTTTTCAGTGTAACAGTGTGACGAAAAATGGCGGGTATTAATCACGTCGAATGAGAGCGGTGTGGTACTCTTGTCGGAATAGAAATCCGTCACACAGGGGGTTGATAGTGGTTTCGGTTCTCAAGCGGTCAATCGGGCCTCTCGTCGTTACGTTGCTCACCGCGTTGACAGTGGGTGGCTTAGTGCAAAATGCGCCACAGCCCGAGGTGGGCGACTCCGAGACGGTGCGGATTGGCGTCTACACCGAAGCAGCAAAACGCACGGCTGCCTCTGCCGAGGTGACGGTCTACGGTGAGGTGAGACCAAGAGTCCAGATTGACGTTATCAGTGAGGTCGCAGGACGAATCACGGCTGTTTCGCCTAGCTTTGCCGAAGGCGGGAGTATTCCAGCCGGTGAGCCTCTGATTACGATCGAGAAGCGTGACTACAACGTTGCCGTGTCTGAGGCGAGAGCGCGTGTAGCTGCGAGGGAGTTAGAGCTCGCGCAGGCACTTGCTGACGCCGACGTGGCAAAAAAGCAGCTCGCTAAGGAAAAAAATCCTTCAGACCTCGCACTGAAACTGCCACAGATTGCTCAAGCGCGGGCGGCCTTAGAAGCCGCTGAAATGAGTCTCGAGCGCGCGCGGTCGGATCTGGAAAGAACGCAGATCACGCTTCCTTTTGATGCCCGCATTACACAGACATCTGTCGATGAAGGTCAATACCTTGGGTTGGGTCGAACCATAGCCTCCGTATTCTCAACTGATATCGCTGAGGTGCGCCTGCCTTTCACAGATGCCGATATCGCGGCGCTCGGTGTTCCGATTGGTTACGAAGCTCTGGAAGGCGAGGGGTTGCGAGTTAGGTTGACCGCGGATGTCGCAGGCGCAACTCGACAATGGCAGGGGCAGCTTGTGCGACTCGATGCCTCGCTCGATGCTCGCACGCGCACGACGTTTGGCACGGTGGAAGTGCGAAATCCATTTGCTGAGTCTGAGGGTGCGATGCCTATGGCACCCGGCTTATTCGTCTCGGCTAACGTTAGCGGGCGGTCTTTGTCAGATGTATTGGCCATCCCCGCGGCTGGGCTTCGAGCCGGCGGGCGGGTATTCATCATGAACGATGAAGATTTGCTCGAGATCCGAAGTGTGCGCGTCGCCCACGCGACTAATGAAATTGCTTATTTGAGCAGCGGCATTAGCGAGGGAGACCGGGTCATTATATCCCCGATCCGCAATCCTGTTCCGGGAATGGCGCTCTCGGCGATTCAAGAAGCTGCTGATCCTGTGCAGCTGAGTGCAGGTTAAAGCATGAACGGAATCATAGCGTGGTGGGTAAGGAATGCCGTTGCCGCTAACTTGCTGATGATCTTCATTTTTGTTTCTGGGTTGATTGCTTGGGGCACGATTGAAAAAGAGGTTCAGCCAGTTGTGAAGCTGCCGCTTGTCCAAGTGTCTCTCACTTGGCCCGGTGCCTCCCCCAAAGAAATCGAGCAGCAGGTTATTCAGCGTGTCGAGGCAGCAGTAAAGAATCTGGATAACGTCCGCCGATACGACTCAAACGCTAGCGAAGGTTTTGGTCGTGTAAGACTTGAGGCCGCGCCTCGTGCGGATATGACGAAGTTCAAGGAAGATGTACGTGACGCTGTAGACGCGATCACGTCGTTTCCGCGTGATCTTGAACCTCCGAGGATTCGTCTGCT
>OCRG01000025.1_pt1 | contig 23956 bp, 23 predicted proteins | sample 1535071 | NCBI WGS metagenome assembly OCRG01 (sample SAMEA3275605, study PRJEB22092) | marine metagenome | biome: ENVO:00000447; feature: ENVO:00002042; material: seawater | collected 2014-06-22T16:30:00+00 | depth 0 m
AAGCAATCACGACCTTGGGCGCCGAGTCCCTCAAGAAGGCAACACTGATGTATCAATGCTATCCACTTCCCAACATGCCAGAGTTGACCCAAAGGCAACGCAAGCAATTGCGTGAAGGGTTTGGTGATTGTCACAATGGTATGCCGGATCAATGGCGAAAACGGCTGCAATGAAGACAGCCGTTTATTCGCGATACAGCCGCGAGATCTATATGGCGGCGAAAGGTGGCGGCACGGATCCCTCTGCAAACCTGTCACTCCGCTCCTTGATAGACCGCGCTAAGAAAGATCAGGTCCCCTCGCACGTGATTGAAAAAGCGATCGACAAGGCTAGTTCAGGTGTCGGTGAGGATTTTCAAATAGCGCGGTACGAAGGGTTTGGGCCCGGTGGAACGATGCTGTTGGTTGACTGCTTAACCGACAACGCCAACCGAACGATTGGCGAAGTACGTCCAGCCTTTACCAAAGGCAAGGGGAAGTTTGGTTCGCCCGGCACGGTTGCGCATATGTTTGAGCATGCCGCTGTCTTCGTTTTCAAGGGAGATGAAGAGGCGGTGTTAGATTGTTTGGTGATGGCCGATGTTGATGTTCTTGAGGTGGAAAGCGAGGACGACATGGTGACGGTCATGGCGCCAAATACTGAGTTTGCTAAGGCGCGTAATGCACTCACAGACGAGTTCGCCGATCTGGATTTCGAGGTCGATGAGATTCAGTTTGTTCCAAAAGGTGAGACACCTATTTCTGGTGAGGATCTTGAGCAGTTTGAAAAACTCCTCGATCTGCTCAACAAGTGTGAGGACGTACAGAATATCTATCACGACGCGAAATATTAATTTTGCATCTTATGTTTTGCGATGACCTTCGTTTGAGCCCCCGTTCTCTCTGAGCCCTCGTTCCTGAAAGAGAGCGCTCAAAAAGGGGCGAAAAGGTCCTCATCGTTAGCAAAGCTCTTAAACTCTAGGGCGTAGCCATTGGGGTCTCTGAAAAACACTGTTCGCTGCTCGCCCGGTGTACCTTCAAATCTGACTGAGGGTTCGATGATCATTTCCACTTTGCCATCTATGCGGCTGCATAGGTCCCGGTGCTGGTCGGGCATAAGCACAACACCGAAATGGGGAATGGGCACGCTGTGGGCGTCGACCGGATTGTAAGATTCGGCCAATGGCCCCGACCCGGTAACGTGAAATACCAATTGATGACCATAAAGATTAAGGTCGATCCAATCGTCGCTGGTCCTGCCGAGGCTGCAACCAAGTACCTCGCAGTAGAAGCGTTGGGTTTCTTTCAGCTTGGCCGTGGGGAGGGCGAGGTGGAAAGGTCTAACACTCACTGATAATCCTTAGTATTAAATGATGGCGCGACCTTTGTATCGCGCACCTTTGCTCGTGCACAGGATACGTGATTTGTTTCTCTAGTGGTGGGTTTGTTGCTATTGGATTCGGCCGTCCGAGACTGCGATTATTCACGGTTACGATCCAAAACATTCTTGTCGGTCAAAAAAACATACTGTATGTTCAAATCACGATTTAGCGGCGTTGCGCGCACGAGATTTGTAGTCGTCGCTCACTCACTTAACAACCAAACATAACGTCAAAAAAGGGGTAGGTTATGGACTTAGGTGTCTCTGAAAAAGTTGCGCCCATTCTCGAGAGCGTTCGCAATTTCATTAACGACGAGGTGCTCCCGCTCGAGGAGGAATACAAAGCTCAGATAGAAATTGGATCGCCATGGGAATTCACCGATCGTCAAACCGAGATCTTGGAGAGCTTGAAAGCTAAGGCGCGATCGCAAGGCCTCTGGAACTTCTTCCTCACCGACAAAAATGGCACTGGGCTCAATACCGTTGAGTATGCCTATCTTGCGGAAGAGATGGGTCGCTCCTACATCGGTGCTGAGGTTTTCAACTGCAGTGCGCCCGATACGGGAAACATGGAGGTCATCCACAAGTACGGAACCGAGGCGCAAAAAAAGCAGTGGCTCGAGCCGCTGATGAACGGGGAAATCCGGTCTTGCTTCGGTATGACCGAGCCCGATGTTGCGTCGTCTGATGCCACTAATATCTGTACCACGGCTGTGCTCGAGGGCGATGAGTGGGTTATCAACGGAGAGAAGCACTGGACAAGTGGCGCTGGCGATCCTCGCTGCAAAGTGATGATTTGTATGGTCAAAACTGACCCGACTGCACCCAAGCACCTGCAGCAGTCTCAGATCCTCGTACCCATGGACACTCCCGGGGTTGAGATCGTTCGTCCGCTTACCGTTTTTAATAACGTTGATGCACCCCACGGCCATATGCGCGTGAAGCTTAATAATGTCCGTGTACCCAAGGACTGCATGATTTTGGGCGCGGGTCGTGGCTTTGAAATTTCACAGGGTCGCTTAGGTCCAGGCCGGATCCACCACTGCATGCGTTCAATTGGTGCGGCGGAAAAAGCTCTGGACTTGCTCTGCAAGCGTGCGACGACCCGGACCGCATTTGGTCGTCCGCTTTCAAAGTTAGGTGGCAATATCGACATCATTGCCGACGCTCGAATGAACATCGAGCAAGCGCGTCTGCTGACGCTTAAGACAGCATGGATGATGGACACGACCGATCCAAAAGAAGCGCGTATTTGGATCTCGATGATCAAGACAGTCGTGCCAAATATGGCATTGAAGGTCATCGACGATGCCATCCAAATGCATGGCGGCATTGGCGTCTCCAATGACACGCCACTGGCCAATATGTGGGCAGGGCAACGCACACTGCGATTGGCTGACGGACCCGATGCGGTGCACCGCATGGTGGTTGGCCGGCATGAGCTCAAGGGTTACACCACGGTCGAAGATACCGGCGCGACTTTTAGAGACGGATGAACGGGAAGTAAAAGGCGAGGAAGCTAATCATGGCGATTACATGGGTCGAACCCGATGAAATGGTAAACATGGTGGGCACAAAGTTGCCTGCCAGCGATTGGATGACGGTCGATCAAGATCGCATCGATACATTCGCTGATTGCACTGAAGACCATCAATTTATTCACATCGATCAGGAAGCCGCAGCGAAAACACCGTTTGGTGGAACCATTGCTCACGGCTTTCTGACCCTGTCTCTGCTCACCAAGCTGAGTTCCGAGAATTCCATCGGTGTGAAGGGCACGGTAATGGGCGTGAACTACGGCATCGACAAGCTCCGGTTCATCGCACCCGTACGTGCAGGCAAGCGGATTCGTGCGCATTCAGAGATTCTGGATGTCGATCGCAAGGACGCCAATCGTTTTCTGGTGAAAACGGGCGTAACGGTAGAAATTGAAGGTGAAGAAACACCCGCACTCTACGCAGAGTGGTTGGGTATGTCTTTCACGGGTTGAGTTACTTTAGGTAGGGAATAGAAAGAATGACGATTCGATATGACGGTCAGGTTGCGATCGTTACGGGTGCGGGAAATGGCTTAGGTAAAAGTCATGCGCTTCAATTGGCGGCACGTGGTGCCAAAGTAGTAGTCAACGACTTGGGTGGCACCGTCGACGGTAGTGGCGGCGGCAGTGCTGCGTCTCAAGCTGTTGTCGCTGAGATCGAAGCCGCGGGTGGCGAGGCAATGGCTCACGGTGCGAATGTTGCCGACTTCGAGCAAGTGCAAGATATGGTTGCAAAGACCATGGAGCGCTGGGGTCGCGTCGATATTCTCGTGAACAACGCGGGTATTCTACGTGATAAGAGTTTCGGTAAAGGTTCTCTCGAGGACTTTAAATTGGTGCTCGATGTCCACCTGATGGGTAGCGTGAACTGTACGAAAGCGGTTTGGGACATCATGCGCGAGCAAAATTACGGGCGTATTGTTGTGACAACTTCATCAAGTGGCCTTTATGGTAACTTCGGTCAGACCAACTACGGTGCGGCCAAAATGGGCGTCATTGGCATGATGAACACGCTCGCGCAAGAAGGTGCTAAAAACGATGTAAAAATCAACGCACTCGCTCCGACTGCAGGCACCCGGATGACGGAAGGCCTCATTCCTGACAAGGCGTTTGATTTGATGACGCCTGAGACTGTGACTCCGGCTGTTCTCTATCTGGTGTCGAAAGAGGCGCCAACCCGGACAATTTTGGCCGCGGGTGCAGGCGGTTATGCGGTGGCAAAAATCGTAGAGACCGACGGTATCTATCTCGATGATGCGGACCAAACGCCTGAAGCCATCGCGGCAAACTGGGACGCTATTGCTAACAGTGAGCCAAAGCAGCTTCAAGCCGGCTTCGAGCAGACCTTTAAGTTTCTTGGGAAGGCAGCACAGGCCAAAGGGATTTCACTCGAATAAGCATTTCACTCACTTGGGAAGGGGTATGCTCAAAACGGCCTTCCATAAAATATAAATATCGCTGAGAGACCCTCAGGGGCACAGGGAGAAAACAATGAAAGAAGCAGTAATCGTATCAACAGCACGTACACCGATCGGCAAAGCGTACCGTGGCGGATTTAACAACTTGCAGGCGCCAACCATGGGTGCTCACGCTATACGGGCCGCGGTAGAGCGCGCGGGTATCGAAGCTGACCGTGTTGAAGACTGCATCATGGGTGCAGCCCTCACACAGGGAACCTCTGGCATGAACATCGGTCGAAACGCAGCGCTTCGTGCCGGCTTGCCGGTCACTGTCTCAGGTATGACGATCGACCGTCAGTGTTCATCTGGCCTCATGGCAGTTGCAACTGCAGCCAAGCAAGTCATGTATGACGGTATGGATGTTGTTGTGGGTGGTGGACTCGACTCGATTTCGCTAGTGCAGAACGAGCATATGAACGGACACCGCTTGGTTGATAACGAGTTGGTTGGTATGCACAAAGATATTTACATGCCCATGTTGCAAACGGCTGAGGTTGTTGCGGCGCGCTACGGTATCTCTCGCGATGCGATGGACGAGTACGGATTTGAGTCTCAAGAGCGGACTGCCGCAGCCTATGCAGCGGGACGTTACGATGCCGAACTCGTTCCCGTCACTTGTGATCGCATTGTCTTCAACAAAGAGACCGGTGAGCAGTCTACGGCTGAAGTCACGGTGACAGCGGATGAGGGCGTGCGCCCATCAACGCTTGAAGGCGTTAAGGGACTTCGCACGGTGATCGAGGGTGGAACAATCACGGCAGGTAATGCGTCGCAATTGTCTGATGGTGCCTCTGCGCAAGTGGTTATGAGTAGTGATATGGCGACTTCGTTGGGACTTGAGCCGCTTGGTGCCTACCGTGGTATGGCAGTCGCTGGTTGCGAGCCTGATGAAATGGGTATTGGCCCTGTCTTCGCAGTACCTAAGCTGCTGAAGCAACATGGCCTAACCGTCAATGACATTGGTCTCTGGGAGCTTAACGAAGCGTTTGCGGTTCAGGTGCTTTACTGCCGAGACACACTGGGTATCGACAACGATAAGCTCAACGTCGACGGTGGTGCGATTGCGATCGGTCACCCCTACGGTATGAGTGGCTCGCGAATGATTGGTCACGCGCTGATCGAAGGTAAGCGTCGCGGTGTGAAATATGTTGTGATCACCATGTGTGTTGGTGGCGGTATGGGCGCAGCTGGACTCTTCGAGGTTTACTAAGATGGCAAAAGCGGTTGTATGTAGTGAGCACGGTCTTCCGGACAAGCTGAATCTTGTCACCGATTGGGAGACCCCGGAACTGGGCCCTAACGATGTTCGCATGGACGTTAAAGCTGCTGGCCTTAACTTTCCTGATGTGCTGATCATCCAGGGGAAATATCAAATGCAACCGCCTATGCCCTTCGTACCGGGCGGTGAGTCTGCGGGTGTTGTGACGGAAGTTGGCTCGGCGGTAACACGTTGGTCTGTTGGTGACAGCGTGATTCAGTTGGGTGGTGTCGGTGGTTTCGCAAGCGAAGCTGTTGTCAACGAAAATGCCCTGCTTCCAAAGCCTGAAGGTATCGATTTCACGGCAGCTGCGGGGGTGGGTATGACCTACTTCACCTCCTACTATGCGCTCAAGCAGCGTGGCCAACTCAAAGCTGGTGAGACTATGCTCGTCATGGGGGCTGCTGGCGGTGTTGGTAGTACCGCTGTTGAGCTCGGTAAAGTCATGGGTGCCAAAGTCATTGCGGCGGCAAGCTCAGACGAAAAGTTGGAGCTCTGTAAGCAGTTGGGCGCTGACGAAGTGATCAACTACAGCACTGAGTCGATTAAAGACCGCATTAAAGAGATTACTGGCGGTAAAGGCGTTGACGTTGTCTACGACCCCGTTGGTGGCGACTTCGCGGAGCCCGCAGTTCGTAGCATGGCGTGGAATGGTCGTTATCTCGTGATCGGCTTCGCATCGGGCCCGATTCCCAGCATTCCATTGAACCTTACGCTCCTTAAGGGCTGTGCTCTCGTTGGCGTCTTCTGGGGTCGCTTCTTGGGCGAGGAACCTGCAGAGCAGCAGAAAAATGTGGAAGAGCTCTGGGGCTTGTTCAATGACGGTAAATTGAATCCAGTTGTGACAGATGTCTTCCCCATTGAAGAATACGAAGCGGGCTACGCTGCCATGATGGAGCGTCGCGCCAAAGGCAAAGTGATCTTCACATTCTGATCGATGGACGGCTATTCCTTCCAGTCTGTTAAAACTGCGCTGGTTCAGTCCGGCGCGGTCTTGCAGCTCAATGAGCTTCTGGTCGAGCGGGGATTGCGTAGGCCTTTGTTCGTAACCGATTCCCAACTCATCGAGTTGGGTGTTGTTTCTCCCGCTATCGAAGCCCTGAAACAGGCTGTAGGCGATGTCATCGTTTTCGATGGCATCGAGCCCGATCCCTCCGAGCGAGTTGTTTATGCCGCTCTGGATGCCTTCAAAGCGGGTGATTGCGACTCGGTAATTGCCGTCGGCGGTGGCAGTTCGATGGACGTAGCCAAGGTGGTTTCGGTGCTGGCTAAGGGACAGCAGGATCTGCCGGAGATCTACGGTGTCGGTATGGTGAGCAGTGAGCGGATGCCACTGTTTCTTGTGCCTACCACTGCGGGTACAGGGTCAGAGGTGACGCCTGTGGCCATTATCACGACGGGAGAAACGACAAAAGCCGGTGTCAGTTCGCCTATTTTGCTCCCTGATGTCGCGATTTTGGACGCTTCGTTAACACTCGGACTACCTGCAAGCATTTCTGCGATGACCGGTATCGATGCCATGGTCCACGCAATAGAGGCTTACACCTCCAAGATCAAGAAAAACCCTATTTCAGACATGTTGGCATTGCGTGCACTGAAATTACTGTCCGAAAACCTTCGAACAGTATTGGTGTCTCCCGGAGATGTTGCTGCGCGAGAGGCTATGTTACTGGGCTCTATGTTCGCTGGTCAGGCGTTTGCCAATGCGCCCGTCGGCGCAGTCCATGCTTTGGCCTATCCGGTAGGCGGGCACTACCACATCCCGCATGGGCTGAGTAATTCGTTAATGCTTCCTGCGGTGCTTACCTTCAATGCAGAGGTGTGTCCTGAGCTTTATGCAGAGTTGGCTCGGGTAATCCCCGGGGCAGAGCCATCGGCCGGAGGTTTGATCGATTGGTTCAAGACGCTGATCGATGAGAGTGGCCTACCTGCTACTTTGGCACAGGCTAAGATTCCAGAATCTGACCTTTCAATGTTGGCGAAAGATGCCATGTTCCAGCAGCGGTTGTTAATCAATAACCCGCGTGAGGTTGATGAGTCCACGGCGTTGCGACTTTACCAGGAAGCCTGGAGCGGTTGGGCATGAGCGAACGAGCGGCTCCCGCACCGCGCGATGGTTTTTCGATTTTTTACTCGCTCAACACGCGTTGGGCCGACAACGATATTTATGGTCACATTAATAACGTTGCCTATTACGCATTCTTTGACTCTGTGGTGAATCGCTTCCTGATTGAAGAAGGCGGCATGCGTCTCGGACACGATAACGTCGTCGGTTACGTGGTGAACTCTTCAGCTGACTACTTCTCACCACTCACCTACCCGCAGGAGCTTGAACTGGGCCTGCGTATTTCACGCATGGGCGAAAAATCCGTGACTTGGGAGATTGGTGTTTTTGCGCACGGCGCTGCGCTAAGCAGTGTAACCGGTCGATTCACCCACGCATTTGTCGATCGCGAAGCCAATAAATCAGCCGCCATCCCCTCAGGAATTCGTCGAGCCATTGAAGCGCTCAAGTCACCCTCGGATTCCTAGGTTTTTGTCTTAAGTATTCGTCTTTCAGCTTAGAGATCGATCCCCGTAGCGTTTTTAACGGTAATAACTAAGGCATGCGCTGCTGAGCGGATTTGTACGGGGTTGTTCTATCGTAGCTTTCAAAGCGCATCTTGTAAGGACGCTATTGAGGTCCGATGTTAATCCGCTACCTCTACTTTATACCGCGCGATTTAAATTCGCAGGCTGAAACCAGTATCGTGATGACTCCTGCATACAAGAGCTTTCCGATTTGGCACTTTTGAGCTCTTCAGTTAGTCCTCTACGTCCGCCATGATCGCACGTGACTTCAGTGCGTAGGCCAAAACAAGCACGGTGATGGCGCCGGCAAAAAGCGGTGGGTAGGCTGGATTCATTTGGTAGAGCGCCCCACCGAGAATTGGGCCAATAACGAAGCCGGCCGCTGGACATGCGGTGATGAGGCCTGCGGCGCCGCCTTGCTCATCGCGACTTACCGAGAGTGATGCGCCTGCGGCGATAGCGGGACCGATTAAACCCAATCCAGCACCCATAAATGCCATGCCGATGATCAATCCCGTAAGCCCTTGGGCCGACGCGACAAAGCCGGCGGCAATTAAGTTACAAATTAAGCCCATACGCACAAGGTTTAGCGCAGGTCCCGCGTAGCGCTGTGCAATCGATAACTGTAGTGCCAGTGTGAAAAAAGCGGAGACCATAAGTGCAGCCCCCGTGTACTGAGCTGTCTCAACGCCGCTGAGCGACAAAGTGTCTTGGATCCTAAACCCAAGCGTTTGCTGGATAGAGGAAAAGCCGGTGAAGGTTCCGATGGCGCTGAGCAGATAAACACGGAGTCGTGAGTCGAGAAAAGAAAGCCGTGGTGCGCGCTTGCGTGCTGCGCCAGATGTATCGCCTTCGGGTAAGTATTTCCAAACGACAAACACCGCGATAAACGTGAATGCTGCGGCCACATAGAGCGGGAAAAGAAGCCCCAATCCAGCGAGCAAGCCCGCGAGAACCGGACCAATAATGACGCCTAGACTATTAGCAGTGCCCAGTCGAGCCAATGTCTTCGTTCGGAATGCACGTGAGCTATGGTCTGCGGCGTAGGCGGTAACGCCGGGGCTGGTGGCAGCCATAATCGACGACTGCATGCAGCGAAAAAACAAAGCGGCAAAATAGAGCGTCCAGCCGGATAGAATACCCTTCATGCCGAGCGCAAAGACGCCGGCGAAGATCACCGTACCCACTGCATAGCCCGTCAGGCCAATCACAATAACGATTTTGCGGCCTATCTGGTCCGATTTTCGGCCCCACCAGGGGGAGCAAAATGTGAACACGAGGGCTGAGGTCGAGATGATTGAGGTGGTCTGCACCTCACTAAGGGCAACTTCGCGACCCAGTGGCGGTAAGATCGCGAAGATGAAGGCTTGGCCGATAGCGTTGGCAAGCAGACCCGTAATTAAGATGAAAAATGAGGATCTGCTAAGTCGGCTCGGAGCTGATGAGGGATTGGCGTCAGTTAGACTCATCATTCCTCGACGCCATTCGCGCTGTCACGAGGTGATAGGAGGTAGGCAGGAACTTAGTCAGAATTTGCATGAACCAGGCATCCCAGCCAATAAATACCCGCCTACGTCCGGCCAGCGTGCCTTTCATTATGACTTCAGCGGCTTTGGTGGGTGACGTTCTCGCCATTTGGCGGAATGACGCGTCACGCTCTTCAGCGGAAGTGTCAGCTGACTCGCCGTCACTACGTGCGCGCAACGCAATATTGGTGGAGATTCCTCCGGGATGTACGCAGGTTACCGTGAGTGAAGAGCCTCTGTACTCGGCTTGCAGTGACTCAGTGAACCCTCTTACAGCAAACTTGGCGCTGTTATAGGCGCTCTGGGTGGCGATGCCGACCATGCCGAAAATAGATGAGACGTTAATCAAATGGCCGTTTGGAGATGCCTCTAAAAGGGGTAAGAAGGCCTTCGTTGACCAGACAACACCCCAGTAGTTGATGTTCATCAACCATTCAAAGTTATCCAATGTCGCGCTGCGAAACTCTGAGGCGTAGGCAACCCCTGCATTGTTGAACAAGAATTCAATCGTTGTGACTTCGCTGGCAATAGTCTTTGCCCAGGTTTCAATAGCCTCCCGGTTCCCACAGTCGACAACAGCGGTTGCGACCGATCCTTTTTCACGGTCTAACATTTGTTCGGTCTCGGCGAGCCGCTCGGGACTTATGTCACAGATATGTAGATTGATGCCTCGCGCATTGAGGTTGAGAGCAAGTGCTCGGCCGATGCCATCACCTGCGCCCGTAATTACTGCGGTCTCTGCTTTAAGCGTCATTTCTACTACCCTTGCCCCTCGTCTAACGTTTTGTCGATGAAACGGATGCCTCTCGCGCCCTTTTTCATGGACACTAATCGACCGTAAACGTACAATTGAGTCTTAGCGCATTCTTGAATTGGTCGGCGGCCTTTTGGTCAGTCCGGCGCCTTTTCGTGTGCGCGAGACAATAACACATCCGGCGTCGTGACGTTTAGTGAAAACGGAGGCAAAGAGAGGCCTCAAAGGCGCGGGATGGCCAGTATGAAGAAGACTCTCTGGAGGATTTCGAGTGGATAAACCTGCTGTCTTGGCACTTGCAGACGGCACAGTTTTTCACGGGCGTTCGGTAGGCGCAGACGGGAAAACTGTGGGAGAGGTTGTTTTTAATACGGCGATGACCGGTTATCAGGAAATTTTGACCGATCCGTCTTATGCACAACAGATTGTGACGCTCACCTATCCTCACATTGGCAACACTGGGACGAACGCAGCCGATGCAGAATCGGACGCGGTTCACGCAGCGGGCCTGATCATCCGTGATTTACCGCTTGTCGCATCCAACTTCCGCTCTGAGCAAAACCTCAGTGACTACCTCGTTGCTAACAACACGGTGTGTATCGCTGATATCGATACACGTAAGCTGACAAGAATCATCCGCGAAAAAGGCGCTCAGGCAGGCTGCATTCTGACAGGTGATGCTGCTGAAGAGGCCATTGCCGCTGCGAATGCATTTCCCGGCCTCAAAGGGATGGATCTGGCCAAGGAGGTGACAACCGCGAGCAGTTACGAGTGGGTGGAGCCCACATGGCAACTCGGTGTTGAGGCGCCTGAGCGTCCTGAGTCACGTTTCCATGTTGTGGCATTAGACTTTGGTGTAAAGCGCAATATTCTGCGAATTTTGGTGGACCTTGGCTGCCGCGTGACGGTGGTGCCTGCTCAAACTGACTTCGATGCTGTGATGGCGCTAAAGCCTGATGGCGTCTTCCTGTCCAATGGTCCCGGTGATCCGGAGCCCTGTGATTATGCGATTGAGCTTGCGAAGCAAGTTATGGCGGCGGGTAAGCCGTTATTTGGGATATGCCTAGGCCATCAAATTTTGGCACTAGCGAGCGGTGCGAGTACCGAGAAGATGAGCCATGGTCATCACGGTGCCAACCACCCTGTGCAGGATTTAGCTAACAAGACCGTGATGGTGACAAGCCAGAATCATGGGTTCACGGTGTCTGATGCTGACTTGCCCGCGACGTTGACGGTTACACACAGGTCGCTCTTTGACGGCACGGTTCAGGGTATCAAAAGAACGGATACGCCTGCCTACAGTTTCCAGGGACATCCTGAGGCAAGTCCTGGACCTCACGACGCCAAATACTTATTTGATTCCTTCATAGCAGCAATGGCTGGTAAGGGTGCAGCGGAAGGTGTTCAGGGAGGAGCTGCGTAATGCCAAGAAGAGCCGATTTAGAAAGCATTCTGATCCTGGGCGCAGGTCCCATTGTCATTGGTCAGGCGTGTGAGTTTGATTACTCCGGCGCTCAGGCCTGTAAAGCATTGCGAGAAGAGGGTTACAGAGTCATTCTGGTGAACTCAAACCCAGCGACGATCATGACTGACCCCGCGATGGCAGATTCGACTTATATCGAGCCTGTTGAGTGGCAGACGGTCGCTAAGATTATTGAAAAAGAGCGTCCCAGTGCTTTGCTACCCACCATGGGTGGTCAAACAGCGCTCAACTGCGCCCTCAAATTGGATGCCGAGGGTGTTCTTGAAAAGTATGGCGTTGAGATGATCGGTGCGACGCAAGAGGCGATCGATAAGGCGGAGGACCGAGAGAAGTTCGATGTCGCGATGAAAAAGATCGGACTCGACACACCCCGGGCGGAGATTGCCCACTCGCTGGAAGAAGCCTTCGACGTGCTCGACAGAATGGGCTTCCCCTGCATCATCCGGCCGTCTTTCACAATGGGGGGTTCTGGAGGTGGTATTGCTTACAACCGCGTTGAATTCGAAACTATTTGTAAGCGTGGTCTCGAGTTGTCACCGACTAACGAGCTTTTGATCGACGAATCTCTCATCGGCTGGAAAGAGTTCGAGATGGAGGTCGTTCGCGACAAGAACGACAACTGCATCATCGTTTGCTCGATCGAGAATTTAGACGCGATGGGTGTTCACACGGGCGACTCGATCACGGTCGCGCCTGCGCAAACGCTGACTGATAAAGAGTACCAACTGATGCGAAACGCATCGTTGGCGGTGCTTCGTGAAATCGGTGTGGAGACCGGCGGTTCTAACGTCCAGTTCGGTCAGTGCCCCGACACCGGACGGATTGTTGTCATCGAGATGAACCCGCGTGTATCACGCTCTTCTGCACTGGCATCCAAGGCTACGGGTTTCCCAATTGCAAAGGTGGCGGCGAAGCTTGCCGTTGGCTACACACTTGATGAGTTGGCTAACGACATCACTGGTGGTGTGACTCCCGCATCGTTCGAGCCCTCGATCGACTACGTAGTCACCAAAGTACCGCGTTTCGCTTTCGAAAAGTTCGCTACGGCGGACGCAAAACTGACAACGCAAATGAAGTCAGTTGGTGAGGTGATGGCCATCGGTCGCACGTTTCAGGAGTCTGTGCAAAAAGCGCTTCGGGGTCTTGAGGTTGGCTCGGCTGGATTTGAGCCAAGACTTCATGTCACTGACGATGACTCACGTGCAGAGCTAGTAAAGCAGTTGACCCACCCGGGTGCAGAACGCATCTGGTATCTGGCAGACGCCTTTCGGGCAGGCTTTGAGCTCGAGGAGATCTACGGATACTCGGGTGTGGACCCCTGGTTCCTGGTACAAATCGAGGATATTGTTCGGCTCGAGGGCTCGCTTGTTGGCCGCTTACTGACTGATGTCAGTCACGCAGAGCTGAGGCAGCTAAAGCGCAAGGGCTTTTCCGATAAGCGGATCGCTACAGTGATGGCGACGTCCGAATCTGAGGTGAGGGCTTACCGCCAAAGTTTAGGTCTAAGGCCCGTCTATAAGCGCGTTGATACCTGTGCTGCCGAGTTTTCCTCCGCGACCGCTTATATGTATTCAACCTACGAGGAAGAGTGTGAGTCTGCGCCGAGTGATCGCGACAAAATTATTGTTCTCGGTGGTGGACCAAACCGTATTGGTCAGGGTATCGAGTTCGATTATTGCTGTGTGCACGCTGCGCAAGCGATGGCGGAAGACGGTTATGAGACCATCATGGTCAACTGCAACCCTGAAACCGTTTCTACCGACTATGACACCTCCGACCGCCTGTTTTTCGAGCCTGTAACGCTCGAGGATGTGCTCGAAATTGTCGATCTAGAAAAGCCAAAGGGTGTCATTGTGCAGTTTGGTGGACAGACACCGCTGAAGCTGGCGCGAGCGCTCGAGGCGGCCGGGGTGCCTATTATTGGAACAACCCCCGATCAAATCGATCGCGCCGAGGACCGTGAACGCTTCCAGAAGATGATTCAGGAATTGGATTTACTCCAGCCGGCAAACACCACTGTCCGCAGTGTTGATGAGGCGGTGGCGGCTGCAAGTAATATTGGCTACCCGTTGGTGGTCCGCCCCTCCTATGTGTTGGGTGGTCGTGCCATGGAGATTGTCTACCGTGAGGAAGATCTGCTTCGCTACATGCGCGACGCGGTTCAGGTGTCAGACGATTCTCCCGTCCTGCTCGACCGATTCCTCAACGCCGCTATTGAGGTAGATATCGATGCTGTTTCTGACGGAGAACACGTCGTTATCGGATCGATCATGCAGCACATCGAACAGGCAGGCGTTCACTCTGGTGATTCCGCATGTTCGCTCCCGCCTTACAGCCTTCCCTCCGATGTGCAGGACAAAATGCGCGAGATCGTAAAGGCTATGGCTGTTGCACTCGAGGTCAAAGGGCTCATGAATGTTCAGCTCGCTTGGCAAGATGATCAGATTTACGTGATTGAGGTTAATCCGCGCGCTTCGCGCACGGTGCCGTTTGTGTCCAAAGCGATTGGCGTATCACTGGCCAAAATTGCTGCGCGATGTATGGCGGGGCAGTCACTTGCCTCGCAAGGGTTCACGGCAGAAGTTGTACCTAACTACTACAGCGTTAAGGAAGCCGTGCTGCCGTTCAATAAGTTCCCGGGAATTGACCCCATTCTTGGTCCCGAGATGAAGTCAACGGGTGAGGTAATGGGAACAGGACCTACGTTTGCCGACGCATTCGCCAAAGCACAGTTGGGGGCAGGCGATGTCACACCCACTTCGGGGCTTGCGTTGTTCAGTGTGAGAGACGCGGATAAGCCAGCCGCAATCGACGTTGCAAAGCGACTTGTCGATTCGGGCTTCACACTTGCGGCGACTAAGGGAACCGCCAAAGCCTTGAATGATGCGGGCTTGGACGTCCGTTCGGTAAACAAAGTTGCGGAGGGGCGTCCACACATTGTTGATTTGATCAAAAATGATGAAGCTTCTTTGATTATTAATACGACGGAAGGACGTACTGCTATTCTTGATTCAGCGTCTATTCGTTCGAGTGCCGAACAACATCAGGTGTTCTACACTACAACCTTGGCGGCAGCAGAGGCGATCTGTATGTCGATGGAACGCGAGCCCGATGGGCAAGTCCGCAGATTGCAGGATCTGCATGTGAGTTTGGTAAATGAATAAAGTCCCAATGACTGTTGCTGGTGAAGCTGCGCTGCGAGAAGAGCTAGAGCGGCTAAAGAAGGTCGATCGACCACGTATTGTTGCGGCGATTGCCGAAGCCCGTGAACACGGCGATCTGAAGGAGAACGCGGAGTATCATGCTGCGCGCGAGCAGCAGAGTTTTGCTGAAGGACGCATTAAAGAGCTGGAATACAAGCTTTCAAACGCACAGGTGATCGACATTACAACGCTCGCGCATACAGGTCGTGTTCTGTTTGGTGCGACGGTGGACCTTATTAACTGCGATGATGATTCGGAAGTTTCTTACCGCATTGTCGGTGAGGACGAGGCAGACGTTAAGCAGAATATGATTTCGGTGAGTTCGCCGATTGCACGGGCCCTCGTCGGTAAGTCCGAAGGCGATGAGATTGTTGTTAAAGCGCCTGGTGGCGATATTTACTACGAAATTGATCAAGTACGTCACGTTTAGCCGACAGCTGCTAACCTGACGTATTAAATCAGACCTGCGCTAAGGCAATGTCGACTTCAGCTAACCAAACTTCATTGTGGGCGCTCGCCGCGGGGGACTCTGCGGTCATCGCCAGCATCGATGGTCATGCCACCGATGCTACCAGTCAGCGGTTGATAGATATTGGCTTTCGTGAAGGTCAGAGCGTGATGTGTTTATTGAAACCCGGATTCGGCGCACCCCGCGTATTCGCAGTGGGTGGCGCGACTTACAGTCTCGATCGCGCGACTGCCGAGCGCATCAAAACTATTAAGCCAGCGTCATGACGAACCTTCTGTTAGTGGGTGCACCGAACTCGGGTAAGAGTGCGCTGTTTAATAAGCTCACCGGTCTGAGCCACAAGGTGGCTAACTACCCCGGGATTACCGTGGACGTCGGCACGGGTACGCTTAAGAGTGATCCTAATGTGACGGTTTGGGACTTTCCCGGAACCTACTCACTCAATGCTCTCTCCGGCGAAGAGCAGGTTGCCATCGATACGCTCAAGACAGCCCTTCGCAGTGATGATGATGCACTAGTAGCTATGGTTTGGGATGCGACGCGGCTGGAGAAAGGCGCCACGTACTGCCTTCAAGTCGCGAGAGAATGCGCGCAAGCGGGAAAACCACTCGTTGTGCTTCTCAATATGATGGACGTTATTGAGAGTGATGGGCTTGATGTGGATGTGTCCGGACTATCGAAGGCGCTGGGCGTCCCGGTCTTGCCTGTGAGCGCTCGAACGGGCGACGGTTTAATTGAAGCCGAAGCCGCGCTCTTGGCGCCAAGTCCCGATTTGGCGCCTTGGGCAGATACGCCAGACATGTTGATTGCAGGCACTGCCAATCAAATTGGCGATCGGTTTGCGCCTAAAGGTGATCTATTAGTGCGCCGTCAGGCACATATTGATCACTGGCTCCTCGGAACCTTCACGGGTGGCGTAGCGTTTGTTGTCATCATGACGCTCTTCTTCCAGGCAATATTTACTTGGGCGGCACCATTGATGGACGGCGTCGAGTCCATTGTCATCGCCATAGGCAGTGCTGTCGCGTCAGTGATGCCCGAGGGTATTGTGTCTGATTTTGTGAACGATGCGATCTTTGGTGGGCTTGGCGCTTTCTTGGTATTCGCGCCGTTGGTTTTCATCTTGACCCTAATCGTGGGCGCTATGGAAGATTCGGGTTACCTCGCGCGTGCGGCTCTAATTTGCCACCGCCCGCTCAGTTTTTTCGGTCTCTCGGGTAAGAGTTTTGTGCCACTGCTTTCGGGCGTTGCCTGCGCAATTCCCGCGATTTACGCTGCGAGAACCATGTCGTCTCGACAAGAGCGGTTGCTCACGTACGTCGCGATTCCGCTTATGCCCTGTTCCGCGAGATTGCCGGTTTACGCTTTGCTGATCGCGATCTTGATACCCGATGAAACGGCGTTGGGTGGGTTAATCGGCTGGCAAGGATTGGCCATGTCGGGCATCTATTTTTTCGGCATCATGACCGCTCTGCTCGTTGCTGCCGTAGTGAGCCGGATGGACGATACCACCTCGTCGGAACAGGCCTTCATTCTTGAACTGCCGCCGTATCGTCTGCCTGAGCTTCGTCCCATTATCAGCAAGTCATTCAACCGTGCAATGCACTTCATCAGGAAGGCCGGTAGTGTGATTTTTGCGGTGACGGTTGTTGTTTGGTTCCTTGGCTATTTTCCTAATGGTGGCGAAGATTTGTCCACATCATGGCTGGCGGCCTTGGGGCGTTTTATTGAGCCCGTCTTTTCACCGCTGGGTCTTGACTGGCGGTATGGCATAGCCATTATCGCCTCGTTCCTAGCTCGCGAAGTATTTGTCGGAACCTTAGGAACTATTTTTGGTATCGAAAGTGCCGACGAGGATCCAGCTGCGCTCGCTGATCAAATAGCGGCATCGGGACTGACTGCTGCATCGGGTCTTGCTTTGGTCGTGTTTTTCACCATTGCCTTGCAGTGTGTGTCTACTGTCGCGCTGCTGGCGCGCGAGGCTAAGTCATCGCAGTTTGCTCTGAAATTGCTTGCGAGCTACATGGTGTTAGCGTGGATCGCTGCTTGGCTTGTCTATTCGTTAGCCAGTGTAGTTCTCACTTAGTTCTAGGTCTCCCAGTTTTGGGTCGCTCAGTTCTAGGTTACTCTTTGCTAGGTCACTCAGACTTAAGTCACTTAGTCTCTGGCCTGTTGGTAGAGCTGGAGTTCTGTGAGTAACAGCTTCGCGGCGAGCTTCAGTGTTAGTGAATGATGGTGTTTGCGTAACGCCTCCACACCTTCACCGATCTGTTGCTGTAAACGCTCCGCATCTTCGATTTCGATTCCGGGTGGTAGATCCACTACAAATGAAAAGTCGGCATCCTCAAGTTCCCCGTAAACCTTGCTCAGCAGTTGAGTTGCATGAGCAATCAATTCTTGGTCTGCACCTTTTTCACTGAGTAGCGCGCTCAGCTGCTCGGTTAGGAATTGATAGGCTTGTTTTTCGCGGCTGGGGAATTTGAGAACGTTGGACATCAAAGCGGGCGTTGCAGATTCGACTTTCTGGGATCAGCGTTGGGAGTATGTCGTAGCAACGTTGCCGTGTGACCGATTTTTTGCACGAGCTCGGCACCACAGCTCTCGATCAAGGCTTCGATCACCTGATCTCTAGCCTCCCGATCGCCGACATTGACTTTGATTTTCACGAGCTCGTGATCGTTGAGTGCGCGTTCAAGCTCGGATTGAATGCCCTCAGTAAGGCCTTGACCACCAACGGTGACGATGGGATTGAGTTTGTGCGCGATCGCGCGGTACTGCTTAAGAAGTCGGTTATCCAAGTTGAAGCTCTCGTTAAATGAAAAGTCTTTCCGGTCAGGTGGTATTCTATCGCTCATTGCAACAGGAGTCCCCTTAAATGGCGAAGAAGCGCGGTTCAAGCAAAGCCTGGCTGAAAGAGCATCGAGACGATGTCTATGTTCAGCGCGCTCAGGCGGAGGGTTATCGCTCTCGGGCCTGCTACAAACTGCTGGAGCTCAACGATAAAGACAAATTTATCAAGCCAGGTATGACCGTGGTTGATCTCGGCAGTGCACCGGGTGGCTGGTCTCAGGTCGCTGCGCAGCTGGTGGGTCATAAAGGCCGCGTTATTGCGAGCGATATCCTGCCGATGGACGCGGTGGCCGGTGTCGACTTCATTCAAGGTGACTTTACTGAGCAAACGGTCTTTGACGAGATACAAGCTGTCATCGGCGACTCGACCCCGTCGGTTGTTCTGTCGGACATGGCGCCGAATATGAGCGGCATTGTCTCGGTTGATCAGCCGAAGGCCATGTACCTTGTCGAACTCGCGCTAGACATGGCGGTGCAAATGCTACCCGAGGGCGGTGTTTTCGTTGCCAAGGTCTTTCACGGTGAAGGCTTCGATGAATGGCTCAAGTCGGTTCGTAGCCACTTTAAAACTGTGAGTAGTCGAAAACCTGCGGCCTCGCGACCTCGCTCAAAGGAGGTCTATGTTGTCGCAAAAGGCTTCCGATCTTAGAGCCAATGTACTGAAATCGACGTAAAGCCCTCACAGACCCTTGAAATCCCTAAAAGGCGTCTCCAACTGGTAAAGATGCGCGTTGTGCTAGTAGCCCGCTATACTGCAGGGCCATAGAGCGCCTACGTCGAGCCGGAGGATGGTGATTTGAACAATATGGCGAAGAATATGTTGTTGTGGCTTGCGATTGCAGCAGTGCTGTTGTCGGTCTTCAACAACTTTAATACCCAGGGCCAGAAAGAGCAGTTGGGTTACTCAGCTTTCATTCAAGAAGTGGAGAATAACCGCTTGTCTAGGGTCGTAGTCGACGGACTCACCATCTCAGCGGAGCGAAAAGATGGCTCCAGCTTTGAGACGGTTCGGCCTATGGTCGAAGACCCCAAGTTAATGGACGACCTGCTCGCTCACAATGTGGTGGTAGAGGGCAAGAAGCCAGAACAGCAGTCGGTTTGGACGCAGCTCTTGGTTGCCAGCTTCCCGATTCTTTTGATCCTCGCAGTCTTCATGTTCTTCATGCGCCAGATGCAAGGTGGCGGCGGTGGCCGCGGTGGCCCAATGAGTTTTGGCAAAAGCAAAGCCAAACTCCTCGGCGAAGACCAAATTACGACAACCTTTGCTGATGTTGCGGGTGTCGACGAGGCGAAGGAAGACGTTCAGGAGCTCGTAGAGTTTTTGAGAGACCCCAGCCGTTTCCAAAAGCTCGGTGGCCGTATTCCTCGAGGCGTGTTGATGGTGGGACAACCCGGTACGGGTAAGACCTTATTGGCCAAAGCCATTGCCGGTGAGGCCAAAGTGCCATTTTTCTCTATTTCGGGCTCGGACTTTGTTGAGATGTTCGTGGGTGTAGGTGCCTCGCGTGTTCGAGATATGTTTGATCAGGCCAAGAAGCAATCTCCCTGCATTATCTTCATCGACGAGATTGATGCGGTCGGTCGTCATCGTGGCGCTGGACTAGGCGGTGGTCACGACGAGCGTGAACAGACGCTGAACCAGTTGCTGGTAGAGATGGATGGTTTTGGTGGCAACGACGGCGTGATCGTCATTGCAGCCACAAACCGCCCCGATGTTCTTGACCCTGCGCTGTTACGTCCGGGTCGATTCGACCGTCAGGTGACGGTTGGCTTGCCCGATATTCGTGGAAGAGAACAGATCTTAAAGGTTCACATGCGCAAGGTGCCGCTGGCGGAGAACGTTGAAGCATCAAAAATTGCGCGTGGCACTCCCGGCTTCTCCGGTGCAGACCTCGCCAACCTGGTGAACGAGGCTGCCTTATTCGCGGCGCGCGCCGGTGTTCGTACCGTCGGTATGCAGCAGTTTGAACTTGCGAAAGACAAGATCATGATGGGTGCTGAGCGCCGCTCCATGGTGATGTCTGAAAAGGAAAAGCTGAATACGGCCTATCACGAGGCAGGTCACGCGATCGTCGGCCGCCTGATGCCAGAGCACGACCCTGTTTACAAGGTGTCGATTATTCCGCGTGGTCGAGCATTGGGTGTCACGATGTTCCTGCCAGAGGAAGATCGCTACAGCCACAGTCGCCGTCATATTGTCAGTCAGATCACGAGCTTGTTTGGTGGTCGCGTTGCTGAGGAAATGACACTTGGCAAGGATGGCATCACAACTGGTGCGTCAAATGATATTCAGCGAGCTACGGAGATTGCTCGCAACATGGTGACCAAGTGGGGTCTCTCGGACACCATGGGTCCATTGATGTACGACGAGGGTGGCGAAGAAGTCTTTTTGGGACGCAGCGCCGCTCAACCCTCCAAAGCCATGTCCGATGAGACCGCTCTGGCTATCGATAAAGAGGTCCGATCGATCATCGATGAATGCTATGACAAAGCACGTAGCATCCTCGAAGAGCATCGCAGCAAAATGGACATGATGGCCGACGCGTTGATGCAGTACGAGACGATCGACTCCGAGCAGATTGACGCCATTATGGAAGGTAAGAAGCCGAATCCACCTTCTGATTGGACGAGTGGCCCCACTGAGCCACCGTCTGACCCAAGGGCGTCCTCAGACGACGATACCGTGGGTGACCCAGTTACTCACTGATCACGTGCCTGCATAAAGTGGTTACATCACTTGTCTGTGGTCAGAAGACGCTGTCTCTGACCACACCTCAGATTATGGGCGTCCTCAATGTGACGCCCGATTCATTTTCAGACGGTGGCCAACTTTATTCGGACGCCACCATTAACGCTGATCGACTACTCGTTAGGGCTGAGAGTATGGTCGCAGCGGGTGCGTCGATTCTTGATATCGGCGGGGAGTCAACGCGACCAGGGGCGACACCCGTATCCACTCAGGAAGAGCTCGATCGTGTCATGGGGGCTGTTGAGTTGATCGCGCCTAGGCTCGACGTTGTTCTGTCGATTGATACCAGCAATCCCGACGTCATGACGGCTACTGCGAGCGCCGGAGCGGGTCTGCTCAACGACGTGCGGGCATTTCGCCGAGAAGGGGCGCTTGCCGCCGCCGCCGAAAGCGGTCTTCCCGTGGGTCTGATGCATATGTCTGAGGAACCTGATCGAATGCAGTCGCATACCGATTACGCAGACGTTGTAGAAGATGTTTCGGTTTTTTTAAGTAACCGAATCGATGCGTGCATCGAGATGGGTATTCAGCGCGATCAAATTGTCATCGATCCCGGGTTTGGTTTTGGTAAAACCGCTGCTCAAAATTACGAAATGTTGCGGCGTCTTGCCGAATTTGCCGCATTTGAGCTACCAATCTTGGTTGGCGTCTCTCGTAAGTCTATGATCGGGGCCGTAACGGGACGACCCGCTGAGGAGCGCGTTGTACCCAGTGCGGTATTGGCGGTGATTGCCGCACAAAATGGTGCGTCGATGGTCCGAGTGCATGATGTTGCCGAGACAGCAGATGCGCTCGCCGTTTGGGCGGCAACGAGCGGTGCTTTGGAGAGCACCTCGCAAGGTATTGAGTAGGGGGGCAGGATGTCTCGTAAGTATTTTGGCACTGACGGTATACGGGGTCGTGTTGGCGACTCGCCCGTAACGCCCGATTTTATGCTCAAGTTAGGCTGGGCGACTGGAAAGGTCTTCGCGAGCGGCGAGGGTGCCCGCCCCACTGTTGTCATCGGGAAAGATACGAGAGTATCGGGCTACATGCTCGAGTCAGCTCTCCAGGCAGGCTTGGTTGCCGCCGGTGCAAACGTCAAGCTTCTTGGACCGCTTCCGACGCCGGGCATTGCACTACTGACCCGAAGTCAAAAGGCAGACGCGGGTATCGTGATTAGCGCCTCGCACAACCCTTACTACGACAACGGTATTAAGTTTTTCAACGGTCAAGGTAGCAAGCTGTCTGATGAGCTGGAACTCCAAATCGAGGCGATGATCGATGCGCCTATGGAGACGGTTGACTCTGAGCAACTGGGTAAGGCGAGTCGTATCGCGGATGCAGCAGGCCGTTATATCGAATACTGCAAGTCGACATTTCCCGATGAACTCAGTCTTAAAGGACTGAAAATAGTTATCGACTGCGCCCATGGTGCGACTTATCACATTGCGCCCGGGGTATTCGAAGAATTAGGCGCTGAGATCACTTTGATGGGGGCTTCACCTGACGGCTACAACATAAACGATGGTGTTGGGTCCACTGAACCGGCGGCGTTGCAGCAGAGGGTGCTGGAGGAAAAAGCCGACCTCGGCATAGCCTTTGACGGCGATGGCGACCGTCTACAGATGGTGAACCACGCCGGTGAACTGCTAACGGGCGATGATGTTTTGTACATACTCGCGATGCATCGCCTAGCCACCGGAGGGAGTGATGCCGGTGTTGTAGGCACACTGATGACGAATATGGGGCTGGAGTTAGCGCTCGAGCAGAGTGGATTACGCCTTGCTAGAGCAAAGGTGGGTGACCGCTACGTTAAAGAGCTCATGGTGGCTGAGGGCTGGAGTCTCGGTGGTGAGTCGTCCGGGCACATTATTTGCGGCAACTTGAGTACTACGGGCGACGGCGTTATTGCCGCGCTGCAGGTGTTGTCGGCTGTTGTAGCCTCGGGCCGCGGATTACAGGAGCTTACCTCTGGGTTTACTCCACTGCCCCAAGTGCTGGTCAATGTTCGCATTAGGAAAGGGTTCGATATCACCGCGCATCAGGCAATAAGCGACGCCTGCGAGCGCGTTGAGCGCGAGCTCGTGGGTCGTGGACGATTGTTACTTCGCCCGTCGGGTACAGAACCCGTGATTCGTGTCATGGTGGAGGGCGATGAGACCGTTGCCATTGACACCTTGGCGAACGAAGTAGCAGAGGCGATTCGGCAGGCCGCTTAATAAGAGTCTTGCCCCCGGGGCGGCTCTTGGGTAGACTCGCGCACCCTTAGTGATGGTGTTTGCAAAGTGCACAACACCACGTTCGGAGAAACACGTGAATCAGGTTATTTTGGTCGTACACCTCTTGGTGGCGCTAGCAATCATCGGACTCATTTTGCTGCAGCGTGGCAAAGGGGCGGATGTGGGTGCCTCGTTTGGTGGTGGTGCGTCACAAACTGTATTTGGCTCGTCTGGCGGTGGCAATGTGCTCACTTCTGCAACGGGCTGGCTGTCGGCTATTTTCTTTGCCACCAGCTTTGGTCTGGCAATGATTGCGGATCAGCAATATGCGGAAACCGATGACCTTGGTTTTGATGTTCCTCTTGAGGCTGTCGAAGCGGCACCTCTGGCTCCCACAGGCGATCTACCGCTAGTGGACGAAGCCAATGAAAATTCAGGTACTAGCGATCTTCCGATCGACTAAGTACTACACGACTTGCGGAAGTGGTGGAATTGGTAGACACGCTATCTTGAGGGGGTAGTGGCCTATGGCTGTG
>OCRG01000026.1_pt1 | contig 23797 bp, 20 predicted proteins | sample 1535071 | NCBI WGS metagenome assembly OCRG01 (sample SAMEA3275605, study PRJEB22092) | marine metagenome | biome: ENVO:00000447; feature: ENVO:00002042; material: seawater | collected 2014-06-22T16:30:00+00 | depth 0 m
CGCGATTTATCGCTGTGGCTTCATCCCATACTTCCCAACGTAGCGGTGAGGGCGTGATTGCAATGTAGTAGACGGGGGTTTTGGGGTGCAGCCGTCGCACGCCTCGCATCATGGCCTCGAAAGCGTCCACCATGACAGCAAGCGGTTTTGAGTTTCCCGGGGTGATATCGTTCGTCCCCACAAAAATGACGATCGCGAGCGGGGAATCAGCTTGGAACAAAACCTCTGAGTGATAAATCACATCGCCAATCTTAGAACCACCAAAGCCGCGGTTTATGACGGGTATAGGTGCCATATGCTCGGCAAGGTCGACCCAGCGACGGATGCTCGAACTACCAACAAACAATAAGGTATTCGAAGGGCCTGGAGCGTTACTCGCAAACATTGCGATGTCCTCACTCCAAACAAGAGGGTCCTCGCGACGCACACGATCTAAATCATTCGATAGCGACGATAACTGCGCGCCAACGTAAGCAAGCGCTCCCAAAACGACAATGGTTATTACACGCCTCATAACTCTGCCTTCCCCATGACTCTCTCTTCCCTTATGAATAGCCATTTGTTGTTATTTGGAAGATACCTTTATTGCACAAACGATACCCTTCTATACAGGCCGAGGCCTTTCTATTTATGACTTCACGTCTGGGATCAGGATTGCTTCCAAAATGTATTCTTTGGAGCGAGGTCCCTATCTGGACGACCCGTTTGATGATGAGCTCGTCCCTTGGCGTTTCACCTAAATGACTATTAAAAATGCTCGAGCAAAATCGTTGGGCAAAAAAAAGGCGCTGTAAACAGCGCCTTTGAGGGATGTACCTGCTTTACGAGAATTCTCGTACAAGACCACCGATAGACTCTTTGGCGTCGCCAAACAGCATACGTGTGTTGTCCTTGTAGAACAGCGGGTTTTCGATGCCAGCAAAACCCGACGCCATTGAACGCTTCAACACAAAGACTGTACGTGCGTCTGCGACGTTGATAACGGGCATGCCATAAATTGGCGAAGACTCAACCTCACGCGCAGCAGGGTTCACTACGTCGTTTGCACCAATGACGATGGCGACATCGACCGTCTCCATTCTTGGATTGATGTCATCCATCTCCAAAAGCTGGTCATAAGGCACATCGGCCTCGGCCAATAGGACGTTCATGTGACCGGGCATACGGCCTGCAACCGGGTGGATGCCGTAGTTCACTTCGCAACCGTTTGCTTCGAGTAGCTCCATGAGTTCCTTCACAACGTGCTGCGCCTGTGCCACCGCCATGCCGTAGCCTGGAATGATCGCAACGTTTGTGGCTGCTTCAAGAACGTAGTAAGCATCTTCTACCGATATCGGCTTAATCTCACCCTCAACTTCTGTGACAGTAGTCGACACACTTGCAAAACCAGAGAACAAAACGTTGCTCAGTGAGCGGTTCATTGCCTTGCACATGATCTGCGTCAAGATGATACCCGAGGCGCCGACCAGTGAGCCCGCAACGATCAGAACGTTATTGTCGACCGCAAAGCCCGCGGCACACGCTGCCAAGCCTGAGTACGAGTTGAGCAGCGAGATGACGACTGGCATGTCTGCGCCACCAATCGGGATAACGACCATGATGCCGAACAGGAGCGATAAGCCTACGACTGCATAGAGCATATTGGTGTTGGTGGGGTCCATGACGAACATCACGGCGCTCGCCAAAATACCGATAACGATCAAGCCGTTAACAAACTTCTGTCCACCGAAGGTAACAGCACCGCTACCAATCGTCTCCGAAAGCTTGCCGTAAGCGACGAGCGATCCAGTGAACGTTACGCCACCAATCAGAATAGACAGAATGATGGTGATATAGGTAAAACTGCCGTCTGCGATGGAGAGCGCAGCAACACCAACAAGTCCCGAGGCCGCACCGCCAACACCGTTGAACAATGCCACCATCTCGGGCATCGAGGTCATTGCAACAGTACGCGCTGCAACCGCGCCAACCGCGCCACCGACTATCATTCCACCAAGGATGTACTCGTACTGAACGATACCCTGATCGAGAAGCGCAGCAACAATGGCTACCAACATACCAACAGCCGATATGCCGTTACCCTTACGTGCCGTGTCTGGGGAGCCCAGCATTTTAAGGCCAAAAATAAAGAGGCCCGCTGCAATGACATAACCCAGCTGAATTATAAGTTCGATAGTCATGCTCAACCCTCCTTCTTCTTGAAGAAGCCAAGCATGCGGTCGGTGACCATGTAGCCGCCCACTACGTTGACGCTTGCAAGTGCTACCGCGCCTGCACCAAGCCACTGAGCAAGGTCTTCATTTCCACTGCCCGCCAATGCCACAGCACCTACAACCGTGATGCCCGAGATCGCGTTTGCGCCCGACATCAGAGGTGTGTGCAGTGTCGCTGGCACCTTGTTAATGAGCTCAAAGCCTAAAAAGACCGAGAGCATCAGAATAAATAGAAGATATGAAACATCCATCTTAACCTTCCCCTTCCATTAGGTTCTTAATGGTGGGGTGAACCACCGCTCCACCGTGCGTAATGACACAACCCGGTAAAATATCGTTCTCCATATCGAGAACAAATGTCTTAGCTTCAGTATCCCACGTGTCTTCAACAAGGTTGAACAGGTTGCTCGCGTACATTTGCGATGCATCTCGCGCAACTTCGTTAGCTAAGTTCGCTGTGCCGACAATAGTGACGCCGTCAACAACAACGGTTTCATCGGGTACTGAGCCCTCGACGTTGCCGCCAGTCTCGGCCGCCATATCAACAACCACTGACCCAGGCGCCATACCTTCGATCATGTCTTTAGTAACAAGAACAGGAGGCTTGCGGCCAAATACCTGCGCGGTAGTAATTACCACGTCAGAGTCGGCAATCACGTCTTTCTGTGCCTGACGCTGGATTTCCACCTGCTCGGGCGTCAACTCTTTAGCGTAACCATCAGCGGTCTGACCTGTGTCACCGAGGTCAATCTCGAGGAACTTACCACCCAAAGACTGTACCTGCTCCGCGACCACGGGGCGCGTATCAAACGCGGTAACCCGTGCACCTAAACGCTTCGCAGTAGCAATAGCCTGAAGACCGGCAACGCCCGCGCCAATGATGAATACCTTGGCGGGCTTCAAAGTACCTGCAGGTGTCATCAACATTGGAAAAATACGAGGAAGCTGAGCAGCGGCCAACATCACGGCAACATAACCAGCGAGGTTAGCCTGCGAGCTCAAGGCATCCATTTTCTGACTGCGCGTCGAGCGGGGGATCATTTCCATGCTGATGGCAGTGATTCCCTTGTCTGCAAGCGTCTTGATCAGGTCGCGCTCGTTAAAAGGATCGAGATAGGAAACGTGGATGCAACCTGACTTCATCATATCGATCTCGTCAGACTCGGGCTTACGCAGACGCAACACCATATCTGCAGACCCTAGCAGTGTTGCTTTATCCGCAACAATTTCTGCACCGAGTTCGGTGTAGACACCGTCATCAAAGCCAACAGCGGCACCTGCGCCTGACTCAATAGCAACCTCTGCTCCGAGGCGGATCATTTTCTTTACAGTTTCCGGAGTTGCAGAGGTGCGACGCTCGCCCGCTACCGACTCGCGAGGAATAACAATACGCATGAATAATGCTCGCTTTTAAAGTTTGGTGGGATGTACGTAAATCTTCGCTATTAGGATCTCATTATGTCCGTTCTATCGCGACATAAATCCGCAATAACGTAAATCCAGAGAATAAATTGGGCTGAGCGACGCATCTACGTTTTTTGGGACTAATCGTCACCCGCGCATTTAGGCGTCTTTTTAAACAACTACCAGTCAAGCAGCTGCCAGTCTCGCCGAAGCGGGATTCAGATCCAATAAAGGCTAGCCAGCTCGTAACTGCAACAGAGGGCTGAGCAGACGATGATGCCAACGCGTGAAACGCAGCGGCGCCTCCAAAACAGCAAGGCAAATACAGTCGCCTCCCGCAATCGCGGCAGGAGAGTGCTCTTCGCCCGCTTCGCGGGTGACAAAGTCGCCGGCATGGTACGAACCGGTTTCGTCACTAAAACCACCCTGGAGAACAAGTGTCGTTTCAGTGCCTGAATGGTTATGCTGCGGGATACTGCCGCCTTCGGCAATGTGGTAGAGCGAGAATTCTGCTGCACCATCAATGGCGCCAAGGTCCGCAATTTTGAGCGTCTTGGTAACTTTTCGCCAGTTTAATCCGCCGAGGTTACCCTGTCGGACCTGTTTGACCGTCCAGGCCAGATCGGAAGCGTTCGCATCGTTTGCCGCAGGCGCTTCTTCCACTTCATCAAGCTTTGCAAGTACTAAGTCGAACAGTGATGCGTCCACGTCAACGGGCTCTGCGCTCTCAAACAAGGCACTGCCTATGCACTCGAGCTCCGCTAATCTCTGCTGGCAAAGTTCACACGTGTCTAAGTGTGTTGCGACAACGATACTTTGCGCACAAGACAAAGAATTCGCCGCAAACTCAGTCAGCGTATTGGTATCTGGATGGTGTGTAATCATAGTCTTAAATTGCCCTGCCCTGTCCTGCCCTATAGCTCTGGATCGGCCCTGCATCCTGAGGGCCTCTCAAAACCCTCCCTGACTTCAACGCTGCAACTCTTAGCGGTTTCAGCACGTTTGCGTCCATTACGACCGACTTTAAGGCTCGGTTTAACGCTCACAAAGTTTTTGTCAGTATATGCAAATTAATACCGATTTTAAGCCATGCGGATCACTCCTCTGATCCCGCTTCCATGAAAACCTGTAGTTTCTGAATGGCGAGTCGCACCCGCGACTTCACTGTCCCGAGAGGCAGTCCTAGCTCGGCGGCCGTCTCCGAGTGTGACTTGCCCTCCATATATACCTTCGCAAGGATTTGCGCTTGGTCCTGAGGTAAATCACCCAACAGCTCTCTCACGCGAATCGCACCCCTCGACGCGTGGAGTGCCATGGTGGGCTCATCGCTCTCTAGTTCAAAGCCAACGTCCTCGGCCTCTAGCTGTGTATCGAATTTTTGCAGACGCCTAAACATATCCGTCCGGCAATTTCGGGCAATGGTGTACACCCACGTGCTGGCCGCTGCCTTTTCGGGGTTGAAGCCTGCCGCTTTTTGCCAAACTTTCAACATAACCTCTTGTACTAGCTCATCAGCGTGTGCGGCAGATAGCGAGGAGCCCGACAACGCGAAGGCCTTAATTAGCGGTGCGAAATGCGCGAAAAACTTCGCGAAGGCAGCACGATCTCTATGCTCCGCGATTCGCACAACGCACTGACTCCACTCGTCGGTCCGGCGCCCTTCGGGTACGGACCAAGCAGAGGTCGCGGATTGTCCGCGGGCGCCTTCTCCCTGCTTGTCTACCATCTATCACTCCCGTCTGAGCGTATCTCTAGAAAGAATACACAATTCAAATTAATTTGACACTAATATGTGTATATTTAATATGACATTTAAGCAACTTGAGAGCTCAGTAATGCCGATGTGGAGGCAAGTCTGAAGCGTGCTGGAAGGTGTAAAATGACAACCGCCATCGTAGGTTCAGGAATATCAGGTTTAAGCTGCGCCTACAGACTTGCGAAAGCCGGCGAACCGGTAACTGTTTTTGAAGCCGCCGACATTGTCGGCGGGCACACTGCCACCAAGCGTGTCACTGTCGCGAGTGGTGAGTACGACGTCGACACAGGCTTCATCGTCTATAACGACTGGACCTATCCGCAGTTCATTGCACTGATGGATGAACTCGGGGTTAGCAATCAGCCGACGACAATGGGCTTTTCGGTCTCGGACGACGTCAGCGGCCTCGAATACGCAGGCAACAATCTAAATACACTTTTTGCCCAACGCAGAAATCTTTTATCCCCCGCGTTTATTGGCATGGTCCGAGATATTTTACGCTTCAACGAGGTCGCAATCGCAGACCTTGAAGCAGGGCGGCTACAAAGCGGAGAAACCCTGCAGGACTACCTAGAACGACATCAATTTAACGAGTTTTTTCGGCGAAACTACCTAATCAGTATGGCCTCGGCAATCTGGTCAGCAAACTTCGAGGAGAGCCTGAATTTTCCTGCCGAATTTTTCGTGAGATTCTTTAAGAATCACGGCCTGCTGCAGGTTAAAAATCGACCCCAGTGGCGCGTTTTGAAGGGAGGTAGCCAAAGTTACTTAGCACCCCTTTGTGCGCCGTTTGCTGACAACATCCGCACCTCATGCGAAGTAGTCTCAATCCAGCGAGCACCGAATTCACCCCCCAAACTTCGTACGCGTCACGGCGAAGAGCTATTCTTTGACGACATTGTTATCGCATCGCATGCAGACCAAGCCCTCAGACTTCTGAGCGACGCGGACACCAACGAGTCCGCAATATTGTCCGAGCTTCCCTACTCTGAGAATGAGGTCGTGCTTCACACTGACACCCGACTACTCCCCAAAAGAGAGCTGGCTTGGTCAAGCTGGAATTATCGATTGAGAAATACCAATGATCAGGCAACGCTCACCTACAACATGAATATCCTGCAGGGCATCAAAAGTCCCGAAACTTTCTGTGTAACCCTTAATGACACAGCGTCAATCAACCCATCAACAATTCTTGGTGAATATCGATACGCACACCCGCAATTCACCATCGCCGGCATTTCGGCTCAAGAGCGCTGGGAGGAGATAAACGGTCCGCGCAATACTTGGTTTTGCGGGGCTTACTGGCGTAATGGCTTCCACGAGGATGGGCTTTTTAGCGGAAACCGGGTTGCTGACGCCATCCTTTCAAAGCGAGGCCTCACTCGCGCAGGTTTGGCAGCTTGAATACGGCTTTTTATGTGGGTCGCTTGAGCCATGCGCGGTTAACACCGAAGCCGCATTGCTTTAGTTATTCCGTATTCATGCCTTTCGTCGACGTCGATGCCGTTGAACGCATCACAGACCACGTTCCTTTTTGGAGCAAGAATCGACTCGCCCCTGCACGATTTGTTAGAAGCGACTTTATCGGCGACAAAGATATTCCCATCTCCGAAGCCATTAAACGACGCATCCAAGAATGCTGTGACAATGCGTTTTCAGGCCAAATTTTTCTCCTAGCCAACTGGCGCTACTTCGGCCTGCAAAACAACCCGATCGCCTGCTACTTCTGCATCGGTGCTGACAGCCAGAAACTTGACTACATCGTCGCCGAAGTCACCAATACCCCGTGGGGCGAGCGGCACAGCTACGTCCTTCCCGTCATCGACTCCGTCGAGCCGTTCCAAACCGAGTTTTCCAAAGAACTCCACGTGTCACCGTTTCATGGCATGAATCAGCGGTATCGCTGGCTCTCGACAACACCGGCTGAGTCACTCGCGATAAAGCTCACGAATATCGAAGAGCAAGAGCGCGTGTTTCACGCTGTCCTTCAGCTGCGTCGCGTGCCGATTTCGGCGAGGGCAGGTCTCACACTGCTTCTCAAGTTTCCTCTGGAAACAGCAAAAGTGACCCTCGGTATTTACTGGCAAGCACTCGTCTTATTCCTACGGCGAGTCCCACTTCACTCACACCCCAAAAATAACTCGGCGCAGTAGGAGACACACCTATGTCGACTCAAAATATCGATATTAAGCACATTGCAAAACTTCCCTCGATCAAGAGTTGGAAGAGTGATGAGCTCGCTCGTCGGATGGCGTTTCGCTTGTTCAGCAATCTTAAACATGGCGAATTAATCGTGCGCGAAGGCAATGAAACCCACCGATTCGGCGGACATGATCTCTCTATTGCGCCGAGCGTTACAGTGACCATCAATGACCCCCGCGCTTACTCGCGAATCGTTATGGGTGGCACCATTGGTGGTGGTGAGGCTTATATCGATGGTGACTGGAGTACCGAGCAGCTGACGGAAGTAACTCGGGTATTCAGTGCCAATATGCCGCTATTGGAGGCCATGAAGGACCAGCAGAACTGGCTTGTAAAAGCAGCCTTAAAACTCGCTCACCGTGCACGCCGAAATTCCTACACGGGATCACGCGAAAATATTGCCGCACACTACGACCTAGGCAATGACTTTTTCTCGTTATTTCTAGACCCCACGCTCATGTACTCATCAGCGGTGTTTCCAAAGGGCTGCGACAATCTGAGCCACGCTTCACAGTACAAGCTCAAACTAATCTGTGAAGATCTGGAGCTCAAGCCGTCAGACCACCTTGTCGAGATTGGAACGGGCTGGGGCGGTATGGCCATTTTTGCGGCCGAAAACTACGGCTGCCGAGTGACCACGACGACCATCTCGCGTGAGCAGCTCGAATATGCCAAAAAAGAGGTCAAGGCACGTGGTCTGGAGGACAGAATCACGCTCCTATTCGAGGACTATCGAGACCTTACCGGTAGCTTTGACAAGCTGGTGTCGATTGAAATGATCGAGGCCGTTGGGCACGAATATTTTGACACCTATTTCGACTGCGTCAGCAAACTATTGAAGCCCGAGGGGAAAGCGGTGATTCAAGCAATCACCATTAACAAGCAGCGCTACGATGAATACCGCCGGTCAGTCGACTTTATCAAACGCTATATTTTCCCAGGGGGCTGCCTGCCGTCGCTCGACGTTATTAGTAGTGCACTGACGCGTAAGACCGATATGCAGATGGTTGGTCTTCGCGATATTGCACTCGATTACGCGGAGACACTCAAGCACTGGCACGAGGCCTTTTTATTAGAGCTCGATACGGTAAAGTCGATGGGGTTCGATGAAAAATTCATCCGAATGTGGCGGTTTTATCTAAGCTACTGTGAAGGTGGCTTTCGTGAACGTATTATTGGAACCTATCAAATAACAATGGCGAAGCCGTACTACCGGCCCACATAACTTATGCTTCTATCGTTTGCTCCGATTGCCCTGCTTGTTCTACTTCTTTTTTCAGCGGTCCAACTATTCGGAGCTGACGCTTCCTATGGGCCGAATCAGGTCGCGCTTCTGATCGCGTCAGCCTGTGCAGGCTTGGTGGGAATGTACCGTGGCATGAGCTGGGCCGAGGTACAGGACAGCATGGTCGAGGGCATCAAAGTTGGCTTAGGTCCCATTCTTATCTTATTAGCCGTCGGTGGTTTGATTGGCAGTTGGATGATTGCAGGCACCGTACCTGCGATGATTTATTACGGCGTGTCGATTCTCGACCCTGATATCTTCTTTGCCGCCGCAGCCATCATCTGCGCGCTGGCATCAATCAGCATTGGCAGCTCTTGGACGGTAGCAGGAACACTCGGCATTGGCCTTATTGGCATTGCCGACAGCTACGGGCTGCCTCCAGCTATTGCGGCCGGCGCCATTATCAGTGGCGCCTACTTCGGTGACAAATTATCGCCCCTGTCCGATACCACGAACTTAGCGGCAGCCTGCACCAGTGTGGATCTATTTGCGCACATCAGGCACATGCTGTGGACCACAGTCCCCGCTTTCTGCATTGCGCTTTTGTTCTTTTCATTTATCGATTCGAGCTCCGCTGCAGCCCCCGAGCAAATCGCTGAACTGCGTGCGGCAATCCGTGGGGAGTTCAATGTGGGCATTGGCGTCCTAGTACCACTAGTCATTATGCTATTGCTCATCTGGCGAAAAGTACCCGCCTACCCAGCGATTTTGCTCGCCACCATCGCCGGCATCGTCACCGCACTGACGCTCCAAGCGGACGTCGTCACAAAATTCGCGATGGCGGCAAACCCAGAGACCACTAGACCACTACTCGAGGGCCTTTGGCGCACACTGTTTGCGGGCTTTGAGGGCACGACCTCAAATGATTCGCTCAATAGCTTGATCAGCAAGGGCGGAATCGCAAGCATGCTCAACACCGTGTGGCTCATTGTGAGCGCTCTGGCGTTTGGTGGTGTGCTTGAGCGAACAGGGATTTTGAAACAAATCCTCGACGCCGTATTGAAGGCGGTGAAATCCACGGGTGACTTGGTGCTGGCCACCGTGACAGGAGGATTCGTCACCAATATCTTAGCGGCCGACCAATTCCTCGGTATCGCACTACCCGGAAGGCTCTTTGCAAATACCTACGACGAGTTCAACCTAAGCCGCGAGAATCTATCTCGGACGCTTGAAGATTCGGCGACGATGACCTCGGCACTGATTCCCTGGAATACCTGTGGGGCGTACATGGCGGCGACGCTCGGTGTCGCAACCTTTGATTACGCCCCCTACGCGATTTTTAACATTGCCTGTCCACTCATTGCGATCGCCTTTGGTTACCTATTGATTAAACAAAAACCCGCGACGGCTCCTGCATGACTTGGGACTATGCGACGCCATTCATACACCCAGTTAAAGTGCTTCCTGAGCACATTGACGCGCTAGATCATACAAACAACACCCAGTACGTGAACTGGTGTAACGAGGCTGCCTGGGCACATACCACCGAGCTGGGCTTGGGTGCAGAAGCCTACAAGGCGCTTGACCGCGCCATGGCCTTAACCAATGCCGAGTACCAGTATTTACAAGCCACCCGCCTTGGTGAGGAACTCGAGGTGGGGACATGGATTACCTCATGGGAGCGGCGCATGCTCATGGAGCGGCGCATGCAAATTAAGTCGATAGTCACGGGTGAAACTGTTTTGCGCGCCCGCCTACAGTTTGTGTGCATCGAGATCTCATCAGGAAAACCCAAGCGACCGCCGCAAGCATTCATCGACGGATACACGCCAGCACTCGTTGGCTAAGCGTGGTCCCAAGCGAAGGGCATTACCTCAGAGATTGAGGATTGCGCCAACATCAACATTAGCAAGCGATCAAAACCCAGAGCCACTCCTGCGCAGTCAGGGAATTCTGCCTCCAGTGCGTCGAGTAGCCGCGTATCGGGCGCAATCTGCTTTTGTCCGCGCAGGTCTCTTTTCGCATTATCGTCAGTAAACCGGGCTGATAACGCATCGGCCTGAGTCTCTTCCCAATAACCGTTAGCTAACTCTAGCCCTCCGTAATACGCCTCAAATCTCGCGGCGACTGTGTTCTCTCCCTGCGTTATTAACCGGGCCAATGCGGACTGTTCGGGCAGGAAGTCGATAATGAAAACCAAGCCCCAATTGGCAATTTGAGGCTCGATGCGGTGAGTCATGAGTAAATCGAGGTAGTCGAGGTGAGAGAGCGGAGCGTCAATTGAAATACCCTCTTCCTCTATTTTTTTACTCAATGCTTCCGTCGATGCGGTAAAGACATCAAGGTTCAAAATCTCCGCGAAAAGCGCCGCGTATGACCACACCTGCCAACTGCTGACAGGTAAGACTCTCGTCGCTAACTCCGCCACTTCGCGAATAAGCTCGTAGTGATTGATATTTGTGCGGTACCACTCCAACAAGGTGAACTCAGGGTTGTGCCGAGAGCCACGCTCGCCACGCCGGAAGGCTTTCCCAAGCTGGTATATGTCGCCAATACCCGACGCGAGCAAGCGCTTCATTGCGTATTCGGGTGAACTTTGCAGGAAGCGTTTTTCGTTGCTTTCGGAAACTGTGAATAGCTCGATATTTGGGTCTGTGACGCCAAACTGGGCTAACAGCGGTGTATCGACTTCTAATACGTCGCGCTCTGCGAAGAACGTTCGAATCGTTGAGAGCAACCGGGCACGCTCACGGAGCGCCCCAGCACTGCCGGTTGGCCGCCAATCGGACATTTAGGTGGCCAACGCGTGTCTTAGGATTTACTCGCGCGACTCACGTACTCACCGCTGCGAGTATCGACGCGAATAACCTCTCCTTCTGAGAGGAACAGCGGCACACGGACAACCGCACCAGTGCTCAATGTAGCAGGCTTACTACCACCCTGAGCGGTGTCACCTTTGAGACCCGGATCAGTCTCGGTGATTTCTAGCTCGATGAAATTAGGTGGCGTCACTGCCAATGGCGCCCCATTAAATAGTGTGACCTCGTACTTTTCCTGTTCTTTCAGCCACTTCTCCGCATCATCGACCGCCGCGCGGTCCGCGGAGTGCTGCTCGAATGTATTTGGGTCCATGAAGTACCAGAACTCACCATCGGTGTAGGAGTACTCGAGGTCGATATCCATGACGTCTGCACCCTCAAGCGAGTCACCCGACTTAAAGGTTTTTTCGAGAACGCGACCTGAACGTAAATTCCGGAGCTTTACACGGTTGAATGCCTGACCCTTTCCTGGCTTCACGTATTCATTTTCGAGGATCGAGCAGGGCTCGTTGTCGAGCATTACTTTGAGGCCTGGTTTGAATTCATTGGTTGAGAAATTAGGCATGACTGCGGACCCTGCAAATTTGTGGAGCGGCGATCATACCAAAGTAGGCGTCTTACGAGCGAGCACCTGAGTAAAAGACCGGCTCACAGCGTTGATCTGTCGCAAAAAGGGGCCGTTGGCCACGAGCCACGCTTACCCCATGAGGCTCCGAATAATAGAGCGGTCCAAAAAGCGCACGTTGCAATGGCGATCTCCCGGACAGTACACCGACAAAGAAAGCGCTAATGCGAGATTCGGCTCACACATAACGAAATACGATGATGTGTTAGCGCCAAAACAGCCAGGACAAATACCCGCCCGCAAGACTGCCTAGCCCATGAGATAAAGCGCACCATCGAGCCCAACATGGCTGAGCTGATAACGCGCTTGCTCACGGACCACTGGCTTTGCCCTGAATGCCACACCGATACCCGCGGTTTCCAGCATCTTTAAGTCATTAGCCCCGTCGCCTACGGCCATGGTCTGGGATAAATCAATCGACATGTTGCTAGCAATAGATATCAATCGCGCGCGTTTTTCATCTGCGTTCACTATCGGGGGGATCACGCGACCCGTGAGCTTGTTATCAACAATCTCAAGCGTGTTTGCCACGTAATCGTTCATCTTGAGAACACTGACTACCGTCTCAGCGAAGACGTCAAAACCACCTGAGAGAATGACGGTTCTCACCCCGCGCGCCCGAAGGGTAAGCATCAACTCATGCGCTCCGTCACTAAACGGCAACGAAGATGCTATCTCCGAAGCGACGCGTGCATCCAAACCTTCGAGTAGTCCCAAGCGCTCACTAAAGGATTGATTGAAGTCGAGCTCACCGCGCATGGCACGCTCCGTTATCTCCACGACGCGATCACCCACACCCGCCTGCTTCGCTAACTCATCGATGACCTCACACTGAATCAAGGTTGAGTCCATATCAAACACGGCAAGTTTTATATCGACTGCACGCTCTTCAGCAGTTTGTAAGTTCGCGTCAACGCCGTCCTCAAGCCCGCACGAAAACACCTCTCGTTGACTTAAATGAGCCGTGTTACCTCTTAGCGTGAGTCGCAATCCAGATCGACATTCCTTGAGGGATGTTGGCACAGGCAGATTTGTCGACTCGTGGATAGTGACGCCCCTATCCTCGAGGAGTCTCTTCAGTGAGCCTAGTGGCGGCATTGCCGCTGATTTGGCCAAAATAGTGAGTTGCATTGATGCCACGGTACGTCCAATTCGAAGCGAGCATGATACTCTGATACACCAGCAAAACTGGCAAATACCGGTCAATAATTCCAAGCTAAGAGGTAAAAACGTGAGATTCTGGGGTCGCCTCGATTTTGGTCAACGCGCAGGTTTTGTCGCTTCCGTTGCTGTCATCGTCGCGGCGCAGATCACCCTAGCGCTCTCACTCATCTCGCAAGAGACGAGCGATGACATCGAGCGTGCAGCCTATGCAAAGGTCATACTGAGTTCAGTCGCATCGAGAACGTCAGGACTGATTGCCGCTGGGGATTTACTGACTGTCGCCAGCGAGCTCAACCGATTAGTCGCAAATGATGTCGTCGCTGCAGCGACCGTCTCTGATGTGGAGGGTGAGCCCTTGGTTTCTGTAGGAACACCCATGGGGACTGCGCACTATCAAGGACCGCTCAAAATTGGGCCAGATCTTGCTGGTACTTTATCAATCACGCTCAATACACGCCCCGCAGACGGCACCCTGCGATGGACCATCACAGGCCTTAGCCTCATTGTCGCTGCATTTATCTTTGGCATTACAACCTCGCTCTACCGTGGGTATGCAAACCGGCTATGGTCATTAATTGCAAAGGTCTCTCAGCAAAATACGACCTCGCGTGAAGGGGATCCGTTAGAAGAGCTCGACTCTGCACTCTCAGCTCTGCCACTAGATTTAATCGATACATCGACCCCAGCAGAGCTCGATGAGACAGCAATGCGCTCGATGGCTGTTGTCACTCTGAGCCTCGATCATTTGACCCGCTATATCGAAACGCTCGACGAGGTGAGTTTAGTAGGCTATGTCGCAACCTACGAAGCCTTGTTAAAGGCGGTGTCCCAGATGCTTGGTGGCACGACTCAAACGAATCGATCACAGAGCCTTTCCATGAGCTTCGAAGGGGAGTGGCGAGGGATGTCGCCGCCACTCAGGGCCACAGTCGCGGCAACACTCATACAGCATTTACTTCCGATCGCGGAGCGCAGTCGACGACTTAAGTTCTCTGCCGGTATTGGCGTCAGCCACAGTGACCTGAGTCATGGGGAGCAAGCCTCGGCTTACGCGGGCTTATATATCCAGACGGCACTGGACGAAGCCTATACCCTTGCACAGCGCGCGGGCACCGCGATCAAGTTGGCGAGTTCGCTGAGCGATTCCACTGAGGTTACTGAACTGTTCGAAACCATCGATACGGCGGATGGTGATTGCCAACTGGGGTCGCCTACAACAGCCTTCCAACCCGAGCTAGAAAAACAAAGTCGCCTGCTTCAGCGGCGACTGTTCCCCGATGTGGGTGATCAAGCCGATCTGCCATTTTAGCGTTAGGCTTTCTGCCGTCGCACCGCTCAGCTATCCACCAACTTAACGCTCCGCTCTCTGCTGCTTTAACGCTTCGCTTTCTGTTGCTGTGGGGCTCCGCTGTTTACCCCTTTACTATCCTAAAACGCACTTATATCTAGGAAACGATAGGTCGCGAACCTACTCGGCGATTACTAACCCGCTGACCTTCTGGAACCCCTTGGGCAGCCGGTTACCTCGCCGCCCGCGCTCCCCGCGATAATGCTCCAAGTCAGCCAATCTCAGCTTGAGATGTTGTCGCCCTGAATTGACCTGAAGAATGTCTTCATCGCCAAATACGAGCAAGCCAACGAGCAACTCTTCTCGCGCTTGTGCTCTCGCGGAAGGAATACCGATAATCTTGTTGCCTTTGCCCTTGGCGAGCTCAGGAAGGTCAGTAAGCGGGTAAATCAACAATCGCCCTTCGGAGGTCGCCGCAGCGACCAATAAATTCTGACGCTCAGGAACAATCACCGGCGGCATCACTTGCGCACCTTTGGGGAGACTCAAGACGGCTTTACCCGCTTTGTTCTTGGCAACAAGATCGCCGAATTTTGCGACAAAACCGTAGCCCGCATCGCTCGCCAGTAAAAACTTCTGATGCTCGGTGCCCGTCATCAAGCCTTCAAAGGTCGCACCCGAAGGTGGAGCGATCCTGCCTGTTAAGGGCTCGCCCTGTCCTCGTGCCGACGGCAGTTGATGCGTGGGTATCGAGTAGGCACGACCCGTTGAGTCAAAGACAACCGTCGTCTGATTACTCCGTCCAAGGGCCGAGAACTTGAAAGCATCTCCAGACTTGTAGTTAAGGGTCTCTGGATCAATATCGTGGCCTTTTGCGGCTCTTATCCAACCTTTCTCCGACACAACAATCGTCATTGGGTCTGCGCTGGTCAACTCTAGCTCAGAGAACGCCTTTGCTTCTGCCACCTGAACGAGGTGCGATCGGCGATCATCGCCGTACTCATGCGCAATATCGACAAGTTCACTGCGAATGAGCTTGGTCATCAAAGCGTTACTGCCGAGCGTTTTCTGAAGACTGTCGCGCTCATCGCTGAGTTCAGACTGCTCACCACGAATCTTCATTTCCTCGAGCTTGGCCAAATTGCGTAGCTTTAAGTCGAGAATCGCGTCTGCTTGTATGTCAGAGAGCGCAAAACGAGCCATCAGCTCAGCCTTTGGTTCGTCTTCCTCTCGGATGATTCGGATAACCTCATCGATGTTGAGGTATGCAATCAGATAACCCTCAAGGATGTGCAGTCGCTTGAGTACTTTCTCGAGTCGATACTCCAAGCGTCTGCGCACGGTCTGACGGCGGAATTGCACCCAGTCGCGTAGGAGTTGATCGAGCGAGCGAACACCGGGACGACCGTTCATACCAATGACATTGAGGTTCACACGGTACGAGCGCTCTAGGTCGGTCGTGGCAAATAAGTGGCTCATCATTGCCTCGAGATCAACGCGGTTTGATCGCGGCACAATGACCAACCGAGTGGGATTCTCATGGTCAGACTCATCACGAAGGTCTGAAACCATCGGGAGCTTCTTCGCCTGCATTTGCGCGGCGATTTGCTCGAGCACTTTTGATCCGGACACCTGGTAAGGCAGCGCGTCGAGAACAACAGCACCATCCTCACGCCGCCACGCGGCTCGCATCTTCACGCTACCACGACCCGTGCGATAGATGTCTCGAATCTCTTCAGGGGATGTTGTGATCTCGGCATCAGTTGGAAAGTCGGGTGCTTGTATGTGCCCGCAAAGCGCGTCTACCGTGGCGTCCGGATAATCGAGTAAGTGGATGGTTGCATTCACAACCTCCCGCAAATTGTGTGGTGGTATGTCGGTGGCCATACCCACGGCGATTCCCGTTGTGCCGTTGAGCAATAAATTGGGCACCTGTGCGGGTAGAACAACCGGTTCGTCGATGCTTCCATCAAAGTTAGGCTGCCAATCAACCGTGCCCTGTCCTAACTCGCCAAGGAGCACATCTGCATATTTAGTGAGCTTTGATTCGGTGTAACGCATGGCGGCAAACGACTTGGGATCGTCCGCACTACCCCAGTTCCCCTGACCATCAATCAATGGGTAGCGATAGGAAAAATTCTGCGCCATCAAGACCATTGCCTCGTAGGCTGCGCTATCACCGTGCGGGTGGAATTTGCCAATCACGTCTCCCACAGTTCGCGCTGATTTCTTGTACTTGGCGGAGGACTTAAGACCCAACTCGCTCATCGCATAGACGATGCGTCTTTGTACGGGCTTCAGACCATCACCAACGTGCGGCAGCGCGCGATCGAGAATCACATACATCGAATAATCGAGATACGCCTTCTCGGCATACTCTTTAAGCGACAGTGTTTCCGTTGCTTGGGGTGTATTGAACATATCGGACATAGACTAACTACTACCTTCGAGAACAAAGCATTCGAAATATAAAAGCAGGCGACGGCGTTCGTGATAGCCTTCGCCAGGAAGAATTATCTCATAGTAGCGCTAAAAACATGGAAGAAATTAAATGGCGGTGGCGCCATTTCGACACAATGTCGGCAGGGGCGTGGCATGACATTTTGGCACTTAGGGCCGATATCTTCGTGGTGGAGCAAGAGTGTCCCTACCAGGATCCCGACCATAAAGATCCGAAGTCCTGGCACCTCACGGGTCACATTGGTGAAGAGCTCGTCGCGACGCTGCGAGTCGTCCCACCCGGCGTCAGCTACGACGAATGCTCTATCGGTCGCGTTGCGATTTCGCGCAGGCTCAGAGGTCAGCGCAGGGGCGTTGAGCTCATGAAAGTAGGGATGGGATTCTGCGTATCCAAGTGGGACACAGGCATTCGCATCAGTGGCCAGGCTTACCTTCAGGGCTTCTACGAGGCCTTAGGTTTCGTCATTGAACGCGGGCCCTACATGGAGGACGACATCCCCCACTACGAAATGCTTTGGAGCGGCCGTTAAGCCGCCCGCGATGCGCGCTTGCGCTCGTGCTCTAGAAGCAACTTCTTACGAAGGCGGATGCTCTCCGGGGTCACTTCAACTAACTCATCAGAATCGATAAATTCCAGTGCTTGCTCGAGGGTGTGAAGTACGGGGGGCGTAAGAATCAATGCCTCATCAGTACCCGACGCTCGCACGTTGGTCAGCTGCTTAGCTTTGGTTGGGTTCACAACAAGGTCATTGCTCCGGCTGTGCAGGCCAACGATCTGACCCTCATAAACGTCGACGTTGGCCTCGATATACAACCGACCCCGATCTTGCAGGCTATAAAGTGCGTAGGCGAGGGTCTTGCCTCTGACCATCGATACCAATACACCGTTGTTTCGCTGTGCCAACTCGGCTTTGCTCACAGGTCCATAATGATCGAATACGTGAGTCATGATCCCGCTGCCCGAGGTCAGCGTCATGAACATGGATCGGAAACCAATCAGCCCACGTGCCGGCACGATAAACTCTAGCCGAACACGACCGCTCGCATCCTGCACCATGTTCTTCATCTCGGCGCGGCGCTGCCCAAGCTCTTCCATCACGCCGCCCTGGTGTTCGGATTCGCAGTCTATAACCAACTGCTCATAGGGCTCACAGATCTCACCATCGATCTCTTTCTGGATAACCTCGGGCCGCGAAACACCCAATTCGAAGCCCTCACGTCGCATACTCTCGATAAGCACAGACAAGTGAAGCTCACCACGCCCTGAAACAACAAACTTATCGGGGCTATCGCCTTGCTCGACGCGCAACGCCACGTTGTGAATCAGCTCGCGATCTAATCGCTCTTTAATGTTTCGCGAAGTAACGTATTTGCCTTCGAGGCCCGCGAAGGGAGAGTCGTTCACTTGGAACGTCATGCTTACGGTTGGCTCATCAACCGAGAGTGGAGGCAGCGCTTCACTCGCAGTTGGGTCGCACAACGTGTCAGAAATGTTGAGCGCATCAATACCGGTCACGCAGACAATATCGCCTGCCTCCGCTGTCTCCACTTCCACGCGCTCCAAACCGTGGTATCCCATCACCTGGAGAATTTTACCGCTGCGCGAAGAGGCATCACGGTCTACCACTGAGACCTGCGTGTTTGGACTGAGTTTTCCGCGCGTTATTCTGCCTACGCCAATGACACCAACATAGCTGTTGTAATCCAGCGCCGAGATCTGCATTTGGAAAGGCCCATCAGAGTTCACCGCTGGCGCTGAGACATGATCGACAATCATGTTGAACAGCGGCTCCATATCTGTCGCCATATTGTCCGGATCATCGCCTGCAATACCATTGAGCGCCGAGGCGTACATGATGGGGAAATCCAACTGCTCGTCAGTTGCACCCAGAGAGTCAAAGAGATCAAACACCTGATCAATCACCCAGTCTGGACGCGCACCGGGTCGATCAATTTTATTGACTACCACGATAGGGTTGAGCCCGCGCTCGAACGCCTTGGATGTTACAAATCGTGTCTGCGGCATGGGACCATCCACAGCGTCAACAATCAGTAAAACGCTGTCCACCATCGACAAGACACGCTCAACCTCACCACCAAAATCTGCGTGGCCGGGCGTGTCGACAATGTTGATACGATAATCATTCCAGCGAATTGCAGTGTTCTTCGCCAGAATGGTTATTCCGCGCTCACGCTCTTGATCGTTGGAGTCCATGATGCGTTCAGCGCCCTGACTTTTTCGGTCGAGTGTTCCCGACTGCTGAAGCAGGCAATCAACCAAAGTTGTTTTGCCGTGGTCTACGTGCGCGATGATCGCGATGTTTCGAAGATTCTCAATCACAAGGGTTTTCTCTGTCGTTGGGGCGTTGGCTGTCAGGCGGGCGCGACTTTACCACAAGCGGCGCAACTGAAGACCGTGAAAAAGCCCTTATCAGACCGATTCATTGACGTAACTCTAAAAATAAACTTTGATCGACTGTTACTCGGCATTTGCTTGCCTGCGCGAGCATTAGCTTTCGGGCTTAAGATCTAGCCCGGCAGTGTCGACACCTCATAATTTGCACCAAAAAAGCGCGCACTTGATCGGACAGCACCAAAACTGTGCGCATAATTCGCAGCTGAAGCTCCTCAATTTTTATTAATTGCAATTAAAACAATAACTTAAAAAGAAAAACTTTTGCATCGAGAAGTGGCATAAGCTTTGCTACCATGTCTCAGGAAAGTGCATAAGCTTAGGAATTACGCACACACACACCGATCAGATCGGGTTTTACAGTCCTTAGGAGGCACCATGTCAGAGCGCACGCTCAATTTGATTAAAGACAACGATATTCGTTGGGTAGATCTGCGCTTTACCGATACACGCGGTAAAGAACAGCACGTAAGCATTCCAGCCAGCTACGTTGACGAAGACTTCTTCGAAGACGGCAAGATGTTTGACGGTTCTTCGATCGCAGGTTGGAAAGGCATCAACGAGTCAGACATGATCCTCATGCCCGACGACAGTACATCAATCATTGATCCTTTCACCGACGATGCGACCATCATTCTGCGTTGCGACGTAGTCGAACCATCGACAATGCAGGGGTATGAGCGCGATCCACGGAGCGTTGCAAAGCGTGCCGAAGCTTACCTCGCATCGACTGGCCTGGGTGATACCGCATTCTTTGGCCCAGAACCTGAATTCTTCGTTTTCGACGACGTCAAATTCAAGGTCGAAATGCAAGGCGCCAGCTACGAAATCAACTCTGAAGAAGCTGCCTGGGCGTCAAACGAGAGCTTTGACGAAGGCAATACAGGCCACCGTCCCGGTGTCAAAGGTGGCTACTTCCCCGTACCGCCCGTCGATTCACTGCACGACATCCGCGCTGCAATGTGTTCCGCTATGGAGCAGATGGGTCTAGATGTGGAAGTGCACCACCACGAAGTGGGCACTGCAGGCCAGTGCGAGATTGGTGTTCGGTTCAACACGCTGGTTACCAAGGCTGACGAAGTGCAAATCCTCAAGTACTGCGTGCATAACGTAGCTCACGCTTACGGAAAGACTGCGACCTTTATGCCTAAGCCGCTCGTGGGTGATAACGGCTCGGGTATGCACGTACACCAAAGCGTTTCAAAGGACGGCGTGAACACATTTGCAGGTGATGAGTACGCAGGCCTTTCAGAGACCGCGCTTTACTACATCGGTGGCATCATTAAGCACGCTCGTGCAATCAACGCCTTTGCTAACGCGTCAACAAACAGCTACAAGCGGCTTGTTCCCGGTTTTGAAGCACCCGTTATGCTTGCATACTCAGCACGCAACCGCTCTGCTTCTATCCGAATTCCTTACGAGCCCTCGCCAAAGGGCAAGCGTATCGAAGTACGTTTTGGTGACCCAACTGCCAACCCATATCTCTGCTTTGCAGCGATGTTGATGGCAGGTATCGACGGCATTCAGAACAAGATCCACCCTGGCGATGCGGCAGATAAAGACCTGTACGATTTGCCACCGGAAGAGGCAGCTGAGATTCCAACCGTTGCATCAACCCTGGAAATGGCACTTGAAGCGCTCGACGCTGACCGTGAATTCCTGACAGCGGGTGGCGTCTTCACAAACGATATGATCGACGGATACATTGAACTGAAGAGTGAGGAAGTGGAGCGTCTCAATATGACGACTCACCCAATCGAGTTCGACATGTACTACTCGGTCTAACGACGCTAGAAAAAAGCCCGCGACAAATTGCGGGCTTTTTTTTGCTCTAAATTTTGAGAAATTTGCTGGCAACGGCTAAAACGCACTATTACGGTGCAAAAATCACGCAATGAGGCTCTCAATGACAAAATCAATTCGCTTTATCGCCGTGACCGCCCTCGCGTTAGCAGGGCTCGCAAACGCTCAAATATACAAGTCTGTTGATGCCAACGGTGTAGTGACCTTCAGTGACACACCGCCTAGGGACTCTCAAATAACGTCCGAGGAAATTCAAACGCCCGCGCAAATTAACAGCATGCAACCGATTCTAATAGCGCCCACTGACGCCCAAGAAGTCGACAACATCAAGGATATGGCCGAGAGATCGATCGCCATAGTCAGTCCCACAGATAACGCGACGATTCCTATGGGTGCTGGCATTTTTGATGTCATCGTTGAAGCCGCACCCGATCTTAGTGATGGCGAGGTGGTTGAGCTTTACCTCGACGATGAAAAGGTCGATGACGCACAAACGGCGTTAAAGTGGACGCTGACTTACGTCATACGCGGCGCGCATAAACTTCAAGCCAAATGGATAGCAGAGGATGGCGAGATACTCGCTGTCTCCGAGCCCATTACCGTATTTGTTTTAAGGCCCTCAATCCTATGAGGTCGCCTTTATTTTTCTTCAGCACCAAAGTGCAAGCTGACACCGCGCTTTTTTACGAATACCTAACGGCCGTGACCAATCAAATTTTGAGGCGCTAACGGTGAACCTTACACCCGGGTTTGACCTAGACTCACTGACGACCTGCGTCGTTCTGATCGATGAACATGGTATCGTCGACACGCTCAATCAGGCAGCTCAAGTGCTGCTGGAAACATCGGCGCTGCGTGCAGTAGGCGTCGCTTTCGATGAGCTAGCCAGCCCAGCCGGTGACGCAGCAATTCACTGGCATGAAACACTTACAAGCGTAGTGAGTACTCGCCTACCCGCTGTTAGCCGAGACCTGAAACTACATTTAAAAACAGGGCGCGATGTGACGGTTGACGTGGTTATCACACCACTCAACTACGATCGTGACTCGCGCATTCTGCTCGAAATGTCGCCACTTGATCGTGCACGAGCTATCAGTGAAACAGAGAATTTACGCGAGGCGCAAAGCAGACTTCACGACGTTGTAAAAGGCTTAGCGCATGAAGTTAAGAACCCGCTTGGCGGAATACGGGGTGCAGCGCAACTCCTCGCTAAGAAGTTTCCGAGTGACGACCTTGACGAGTATTCGAGCATCATCATCTCCGAAGTCGACCGGCTCCAAGCCTTGGTGGACCGTCTGTTAGGCCCGAGGGAGTCTCTCGATCGACAACCCATGAATATTCACGAGGTGACCGAACGGGTACGCCAACTCATCGAAGCCGAGGCAGGGGCGAGCATCAAAGTAACGCGCGATTACGACCCAAGCCTGCCCGAATTTCATGCCCATGCAAACCAACTCACTCAGGCGGTGCTCAACATAGCGCGCAACGCCTGGGAGGCGTCGCCATCTGGCTGCAGGCTAACGCTGAAAACTCGGAGCAAGCGGCAGTACACACTCAACGGTCAGCGACAAAAGTTGGTCTGTGCACTTGAGATCATTGATGACGGCCCGGGCATTCCAGAGGACCTTATGGCCTCGATATTTCTTCCTCTGGTGACCTCACGCCCCGAGGGTAGCGGCCTTGGACTCTCGCTTTCACAAATGATCCTGACGCGACACGGCGGCGTCATTCAGGCTACCAGCCAGCCTGGGAATACATGCTTCACACTACTTCTACCAATGGATAACTAACGATGACGGATGACAATCAAATTTGGGTGGTAGACGACGATAACTCGATTCGCTGGGTTATGGAGAAAGCGTTGAGCGGTGAAAATATCGCCTGTAAAACCTTTGAAAATGCCGATGCATTGCTCGCGGCACTTCAGCACGAATGCCCCAAAGCGATCATTAGTGACATTCGCATGCCCGGCATGGACGGACTTACGCTGCTTAGAGAGCTCAAAACGATTGCACCGGACACCCCCGTGATTATCACAACAGCGCACTCCGACCTAGACAGTGCGGTGACATCCTATGAGTCGGGTGCATTCGAGTACTTACCCAAACCCTTTGACATTGATGAAATGCTAGAAGTCGCCTCGAGAGCTCTGGCACACACTCAAAAAGAAGCGACTGGCCGGGCCGATGATCCGAATAGCAGTAAAGAAATCATTGGTAATGCGCCAGCAATGCAAGAAGTGTTTCGTGCGATCGGCCGTCTATCGCAAAGCGCGATCACCGTTCTCATAAGCGGTCAATCTGGATCGGGCAAGGAACTCGTTGCGCGAGCGCTGCACCAGCACAGCCCCAGAGCCAAAGCACCTTTCGTGGCACTCAATATGGCTGCAATTCCAAAAGACCTGATGGAATCTGAACTTTTTGGC
>OCRG01000027.1_pt1 | contig 23644 bp, 21 predicted proteins | sample 1535071 | NCBI WGS metagenome assembly OCRG01 (sample SAMEA3275605, study PRJEB22092) | marine metagenome | biome: ENVO:00000447; feature: ENVO:00002042; material: seawater | collected 2014-06-22T16:30:00+00 | depth 0 m
GCGATGTGGGCGAGATCGAGGCCGTGCGCCGCGTCTTTGGTCAGGGATCAACACCCCCTGTCAGTTCCACAAAATCCATGACAGGTCACAGCCAAGGGGCGACAGGCGCCCAAGAGGCGATTTATTGTTTGTTGATGTTGGACAATGATTTCATTGCGCCCTCGATCAACGTGGAAACATTGGATCCCGCCCTTGATCCTGCGGAAATCGCAACAAGCCTTGTTGAAAACGCGGGCCTTGATACGGTGATGACCAACAGCTTTGGCTTTGGCGGAACCAATGGGTCCATGCTGATGTCAAAATACCGCGGGTAATGTCCCAACGATCAGCCAGTACTCTAACAGGTTTTGGGGTGCTGACCCACGCTTGACGCCCAGAGGGAAAACCGTCATTTAGGGTCAAAGAACGACGAGCGGGGCAGAAAAATATGCAATCACTGGCTGGAAAACGCGGTTTGGTCATGGGTGTGGCCAATGAACGGTCCATCGCTTGGGGTATTGCCAAGGCATTGGCAGAGGCAGGCGCAGAATTGGCATTCACCTATCAGGGCGACGCCTTTGGTCAGCGATTGGCGCCCTTGGCGGCATCGGTTGGATCGGATTTTATGGTCGATGTGGATGTGACTGATGACGCAAGCCTTGATGCCGCATTTGACCAGTTGGCCGCGCGTTGGCCGACGATTGATTTCGTGGTGCACGCCATTGCCTATTCCGACAAAAACGAGCTGACGGGCCGTTTTGTGAACACCTCACGCGATAATTTCAAAAATTCGCTGGATATCTCGGCCTATTCCTTCATCGAGGTGGCGCGTCGTGCGCATCCCATGATGGAAGAAAACGGTGGCACCTTGATCACCCTGACGTATCAAGGATCAAACAAGGTGACACCATTTTATAACGTGATGGGTGTGGCCAAAGCCGCACTCGAGGCCACGACACGTTATTTGGCAAATGACTTGGGTCCTGATGGAATTCGCGTCAATGCCATTTCCCCCGGTCCGATGAAAACACTTGCGGGTGCTGCTATCGGTGGTGCGCGTAAAACCTATAAACATACAGACCAAAACGCGCCGTTACGTTCTAATGCAACGCTTGAGGCTGTGGGTGGAACGGCCGTTTATTTGGTGTCTGATGCGGGGGCTTGCACAACGGGTGAGATTATCCGCGTTGATGGTGGATACCACGTTTTGGGCATGCCACAGCCAGAGAACCTATAAACCGCAGGTGCATCGGGAACCATTCATATCGAATGGTCCCCAACACGTCGCGGTTTAAATCGGATCACCCAGCAGGCTTGTGCCACCTGCTTTAAATGTACCACCTACAGAATTGCGGACCGCAGATGGATCACACACGGGGCGTCCATCAGGGTAGCGCCGCGCATCCACGTACCCTTCAACACCATCGTCAATGATCCAATGGTGACAGCCGTTTGGATCAATCCAAATGCCCGCCTGAAGTTCGGTAAGTGGTTTTGCATCAAACCCACGGTCAATTTCTTTGTTATCATTGGCTTGTCCCATGAACATCGCCTCTGACATCAATTCTACGCCGCCGCCACAGGCACTAAGCCCAAGGGGAAGCACGGCCAACATGGCCCGTTTAACAAACATACTCATAATGTGCTCATAACTAACGTACGCAGATAATTTCGACACGTCTGTTTTGTGACATGCCTTCTGCTGTGTTGTTCGTTGCGCGGGGTTTGCGTTCGCCATAACCAACAGATTGGCTGACTTGCTTACCCGCCTCGCGTACGATTGCCGCAACGGCATTTGCCCGTCGCTGCGACAGCCGCAGGTTATAGGCATCAGATGCACGTGCATCCGTATGCCCCGCGATTGAAAACACCGTGGCTTCTGAACTTCTAAAGAAATTCAACAAGCGCGCACGTCCACGAGCATCAATGCGATGTTGATCAGTTCCAAAGAACTGATCGGTATTTAAGGTGCCGCATGTTGGACCTTGGCGACACACCGGTAATCCCTCCGGTGTAAGATGAGGGCTCATATAACCCTCTGCGCCATCATCCATGACCCAGTGTTCACATCCATCTGGATCAACCCAGATGGTTGGTACATAGCGTTCCGCCTACGCCGCAGCCGAAGTCCCCAACACGCTAAATATACCCAGTACCAAAAATAACAATCCGCCCCCCAAGCGATTAATCATACTCAAAACAGTCTCCATACGTATTCATGTGGGTGTATAAACTACACAACGGTATTAATTGACATATTTTAGGGGAACTGGCTCGGGTTTTTTTAACCAATTCGCCTCAAATTTATCGAAAATATGGCGAGAATGTGACTCATTCCTTGGAACTGTTTTGCACATGGAAATAGTGCCCTAGAGAGCAGTTATTGTCGTTTTATGGCAAAAAGTGAAATGTGGCGCGGAACACGAAATGGCCCTAATTGAGGGCTTGGCCGTCCAAAGAATTCGGATTGCTTTGGGTGATTCGCACGCGGCGGATGTCCCCAATTTGGATCCTTGGGTCCGTCACATGCACCGCATGCAGGTATTCGGATTTCCCAACCATCTGTTCCTCAAACCGCCCTGCGCGTTCAAACAGAACCGAAACTTCGCGGCCCACCATTGAATCCTGAATGGCGCGTTGTTGTTCTGTGATCAATGCTTGCAAACGATGCAGGCGTTCGGTTTTCACGTCCTCTGGCAATTGATCACGCTCTGCGGCGGGTGTACCTGGCCGGGTAGAATACTTAAATGAAAACGCCTGACCATACTGTACTTCTCGGATCAGGTTCATGGTGTCTTCGAAATCCTGATCTGTTTCTTCGGGGAAGCCAACAATAAAATCCCCAGAAATCAGGATGTCGGGGCGCGCGGCGCGAATGCGTTCGATCAGCTTAAGATAGCTTTGCGCATCATGGCTACGGTTCATGCGTTTTAGGATTTTGTCCGATCCCGACTGAACAGGCAGGTGCAGATAGGGCATCAGTTTTTTGCAGGTGCCATGCGCCTCGATCAGATCATCTTGCATATCATTGGGGTGGGATGTGGTGAAACGGATGCGTTCCAATCCATCGATTGCGTCCAACTCCCAGATCAATCGCGCCAATGTCCATTCCGAACCATCTGCGCCCGCCCCGTGATAGGCATTGACGTTTTGCCCCAAGAGCGTGATTTCGCGCACGCCGCGTTCGACCAGATCACGCGCCTCTTGCAAAACGCGTTCTGCAGGGCGCGACACCTCGGCCCCGCGGGTATAGGGCACTACGCAGAATGCACAGAATTTGTCACAGCCCTCTTGCACGGTCAAAAACGCAGCAGGGGCGCGTTTTGCCTTGGGGCGGCGTTTCAGGTGTTCGAATTTATCCTCTTCTGGGAAATCCGTATCAATCGCGCGGGTGCCTGTGCCCGCCTTGGCCTCTAATTCAGGTAGGCGGTGATAGCTTTGTGGGCCGACGACCAAATCCACCATGGGTTGGCGGCGCATAATTTCTTCACCCTCGGCCTGCGCCACACATCCTGCAACACCGATCTTTAAATCAGGCTTTTCGGATTTCAGCGTTTTATAGCGGCCCAATTCGGAATAGACCTTTTCCGCCGCCTTTTCGCGGATATGACATGTGTTCAATAGGATCATGTCCGCATCATCGGGGGTTTGTGTTTCCACATATCCCGATCCGCCCAATGCTTCGACCATGCGTTCACTGTCATAAACGTTCATCTGACAGCCGTATGTTTTAATGTATAGCTTTTTTGGCTCTGACATGGCGCGATCCTTGGGGCAAATTTGCTGCGCGTGTGCTACACAAAACTTGTGTGACTTGCAATGCATGCTGAATTCATCATAACTGAGGCTGTCGAATGGGAATGCAAGGCACGATGGATTATCCAAATTTAACATCGTTTATCAAAAGCGAAGGCCGCAGCTTGGCCAAAGGGCCGATCGCGCTTTTGTTATTGGGGATGATGTCGAAGTTGAAACAACATCGGACCACCACATTAAACTGGGGTTCAAACACATCATTGTATTCGCCAAATCACTTTCTGAAATTGATGAGGATACTCTGACACAGGTCACCACCGTATATGTCGATACATTCGCGGATGATTGTATTGAACGGACGGTGAATACCCTCATGCCACATATGGCGGGTGCGTGGGTCTATGTTGGATTTAACGCCGAATACCTGTTTTCCCGTTTTCCAGTTCGCGCTCGGTTGCGGAACTGCTGGCCTTTCATACCGAAGAACGCCGTGGATCGATGTTGACCTATGTTGTTGATCTATATGCAGGCGATTTGAATGCGGATCCAACAGGCGTGAATGTGGATGATGCCTATTTGGATCGCGCGGGATACTATGCCTTGGCCCGTTTGGATCAACGCACGCACCAACCGCTTGAGCGGCAATTGAATTTTTATGGCGGATTAAAGTGGCGATATGAGGAATTTGTTCCCTATGAACGCCGCCGCATTGATCGCATGGCATTGTTTCAGGCGAAACAAGATTTGGTCATGCAGGAACAGTTTTTGTTCTCTGATCCCGAATACAACACCTAGACCTGCCCATGGCACAAAAATATCACAGCTGCCGTGGCGTCCTTTCGCACGGCCAAGGCATTGAAACGCAATCCAACATCGTCAAAACAAATCGGTGATTTTCGGTGGTTTAACTCGGTCCGCTTTTCCTGGACCGATCAACAATTTCTGGATTTGGGCCTGATTGAGCCCGGGCAGTGGTTTTAAGGGCAATTTACAAAAACGATACATTCTACAATCTATCCCTTGCGTTTTCAAGATTCGCTTGGCACCATATCTATGAGCAGACATGGAGTAGTGAGTGGCGCAAGGTACGCTATCTGAACCGCAAGAACCCACAAGTGCAGGTCAAACTGCGTTGGAATTTCCTGACAATCGATTGATGATTGAGCTCTGTGGAGAGTTTGACAAAAATCTCGCCAAAATTGAACAGCAGTTGGATGTGCAAATCATCCGACGCGGCAATCAATTGGATATCTTTGGCCCGAATGAGGCCGCAAGCGAAGCGCATAGCGTTCTAAGCAACCTTTATGAACGATTGGAAAACGGCAAATCCGTTGAATTTGCCGATATTGATCGGGCCATGCGAATGAACCCAGAGAATGACAACCAGCTTGAGATGTTTTCAAAAAGCAGTGTTGAAATCAAAACGCGCAAAAAACCCGTTGAACCGCGTACAGACGCGCAAAAGGCCTATGTTCATTCGCTGATGGAAAATGAATTGGCCTTTGGAATTGGTCCTGCGGGAACGGGCAAAACCTATTTGGCGGTTGCTGTTGCGGTCAGCAAATTCATCTCTGGCGATGTGGATCGGATCATCCTGTCGCGTCCTGCGGTTGAGGCGGGTGAAAAGCTTGGGTATTTGCCAGGGGACATGAAGGATAAAGTCGATCCTTATATGCAGCCCCTTTATGATGCCTTGAACGATTTTCTGCCAGGCAAGCAATTGGCCAAGTTGATCGAGGAAAAGCGCATCGAAATAGCACCCTTGGCGTTTATGCGCGGGCGCACGCTGGCAAATGCATTTGTTGTGCTGGATGAGGCGCAGAATGCGACATCCATGCAAATGAAAATGTTTCTAACGCGTTTGGGCGAGGGATCGCGCATGGTGATCACGGGCGATAGATCCCAAGTGGATTTGCCGCGCGGCGTTGTGTCGGGTCTGTCGGACGCCGAACGCCTGTTAAAGGGGATCAAGGGCGTCGGGTTTAACTATTTCACATCCAAGGACGTTGTGCGTCACCCCTTGGTCGCCGCAATCATCGAGGCCTATGATGAAGACAGCAAACGCGCATTGATTAAGAACGCGAAACGGTCCCAAGAGCAATGAGCGTGGATGTCATCCTAGAGGATGAACGGTGGCGCACACTGGATTTAGAGGGGTGTTCGCAAGCGGCCTTTGACGCGGTGATGTCCCATTTTGATCTGACGGATGCGGGGTTTGAATGCTGTGTTATGGGGTGTGATGACGCAAAAATCGCGGAACTGAACGGGGATTTCCGCGACAAACCACAGGCGACCAATGTTTTATCATGGCCATCCGAGGAACGCGCCGCGCAAGAAGAGGGCGCGCGCCCCGATTTACCAGATACCACCTTTGATCCTGAACTGGGCGATATTGCGATTGCCTATGACACATGCCTGCGCGAAGCCGAGGCTGGTCAAATCGCACCACGGCACCATGTTACACATTTAATTGTACATGCCGTTTTACATCTATTAGGCTATGATCATATACGTGACCAAGATGCCACATTGATGGAAGGTATCGAAATTGAAATACTTGGCAATATGGGGATCGCAAACCCATATGATCAGTAAGACCGCCAAATTGACGGAAGGAAAAAATGGGCGATATTGACGGGTCCTCGAGTGCAGCGCAAAGCGCGCAGTCAAACGAGACCACACATAAAAAACGAACTGGATTTTTTGGGCGTTTATTTTCCCCAAAATCCGCAGATGGCGACGCATTAACACACGCGCCACACTCCCAAAGCAGTGCGCCGAAATTGGGCCTTGCCAACCTCCGCCGTTTGCGCGTTGAGGATGTGGCCATCCCCAAGGCGGAAATCATCGCAGTTCCGGACACCATGACCAAATCCGAATTGGTTGACACATTCCGCAGCAGTACGATGACACGTTTGCCCGTGTTTTCAGGCACGTTGGATACGCCTGTGGGCATGGTGCACCTAAAAGATTTCGCATTGTCCCACGGATTTGAAACCGAGGATCATGATTTCAACCTAACGCAAACCCTGCGTCCTGTGTTGTTTGTGCCTCCCTCGATGCCGCTGTCGGTGCTGCTGACCAAGATGCAGACGGAGCGCTCGCATATGGCATTGGTGATTGATGAATATGGCGGTGTCGATGGGTTGGTCACAATTGAGGACCTGTTGGAACAGGTTGTCGGTGAAATTGAAGACGAACACGACATAGAAGAGGCCGATCTTTGGAGCGAGGAGAAACCAGGTCAGTTCCTGTTGCTTGCCAAAACACCATTGGATGATTTTGCCGAGGAAACGGGCATTGATTTGATCGCCCATGATGACATCGACGCAGAAGAGGTGGACACAATTGGTGGACTTCTCTTTATGCTGGCAGGTCGCGTGCCTGTGCGGGGCGAGGTTGTGTCGCACCCGAACGGATCAGAATTTGAAATTGTTGATGCCGATCCACGGCGGGTTAAACGTGTCCGTTTGCGTTTGGCCTCGGTTGTGAAGGCCGCTGAATAAAGCATGCGTCACGGCGCATGGTATAGGGCGTTACGCTGGTCGGCGCGATATCCCAAATGGGCTGCGGCTCTCTTAGGGGGCGGTGTTGCACTTGGCCACGCGCCACTGTCGCTTTGGCTGATCAGCATTGGGTGTTTGATCCTGTTTTTTAGTCTGTCGCGCGATGCAGTATCCCCCATGAAACTTGGTTGGATGTTCGGGTTTGGATATTTCCTTGTCACGCTGAACTGGATTGTCGAACCCTTTTTGGTTGATCTTCAAACCACGGGGTTCATGGCGCCCTTTGCGCTCATTTTGATGGCGGGGGGGCTGGCCCTGTTTTGGGGCGCTGCGGGGTGGTTTGCGCGTGGCTTTGGGCCGCTTGGTTGGGTCTTGGGCCTGACATTGGCGGAATATCTGCGCGGCGTTTTGTTCACGGGCTTTCCATGGGGATTGTTGTCCTACACATTGGCACAAAGCCCTTTTGTTGGTTTCTTTGCTTGGGTCGGACCACATGGCGTAACCCTGTTTTTGTTGCTGATCTCCGCTTTGTGCGCTCAACGATTGTTCGCGCCTGCGGCGGGTGTCAGTGCGATTATGCTGATCTGCGCCCTGATCCCGCTTCCTGAAATGCAACGCGATGTGGCCGAAACAACGGTGCGCATGGTCCAACCCAATGCCCCACAAGAGCAGAAATGGGATCCGTTTTACGCCCCCATTTTTTTGGACCGCATGATTGACGCCACCGCCGCGGACCCCAAGGTTGACGTCATCATTTGGCCAGAAAGTGCGATTTACACCGCCCTGAATTATGCAGATCGCCACATTGAACGCCTGCGCAGTGCGGCGGGCAGGGCGGATGTGATTTTTGGGATTTTGCGGATTGATGAACGTGATCGCCTTTATAATTCATTGGTCCTGTCGCGGGAGGATCAACCGTCACAGATTTATGATAAACGCCACCTTGTGCCCTTTGGCGAATACCTCCCGTTTGAGGATTGGTTGGTCCGCAATGGATTTGTATTTGCCCCAGAACTCTTTGGGGTTGGGTTTTCTGCGGGACGCTCTGCCACCCCCATGATCCTGTCCAATTCCGTTAAAATTCTGCCTATGATTTGTTATGAAATCATTTTTCCACGGGCGGTGTCCGCAGCGCGGCAGGATGCAGATGTGATTGTGCAAATCTCAAATGATGCTTGGTTTGGTGGCTTTTCTGGCCCTGCGCAGCATTTGGAAATCACACGTGTTCGCGCAATTGAACAGGGTATGCCGATCATCCGCGTTTCTAACCCAGGCATCAGTGCGGTGATCAATGGACGTGGTGAGATTGCGGATCAAATCCCGCTGAATACGACAAGTCATCTGGATGTGCAGGTGCCGCTTATACACTATAAAACCCCCTATGCGTGGTTTGGAAATTGGGCGTTTTGGGTGATTTGGATCGCACTCTTGGCGCTGGCGATGCGTCAAAGTGTAATTAAGGATTGACGCGCCCGTTACATGGGCCTAGTTCAGTCGAATGTCGTCACAACGGCTTCCTGGCGTGACGATACACATCTAATGGAGCATTTTTCATGACAAGAAGCACATATGTATTTACGTCGGAGTCTGTTTCTGAGGGACACCCCGATAAGGTCTGCGATCGTATTTCTGATGCGGTTTTGGACGCCTTTTTGGCAGAAGAGCCAGAGGCACGGGTCGCTTGCGAAACATTTGCCACAACGAACCGCGTTGTGATCGGTGGCGAAGTTGGTCTGTCCGACAAAGAGAAATTATCAAGCTATATGGGCCGCATCGATGAGATCGCGCGTGCCTGCATCAAAGATATTGGATACGAACAAGATAAATTTCACCACGAAACCGTTGAGGTGACAAATCTGTTGCACGAACAATCGGCGCATATTGCCCAAGGTGTGGATGCCGCAGACAACAAAGACGAAGGCGCAGGCGATCAGGGGATCATGTTTGGCTATGCCACGAATGAAACCGAAGAGTTGATGCCAGCCCCCATTCAGTATTCGCATGCGATCCTGCGCCGTTTGGCACAGGTGCGCAAGGATGGCACAGAACCCACATTGGGACCGGATGCAAAATCCCAACTGTCCGTGCGCTATGAAAACGGGAAGCCCGTTGGTGTGACTTCCATTGTTTTGTCGACACAGCACTTGGATGAGGCGATGACATCCGATGATGTGCGCCTTGTGGTCGAACCCTATATCCGCGAAACCCTGCCCGGGGGGTGGATTACCGCAGACACCGCATGGCACGTGAACCCAACTGGGAAATTCGTGATTGGCGGACCTGATGGAGATGCGGGCCTGACAGGGCGCAAAATCATTGTGGACACATATGGCGGTGCAGCCCCCCATGGTGGCGGAGCGTTTTCTGGTAAAGACCCGACAAAGGTTGATCGCTCCGCGGCCTATGCGGCGCGCTATTTGGCGAAAAATGTGGTGGCCGCTGGTTTGGCCGAAAAATGCACGATTCAGCTGAGCTACGCGATTGGCGTTGCGCGTCCACTATCGATTTACGCAGATACATTTGGCACAGGTCAGGTCAGCGAAGAGCAGATCGAAAAGGCTGTGTCGGACTGTATGGACCTTACCCCACGCGGCATCCGCACGCATCTGGGCCTGAACAAACCGATTTATCAGCGCACAGCCGCCTACGGCCACTTTGGCCGCGCGCCTGACGCAGATGGCGGTTTCAGCTGGGAGCGCACCGATCTGATCGATGCGCTGAAAGCGGCCGTCTAAATTAAGCGGCGGCGCGCCCTGTTGGGCGCGCCGCTCTATCTCTCGCCCTTATGCATCCTGCAACGGGCTCGCCTTCGCGCTTGCAGGGCACGCGCGAAACGATTACATGCCGCCTCATGGAAAATACACATCACCCCAACGGATCTCCGTGGCGCAATTTTTATGGGCGCTTTAAGGGCAAAACCTTGCGTCCTGCGCAGATTGAAACCTTGGATGAGGATTTGGATCGCCTTAGCGTTCCAAATGTGTCTTGGGACGTTAATCCAGATCGGACGCAGTTGGATTTACAGGCACTCTTTGGTCAAAAGGACCTGTGGTTGGAAATCGGCTTTGGGGGTGGAGAGCATTTGGTGCATCAGGCGCGATCCAACCCCGATGTGGGTATTATTGGGTGTGAGCCATTTTTGAACGGCGTTGCGATGTTGTTGCAAAAACTGCGCGATACGCCCTGTGAAAACGTCCGCATTCATCCTGGCGATGCACGCCATTTGTTTGATGTGTTGCCAAATGAATCTGTGTCAAAAGCATTTCTGCTCTATCCTGACCCATGGCCGAAAAAGCGCCATCATCGACGCAGATTTGTGACGCAAGAGCATTTGCTGCCCCTTTATGATGTTCTAAAACCCGGTGCCATTTTGCGAGTGGCCACGGATATTCCCGATTATGTGCGCCAAACATTGCAAGAGGTCCCAAAGGCGGGATTTGAATGGTTGGCGGAGGGACCAAGCGATTGGCGTACCCCTTGGCAGGATTGGATTTCAACGCGATACGAACAAAAAGCGTTTCGTGAGGGGCGGGGCGCGCATTATTTGACGTTTCAGAAGCCGCACGCCTAGACCTTGGGAACTGGTTCCGCTAACAAGAGACGAATTTTAAGCAATCAAGACATAAAGGACGCCACATGTCTGGACACGGCACGCCCATTCCAATGCAAGCAGGTCATGCAAACCCCCTGACGGGGGCGGCGCATGTTCCGGGGGACAAATCGATTTCACATCGGTCCCTAATGTTTGGGGCCATGGCGGTGGGAAAAACCGAAATCTTTGGCCTGCTTGAGGGCGAGGATGTGCTTGACACGGCCAAGGCAATGCGCGCCTTTGGGGCCGAGGTTACACAGCATGGGCCGGGGCATTGGACCGTACATGGCGTGGGTGTTGGGGGTTTGGCCGAACCTGATACGGTGATTGATTGCGGCAATTCAGGAACAGGCGTGCGTCTGATCATGGGGATGATGGCCACATCGCCCATCACGGCGACCTTTACAGGGGACGCCAGTTTGAACAAACGCCCGATGGCACGGATCACCGATCCATTGGCGCTGTTTGGGGCGCAATCCGTGGGGCGATCACAGGGGCGTTTGCCATTGACGATTGTTGGGGCCGAAAACCCTGTGCCTGTGGAATATCACTTGCCTGTCGCCTCGGCGCAGGTGAAATCGGCCGTTTTGTTGGCAGGCCTGAATGCGCCCGGCAAAACCGTGGTTGTTGAACCCAAGGCGACGCGCGATCATACCGAACGTATGCTGCGCGGCTTTGGCGCCGAATTAACGGTTGAGGATACGAATGAGGGGCGTGTAATCACCCTGACGGGGCAACCAGAACTACAGCCGCAAACAATTCATGTGCCACGTGATCCATCCTCGGCCGCTTTTCCCGTGTGTGCGGCCCTAATTACACCCGGATCAGATGTGTTGGTGCCAAACATCGGCCTAAACCCCACACGATCAGGGTTGTTTATCACATTGCAAGAAATGGGCGCAGACCTGACCTTTGAAAATGAGCGCGAAGAGGGGGGCGAGCCTGTCGCCGATCTGCGCGCGCGCTATTCGCCGAATATGAAGGGGATCAACGTTCCTGAGCACCGCGCGGCCAGTATGATTGATGAATACCCCATCCTATCCGTTGTTGCGGCCAATGCGACAGGGGTTACGCATATGGGCGGGGTTCATGAATTGCGGGTCAAGGAAAGTGATCGCATCGACGCCATGGCCCAAGGGTTGCGCGCAAATGGCGTAAGCGTGGATGAAGGCGAAGATTGGTGGGCCGTCACAGGTTTGGGGGCAGGGAATGTACCAGGTGGTGCAACCTGTGAAACATTCTTGGATCACCGCATTGCGATGTCCTTTTTGATCCTTGGGTTTGCATCAAAATCCGCGGTCGCTGTGAATGACGGTGGTCCAATCGCCACATCCTTCCCGATTTTTGAACAATTGATGGGGGATCTGGGCGCAAATATTGAACGGATCAGCGTTTAAAATGCCCTTTGCAATCGCCATAGACGGACCCGCTGCGGCGGGTAAGGGTACAATCGCCCGCGCCGTTGCTGCGCATTTTCAGTGTCCCCATTTGGATACGGGCCTGCTGTATCGGGCGGTGGGGCGCAAAATGATGGATGGCATTGATCCGATCGAGGCGGCCGTGACCCTGTCCGATGATGATTTGGCGCGTGATGATTTGCGCACCGCTGATGTGGCTCAAGCGGCGTCCAAGGTGGCGGTTATTGCCGAGGTGCGGGCCGCATTGCTGGATTTCCAACGCGCTTTTGCCGCACGTACGGGTGGGGCGGTGTTGGATGGGCGTGATATTGGAACGGTGATCTGCCCCGATGCGCCTGCGAAATTATTTGTCACTGCCAGCGCCGAGGCGCGCGCCAAGCGCCGCTATGACGAATTGATCGAACGGGGGCAGGATGCGTCCTTGGATCAGGTATTGGCTGAGGTAAAAGAACGGGACGACCGCGACATGAACCGCGCCGATGCCCCCCTGCGCCCAGCGGATGATGCGATACATTTGGACACAACCGAGTTGAGCATTGAAGAAGCGGTGGCCAAAGCGATTGAATTGATCGAGGCAAAGCGCGGATAGGGGCACTTACTAATTTATGCGATGTCTCAGCAGAATTGATTTTGTGGTGTAGGCTTGCTGATCGGTGTCGCAAGCGCAGGTTTCGTGTTTCTGTTTATGAGGAACGCCAAGTTATCTGTTGATGACCTTTGACTTTGCGCTAAGCCGACCGCGGGTGGCGGCGAAGACGCCGCCCATGGGAGCGGTCGGCGTCTGCCAATCTGTCGATTGGTGGGAATTTCATTCCATTCGTAAACAGTATGTTAAAAAATTGGTCGGGCAAAGTGGTTTGTTAAAAGCCTTGCATTGGATGAATTGCTATTTATCACCTGCATTCTCACCAAATCCCCTGAAACCCCTTGATCCTTTACAAAAACAGAGCTAAAGGGGCGCAGTCAGAACGGTGATAACCGCGAGAACGTAAGAGTGATGAGCAGGGTCAGGCAATAACTGGCCTCTTTGCGTTTGGGAAAATCGATTTGACCAATGAACCCTAAGACCAGAGGAGACAACCTCTTGGCCAGAATAAATGCTAGTAAAGGAAACTGAGACCACATGGCTCAAAACACATCTATGGAAGAATTCGAAGCATTATTGAATGAAAGCTTCGAAATGGACACACCCCAAGAGGGCACAGTTGTCAAAGGCAAAGTTATCGCAATCGAAGCGGGACAAGCCATTATCGACGTCGGCTATAAAATGGAAGGCCGCGTTGAACTAAAAGAATTCGCAAACCCAGGTGAAGCCCCAGAAGTTGCCGTTGGCGACGAAGTTGAGGTTTATTTGCGCGCCGCTGAAAACGCCAAAGGCGAAGCAGTTGTGTCACGCGAAATGGCCCGCCGCGAAGAGGCATGGGACCGTCTGGAAAAAGCGCACGCAAACGAAGAGCGCGTCGATGGCGCTATCTTTGGCCGCGTCAAAGGTGGCTTTACTGTTGATTTGGGCGGCGCGGTTGCGTTCTTGCCAGGATCACAAGTTGACGTACGCCCAGTACGTGACGCAGGCCCATTGATGAACATCAAACAGCCGTTCCAGATTTTGAAAATGGACCGTCGTCGTGGCAACATCGTTGTATCACGTCGTGCAATCCTTGAAGAGTCACGTGCAGAACAGCGTGCAGAAGTCATCGGCAACCTAGCCGAAGGCCAAGACGTAGAAGGTGTTGTGAAAAACATCACTGAATACGGTGCATTCGTTGATCTCGGCGGTGTTGACGGCCTATTGCACGTCACAGACATGGCGTGGCGCCGTGTGAACCACCCATCTGAGATCCTGACAATTGGTGAAACCATCAAAGTTCAGGTCATCAAGATCAACAAAGAAACACACCGCATTTCATTGGGTATGAAGCAGTTGCAAGAAGACCCATGGGAAATCGTTGCGGCGAAATACCCACTGGAATCAGTGCACAAAGGCACAGTGACAAACATCACGGATTACGGTGCATTTGTTGAACTAGAAGCGGGCGTTGAAGGTTTGGTTCACGTGTCAGAAATGTCATGGACCAAGAAAAACGTACACCCAGGCAAAATCGTTTCAACATCCCAAGAAGTTGAAGTCATGGTTTTGGAAATCGATGGTGTCAAGCGTCGCGTTTCATTGGGCCTAAAACAGTGTCAGCGCAACCCATGGGAAGTCTTTGCTGAAACCAACCCAGAAGGCAGCCAAGTTGAAGGTGAAGTTAAAAACATCACTGAATTCGGCCTATTCATTGGTTTGGACGGCGAAATTGACGGCATGGTTCACCTCTCAGACATCTCTTGGGATGAGCGCGGTGAAGATGCGATCCAAAACTTCCGCAAAGGTGACATGGTTCAGGCCGTTGTTTCCGAAGTGGACGTTGAAAAAGAACGCATCAGCCTATCCATCAAAGCATTGGGGGGTGACAAATTCGCAGAGGCGACAGGCGGCGTGAAGCGCGGTTCTGTGATCACTGTTGAAGTCACTGCAATCGAAGATGGCGGCATTGAGGTTGAATACGAAGGCATGAAAACATTCATCCGTCGTTCTGACCTATCCCGCGATCGCGCAGAGCAGCGTCCAGAGCGTTTCTCAGCCGGTGATAAAATCGACGTACGTGTGACAAACATCGACTCAAAAACACGCAAATTGGGTGTGTCGATCAAAGCACGCGAAATTGCAGAAGAAAAAGAAGCAGTCGAACAGTATGGTTCATCAGATTCTGGTGCATCATTGGGCGATATCTTGGGCGCGGCGCTAAAAGGCGACGAATAAACCCAAGCGATAGCTTTCGCATCAATACCCTCTGCCTTGGCAGGGGGTATTTTTGTTTTTGGGGGCTTCAAATGTGGGTAGCGCGCCGTGACCATTCTTTGATCCATGTACGCGATTTGCGTGCTGGTCTGCCTACCTCGTGATTCGAAAATAGGCCGTGGCTCGAGGCGCAAAAATCTTTGCACTTGCAGAAAACATTGCTTTCAAAGGATGTTTTTCCGATACACTCTGGGCGAAGTCGGCGAAAAATTGAGAATATGGCGGTAAATTTCCACAAAGTGTTTCTCAGACCTCGCATTATTCCTATAGTGGGAGCGCAACACTTGGGAGGGTAACGTCGCCATGATCCGTTCGGAATTGGTCCAGATAATCGCAGATGAAAATCCACACTTGTTTCAGCGCGACGTTGAACGCATCGTTAACACCGTTTTCGATGAAATCACCAATGCACTTGCCAAAGGCGAACGGGTTGAGTTGCGCGGATTTGGGGCCTTTTCGGTGAAAAAGCGAGACGCTCGCATGGGCCGCAACCCACGCACAGGAGAATCTGTTCCTGTTGAGGCCAAGGCAGTGCCGTTTTTTAAAACGGGTAAATTACTGCGGGATCGTTTGAACGGGAAAGCGTCATAATGCGGTATTTGCGCTATGCTTTTTTGGCCAGCCTTGCGTTTGTTTTGGTGTTGTTGGCTGTCGCAAATCGCGAAATGACAACACTGTCGTTGTTGCCTGCCGAATTGAACGACATCGCGCCCTTTGCGTTTTCAATCAATCTCCCTGTATTTTCTGTATTCTTTTTGGGCATCTTCTTTGGCGTCGGCGTTGGGTTTGCGTGGGAATGGCTGCGTGAATATAAATTACGTGCCGAAGCCTCACGCAATGGCCGTGCCCTGCGCAAGGCCGAGCGCGAGCTTGCCAAGTTAAAGGGTGAAAAGTACAAAGATCAAGATGACGTTCTTGCCCTGATTGAAGACCCCGCATAATCCAGATGACAAACCCTGTATCTGTGAAAATTTGTGGCCTGGCCACTGTGGACGATGTGCGTGCCTGTGCGGATGCGGGCGCCAATTATATAGGGTTGGTGTTTTTTGAAAAATCGCCCCGTAACATCACCATTCTAGCCGCCCATGAATTGGCATTGGCGGCCCCCTTGGGATTGGCCAAGGTTGCCTTGGTCGTCAACCCCAGCGATGCTGAATTGGATGCGATCACCGCCACTGTTCCGCTGGACATGTTGCAGCTTCATGGCCGCGAAACACCCGAACGCGTGGCAGAGGTGAAGGCGCGTTATGGCCTGCCCGTGATGAAGGCGGTTGGCATTGCGGATGGGGATGATTTGCCCAAACTCGAAAGCTATTTCGGTGTGGCCGATCAAATTCTTGTGGATGCAAAACCGCCCAAGGGTGGGGAATTGCCGGGCGGCAATGGCCTGTCATTTGATTGGCGCTTGATTGCGGGGCGGCGTTGGCCCTGTCCTTGGATGTTGGCAGGCGGGCTAACCCCTGAAAACGTGGCCGAGGCGGTCAAAATGACGGGCGCGAAACAGGTGGATGTGTCCAGCGGTGTCGAAGATGCGCCGGGCCAAAAAAACGCCGAATTGATCCAAAAATTCGTTCAAAGCAGCCGTGCGTAAATTTTTCCTGTGACATCGCGTGATTTATTGCGCGGGCGCTTTACCATACCCACATGACAGGCTAAACCTAGCGGGTGAATGGCGGAGGACCAACAATGGCAAACGATCTCTTCAATAGCTTTATGACAGGCCCAGATGATAAGGGGCGTTTTGGTAAATTTGGGGGCCGCTTTGTGTCGGAAACCCTGATGCCGCTGATCCTAGAGTTGGAAGAGCAGTATGAACGCGCCAAAACGGACGATGCGTTTTGGGCGGAAATGAATGATCTGTGGACGCATTATGTTGGCCGTCCCAGCCCGATGTATTTTGCCGAACGCCTAACCGATCATTTGGGTGGTGCGAAAATCTATATGAAGCGGGACGAGCTGAATCACACGGGCGCGCATAAAATCAACAACGTGTTGGGCCAAATCATTCTGGCGCGTCGTATGGGCAAAACCCGTATCATCGCGGAAACAGGGGCGGGCCAACACGGCGTGGCCACGGCGACTGTCTGTGCGAAATTTGGTTTGAAATGCGTGGTTTACATGGGCGCACATGATGTGGAACGTCAGGCACCAAACGTATTCCGTATGCGCCTGTTGGGGGCAGAGGTTGTGCCCGTCACGTCAGGCCGCGGAACGCTTAAGGATGCCATGAACGATGCGCTGCGCGATTGGGTGACCAATGTGCGCGACACATTCTATTGCATCGGCACCGTTGCAGGCCCACACCCATACCCCGCAATGGTGCGCGATTTCCAATCCATCATCGGCAAAGAGGCCAAAGAACAGATGATGGCGGCAGAGGGGCGTTTGCCCGACACGCTGATCGCGGCAATTGGCGGTGGGTCCAACGCAATGGGTCTGTTTTACCCCTTCCTTGATGATAAGGATGTGAACATCATCGGTGTTGAAGCGGGCGGCAAAGGCGTCAATGACGACATGGAACATTGCGCATCCCTAACGGGTGGGCGTCCGGGTGTATTGCACGGCAACCGCACCTATTTGTTGCAGGATGGGGATGGTCAGATTTTGGAAGGCTTCTCAATCTCAGCAGGTCTGGATTACCCAGGTATTGGCCCAGAACACGCATGGCTGCACGATATTGGCCGCGCAAAATATGTGTCGATCACCGATAAAGAGGCGCTAGAGGCGTTCCAACTGTGCTGCGCGACGGAAGGGATCATTCCCGCGCTGGAACCTTCGCATGCATTGGGTCACGTGATGAAAATCGCGCCAACCCTGCCATCGGATCACATCATTTGCATGAACATGTGTGGGCGCGGGGACAAGGACATCTTTACCGTTGCACGCCACCTTGGCTTTGACATGACGGGCCCCGAGGGCCGCGATGCTGGCTAGGGCATGGCCCTGTTCCTGATCATTTTTAATGTTGTTGCCCCTGTCTTTTTGATTGCGGGCAGCGGCTATCTCTGGGTGAAGCGGGGGGTTGAGTACCCAACCGAGTTTGTCACCCGCTTGGCGACCAATATTGCGATCCCCTGTTTGGTGTTCGACAGTCTGGTCAACACGAACATTGATCCCGCCGCCTTAGCCACCATGTTCTGGGCCTCACTTGCGACCTATGGTGGGGCGATGGTGGCAGTTTACATTTTTGTCAAACTGGCCCGTTTGGACATGCCCAGTTATTTTGCGCCGTTTGTCAGTGGGAATACAGGCAATATGGGATTGCCACTGTGCCTTTTTGCCTTTGGGCAGGCGGGGTTTGGCTATGCGATTATTTTGTTTAGTGTGACATCGGTCTTTGCCTTTAGCATCGGAATTTATGTGATCACGGGGGGCACGTCCTTGCGTAAATTGGCGCGTGAACCCTTGGTTCTTTCAACGCTTTTGGGGTTGGTGTTTTTGGTGCAGGGTTGGAAATTGCCCGAGTTTTTGGCCAATACCATCAATCTGGTTGGGGGGATCGGCATTCCAATCATGCTGATCACGCTGGGGGTTGCAGTTGCGCGATTGAAACCTGCAAACATTGTGAATGCCATTTGGCTGTCTGCCGCAAAAATCGCCATTTGCACGGGCATTGCCATTTTGGTCGGCGCATTTTTTGATTTGCCCGATGTGGCCTATTCCGTGCTGATCCTGCAAATGTCGGCCCCCGTTGCGGTGACATCCTATCTATTGGCCGAACGGTTCAAGGTGGATGCCGATGCGGTGGCGGGTTTGGTTGTTGTCTCCACCGTTATGACCATCGGCGTCGCGCCTTTGGTCCTGAGTTTCGTGTTGGTGTGACGCTCTAAACTTAAGGACAGTTGAGTTCTATCCAAGCCAATCGACAGATTGGCAGACGCTGACCGCCCGCATGGGCGGCGTCTTTGTCGCCACCCGTGGTCGGCTTCGTGCAACGAAAAACCCATTGACGTTGAGGCGAAAGTTGCCCGCACTACATCCGCGACCCATCCAGCTTTGATCACATCTGCCTCAGCTGGGTAGCTGGGGCAGGGTGGTGTTAGATCTCGTTCAACCGATCCATCGCGGCTTTTAGTTGGGCTTCTTCCTCTTCGCGCTCTGCCAGATTGGCGCGCGCTTCTTCGACCACCTCATCAGGGGCAGAGGCGACGAATTTCGGATTGTTCAACCGTCCGCGCAAACCGCCTAATTCCTTGGCCAATTTCCCAAGGGATTTTTCAAGGCGTTCTTTTTCCGCGTCAATGTCGATAATATCCGCGAGCGGCAGGCCAAAGGTACCGCCCGGAACCGCCACGGTGATTGTCCCCTTAGGGAAGGCATCCGCATGGGTCAAATCCACCACACGGGCGAGTTTTAGGATCATCGCCTCGTTTCGCGCCCATGCGGCCTGACCTGCACCGTCCAGTTCGGTCACGATCATTGGAATGCGCAGACCCGCAGGAACGCGCATTTGTGAACGGGCGGAACGGATCCCCTCGATCAGGCTGATCACCCAGTTCATTTCACGATCTGCGGCGGCGTCCACCAATTCGGCGGCGGTGTATGTTGGCCAGTCGGCGTGCACGACCATTTTGGCCCGTTCGCCCAATGCGCCCCACAGCTCTTCTGTGATGAAGGGCATAATCGGGTGCAGAAGGATCAAACATTGATCAATCACCCAGCCCATCACGCGGCGCGTTTCCTCTTTGGCGGCCTCATCATCGCCGTTCAACAGCGGTTTTGACAGTTCCACGTACCAATCGCAGACCTTGCCCCAAACGTAGGCATAAAGCGCCTGTGCCGCATCGTTGAACCGATAGGTGTCAAAGGCCGCGTCCACAACCTCGCGCACCTTGGCGGTTTCACCGATGATCCATTTGTTGACCGCTTGGTCGGCCATTGGAATGGTGCCATCCGATGGCATGGCCTCATTCATTTCGGCAAAACGGGCAGCGTTCCACAGCTTGGTGCCGAAATTGCGGTATCCTTGGATCCGCTGCATGTCCAATTTCAACACACCCCCGATGGATGCCATGGCCGCATTGGTGAACCGCAGCGCATCCGCGCCGTATTCATCAATGATGTCCAATGGGTCAATCACGTTGCCCGTGGATTTGGACATCTTCTTGCCCTTGGCATCGCGGACCAGCCCGTGCAGATAAACCGTATCAAAGGGGATCTGATCGACCACGGCCAATTGCATCATCATCATCCGCGCAACCCAGAAAAACAAAATGTCCTGCCCCGTGATCAGGGTTGAGGTTGGGAAATATTTGTCCAGTGCCGCATTTTGTTCGGGCCAGCCCAACGTACCAATTGGCCATAGGCCAGAGCTGAACCAAGTGTCCAAAACATCGGGATCACGGGTTAGGGTTTTGCCGGGCGCTTGTGCCTGTGCCTCGGCCTCGGTTGCGGCGCAATATTGATTGCCTTCTTCGTCAAACCACACTGGCACCTGATGGCCCCACCACAATTGGCGCGAAATACACCAGGGTTCGATGTTTTCTAGCCAGTGGTAATATGTCTTTTTGCCTGACTCTGGAATGATTTTCACCGTTCCATCGCGCACCGCTTCCAAGGCGGGGCCTACGATTTTGGCGGTATCGACAAACCATTGATCGGTCAGCATGGGTTCAATCACGACTTTTGATCGATCGCCAAAGGGCTGCATGATGGGTTTGTTTTCCACATGCGGGATCAGGTCGGCTTCGCCGTCCTCACCCGCTTTGGGGTTGGGGATCATGACGGCATTGCCCTCGGCCGTAATGGCGGCGACAACTCGTTCACGGGCCTCCATCCGATCCAGCCCGCGATATTCATCGGGGACAAGGTTCATGGTGGCGACTTTGTTTTCGTCCCATTCGATTTCGCCATTTGCAATGCGCTGCGCGTCGGCGGCCTCTTCTGCGTAGGGGCGGCCATCGGCGCGCATCGCGGCGCGTGTGTCCATCAGGTTGTACATCGGGATGCCGCCACGCTTGGCCACTTGATAGTCGTTGAAATCATGCGCTCCGGTGATTTTCACCGCACCTGATCCAAAATCAGGATCGGGGTATTCATCGGTGATGATGGGGATCAAACGGCGATGCTCCTTGGGGCCAACGGGAATTTCACACAGTTTGCCAATAATCGGGGCATAGCGTTCATCGCTGGGGTGTACCGCAACTGCGCCATCACCCAACATGGTTTCAGGCCGCGTTGTCGCGATTGAGATATAGTCGCGTTCCTCACTTAGCGTGATGTTTCCATCTTCGTCCTTTTCGACGTAGGTATAGGTTTGACCATCCGCTAGCGGATATTTGAAATGCCACATGTGGCCCGCAACTTCGATGTTTTCGACCTCAAGATCTGAAATTGCCGTTTCAAAATGCGGGTCCCAATTGACCAAACGTTTGCCGCGATAAATCAGGCCTTTCTTATACATCTCAACGAAAACTTTGATGACGGCGTCATGGAAATTGCCATCCTCATCCGCGGGGGCATTGGGGGCGCCCGACATGGTGAATGCGGTGCGGTCCCAATCACAGCTGGCGCCAAGGCGTTTTAGCTGATTGATAATTGTGCCACCGGATTGTTTTTTCCATTCCCAGACTTTCGCCAAAAACGCCTGACGGCCCATTTCAGCGCGGGTTGGTTCGCCCGCTTTGGCCAATTCACGTTCAACAACCATTTGTGTCGCGATCCCTGCGTGATCGGTGCCAGGTTGCCACAGGGTATCGACCCCCTGCATGCGTTTCCAACGGATCAAAATATCCTGCAATGTGTTGTTGAATGCATGGCCCATGTGCAACACGCCTGTCACGTTGGGGGGCGGGATCATGATGGTGAATGTTTCATCTCGCGTGGCGTTCGCGCCCGCTTTGAAACATCCTGCCTGTTCCCACGCTGCATAAATGCGCGCTTCTGCCGTGCCAGTGTCGAAGGTTTTTTCCAGTGCCATGAAGCTGCCTCTTCATCGTGTTGTTTTGCGCGGATCGGTCTAACCTGATTTTCGCAAGAGGGAAAGCAACATTGCCAAGAATTTCTGCACGTTGCGTCACGAATACACAGGAGTTGTAATTAAAAGGTGGAAAAGGGTTGGACAGCCCTAAATCTATCAGTAGTGTTCGCACAAATCAAAGACGGATCAACGGGATAGAAAGCACATGGATAAGTTCGGGAAAAGCCAACCTATTACACGCCTAGAAGACCAGCGTTTTTTAACAGGATTTGGTAAATACATCGACGATATCGCACCTGCCGATGCACTGCATGCGTTTGTTTTCCGCTCGCCCATCGCGCATGGTGTGATCACTAATCTGGATGTCAGCGATGCACGTAACAGTGATGGTGTTGCCGCTGTGATTACTGCAGCTGATCTGATCGCTGCGGACATTTCCATGGATTTGGAAGGTACGGTTGTGAAAAACCGTGATGGCACTGACGGGGCAAAACCACCGCGTCCCTTGTTGGCAACGGACCGTGTGCGCCATGTTGGTGAACCTGTTGCGATGATTATTGCCGATACCATGCAGCAGGCACGCGATGCGGCGGAATTGATTGAATTTGATTATGATGAACTGCCCGTTCAATTGGCACTGGCCCCGGGTGACACGGACATCCATGACGAGGCGCCCGGTAACCTGGCGTTTGATTGGGAAATGGGAGATGCTCAAAAAACTCAAGCGGAATTTGATAATGCTGTGCATGTTGTGAAGTTAGAAGTGGGGGACAACCGCGTCATCGTGAATTCCATCGAACCGCGTGGATGTTATGCGGAATTTGACGGCGAACGGTTGCATGTGGCGATGAACGCCCAAGGGGTTTGGGCCCATTGGAACCGCCTAAGCCAAATGTTGAACATGCCCAAGGATAATATACGGGTCACCAACCCTGACACGGGCGGTGGATTTGGGATGAAGGCCATGGCCTATCCTGAGGCCTATGTTTTGGCACACGCAGCGATGACATTGGGCCGTCCTGTGCGTTGGATGTCAGATCGCACAGAAGCGATGCTAACCGACAATGCAGGGCGCGATTTGGTGTCATGGGCAGAGTTTGCATTTGATGCCGATCACCGCATTAAGGCCTACCGCGTACATACGGATTGCAACATGGGGGCCTATAACTCGCAATATGCACAACCCATTCAAACGCAACTGTTCTCACGGGTTTTGATGGGTACCTATGATGTTCAAGCGACCTATTTAAGCGTGAAGGGATATTATACCAACACGACACAAGTGGACGCCTATCGCGGTGCGGGTAGACCCGAGGCGATCTATGTCCTTGAACGCCTGATGGACCGTGCCGCGCGGGAATTGGGTGTGGATTTGTGGGAGTTGCACCACAAAAACTTTATCCCGTTGGACAAGTTTCCGTATAAAACAACCACGGGTGAAATTTATGATGTGGGTGATTTTTCGCGCGTTTTGAATCATGCTGAAATCGCCTGTGATCGGGCAGGATTTGGATCACGCAAATCTGCATCTGAGGCGGCAGGCAAACTGCGTGGTCAGGGCTTGTGTTTTTATATTGAATCTATCCTTGGTGATCCAAGCGAAAGTACGCGTGTTGAATTTAACGACGATGG
>OCRG01000028.1_pt1 | contig 23246 bp, 25 predicted proteins | sample 1535071 | NCBI WGS metagenome assembly OCRG01 (sample SAMEA3275605, study PRJEB22092) | marine metagenome | biome: ENVO:00000447; feature: ENVO:00002042; material: seawater | collected 2014-06-22T16:30:00+00 | depth 0 m
GCGAAGTATGGAGGCCCTCTGTGGCTGTAGTAGAACTAAACGAAGCGAATTTTGAGGCAACCATTACTGATAACGCGTTTGTTATCGTCGATTTCTGGGCACCATGGTGTGGCCCTTGTAAATCATTCGCACCGACTTATGACAAAGTGTCTGAAGATTTCCCTGATGTGGTGTTCGCAAAAGTTAACACTGAAGACGAGCAGGGTATCGCGGCGAATTTCCAGATCCGTTCTATCCCTACGCTGATGATCTTCCGTGACAACGTGATCATTTACAGCGAAGCGGGTGCTTTGCCAGAAGCTCAATTCCGTGAGCTTGTGACCAAAGCCGGTGAGTTGGATATGGATGAGGTGCGTAAGCAGATTGCTGAACAGCAAGGTGCTTAAACACTAAACACCGATTTAGAGAAGACCGGCGAAAGCCGGTTTTTTCGTTTATGCTTTTTGTATGTTTATTTCACCTTACCCTTGGACTGGCGCATTGCTTCGTTCGCTCGATCAAGAACCGACGATGGGGCGATTGCTTGATTTGTGTGAAGAAAACTATCAAGCCTTACTCACTCTTTTCCCTGAACTACCCGAAATGAAGGGTGACTTTGAATCGCATCTTCCCGGTCAGGCGCATTTGAAGCTGACGGTATTAGAGCAATCGAAATACACCAGCTTGATCAATTTGACCTACGCATTTGATGATGGTCGCGAGTCTGACCCCGATGCGGTGTTGCGTGTCTATCACGATGCGGAACAGGTTGAGGTAGAGCAGGTGAGACAATCCAATCTGCCCGAACTTTCTCTGTATGAGGCGCCAGGCCTTGTGAATAAATGGCGGGCTAATATTTTCGTCGGTAAGTGGCTGCGTTTTTGTGTTAATCAAGGGCACTTTTTCACCCCTAGGCACATCAAAGAAATCGCAGAAGCGGCGGCTATTTAAGAAAAAGCTAATGCGGTTGAGGTTTATTTTGCTTGATGAAAGCATTATAAATCATTGTTTATAAGTTGCTTTTTCAATGTCCTGAAATTCAGCATTAGTCAGTTTGTGGGATAAAGCTTGACTGTTTTGGTTGGTTTCTCTACATTAATACCTGACAAATTTACTCGGGTACTCCCGGCCATCTTCGATCATCGAGCGAGGACATTAAAATGAGACTTTCTACTAAAGGCCGTTATGCGGTGACTGCAATGTTGGATTTGGCGCTGAATGGCACTGATGGTCCAGTCACATTGGCTGATATCTCTGAAAATCAGGGCATTTCTCTTTCTTATTTAGAGCAATTATTTGCCGCGTTGCGCAGCAAAGGTTTGGTTCGTGGTGTTCGTGGTCCTGGTGGTGGTTACTACCTCGGTCGTGCATCGGACGAGATTTCAATTGCTGACGTGATTTGTGCTGTAGATGAGTGGGTTGAGTTTACGCGTTGTAATCCGCCTGCAAGTTCAGCGGACATTCAGCGTGGCATGACGCACAGTTTGTGGGATGATTTGAGTCAGCAAATTTTTGTATTCCTGACTGACATCACCCTAGCTGACTTGGTAGAGCGCGGCCATTCTCGTGAAGCGGCACGTCGCAGCGGCAAGCTGGCTGATGCTTTGGGTTTAAACGGTCACGCAGCTTAAGTTGGGGTCAACGAGCAGTATGAAACTTCCCATTTATTTAGATTACTCGGCGACTACGCCGGTCGATCCACGTGTCGCAGAAAAGATGTGCGCGTGCTTAACGCCTTCAGGTGCTTTTGGTAACCCTGCATCTCGTTCTCACCATTTTGGTTGGGAAGCGGAGAAGTTGGTTGATGAAGCGCGTAATAACGTCGCGGCACTGATCAATTCAGACGCTAAAGAGATTGTTTGGACTTCAGGTGCAACTGAGTCAAATAATTTGGCAATCAAAGGTGCGGCGCACTTCTACAAACAGAAAGGTAATCACATCATCACACTCAAAACTGAGCACAAGGCCGTTCTTGATACGTGCCGCCAGTTAGAGCGCGAAGGTTTCGAGGTCACTTATTTAGATGTAATGCCAAATGGATTGGTTGATCTTGCTGTATTCGAAGCGGCAATCACAGACAAGACCATTCTGGCATCAGTGATGCACGTGAATAACGAGATCGGTGTGATTCAAGACTTGAATGCGATCGGCACTATTTGCCGTAAGCACGGTGTGATCTTCCATGTTGATGGCGCACAAAGTGCTGGCAAGGTTGAGATCGACATGCAGTCTATGCCGGTTGACCTTATGAGTTTCAGTGCACACAAAATCTACGGTCCCAAGGGTATCGGCGCTTTGTATGTGCGTCGTAAGCCAAGAATTCGTTTAGAAGCACAAATGCATGGTGGTGGTCATGAGCGTGGTATGCGTTCAGGCACTCTCGCGACCCATCAAATCGTGGGTATGGGTGAAGCCTTCCGTTTAGCTAAAGAAGAGATGGCTGAAGAGAATGCGCGCCTGATGGTGCTGCGTAACAAGATGCTCGATGGCCTTAGCGACATGGAAGAGGTTTACGTCAACGGTGATATGGATCAGCGTATCGCGGGTAACCTGAACATTAGTTTCAACTTTGTCGAAGGCGAGAGCTTGATGATGGCGCTGAAAGATATGGCGGTTTCTTCAGGTAGTGCCTGTACCTCGGCAAGTTTGGAGCCAAGCTACGTATTGCGTGCTTTAGGTCGTGAAGATGAATTGGCGCATAGTTCGATTCGCTTCACTATCGGTCGTTTCTCAACTGAGGAAGAGGTCGATTACGTGCTATCTCAGGTGCGTGACCAGGTAGAGCGACTACGTGATTTGAGTCCACTTTGGGATATGTTCAAAGATGGTATCGACCTAAAGTCGGTGCAATGGGCGGCTCACTAAGAAATAACCTTAAAAGACGGCAATTTGGGTGTGCTTGCGTTAAAATCGCGCACCTAATTTGGCAGTCTGAATAATTCGGCAAAGTGCGTAGGTCGCACGTTCGGAAGAGGAAACTGACATGGCTTACAGTGAAAAAGTTATCGATCATTATGAAAATCCACGCAACGTTGGCAACTTGGATAAAGATGCCAAGAACGTTGGTACTGGCATGGTGGGAGCACCTGCGTGTGGTGACGTGATGCGTCTGCAGATTCAAGTTAACGACAATGGCGTTATCGAAGATGCAAAATTCAAAACCTACGGTTGTGGATCAGCGATTGCGTCAAGCTCATTGCTCACTGAGTGGGTTAAAGGTAAGACCTTGGAAGAGGCGAGCCAAATCAAAAATACCGATATCGCAGAAGAGTTAGCATTGCCACCAGTGAAGGTTCACTGTTCAGTGCTTGCTGAAGATGCCATCAAGGCAGCGATCGAAGACCTTAAGGAAAAGGCTTAATCAACGGAGCTTGATGTGGCTATTTCATTAAGTGAATCTGCAGCAGAGCGTGTTTCTCGATTCCTCGAGAGTCGTGGTTCCGGCGTTGGTGTTCGTCTTGGCGTTAAAACCTCGGGCTGTTCTGGTATGGCTTATGTGCTGGAGTTTGTTGATGACGTCAATGATGACGATGTTGTATTTGAAGATCGTGGTGTGAAAGTCATTATTGATCAGAAGAGCATGGTTTATCTCGACGGTACTGAGTTGGACTACGGCAAAGAAGGTCTTAACGAAGGTTTTAAATTTAATAACCCTAACGTCAAAGACGAATGTGGTTGTGGAGAAAGTTTTACCGTTTAACGTGAGTTGATCGGTTCTCACGACGGCGCCCGCGAAAGCGGGCGTTGTTGCTTGAAGGGTGTGCGTATGGACATGTCGCAGAATTATTTTGAGCTGTTTGAGCTGCCAGTGGCATTCGATGTGGATCGTGATGCCTTAGCGCAGCGTTATCGCCAGTTGCAACAGGTTGTCCATCCTGATCGTTACGCTAGTGCAAGTGAAAGCGAGCAGCGTATCGCTTTGCAGCATGCGACATGGGTTAATGAAGCGTTCGATACGTTGAAAGACCCATTGCGTCGTGCGATGTATCAGCTCAAGTTGGCGGGCGTAGATCTGAATCAAGAAACCGCAACCACCCGTGATGGTACTTTTTTGATGGCGCAAATGGAGCTGCGTGAAGCACTCAGTGAAGTTGAGCAAACCTCGGACCCTTTTGCATCGCTTGATAGCTTGATGCGAGATATTCGTCAGCTACTTAAACAACAGCTTGAATCATTGGCGGCACAATTAAATGATGGTTCTGAAGAAGCGTTAAAAGAGGCGCAAGAGGGCGTAAGTAAATTGCAATTTCTAACTAAGCTGCAGCGTGAAGCAGAAGCGGTCGAAGCGAAACTTGAAGAGGCGATGTAATGGCATTACTTCAAATTGCAGAACCTGGTCAATCAACGGCACCGCATCAGCATCGCTTTGCGGCGGGTATCGATTTAGGTACGACCAATTCGTTAGTGGCGACTGTGCGCAGTGGTGAGCCAGTCACTTTAGATGATGAATCTGGACATGCGATTCTCCCCTCGGTTGTGCGCTACACGACTGAGCAAATCATTGTTGGAGAGGCAGCACGCCAAGCGGCGGTATCAGATCCATTGAATACCATCGCTTCAGCAAAGCGTTTGATTGGCCGTGCAATTAGTGAAGTGAAAGCACTTGGTGATCACTTGCCCTATCAATTTACGCAAACTGATCAAGCGGTCCCTCGTATTCAAACCGCACAAGGCGATGTCAGTCCGATTGAGGTGTCTGCAGAAATCCTAAAGGTGCTTGCCGCACGCGCAGAAGCATCACTTGGCGATGCATTAACCGGTGTAGTGATTACTGTTCCGGCCTATTTTGACGATGCACAACGTCAGGCAACCAAAGACGCAGCAAAGCTCGCGGGTTTAAATGTATTTCGTTTGTTGAATGAACCAACGGCAGCAGCAGTTGCCTACGGTTTAGACCATCAAGCAGAGGGCGTGCATGCAATTTATGACCTGGGTGGCGGTACCTTTGACATCTCAATCTTGCGTTTGCAGAAAGGTGTTTTCGAGGTGCTCGCGACCGGTGGTGATTCAGCACTAGGAGGCGATGATTTTGACCATGTGTTGTCTGAATGGATTTTGCAGCAGGCAGGAGTCACAAATGCTGATGCTTCCTTGTTACGTCAGATCAGTGTTGCAGCCCGAGCGGCCAAAGAAAGTTTAAGTGAGCAATCATCAGCTGATATCCAGGTTGATTTGCCAGACGGTTCGCAATGGCAGGGTCAGTTGTCACGCGATCAACTCAATGCCCTGATTGAGCCGCTAGTTAAGAAAAGTTTGATGGCTTGTCGCCGTGCAGTTCGAGATGCCGGTGTTGAGTTGGACGAGATCAAAGATGTTGTGATGGTCGGTGGTTCGACTCGCACGCTGTATGTGCGTGAGCGTGTCGGCGAGTATTTCGGTACTGAGCCACTTGTCAGTATTGATCCTGATCGTGTTGTCGCTATTGGTGCGGCGATTCAAGCGGATGTGCTAGCAGGCAATAAGCCTGATGGCGAGATGTTGTTATTGGATGTGAATCCACTCTCGCTAGGTCTGGAGACTATGGGTGGCTTGGTTGAGAAAGTCATTCCACGTAACACCACCATTCCGGTGGCGCGTGCACAAGAGTTTACGACCTTTAAAGATGGCCAAACTGCGATGTCGATTCATGTATTGCAGGGTGAGCGTGAGCTGGTCTCGGATTGCCGTTCATTGGCGCGTTTTACCTTGACCGACATCCCGCCCATGGTGGCAGGAGCTGCGCGTATTCGCGTGACATTCTCGGTTGATGCAGACGGTTTATTGCATGTAGAAGCAGAAGAACAAAGCCAGGGCGTAAAAGCGAGCGTAGAAGTTAAACCATCGTATGGTCTGAGTGATGATGAGATCATGACTATGCTGAAAGCGTCGATTGATCATGCAGGCGATGATATGCAGGCACGTCGATTGGCTGAGCAAAAGGTTGAAGCGGCACGTGTAATTGAAGCGCTAACAGCAGCATTGGCGAGTGACGCTGATGAGCTACTAAATACCGAAGAGCGCGCTGGTGTAGATCAACAGCTTGATGCGTTGAAACAAGCAGCTGAAAACAGCACTGATGCTGAAACGGTTAAAGATGCGATTAAAGCGTTAGAGTCGCATTGTGAATTTTATGTAGAGCGTCGAATGAATAGTGGAATCCGCAAAGCGATGGCGGGCCATAAGGTCGATGAGTTTGAATAAGGAATAGGGTAAAGCATGCCTCAAATTATCTTTTTGCCAAATGACGATTTGTGCCCAGAAGGTGCAGTAATTCAGTGTGAGCCAGGTGTCACGATTTGTGATGCAGCCTTGGCGAATGACATTGAGATTGAGCACGCCTGTGAAAAATCATGTGCCTGTACAACTTGCCACATTATTGTGCGTGAAGGTGTCAACTCGCTTAACGATGCAACCGAAGACGAAGATGACATGCTAGATAAAGCATGGGGTCTAGAGCCGGATTCGCGTTTGGCTTGCCAGGCTGTGGTGGGTGATGAAGACTTGGTTGTAGAACTGCCCAAGTACACCATCAACCATGCAAAAGAAAATCACTAAGGAGACATCATGAGCTTAAAGTGGACGGATACCTTGGATATCGCGATTGAGTTGGATGAGGCGCATCCTGATGTGGATCCAACGCACGTTAATTTTGTTGATTTGATGAATTGGACCATGGCGTTGCCTGGGTTTGATGACAACAAAGATCGCTGTGGCGAAAAGATCCTTGAAGCCATCCAGATGGCGTGGATTGAAGAGCGAGAATAACGAGGCCGTCAGTGGTTTCTGTTGCGCAATCTCTCCCTGATAGCGGTGAGCTGACCGCCGAAATTGTTGCGCAATGGTTAGCGGGGCAGTCGCAGCAACGCTCTGCGAAAGATATCGATCGTTTAACGTATGCGATCGCTTTGATGCAAAAAATACATGCAGGCGAGACCAACACCGATGGTATGTCTCGTTCTTTGGCGTTATTGCATACGGCACATATCGCCGATTCACTGAAGCTCGATACCGATACCTTGCTGAGCATCTTTCTCTCTGAGCTACCTGCACGAGATGATTTTGCAGCTGAGCAAATTACTGAGCAGTTTGGTTCTGATGTCGTCACGCTGATTCAACAAGTCTCAAGACTGCGCGAAATTTCTCATCGTGGTGCCAAAACCGAAGCCCAAAACATCGAAAGCCTGCGCCGCTTATTGCTTGAATTGGCTGGCGATGTGCGCGTGATCTTAATCGTCTTAGTTAAACGGTTACGTTTGATGCGCTACCTAAAAAATACCGATGCGGAATTGCAGCGCGTTATTGCTCATGAAACGCGACAGGTCCATGCGCCATTAGCGAATCGTTTAGGTATCTGGACGGTTAAGTGGGAGCTAGAAGATCTATGTCTGCGTTTTCTCGAGCCTGATCAGTACAAAAATCTTGCTAAGCAACTCGATGGTAAACGTTTAGAGCGCGAAAGCTTCGTTGAGAATTTTTTGTGTGAGTTAAGTGAGATCTGTGAGGCCGCTGATATTCATGCGGATGTGATGGGTCGGCCAAAGCATATTTTCAGTATCTGGAACAAGATGCGTCAAAAGCAGCTGACTTTTGAACAATTGTTCGATGTGCGCGCTGTACGTGTGTTGGTTGATGATGTGACGCAGTGTTATGAGGTGCTGGGTTTGGTGCACAGCCAGTGGAAGCCTATTGCCAAAGAGTTTGATGATTACATTGCGAACCCAAAGCCGAATGGCTACGCATCACTTCATACTGCAGTTATTGCTAGTGACGGTAAGCCAGTAGAGATTCAGATTCGCACACATCAAATGCATGATCATGCGGAGCGCGGTGTTGCTGCACACTGGATGTATAAAGAGGCAAAAGCAAGTGATGCGGCGCTAGAGTCACGTGTTTCGATGATGCGTAATTGGCTCTCGCAAGAGGTCACAACGCATGAGGTTGATGCAGATGAGGTTGAATACGAGGCGCAGCGTATTTATGTACTGACGCCGCAAAATAAAGTGATTGAGCTATCAGCGGGTGCAACGCCAGTAGACTTTGCTTATGCAGTGCATAGTTCGGTGGGTGATCGTTGTCGTGGTGCCAAGATCAATGGCCAGATGGCAACGTTAACGCGCAAACTAGAAAGTGGTGATGTCGTTGAGATCATCACAGCAAAGCAGGGTGGGCCAAGTCGTGATTGGTTGAATGTGTCTTCGGGCTATGTCACGACATCGAAAGCGCGTAATCGAATAAAGCACTGGTTCAAACTGCAAGATTATGAAGAAGATTTGCATGAGGGACGTGCGGCATTAGATCGTGAGTGTCATCGTGCGCAAATACCTAAGGTTGAATTAGACCAATTGGCGAAGCGGTTTAATTTTAAAAACGTTGACGATCTTTATGCGGCTATTGGTCGAGGTGATGTCTCTGCAATACAGGTTGCAAATACTTTGCAGCCCAAAGTGCATGAGACTGCCGAAGAAGTCGATGAAAAGATCCGCAAGCGCACCAAGAAGCCGGCTAAGCCAGATGGTAGCTCGGGTCCCGTAATTGTCGGTGGCGTGAATGACTTAATGACTCATGTGGCACGTTGTTGTAAGCCAGTTCCGCCTGATCCGGTGATCGGTTTTATCACCCGAGGTCGAGGGATCACGGTTCATCATCGGGATTGTCGCGTGGTCGATCGGATTGATGCGACCGATCGTGATCGTTTAATTGATGTGGCCTGGAACGCACATTCAACGCAGCGTCACTATGTTGTGGATATCTTGGTTGAGGCCTACGACCGGAAAGGGCTTCTACGGGATATCACCTCAGTGTTTACGCATGCGGATGTTGATGTTTTGGCGGTCAAAACACGTTCGGACAAGCGTCATGAGCGAGCAAAGATGCGCTTTAGTGTTGAAATAGCTGAATTAGCTGAATTAGAGCGGGTGATGAACCAGTTAGCGCAGGTGCCAGACGTGCAAAGCGTTGGCCGTCAGGTGTAGCAGAAAAACCTGTAGACAGTTAAACTAAGCGCCGGTTTTTTCAGGAAAAATTGCCGTCCATCGCCTAGACTTTTTAGCGGTGTTTGAGCAGCTGAAAAAGCGCTCAGTTTTGAATCTTTAGCAGCCCCTCATTTGTGCTGAAGATGGGTTCAAATTTTTACTTATCTAATTGTTTTTCAAGGAAATTAAAGATGGCAGTCCAGCGCACTATCTCTATTATCAAGCCAGACGCAGTTGCTAAAAACGTCATTGGCGACATCTACAACCGTTTCGAAAAAGCCGGTCTGCGTGTTGTTGCAGCAAAAATGGTGCACTTGAGTGAAGAAGAAGCCGGTGGTTTCTACGCGGTTCACAAAGAGCGTCCTTTCTTCGGTGAGTTGGTTGCTTTCATGACTTCAGGTCCAGTGATGGTTCAGGTACTGGAAGGTGAAAATGCGATCGAGAAAAACCGTGAGCTGATGGGTGCTACTAATCCAGCACAAGCGGCAGCCGGCACCATTCGCGCTGATCATGCATCAACTATCGATGAAAATGCAGTACACGGTTCAGATGGTGAAGATACCGCGGCAACTGAGATTGCATATTTCTTCCCAGAAGGTATTTGCGAGCGCACTCGCTAATCATCCTTTATGAGCTTGGCGTCAGACAAAATGAATCTGCTCGACCTCGATAAGTCAGGTTTTGAAAACCTGGCTGTCGAGTTCGGCGCCAAGCCGTTTCATGGCCGTAACTTGCTGAAGTGGATTCACAAGCACGGCGTGATTGATCTTGAGCAGATGACCGATTTACCCAAAAGTTTTCGTGAGGCCTTAGCTGAGAAAACCTATATCGCAGTTCCTGAAATTGTTTTCGAACAGCCTTCGCTCGATGGCACGACTAAATGGGTGCTTGAGCTAGAAGATGGTCAGCGTATCGAGACCGTACATATTCCTGAAGGTGATCGCAGTACTATTTGCGTGTCATCGCAAGTGGGTTGTGCTTTGGATTGTTCGTTTTGTTCAACCGCACAGCAGGGCTTTAACCGTAATCTCACAACCGGTGAGATCATCGGCCAAATATGGCAAGCAACTCGCGAGTTAGGTCGTTCACCGACTAATGTGGTGATGATGGGTATGGGTGAGCCATTGGCAAACTTTGGCCCGGTTACTGCTGCCATGAAATTAATGACCGACGACTTGGCTTATATGATTGCTAAAGCGCGAGTCACTATCAGCACATCTGGCATTGTTCCTGCTTTACGTCGTCTCAAGGATGAATGTGATGTGAGCTTGGCTGTGTCATTACACGCGCCTACCAATGAGCTGCGTGATGAGTTGGTGCCTATCAATCAAAAATACCCACTTGAAGAATTAATTCCTGCGTGTAAAGAATTCGTCAGTGGTGAGCGTAAACGTAAGGTGACGTGGGAATACGTGATGCTTGATGGCGTTAACGATTCGATCGCACATGCTAAAGCGCTGATTCGTTTGTTAGAAGGCGTGCCTTCTAAAATCAATTTGATTCCGTTTAACCCTTTCCCGGGAACACGCTATACCACTTCACCACGAGATAAGGTGGATGCCTTCCGTGATCGTTTAGTTCGAGCCGGTATCGTGACGATTACTCGCAAAACACGCGGCGACGATATCGATGCAGCCTGTGGTCAGCTAGTCGGAAAGGTGAGAGATAAAAGCCGTCGTCAATTACGACGCGATCAATCCGTTGCAGCGCAAGGAGGCAATGCATAATGAAATACGTTCTAACACTTTTAGCTGTAATGCTTTTGGCGGGATGTCAGTCGAATCCACAACGCGCTGCTGAAACGTCATCGACGGACAGTAAAGCGGGTGTTGATACGACAGGTGCATTAGGTTCACCTGTTGAGCGCCGTAGCGCAGCGAATGTATACGTGGAGTTGGGTACAGCATATCTACAAGAGGGTGTGCTGGGTGAAGCGTTAAAGAATGCGCGCAAAGCCATCATTGTCGACCCTGAGTTAGCGCCTGCTCACAACCTGCTTGGTATTGTTTATCAACGTTTAGGCAAAACGGTTTTGGCGGGTGAGCATCTTGCAAAAGCGGTCAGTATTGATCCATACGATCCATATGCATTGAATGCCTTAGGTTCATTTGAATGTGATCAAGCGAAATATGATGCTGCGATTTCGCGTTTTAAGGCTGCGTTAGATAATCCGCTATACCCAACACCTTGGGTGGCATCACATAACGCGGGCCAGTGTTCTGAGCGCCAAGGTAATGCCGCAAAGGCTGAAGATTATTATCGCGCTGCGCTAAAGCGAAACCCGGGTTTCGCACAAAGCTTGGCGCGTATGGCACACATCAGTGCCGACAAAGGTCAATCGCTGAGCGTGCGTGCGTATCTACAACGTTATGCCGGTATTAGCCCGTTAACCGCTGATTTATTGTTACTTGGTGTTCGTGCTGAGAACGCATTGGGGGATGCAAAACAAGCTGCGTTATATGCAGCTGAATTGCGCAAGCGTTATCCAACAGCAAAGGAGATTGAGTCACTTTAGGCTCTTGATAAGCGATGGTTGAAGAAGCAATAACTCAGCCTACTGACCAACAAATTTTGATTGGTAAGTTGTTGCGTGATGCGCGTGAGGCTAAAGGAATCGCGATTGAAGATATGGCTGAAAAGCTCCATCTGCTCACCGATGTGGTTCGTGGTATCGAACAGTGCGACTTCGAAGAGATGCCATCGCGAGTTTTTGTTCGTGGATATGTGCGTAACTATGCACGCTTGGTGGGCTTAAATGCACAAGATATGTTGGACAAATTTGACCAAGCGCATCCTGAAGATCTCTCACATCTTAAGATAGATAAAACTCCACACTTACCTACCGACTCGCCGGCAGCCAGCCGTTTTGCCGGTGTTGTGACCTGGGTAACGGTTTTGGCGATTGTGATCTTGTTTGTGGTTTGGTGGTACGGCTACCTTACGCGTGAAGAAGCTCAAGATGACTCTGCGGAACAAGGTGTTGTTACGGAAGAAGTGATTGTCCAGTTGCCTGTTGAATTAGCACCTCAGGCAGAGAGTGTGACACCACCTGCATTAGTGGCTGAGCCTATCGAAGAAGTTCAAGCTGTCGAGCTTAAGCAAGATGTGATTGAGCCAATGAGTGCACTGCCTATTGAGACGGTACCCGTTGAGCCAGCGATCGAGCTGCAGCCTGTTGTTGCTGAGCCAATGTTCATCGAACCAGTTCAAGCGACTGTGATTGAAGAAAAGCCCGTTGAAGTGGTTGAAGCGCAACCGCAAGTACCCGCAGTTCCAGATGTACGTCTTAAGCTGAATGGTGATTGTTGGGTCATTGTTAAATCTGACGATGACAGTTTCAAGCTGGTGGGTTTGTACAACAATGGTTACGAAAAAGTCTTTGAGGGTAATGCGCCATACACCATCGTATTGGGTAACTATGAGTCAGCCGAGCTTTGGGTGAGAGGTGAGTTGTACGACTTAACGCCTCATGCGCGTGGCAATGTGGCTCGCTTTACTCTGACTCTGTGATTCACAACCTAACCTAAGTAAATAGTGTAAGAAGGTATGTCGAAAAATATTCAAGCAATCCGTGGAATGCATGATCTGTTGCCAGATCAATCGCCACGCTGGCAGTTTCTTGAGCGTACTGTTGCGCAAGTGCTGAAGTCATACGGTTATTCTGAGATCCGTATGCCAGTAGTAGAGTCGACGGATTTGTTCAAGCGTTCTATTGGTGAAGTGACCGATATTGTCGAGAAGGAAATGTATACCTTCGAAGATCGTAATGGCGATAGCTTAACCCTGCGTCCTGAAGGTACGGCTGGGTGCGTGCGTGCTGCGCTTGAGCATGGTTTGCTGCATAACCAAACACAACGTCTTTGGTACTTTGGCCAGATGTTCCGACATGAGCGTCCGCAGAAGGGGCGTTATCGTCAGTTCCATCAGATCGGTGTGGAAACGTATGGCATGTCAGGTCCAGATATCGATGCTGAATTGATTCTGATGACCGCACGTTTGTGGAAAGAATTAGGTATTGATGGCCTTGAGCTTCAAATTAATACCCTGGGTACGCCAGATGAGCGCGTGATTTATCGCGATGCCTTGATTGCGTATTTTGAACAATTCACTGATCGTTTGGATGAGGATGCACAGCGTCGTCTACATACCAACCCTCTGCGTATCCTTGATACAAAGAACCCGGATATGGCGGAGATTGTGGCAGGTGCGCCAACCCTAGATGCATACCTTGGCGATGAGTCTAAACAACATTTTGATGCAATCTGTACTCAGTTAGATCGTGCGGGTGTTAAGTATGTGATCAACCCGCGCTTGGTGCGTGGCTTAGATTATTACTCGCGCACGGTTTTTGAATGGGTAACTAACCTGTTGGGTGCGCAAGGTACTGTATGTGCTGGTGGTCGATACGATGGTCTTGTCACGCAATTAGGTGGTCGCGAAACACCAGCAATAGGTTTTGCGATGGGTGTTGAGCGTTTGATTGCAGTGATGGAAGAGTTGGGACGTTTCGATGAACTTTCGCCACCGGTTGATGCCTATTTGGTGCTGGCAGGTGATCAGGCGCAAGTAATTGGCTTGGGTCTAGCGGAACAGTTACGTGATGGCATTCCCTCGTTGCGTTTGATGACGCATTGCGGCGGCGGCAGCATGAAGTCGCAATTTAAAAAGGCGGATAAGTCTGGTGCACCGATTGCTTTAGTTTTGGGCGATCAAGAAGTCGAAAGTGAACAGATCGCTGTTAAGTTTTTACGAGATCAACGCGACCAAGAGATGGTGGCATGGGATGATCTCACTGAGTTTTTAACCTCTTTGCAGTTTGAGGCATAACCATGAGTACGTATTTATCTGATGACGAGCAAGCAGAAGCGCTGAAGAAATGGTGGAAGGAAAACGCCGTTTCAATCATCGTGGGTGCAGGTCTAGGTTTCGGCATCATCTTTGGCTGGCAGGGCTGGCAAATGTTTCAAACCTCGCAAGGTGAGGCGGCATCACAGTTGTATGCACAAGTCGAGCAGGCAACAAAATCAGGCGCTGATTTTGATAACACAGCAACACAGTTAAAAGCTGACTATGCCGGTACCGCTTATGCGAGCTATGCAGCGATGCAACAAGCTAAAGCAGCTTACAAAGCTGGCAATCCAGATCGAGCACGTTCTGAGCTAGAGTGGGTTATGGCGAATGCACCTGATCCAGTTTTAGTGGATTTGGCGCGTTTACGTTTGGCGGCATTGCTTGTCGATCAACAGCAATACGATGCGGCTAAAGAAGTTATCGCAGCGGCTGGCACTTTCATGAAGGGTGACTTTGAGCAGCTCCAAGGCGACATTGCGCGTGCGCAAGGTGACAAGGTTGCTGCACTGGCCGCTTATCAAGCTGCTGCATCTAGTGGTGTGACGGATATGCGTTTGCTCAGCATGAAGATTGTTGATGTCACACCAGTTGAGGGTAAGTAAGTTGCACTCAATGATTCGTTTTCTGGTCGCGGTATCGTTAGCAATTACATTGAGTGCTTGCTCAAGTGTTGTTGAATATATTCAGCCAGCTGAAAAAAACCCACTCGCTGAACTAACTGATTTTGATGAAAAAGTCACGCTGAGTGAAGCGTGGCAAATCAGCTTGGCTGAGAATGATCATCGTCTGCATTTATATCCCGCTATCTCTAACGATCGTGTGTATGTGGCTGATGGTGAAGGGCTGTTGCAATCGCTCGATTTGGCCACAGGTAAAGTGGTTTGGTTGAATGAGACTGAGGCGACCTTGTCCGGTGGTCCAGGTGTTAATGATCGCTACGTAGCTGTCGGCACGCGAGATGCCGAATTACTGATGTTTGCGGCGATTGATGGTCAGCTTATCTGGCGTCAGCGTGTGAGTAGTGAAGTACTTTCAACGCCGGTGATGGATGATCAGCGCGTTATTGTGCGCACCATTGATGGCAAGGTAACTGCTCTATCTCTAACGGATGGTGCGCAGCTTTGGCAATTTGAGCGTGAGATTCCTGCGCTGACTCTGCGTGGTAGTAGCTCACCTGTGTTGCAAGACGGTGTTGTTTATTTTGGTTTGGCGGGCGGTCGTTTGGTGGCTTTGAATGCTGAGACTGGCGCGGTTGTCTGGGATACCACCGTATCTGTTCCTCGTGGCCGTTCTGAGCTCGAGCGATTAGCAGATATCGATGCACCACCGGTATTACTGGATGGCATTGCTTACGTTTCAACTTTCCAAGGGCAGGTTGCGGCAATCAATGCTCGTAACGGTCAGGCAATGTGGCGTCGTAATTTCTCGTCATACCGCTCAATGGATACCGATCGTAAAAGCTTATATGCCGCTGATGATAAAGGCTTGGTATGGGCATTTGACCTCGATACAGGTGCTGCACGTTGGCGCCAAGAAGGTCTTAAGAACCGTCAGACATCCGATGTGGTGTCTTTAGGTGGATTGGTTATTGCGGGCGATATCGAAGGTTATCTCCATGTGATGTCAGCTGCTGATGGCGCCTTCCTTGGGCGTATTGAATTGGATGATCCGATCGAATCAGGTCTTGTTGCCATCAATGGTCATGTCTTAGTACAAGATCGTGGTGGTCGTTTAACGCTTCTTAAGGTGAGTGCACAGCCTTGATGCTTCCTGTTATTGCATTAGTTGGCCGCCCGAATGTGGGTAAGTCGACGCTGTTTAATCGTTTAACGCGCTCACGAGATGCCTTGGTTGCAGACCAGCCGGGTATTACACGTGACCGTCAACATGGTCTGGGTAAGATTGGTGCGCATCCGTATGTCATCGTGGATACCGGTGGCATTAGTGGTCAGGCCGATGGCATTGATGTGTTGATGGAAAAGCAGGTGAAACACGCGATTGGTGAGGCGGATCATTTGATCTTCTTGCTAGATGGTCGCGATGGTATGACCGGTGCTGATGAAGCGATCGCAGAAGAGTTGCGTAAAACAGGTAAGCCAATCACCGTTGCAGTGAATAAAAGTGAAGGCTTGGATAAAGCGGTTGCTGGCGCTGACTTTTATGCCTTAGGTTTGGGTGATCCACATCTGATTGCCGCAGCGCATGGCGGCGGTGTAAAACATTTGATTAATACCTTACTCGATACCTTTATCTGGCCAGATAAAAAGGATGAGGAAGAGGAAGTCGAGGAAGCAGATAAGGGCATACAAATTGCACTTGTTGGACGCCCGAATGTGGGTAAGTCGACCTTGGTTAATCGCTTGCTTGGTGAAGACCGTGTGGTCGCGTTTGACCGCCCGGGTACAACGCGCGATTCGGTTGCAATTCCTTTTGAGCAAAACGGTAAGCAATACACTTTGATTGACACAGCGGGTGTTCGCCGTCGCGCACGTATCGCTGAAGCAATTGAAAAGTTCAGTGTGATTAAAACGCTACAAGCGATGGAGCAGGCTAACGTTGTCATGCTGATCCTTGATGCGCATCAGGGTATTAGTGAGCAAGACGCCACATTGGCCGGTCACGTGCTCGATAGTGGTCGCGCGCTCGTGGTGTGTATTAATAAATGGGACGGCTTAGATAGCCATGAGCGTGAGCAAATTAAAAGCGAGATGCTGCGCCGCTTACCTTTCTTGGCCTTTGCGGAATGGCGTTTTATATCTGCCTTGCATGGCAGTGGTGTGGGGCATCTAATGGAAGCGGTCGATCAAGCATATAACGCTGCGATGATTGATATGAAAACACCAGAGCTCACGCGTATTCTTGAAGAAGCAGTTCAGGAGCATCAGCCGCCGATTGCGCGCGGACGTCGTATCAAGCTGCGTTATGCTCACCAAGGTGGCAAGAACCCACCGATTATTGTGATCCACGGTAATCAAACCGATGCCGTACCACCGACTTATCAACGTTACTTAATGAATCGTTTCCGTGAGTGTTTTGATTTACATGGCACGCCATTACGTATCGAATTTAAAGGTGGCGAGAATCCTTTTGAAGGTAGAAAAAACACACTGACAAAACGTCAGGTGGATAAGCGTCGCCGTATGATGAGGCACGTCAAGAAGCGTTAATCGGTCTTCTTACTTGTCTTAGTGACCGTCGCACGTAGTGTGCCTTCTGATAAGCGAACATCTATCGAATCACCCGATGCGACATCACTACTTTTTGTGATCACTTTGTTTTTGGCCGTGCTGACGATGCTGTAACCACGCTCAAGAGTCGCTAATGGGCTAATCGCGTGAAGCTCACGAGAGTGTGCGTTTAATTTTTCGCGACGTGCCTTTATGGCTGATTCGGTAGATCGTGTCAGACGGCTTTGCATGGATGAAAGTCGTTCTTTGAATCGTTCGATGATCGCAGAAGGTCGCTGCTGCTGAAGTCGAATGGTTAAGTTTCGCGACGCTGTCTGCTGCTTCAAGAGAGCGCTAGAAACTGAGCGTTGTAATCGTAGTTGGATTTCATCAAGACGTTGTTGCTGCTGTTGAGTGCGCGCACGTGGATGTTGACGCGTTAAGCGTTGCTCAAGTTGTTGAAGCTGTTTTTGTTTAGCCGCTAAGCTTTGTTGTGTGCGAAGGGTTAATTGCGCATTCAACTGATGTACACGTTGGCTAATTTGGGCCTGGTCAGGTGAGATCAGCTCAGCCGCTGCAGATGGCGTAGGTGCTCGACGATCAGCGACAAAATCGGCAATCGTGAAGTCAATTTCATGTCCAACTGCGGAGACGATAGGAATGTCAGCAGCTGCGATATCACGTGCTAATTGCTCATCGTTAAATGCCCAGAGATCTTCGATGCTCCCTCCGCCACGCGTTAAGACGATGACATCATCCTGTTGGCGCGTAAGTGCATTGTTCAAGGCTTGTCGTATATCCGCGGGCGCCTCAGTGCCTTGCACCAAACATGGATAGATAGTGACTGTGGCAGTAGGGTGTCTGCGTGACAGAATATTCAGCATGTCACGAATCGCAGCGCCACTCGATGAGGTGACGATGCCGATATTTATCGGATGCGCGGGTAATTCTTTTTTAAGTGAGGTCTCAAAAAGACCTTCTTTTTGAAGCTTAAGCTTTAGCGCTTCAAAGGCTTTTTGCAAAGCGCCTTCACCAGCGGGTTCCATCGACTCAATAATGAGTTGGCAATCACCGCGAGGTTCATAAAGCGCCACTTTCGCCCGAGCAATCACCGAGTCGCCGTCTTTTGGCTTAAAGCGAAGCAGATTTGCTTTGCCTTTGAAGAGGGCGCAGCGAATTTGGGCGTGGGAATCTTTTAGGCTGAAGTAAAGATGACCGGAACGGGGAATGCTGAGATTCGAGATCTCGCCCTGCACCCAAAGCAAGGGAAAGCTGCCTTCCAGCACATGACGCAATTCGCTGTTGAGTCTGCTGACGCTAAAGATGTCACGATTTTCGGTCATACATAAAAAAGCCGGGCTAAGCCCGGCTTCCGTGCTGAGTTATCAACAAATTATTGATAAATGTAGCTTGGGTTGCCAGCGCCAACTTGAGTTTTCGCTTGGCTTTGAGCAGTTTTAGCCTGGTAGTAGGCTTTAATCGCTTCACTTTGTGCTTGAGCATATTTGCCTTCAGCAACTAGCGCTTCTGCAGCTTTCAACATTTTGCCGGTGTCACGCCATTCAAAACCTGCTTTCTTAGCGGCTTTATTTTCAGCTGAAGCAGTTGCAATAGCAGCTACCGCTGAGCGCTTTTCAGGCTCTGGAGCTTGGGTGTAAGGCTCTTTTGCAGCGTTGCTTTGACAGCCAGTGAGGGTAAAAGTGGCGGCAATCGCGCCTGCGATCAGTACTTTTTTCATTGTTTTCTCCATTCCTAGGGTGTCATGTCTATTTTGTTGCTTCGTGGGTGTCATGACTCACCCAGAAACTAAATGTGAAATTATTTTACCCCACTTTGAGAGCATTTGTACTTTCAATTAGTTAGGTAATTTGGTTTACCTAAAAGCAGCCAAATTCTATAATAAGTTGCTAATTTTCCTAGCCGCCCCCGGAGTTACGATGCGTTTCGCACAAGAACAAGAAGCTTTAACCTTCGATGATGTTTTATTGGTGCCCGCGCGCTCGGATGTACTCCCTAAGGATGTCAGCCTGGCAACCCAGCTAACTCGCGGTATTAGCCTAAATATCCCGCTTGTTTCGGCGGCGATGGATACTGTTACCGAGAGTCGTTTGGCGATCGCGATGGCTCTGGAAGGCGGTATTGGCATCATTCATAAGAATATGCTGATAGACGACCAAGCGGCCCATGTTCGTTCGGTTAAGCGCTACGAGAGTGGTGTAATCCATGATCCATTCACTGTGTCACCTAATTTGAGCATCGGTGAAGTGCTTGAGATCACTCGTCAGCACAACATATCTGGTGTGCCAGTGGTCGATGGCAACAACTTGGTGGGTATCGTGACTAGCCGAGACTTGCGTTTCGAAACCCGTCTTGATGAGAAAGTTTCATCCATCATGACGCCAAAAGATCGTTTGGTGACAGTGAAAGAGGGCGCTAAGAAAGAAGAAGTTCTCGAGAAACTTCATACCCACCGTATTGAGAAGGTCTTGGTGGTTAACGATAACTTCGAGTTGCGCGGTTTGATTACTGTAAAAGATATTCAAAAGGCAACGGACTATCCAAATGCGTGCCGCGATAGTGCGGAGAGTTTGCGCGTCGGTGCGGCTGTTGGTGTTGGTGATGGTACCGAAGAGCGTGTTGAAGCGCTGGTTGCTGCCGGCGTAGATGTGGTTACCGTCGATACTGCACATGGTCATTCGCGCGGCGTTATCGAACGTGTTGGTTGGATCAAAAAACATTACCCAGATTTACAAGTTATCGGTGGCAATATAGCGACCGGTGCCGCTGCATTGGCACTAGCTGAAGCGGGAGCTGATGCGGTTAAGGTGGGTATTGGTCCTGGCTCAATTTGCACCACGCGTATTGTTGCGGGTGTGGGGGTGCCTCAGATCACAGCTGTTAACAATGTAGTGAAAGCACTCGAAGGCACAGGTGTTCCTGCGATTGCAGATGGCGGCTTGCGTTACTCGGGCGATATCTCAAAGGTCATCGTAGCTGGCGCATCATGTGTGATGGTCGGTGGCTTGCTAGCGGGCACGGATGAAAGCCCGGGTGAGGTTGAGATCTACCAAGGTCGTTCTTATAAGTCATACCGCGGTATGGGTTCGTTGGGGGCGATGTCAGGCCAGCAAGGCTCGAGCGATCGTTACTTCCAAGAGACAACCAACAAGGACAAGTTGGTTCCTGAAGGAATTGAAGGTCGTGTGCCTTACAAAGGTCCTTTGCTCAATGTGATTACTCAGCTGACAGGTGGTATCCGAGCCAGTATGGGTTACACAGGTTGTGCAACGATGGAAGAGATGCGTACCAAGCCTGAATTTGTTCGCGTAACAAATGCAGGAATGGCTGAATCTCACGTTCACGACGTACAGATCACCAAAGAAGCGCCAAACTACCGTCGCGACTAATTTGGGATTTGCTCAGATTTACGGCGCAGTTGTTGTAGTTCTACGACCTGCGCCTTTTTATTTATAGTTTTAAGTTAAGTTCACACCATGACAAATGATATTCATGCTCATCGCGTTCTGATCATCGATTTTGGATCGCAATACACCCAACTGATTGCGCGACGTGTGCGTGAGATCGGCGTGTATTGTGAGATCTGGCCCTACGATAACTGTGAAGAGCAGATCAAATTACAAAACCCGCGCGGCATCATCTTAAGCGGTGGTCCAGAGACAGTAACTGGTGATGACACACCGCGTGCACCGCAAATTGTGTTTGATTTGGGTGTACCAGTGCTGGGTATTTGTTACGGCATGCAGACGATGGCGCAACAGCTCGGTGGTCGTGTTGAGAATTCGGATAAGCACGAGTATGGCTACGCGCAAGTGCGTGCTCATAACCATTCTAAGTTACTAAAAGATATTGAAGACCACACAACGCCCGAAGGCTATGGCATGTTGGATGTGTGGATGAGTCATGGAGACCGCGTCGCTGAGCTACCAGAAAACTTTGTCAAAATTTGTAGCACCGATAACGCACCATTAGCGGGCATGGCGGATGAATCTCGTAACTACTACGGTATTCAATTCCACCCAGAAGTTACCCATACCAAGCAGGGCGGTCGTATTCTCGAGCGTTTCGTACGCGATATTTGTGGCTGTGATGCATTGTGGAATCCAAACAACATCATCAACGACAGCATTGCGCAAATGCAGGAGCAAGTTGGCGATGGCAAGGTTGTGTTGGGCTTGTCTGGTGGCGTTGATTCGTCAGTTGTGGCCGCATTACTTCACAAAGCCATCGGTGATCGTCTGACCTGTATTTTTGTGGATAACGGGTTGTTGCGTCTAAATGAAGGCGATCAAGTGATGGCGACCTTTGCAGAACACATGGGTGTCAAAGTCATACGAGTGAATGCAGAAGATCGTTTCTTATCGGCGTTAGCAGGTGAAGCCGATCCGGAAAAGAAACGCAAAATCATTGGTAACTTGTTCGTTGATATCTTTGAAGAAGAAGCGAATAAACTTGAAGGTGTCGACTTCCTTGCTCAGGGCACTATTTATCCTGACGTGATTGAGTCTGCGGGCGCAGCTTCAGGTAAAGCGCATGTGATTAAGTCCCACCATAACGTGGGCGGCCTGCCTGATTACATGAAGCTCAAGCTCGTTGAGCCATTACGCGAGCTGTTTAAAGACGAGGTACGTAAAGTAGGCGTTGAGCTCGGTCTGCCGAGTGACATGATTTATCGTCATCCATTCCCCGGTCCTGGCTTGGGTGTACGTATCCTCGGTGAAGTAAAGAAAGAGTACGCAGATATTCTTCGCCAAGCGGATGCGATTTATATCGAAGAGCTGCGTAATGCGAACCTTTACGATGAAGTTAGCCAAGCCTTTACGGTTTTCTTGCCCGTGAAGTCTGTCGGTGTCGTCGGTGATGCGCGTCGTTATGAATATGTCGTGACGTTACGAGCTGTGCGCACCATCGACTTTATGACCGCAAGCTTCGCGCATTTGCCATTCGAATTTTTAGAAGAAGTATCACGCCGCATCATCAACGAAGTGCATGGTGTTTCTCGCGTGGCTTACGATATTTCGAGCAAGCCACCTGCGACTATTGAGTGGGAATAGGTTCTTAGCGTCTCAGACATGGTGGCTAGTGAGTTTTAGTATTTACGGTTAATTTATTTATCTCTTGTTTGAGGTGAATAAATGACATCACTCGCTAGTCACGATATCAGCCGTATTATTGAGATGGCCTGGGAAGATCGAACACCGTTTGAGGCGATCCAAGAAGATTACGGTCTTTCTGAAAAAGACGTCATTAAACTGATGCGATCAGAGATGAAGGCGAGCTCGTTTCGCATGTGGCGCGAGCGAGTCACTGCAAGGAAAACAAAGCACTTATCGAAACGAAGTTTCACTGTAGGGCGGTTCCGCTGCTCGACGCAGAAAATGAGATAAAAAAGGCCGCTTAGAGCGGCCTTTTTGTTTATGCAGCGTGTGCTTTGAGCATGCCGAACAATTGATCCTTGAGGTTTAGTCGTGCTTTCTTGCGCTCCTCAAGATAGTCGTCGCTTGTGTTCTCAGCGCCAGTTTCAATGCGATGCACTTCGTGATCTAGCTCGTGATACTCGTTAAAGAGTCGTGCGAAATGATTGTCAGTCATTTTTAATTCATGGATTGCATCATTGAATTCAGGAAACTCGTGGTGAAGATCGTGTTTTTCGCCTTGCATGGTGTTGCTCCTTGTTATGTTATGACGACTGTCACTCGCCTTTAGGTTTACTATAGCGAGCGGTATTGGCATGCCGCCTTGATTTTGATCAACCATTTCAAAATAGATGACCACAAACGACGAAACATTTATGTCCCGCGCGCTGGAGCTGGCGCGACAAGCTGAAGCGCATGGTGAAGTGCCAGTGGGTGCGGTATTGGTGCGTGGTGATGAAATTGTCGGTGAGGGCTTTAATCGACCGATTGAAAGCCATGACCCTTCAGCACATGCCGAGATACAAGCCTTGAGAGCGGCCGGAAAACACCTTGAGAATTACCGGTTAACCGATACCACGCTATATGTCACATTAGAGCCATGTCCTATGTGTGCCGGTGCCATTGTGCATGCGCGAGTAGGGCGAGTTGTTTTTGCTGCTAGCGACCCTCGTACGGGTGCGGCGGGCAGTGTGTTTGATTTACTTCCTTCAGATCAACGATTTAATCATCGGACTGAGTGTGAGGGTGGAGTATTAGCGGAAGAAAGTGCCGAGCTATTGCGTTCATTTTTCCGTTCGCGTCGTTAAGAGGTCAAGATGCGTTTTTTAGTTGTTTGTTTGTCAGTCTTTTTGTCCCTGCCGGCA
>OCRG01000029.1_pt1 | contig 21603 bp, 20 predicted proteins | sample 1535071 | NCBI WGS metagenome assembly OCRG01 (sample SAMEA3275605, study PRJEB22092) | marine metagenome | biome: ENVO:00000447; feature: ENVO:00002042; material: seawater | collected 2014-06-22T16:30:00+00 | depth 0 m
ATTCAACGCCACCGCCATCACCGGCATACTTTGGCGCAATCTCAACCAAGCGATCGCCTGCTTCTGGATCTTTATTCAAGACAACATCTTCAACCGCATCACGCAATTCAGGTTCTAGCTCGTCATACACTGCAAGCTGTCCCGCATTCACGATACCCATATCCATACCGGCGCGAATCGCGTGATAGAGGAAGACGGCGTGTATCGCTTCACGCACATGGTTATTACCGCGGAAGGAGAATGACACGTTAGACACGCCACCCGAAATCATCGCGTGTGGCAGGGTTTGTTTTATCTCGCGTGTCGCTTCAATAAAATCGACGCCGTAGTTGTTGTGCTCTTCAATACCTGTCGCAACAGCAAAGATATTTGGGTCAAAAATAATGTCTTCCGGCGGGAAGCCAATCTCATCAACCAAGATGCGATAAGCACGCGTACAGATCTCGACCTTACGTGCATGCGTATCCGCCTGACCGACTTCATCGAAAGCCATCACGATAACCGCAGCACCATAACGACGGCACAGCTTGGCTTGCTCGCGGAATTTATCCTCGCCCTCTTTCATCGAGATTGAGTTAACGATTGGCTTACCTTGGCAGCACTTCAAACCTGCTTCGATAATCTCCCACTTGGACGAGTCAATCATCAAAGGTACTTTGGCGATATCGGGTTCAGAGGCAATCAGATTTAGGAAGCGAACCATCGCGGCTTCACCATCCAGCATGCCTTCGTCCATGTTGACGTCGACAATCTGCGCACCATCTTCCACTTGCGCACGACAGATATCTAAAGCTTCTTCATATTCTTCATTCAAGATCAATCGCTTGAACTTGGCTGAACCTGTAACGTTCGCGCGCTCACCTACATTGGTGAACAAACTCAGCTCACCCAAGTTAAGTGGCTCTAGACCTGACAGACGACATTCAACGGCAAGCTCAGGTTTTTTACGCGGTGCTTTATCCGCGACCGCTTCTGCAATTGCACGAATGTGATCTGGCGATGATCCACAACAGCCACCAATGATGTTGAGGAACCCAGCTTCTGCCCACTCAGCAACCTGTGCGGCCATCTCAGGTGGCATTAAATCGTATTCACCAAACTCATTTGGCAAGCCCGCATTCGGGTGTGCATTCACATGACACTCAGCAATGCGTGACATCTCTTCAACATACTGACGCAACAGATCTGGGCCCAATGCACAATTAAGACCAATCGAGATCGGCTTGGCGTGGCGCAAGCTGTTATAAAAAGCTTCGGTCGTTTGCCCTGACAGAGTGCGACCAGAGGCATCAGTGATGGTGCCAGAGATCATAATCGGCAAGGTGATGCCCTTGTCGTCGAAGTATTTCTTAACCGCAAAAATCGCCGCTTTTGCATTTAGCGTGTCGAAAATGGTTTCAATCAAAATAATGTCTGAACCACCTTGCACCAACGCATCAGTCGACTCAGTGTATTGCTCAACGAGCTCATCGAAAGTGACGTTGCGATAACCCGGGTCATTCACATCCGGCGAAATCGACAAGGTGCGCGAGGTGGGGCCTAGGACACCGGCGACAAAACGCGGCTTGTCGGGCGTGCTGTACTTGTCAGCCGCTTGACGGGCTAAGCGTGTTGCTTCGAGATTGATCTCATAAGCCAACTCCTCCATGTCGTAATCCGACATCGACACACGCGTGCCATTAAAGGTGTTGGTTTCGAGGATATCGGCACCTGCATCGAGGTACTGCTCATGGATTTCGCGGATCACCTCAGGACGGGTAATCGCAAGTAAGTCATTGTTTCCTTTAAGGTCTGTGTGCCAATCCTTAAACCGCTCGCCGCGATAATCTGCCTCACTGAGCTTGTATCGCTGGATCATCGTACCCATTGCGCCATCCAAAATGAGGATGCGCTGAGCCATCAATGCTTCGAGTTCTGCGGTGCGGTTTGGGGACATCTGAACAACAACTACCGGTTGAAAACGCGCGATTATACCTTGCCTGTGGCTCCCGCTCTGACAAAAAATCTAAGTAAATCGGGCAGATGCAGATTGAGGGAAATTGCTGCTTTGCAGGGACTTTTATTCGTGGTTTTATAGCGCCCGTTTGCAGGCCAGCAAACGCCGTTTCACGGTATCTAATAACTGGCGTAGGACTCTCAATGATTACGCCACTCTTGTAGTATTTTGGAGGAATAAAATGGCCGAACTCTTCTCAGCTGACTGGATGAATGCCCTTAAGGACCAATGGAACTCTGACGCAGAAGTCAGTGGCAAACTCTCAGAAATCGGTTTCAACTCTGTTATCACCTGTGGTTTCAAAGGTGAAGACCAGCCTCGCGGTGTTTTTGTTGTTGAAAATGGTGTGTGTACCCGTGCTGGTGACTACGATGGCACCGCACCCGATTGGGACATGCGTGCAGACAAAGACAACTGGATCAAGTGGGCATCTGATGGCATCGGTATGACCGGCCTCGGTACCGCATTCGCAATGGGCAAATTGAAGTTCATCGTGGGTGATTTCAAAGGCATGATCAAAGATCCTCGTATGGCAGGACCTTTTGTCAAAAGCTTTGCCTTGATGGGCAAAATCGATACGCAATAAAACGTATCACTCCACGCGAAGAAGCCCGCTCACGCGGGCTTTTTTATGGGCGCTCACCGTCAATCCAAGGGTTACGATTTCCTTGATAGGCCTCTATTTGACCGTTTCGCCAACGTTCATGAGCGTCCGGCGGATCTTCTCGGTGCCATTTAAGTAACAGGGAACGCTGGCGTTGATAAATAGGTATTTCCCACCGCTCCTCCATGTACAAAGCTGCCCGAGCGATATCACCTCGCACCGCCTCGCGAGGCTCGACAAGCCGCTTATGCTTGTCGATCTCTAAGTCACAATCGTCTCGCCACCAGTTTTCACCCGGAATTTCCGCAAAGGCATAGGCCAATCGTTCGTGATTAGCACCTTTGTCACTCGGGTAAAGGTTGTGCATATCCATTTCAATTTGATTAAAACGCACACTGCGTTCACGACATTGTTTACGTGTGCCGCACTTGAGTTCTTTTTTCACCCAGGCCATCGGCATCACATGCTCAATGTTGTAACCACGATCATATTTCGCAAATCGCTTGGCGCAATACAGGTCAGTCCCACCGTTGGGGTAAAGGGTTTGCCAAAAAATAGCGATCTGTTCGAGGTAGTTTTGTGGTTTTGCGGCCAAGTTCGGTGAAACAAGGCTGAAATAGATCAAAAAAAAGAGAACAGCGCGTTTAAGAATCCGCTCAGACCTTGCATAATGGCACGCATTAAAATAAAGAAGCACTGTGAGTTATCCCCGTGTCCGAATTCTCTGATTCGCAATCGCGAACAAAAGGCCCTTGGCCAGCTATAGCTGCTGTTGTCATCGTAACACTACTGGCTGTTTGGCTAGTGCCATCTGATGATGAAGAGGTTGCTCCCGCACCTTCGTTATTAAGTTCCTCAGTCGCACCGGCGCCAACGCCCTTGCCTGCAAGCAAATCTGATCGCATCGATGCGCGAACCCTCATCACTGAATTACGCACTGCAACCAAGCCCGATTACAACAAGGCTTATAACGCTGGCGAAACGCTGCGTAAAAAAGGTCAGCTTGATCAGGCTTACATTTTATATTTCTTTGCTGCACGTGAAGGCCACGCAAACTCGGCTTATCGCTTAGGTCAACTGGCTGACGATGTCATCAGCAAAGCTAGCTATCGTGCGGACGCCACACAAGCAATCAAGTGGTACCGTAAAGCTGAAAGCGCGGGTGTAAGCGAAGCGACCGATGCGCTAAATGCACTCAAAAGATTTTACGAAGATAAAGCACGCTCTGGCGACAGTAATGCTCGCCGTTTGTTGCTGTTGTGGAGATAAGCCGGATGACCTTACGACTATCACACATACTTTTTACCGCCTGTTTACTGCTTGCAAGTAATGCCAATGTCTTTGCCGCTGACAAGCCATTGTTATTGGCTGGCAAACAATCTCTTTATCAACGTGTACTTGCCATCCCTGGTGCGCAGCTGCATCAAACACCGAAAAGTACTGGCACCGCCACTACGCCCTTTACGGCTTATTACGTTTACGCTCGAACCAAAGTCGGCACTCAAGAATGGTTAAACGTAGGCACTGATCGTTTTGGTGACAAAAAAGGTTGGCTTAAAAGCGATGACACCATCGAATGGAATCAAGGCCTCACCGTTGCCTTCCGCGACCCTGCATACCAAGATCGCGCCTTGTTATTTAAAGATGCCAAATCTCTCGAAGATGTTGCACAAGATCGTAGTTTAAAAAATTACGAGCGCCTGTATTCGGAAGCAACCGCTGGAAAAACACGAAAATCATCGCCCGTTGCGGCCATTCAGCCTGCTGAAAAACTCGATATCCAAGATGACTTCTATTTAGTGCCGATTCAAAAGCACAAAGACATCTATGTGGGCAACCAACAAGCGCGCATGCTGGAAGTGGCGTCCGTGCCCTTACGTGATGCAGAACCAAAGAAAACCTCAGACTACCGTGCAGGCTTAGTGTTCGCGATTGACTCGACCTTGTCGATGGATCCTTACATCAATAGAACGCGTGAAGCTGTTCGAAAGATCTATGGCAGCCTTGAGTCCGCCAACCTTCTGGGTAATGTGAATTTTGGCTTAGTCGCTTTTCGTGATAATCCAGACGCAGCGCCGGGATTGGAATATCTCACCCGTACTTATGTCGACCTAAAGGAAGGAAGCGATCCACAAGCCTTTATGACGCAAGTGGAATCACTTAAAGCCGCCTCTGCTTCAAGCCAAGGCTTTAAAGAAGATGCCTACGCTGGTCTAAAAGAAGCTATCGATAAAATGTCATGGGAAGGTAATGCCGCTCGTTATCTTGTTCTCGTGACTGATGCAGGTCCTCGTGACAAAACCGACCCACTTTCAAGCACGGGCCTTTCTGCTGAACAGCTCAAACACTTAGCGCGTGAGAAAGGTATCGCTATCTTTGTGTTGCACTTGCTGACGCCAGCCACAAAAGCTGACCATGCTAACGCCGCAAAAACCTATAAAGATCTTTCTGAATTTCCAGGTATCGGTAGCTTGTACTACGGCGTACCCACAGGCGATGTGAATCGTTTTGGTCGTGTACTCGACACCCTTGCTGGCCAGATCACCATGCAAGTTCAGATGGGTGGCGCAATGGCGCCACAACAAAACACCGCGCAAACCAACGATGCACAATTGGCATCACTACAACAAAAAGTCAATAAGCTTGGCTACGCTTTGCGCATGCGTTATCTACAAGACACAACCAGTGGTAAAACGCCCCGCATTTTTAACGCATGGGTCCTAGACCGTGACTTACGTAATCCAGAGATGCCTTCACTCGATGTGCAGGTGTTGCTCACTCGCGATCAACTTTCTGATTTGCATGACATCTTAAAACAGGTGCTGAATACCGCCGAAGAAGGCCTACTATCTCCAAGCAACTTCCTCAACGAATTAAAAAGCTTGGCGGCAACTGTAACGCGTGATGCAAGTCAGTTAGGCGAAACAACCGCAACCACTGCGGGCACAGGTAACAGCCTGGCTGACCTTGGCTTTATGCGTGAATATATTGATGACTTGCCTTACACCGGTGAAGTCATGGGCCTTTCACTTGAAGAGTGGGATGCTTGGCCAGCTAGCGATCAAATCGACTTCTTACATCGCTTAGAAGCAAAGATTAATTACTACCGTGCACTACATGATCACACCGACCTTTGGGTGAGCCTTGATGGCGGCCCAGTGGATGGTGACTCTGTCTTCCCTATCGCGATTGAAATGTTGCCTTAATAGCAGGACTAAACTTTGGAAACGCAACCGCATTCGGATGCCACCCAGCGTGAAGGTGGCACCATCTATCATCTGCGTAATGTTGTTTTAGATCGGAAATCAGAGGGTGTGTCTTTCCGGCTCAATGTACCCTCTTTGCAAATCCGCCAAGGCGAACAGATTGCGGTTATCGGGGAATCGGGTTGTGGCAAATCAACCTTGCTCGACATCTTGGCGTTTATTGCCAAGCCTAGCGACATTGATTCTTTCCGTTTCCGCCCAAACCTTGCAGATAGCCCCACTGACATCGGCGCCTTATGGGATAAAAAACAACTCAATGCTCTTGGCGATATGCGTAAACAGCATATTGGTTATGTGATGCAAACCGGTGGTCTTCTGCCTTACCTTACAGTGAGAGATAACATCAATCTTTCCCGTAACGTGTTAAAGATGAAAAAAGACGACACCGTCGACACACTGGCACGCGAGCTAGGCATTGCACGTCATCTCGATAAATTACCCGGCACATTATCCACGGGTGAACGCCAACGCGTTGCGATTGCTCGAGGTCTCGCACACCAGCCCTCTATCGTGATTGCCGATGAGCCAACTGCCTCGGTTGACCCTTTTGCAGCAGAAAAGATCATGGCCTTATTCATGGAGCTGGCAGAAGATCGCAATATCACTGTCATTGTTGCGAGTCATGCATGGCGCCACATCAAGCGTTTAGGTTTACGTCGTTTAGCGCACCATACCTCACGTTCTGAAGATGGTCGCACAACCGAAACCGTAGTGAATGGATAAGTCATGAAGTTATTTAAAACACTACGTTTAGCAACCAAAGATTATCTACACGAATGGCAGGTATCGATCTGTTTTGTGCTCGCACTTGCCGCTGTGCTTGGCCCTATGTTGGTTTTGTTCGGCCTTAAGTTCGGCATTATTGGCGGCATGATTGATGAGCTAATTGAAGATCCGACTAATCGTGAAATTCGCCCAGTCAGTAGCGCGCGCTTTGATGACAACTGGATTAACCAAATGCGTGCACGCAAAGATGTTGAATTTATCTTGCCACGCACACGTAGCATCGCTGCAACCGTGCAGCTCAGCTCGGATAAAGCCGATCGCTTTGTTAATGTCGAAATGATACCGACAGCGTCTGGCGATCCATTACTCCAAAAAACGTCAGCTCCAGAAACAATCAACCAAATAGTGTTGTCGCCTACCGCAGCACGCAAACTCAATATTGAGCTTGGCGATCAAATTAAAGGCAGCGTTTCTCGTCGTTATCTCGGAGAAGCAGAACGCGTTGAACTTCCTCTTACCGTTGTAGGCATCGCTGATGCTGACGCCTTTACTCGCGATGGCGCTTTTGTAAACCTTGAGCTGATGGAGGCGATCGAAAACTATCGTGATGGCATCGCAGTAACACAGTTTAAATGGTCAGGTAGTGAAGCCCCATTAGAGCGCACCTATCCTAGCTTCCGCTTATTCAGTCGTTCTATCTATGATGTCGCTGGCCTACAAAAAGCCCTAAATGCCGTCGGCGTTGAAGTACGTACCAAAAGCTCAGATATCGAGCTTGTGATGAAGATGGATCGCAACCTCACCATGGTGTATTGGGCCATTGCGATCATTGGCCTTTTCGGCTTCTCCTTATCCTTGGGCGCAAGCTTATGGGCCAATGTTGATCGCAAACGCAAAGAATTATCGGTTCTGCGCTTAGTCGGTTTCCGCACGGGAGATATTGTGTGGTTCCCTATGACACAAGCTATTTATACTGCTGTACTGGGCTGGGGCTTAGCGATTGGCTTATATCAAGCCGTAGCAATCACCATCAATACAATGATGGCTGATCAAACCGAAGGTCAATCAGTATGTGTTCTACTCCCAGAACATTTTGCGGCCGCAGGCGTTGTCACCGTTTTGGCTGCGATTATTTCAGCTGCACTATCTGGCGCACGTGCTGCACGCATTGCACCATCTGATGGTTTACGCGAGATCTAAATCAAGCGTTGCCTAACGAGTTCAATATGTTGGCGCAGATGATAGGCTTCATGCGCAAACGCCAAAGGTATCTTTAGTTGACGCACTTCTTGCTCAAGATCGCGCAGTGATTGATGCAGGCTTTCTTTCGTTACGTGATCAGCATCCGTTGCTTGCTCATCGATTGACTCAAGTTTTTCATACCAACGATAAACGCGTGCTCGCATACGCCAGTTGTAAATGGGCGGCATGACTTTCATCAACGGCAAAATCATTAGCACTAACGGTAACAACATCACCCATAAACGGTCTATCAGTGACGCTGCCCAGAACGGCATATAACGTTGTAAAACAGGCTCGCCTTTCTCGTAAAACTTCTTTGCTCTATCCGCTAGGGGATACGCCAGTAATTTAGGTTGTGGAAATTGTCCGTTATTCGCAAACCAACTCTCATTCCCATGTTGTTGCTTCGCCGCCATTAACATGATGTCGATAATCGCAGGGTGAATCTCTTTCGTCGCAACAATATTTGCTGCGGGGGCCAGCAACGCTTTATCTTGAGCAGGAATGTCTTGTTGAAGATCAACAATACCTTGCGGCAGAACCACGTGACTCAAAAAGCCATACCGTTTGGCATAGGCTTGTACACGATCAAAAGACATGACACTCAGCGCTGGATCGCGCAACATTTCTTGGACCAACAAACTGCGTGGCGCACTGACAAAAAATGCTGCATCAATCTTGCCTTCTTTCAGCGCGTCATAGGCGGAACGACCACCCATTGGTTGCGTTGTGTCGAGTGAAATACCGTTATCACTGAGCAGCATAGTGGCTAACGCGCGAGTCCCTGAACCTTCACCACCAATCGCCATGCGCAACCCCGACAGTTCACGCAAAGCACCAATGGGTCGACTGGCCGATGTGAATACCCAGAGTGGCTCGTAAAACACACTACCCATCGACTCAATTAACTGAATGCCAAAGGGGTCAGGTATGCCGCTTTGAACCAACGCCATATCCACTTTGCCTTCGCGCAACAGCTGCTGATTCTCTACTGACCCAGCTGTTGAAATGAGCTCAAGCTCAACACCCTCCGCTGCGAGGTAGCGCTGATAAGACTGTGCAAAGCTATGGTAAGCACCGCTCTCTGAACCTGTTGCCATGGTGACTTTTGAAGGGGGCGCCGGCTTAATAAACTGTGCTGCCAAGAAAAAGGCAGCAATCGTTAGTAACACGGCTGGTGTATAAATTTTCACGATAGGGCTCACGATAATTACCGAGGTAAGAGCTTTATCAGCTCTTCTAAATTTGAAACGCTAATATCGGCCGACTTCGTCAAACTTGGCCACATTTGTTCTGTGCGATTCATCCATGCTGTTCTCATTCCGAAGTTAGCGGCCGCCTCAATATCGCGCACAGGATCATCCCCCACATGCAGACACTCATCAGCCCGCACACCAAACCGATCGACACTGGCTTGAAACAGCGCAGGATGTGGCTTTGCCGCCCCCACTTGCTCAGCCATAAAAGCTGCATCGAATAAACCTTGTAGCGGCGTCTTTTCAACTTGCGCATTGCCATTCGACACTGCAACCAATCGGTAATTCTGCTTGAGTTGCTTTAAGCCCTGAATCACCTCGTCAAACGGCTCAACCCAATTGCGTGCCTCACGAAAAATTGCGTTAGCTTGCTCAGCAATCTCATGCGGCAAATCAAATTCATCACAATGCGCTTGCAGCGCTGAAAGACGAACACGCGTTAAATCATGAGCAAACTCAGGATTCGCTTTAACCCATGCCATCCGCTTTTCGCGCATGGTGTCGGGTGTGTAATTATCGGTAATCACGGGTGCATGCTGTTGCAGCCATTCATAAGTGCGCGCCTCCGCTACACGAATAGTCTGCATGCAGGGCCACAACGTGTCATCCAAGTCAAAAGAGATCAGCTTGATGTTGGTGAGCGGTAACATTTATAACGCTGGCAATACACGTCGTGACACGAACTCACTCAGTGGCATGAGTTCTTCATATTGCTTACCCACATTCACAATGTAATTCAGCGTGCGTGGGATATCACCCAAGTACCCGGGTTTACCATCGCGATGATTAAGGCGCGCAAAAATACCACTCGCCTTGAGATGGCGCTGCACACCCATCCAATCAAACCATCGCTTAAAACGTAGACGATGCGTCTCGTTCATCACACCCGTTGCGATCGCCCCTTCGAGGTAAGCATGGCACCAACGCGACACCAAGGCGTCATCCCACGCGATGTAACAATCGCGCAGCAAAGACACCAAGTCATACGTCACAGGGCCTAGAACAGCATCTTGGTAATCAATCACACCTAAGCGGTTATCCGAAAGCAGCATTAAGTTACGTGAATGGTAGTCACGGTGAACAAACACCTTAGGCTGTTCCAACGCCGCTTCTGTTAACGCATTAAACGTGCGAGCGAGCATTTTTTTACTGTCATCCGACAACTTCAGATCAAGATGCTTTTCTAGCAGCCAATCTGGAAAGAGCTGCATTTCACGCATCAGCATTGGCTCATCATAGGCAGGCAAGTTTTCGGTCTTCGCGCTTTGCTGGAAGGTAAGCAACGAGGTCATCGCGCTACCATAGAGTTGATCTGCAGATTCCTGAGTCAAATTCGGCAATAAAGTGGCATCGCCGAAATCTTCTAGCACCATAAAGCCTTGTTCGAGATCCATCGCCAAAATCTCTGGCGCATGCACCCCTGCATCTCGCAACCGAGCGGTCATCTCAGCAAACGGACGGCAGTCCTCTTGAGGTGGCGGAGCATCCATCACAATTCGACTCGGCATGCCTGATTGAGTGAGTCGAAAATAGCGTCGAAAACTGGCATCCCCAGAGGCCATGGCTAGCTCAAAACTCTCGAGCTCAAGTGAATCACTAAGCCATTGTTTTAAAAGCGAAAGTCGCTCATCCATCAAAACCTAACCTTGGGGCCATTTCGGCTCAATTTCATTGAAAATATGGGCATTTTATGAGATTTTACCCACCCTTCGGAGACTTCACGTGGAAATCGCTTCCGCATAACCATAAAAATAGAACCGGCTGATGCTTTTTCATACTGCAAACTCTCTAAAAATTCGCCCATTATCAGTCGCAATCGCGACGATTTTGATGCCGATCTCCTTACTCAGTCAGGCAGCTCTCGCTAACGATAGTCGCGCTTGGGAGTGTAAAGCCGGAGCTGATGGCCAATGGGAATGCTATAAAAATGGCGTTCTGGAAGATCGCCCAGCGGCAGCTCCAGTTGTAAAAGCACTACCGACTCCAACCAAACCGGCTACCTTATCGATTGCTGAGCAGCCAACAGCGGCACCGGCTTACACTCCGAAAGCAACAGTAGGATTAAGCCAAGCAGCACCAGAGGTTAAAGTGGCCGAGCCCACTGCAGAACCAAAACCCGTGGTGATTCCAAAACCGGTCCCAAGCAAGCCACAAGCTATTGCTCAACCCGAGCCTGTTGTTGCACAACCCGCACAAAAGCCTATGCCTGCGGCTGAAACAGCAACAACCGATCCTATCGCCAAGGTCGTCAGCTCTGCGAGCAATGCGAGCCGTCTTGATGAAAAACTTAACTGGGGTTCGTGTGGTGTAGAAACTAATCAGCTACCGACGTTTGTCAGCTTTGATGGCAACAATGCCAATGCGCCGATGGATATCGTGGCGGACTCCGCTGAACTGAGTCGTGAAACTAATGAAAATATTTTCCTCGGCAAGGTAGAACATACTCAAGGTTCACAGCAAATTTTCGCTGAGGCAATGCGCTACAACCAAGAAACAGGCCAGATGGATGCGCAGGGCGATGTGTTGATGATCACACCAGATATGCGCATGAGCGCACCACGCGTGTCGTACAACACCAAGACCCGTAGTGGTGATGCCACCGATGTAACTTACCGTATGCCGGGCATCCTAGGTCGCGGCACCTCTGAAAGCACCAATATCATTGATGATCTGCACAGCGAACATAACACCGTCACCTACACCACCTGTGCGCCAGGTGATAACGCTTGGTCACTGCATGCTGACAAACTCATCATGGATCAAGAGGAAGGCGTAGCTTGGGCAACACATGCCACCATCAATGTGGGCGACATGCCGATTGCTTACCTACCAGCGATGAGCTTTCCTTTAGACGATCGTCGTCGCAGTGGTGTACTCCGCCCGACTTTTAGCAACAGCAAAGAGAACGGCTTCGACTTTACACTGCCTTACTATTTAAACCTTGCACCCAACTATGACTTAACGCTGTATCCGCGTTATCTAACCGAGCGTGGCGCAATGCTTGGCGGCGAATATCGCTTCCTCACTGAAATGGCAAAAGGCACCATCTCTGCTGATGCGATAAGTGACGACAAATACACCGGCAATAGCTCACGTAGCTCATTAAAGATTGATACCTCTGCGACCTTTAACGATCGCTTAACAGGTAACTTCTTATTCAACGAAGTCTCCGATAACGATTACCTCGATGACTTTGGCGGCACACTTGCGGTAGCGAATACAACGCAACTTGAGCGTCGCGCTGAGATGAAGTACCAAGCAGACAACTGGTACTCATTAGTTAAATTCCAAGACTATCAAGCGCTAAATGCCACCGAGCAATATGCGCGCCTTCCACAAGTTCTGTTCCATGGTGATAACGACAAGCTTCGTGGTGACAGCCCTTTGATTATGGAACTGGATGCGGAAGCAGTGAGCTTCTCAAAAGATGAAGCAAATGCGATTGAAGGCGAGCGTTACGATATCAAACCACGCGTAGCTCTAGACCTGCGTGAGCCTTGGTATCACTTAAAGCCTGCGCTTTCTGTTCGCCATACTTCATATGAAGTGAATAATGCGGCCAATTCGGTTTCACGTGACATCTACACCGCAAGTATTGATAGCGGCTTGTATTTCGAACGCAATACCTCATGGTTTGGCGAAGGCGCCCTTCAGACTCTTGAGCCACGCGCCTATTACCTGTACACACCTCATAAAGATCAACGCAATATCAATGTCTTTGATACAGCGGCATACGGTTTTGATTTTGCACAACTGTTCCGCGATAACCGTTTCAACGGACCTGACCGCGTCGGTGATGCTAACCAGTTAACCTTAGCGTTAACCAGTCGCACTCTCAGCGATCAAAACGGTGCTGAAATTTTCCGCGCCAGTATCGGTGAAGTTTTCTACTTTGAAGATCGTCGAGTACAAATTGATAACAGTGCTGCTGCGACAACAAATAAATCAGATCTTGTTGGTGAGATCGCGTGGAAACCTGCGCAAAACTGGGAAACAAAGCTGAACGCATTGTTTGATACCAATACAGATGACGTAAAAACCGCAACCGCTTCTGCAAATTACTATGCGAGCAACACGGAACTATTCAACATCAAATACATCTATAACGATGCATCGACCATAGCGACTGATAACAACCAACAGTTAGACATCAGTGGCATTTGGTCTGTCGCACCAAAAACCAACGTGTTTGCTCGTTTGAATCGCTCGTTAAAAGACGACAAAGACCTCGATGCCTTGGCTGGCTTTGAATACGGCAGCTGCTGCTGGCGTGTTCGTACATTTGCGAGTCGCGCAACCGGTGACGAATCACCAACTTTCACGGTTGAATTCGAACTCAACGGCTTAGGTCGTATTGGTGATGACACTGAAACCCTATTAAACGATCGCATCTACGGATACCGTCGAGAAGATGACTAAAAAATTGATCGCTGCCCTGCTGTTAGGGGCAACACTCTCAGTTGCACATGCCGCCATTGAGCTCGTAGACCGTATCATTGCCGTTGTGGGTAAAGACGTGGTGATGCTCAGTGAGCTCAAGTCACGTGCTCAACAAAACTACTCAGAACTCGCTAAGCGCAATCCCAATGCCTTGCCATCGCAAGAGCAAGTGCTGACCAGCACCCTTGATGACCTCATCTTAGAGAAGCTTCAACTTGCGGAAGCCGCAAAGCTTGGCATCAGTGCCTCATCCGATCGTGTAGCTGAAGCGATGGCGCAGATCGCCAAGAACAACAAACTCACGCTTGATCAATTGCGTGACGCACTCGCCAAAGAAGGGACAAGCTTTGATGCCTTCCGTAACAAAATTAAAAATCAGCTTACGCTGCAGCGTTTAATCGATAAAGAAGTCACTAACCGCATTCAAGTCTCTGACTCTGAAATTGACGGCTTAATCGCTGCACAAGATGCCAATGCCGCAAAACGTCGTGAAGTTCGCTTGTTCCACATCTTGGTGCGCACACCCGATGGCGCAACAGCAGACGAAGCGAAAGTTGCCGCCGCTAAAGCGGATAAAGCACGCAAACGCATTGATGCGGGTGAATCGTTTGAGCAGGTCGCTATTGGCACCTCAGATGCCTCTAACGCACTGCAAGGTGGTGATGTGGGCTGGCTGGCCTTTGCCCAGCTGCCGCGTGGTTACCAAGAGATCGTTGCCAAAATGACTGCGGGCGATGTGGTCGGCCCGTTCCGAAGCAGCAACGGTTTTAATATTCTCAAAGCAGCAGAGTTCCGTATCCCAGAGGCCTCGCAAGAGATCGTGACGCAAACGGAAGCGCGACATATTCTCATCCGCACCGACGAGGTGACCTCAGATAGCGATGCCAAAATCAAACTCGAGCAACTGCGTGAACGCGCCGAACAAGGTGAAGACTTCTCCAACCTCGCACGTTCACATTCATCGGATACCGGCTCTGCCATCAAAGGTGGTGAACTGGGTTGGGTAAGCCCAGAGCAAATGGTGCCCGAGTTTGAAGAGGTGATGAATCAAACGGCTAAAGGCGCCATCAGCGCACCGTTTAAATCGCGTTTTGGTTGGCACATCATCCAAGTCATCGATCGTCGTCAGCATGACAAGTCCGACGATGTTCGTCGCATTGCTGCCCGTAAAGCGGTGATTAAACGTAAAAGCGAAGAAGCCAAAGAAGAGTATCTGCGTCGTCTGCGTGACGAAGCCTTCATCGATCTGCGCTTGGACGATTTGCGATGAGCCAAGCGCTTGCGCTGACGCCCGGCGAGCCAGCGGGTATTGGCCCTGACCTGGTTGTTAGCTGCGCACAACAACCGCATAACCGTCCGCTTGTCGCGATTGCCGATCCAGAGCTGCTGGCTCAACGCGCCGAACAACTCGGCCTTACCTTTCAAGCCATTCCCTACCAAGGTCAAACTACACCTGCAGCCGCCGGCTCGCTGTATGTACATGAGATAACACTACGCGATGACGTTACGACCGGTGAGCTGAACCCAAACAACAGTGCTTATGTGCTCGACACCTTGCGGCATGCGGCACAAGGCTGTGTCGATGGTACTTACGCCGGCATGATTACCGCTCCTGTGCACAAAGGCATCATTAACCAAGCCGGCATTGCGTTCAGCGGACACACCGAATTTCTCGCCGAGATCAGTGGCGGTCATCCGGTGATGATGCTCGCCTGCCCAGGCTTACGTGTTGCACTTGCGACAACCCATTTAGCGTTAAAAGATGTGCCTGCAGCGATCACCCCTGATGTGCTCACATTAGTCATCAGCGCACTCGATAAAGATCTGCGTGAGCGCTTCGGCATTAGTCAACCCAACATCTTGGTTTGTGGCCTGAACCCACATGCTGGCGAAGATGGCTATCTGGGTCGCGAAGAGATTGAGGTTATCGAGCCAACACTTGCAGAGCTTCGTACTCGTGGCATTCAACTCAGCAAGCCACTGCCCGCCGACACCTTATTTACACCTCGCCATCTTGTCGAAGCCGACGCCGTGTTGGCGATGTATCACGATCAAGGACTGCCCGTCCTAAAACACATGGGCTTTGGCCATGCGGTGAATATCACCTTGGGTCTACCTATCGTACGTACCTCGGTTGATCACGGCACCGCCTTAGATCTTGCGGGCACTGGCAAAGCCGACATGGGCAGCTTGATGGCCGCCATCGAGCAAGCGGTGCTGATGACAAGTGACCACACCTCTAACGACTAAACCCTGAACGCTATCGGCTTGCTTTTAGCGGTCAGTCCTTTTACTTTGCAGTTATTCACTTTAGGTAAGCAGTATGTCTGAAATTGATAACGCACAGATTGATATTAATGTTGTCACCGATTACATCGCGGAGCAGTCTGACCCTACCGTCGACCGCTATGTCTTTGCGTACACCATCACGATCAACAACAGTGGTGAGATACCTGCCAAATTACTCAATCGTCATTGGTTGATTACCGATGCCAACGGCAAAGTACAAGAAGTGCGCGGTGAAGGCGTGGTTGGCGAACAACCGCATCTTAATCCTGGCGAATTCTTTGAATACACCAGCGGCGCGGTGCTTGAAACACCGGTTGGCATCATGGAAGGTGAATACGAAATGGTCACCGATGAGGGCGACACCTTCCTAGCACCGATTGATCGCTTCTCTTTAGCTATCCCGCGAACGCTGCACTGATGACAACTTACGCGATCGGTGACATCCAAGGCTGTTACGACGAGCTGATCGCACTGCTAGACCAGATCAATTTCGCGCCCGAGCAGGATCATTTGTGGTTTGTTGGCGACTTGGTCAACCGAGGTCCAAAATCACTCGAGACACTACGTTACTTAAAATCACTCGGTGATCGCGTCACCTGCGTCTGGGGAAATCACGATCTGCACTTACTCGCCATCGCCTTTGGTAATGACAGCAAAGCGCATAAAGGCGAAACCCTTAACGCTATTCTCGAGGCCCCTGATCGAGATGAACTCATCGACTGGTTACGTCACCAAAAGCTCGCACATTACGATGCCGAGCTCGGCTATGGCATGGTGCATGCTGGCTTAAGCCCTGAATGGACGTTTGATCAAGCGCTTAGCTACGCCAAAGAGGTCGAAGCCATTATTCATGGCGATGGCGCGGTCGACTTCTTTGCCGACATGTATGGCAGCAAACCGAACCGCTGGGATCCTACCTTAAGCGGTATGGATCGACATCGTTACATCACTAACTGCTTTACCCGCTTACGCTACTGCAAAGCAGATGGCAGTTTTTCGATGAAAGAAAAACTCGCACCAGAACACATCGACGATAAAAAGATAATGCCTTGGTTCCAACATCCACAACGTCAGAGCACCGACACACGCATCATCTTTGGTCATTGGTCAACGCTGGGCTATCGCCATCAACATAACGTGTGGGCGATTGATAGCGGCTGCTTGTGGGGCGGCAAACTCACCGCGATCGCTTTAGAGAAAGACCAGCCAAGACCGATTCACTTGGACTGTCAGGCAAGCGCCTCAATCAACTAAGTCTTAGCTGAGCTTCTTGCTCCGCGACATGTTTCGACCGTAGAAGATCTCCAACATCTCATGACGCAGCTTATTTGAAATCTCACGCTGCTCTTTTGGCGCAACATCATCGATATCCGTACCAAACATATACGAGTTCAAATCGAAATCTTTGAGCATCATCTTGGTATGGAAAATATTTTCTTGATACACATTCACGTCGACCATCTGATAGCGCTCACGGGTATCACGCGCTAAGAAGTTTTGAATCGAATTAATCTTATGATCGATGTAATGCTTCTTACCGTTTACATCACGCGTAAAGCCGCGCACACGATAGTCCATGATCACAATCTCAGAATCAAACTGGTGAATCAGATAGTTCAATGCCTTCAACGGCGAGATACGGCCACAGGTTGAAACATCAATATCCACACGAAACGTTGAGATGCCGTTATCCGGATGACTTTCAGGATACGTGTGAACCGTTAAGTGCGACTTATCTAAATGACCCACGATCGCATCAGGCAACGGACCCGGTGCTTCTGAGTTAGATAACTCTTCAGCCACAACCGGCTCTTCTGAAATCAGGATGGTGACTGACGCGCCACTCGGCTCATAGTCTTGGCGTGCAATATTCAAAATGTTCGCGCCAATGATGTCACTCACATCGCGCAGAATCTGCGTCAAACGATCGGCGTTGTACTCTTCATCGATATATTTGATGTACGCCTCTTCCTCTTCAGGCGAATTTGCATAGTTAATATCGTAGATATTAAAACTTAAGGTTTTGGTCAGATTGTTAAAGCCGTGAAGCATCATGCGTTTTTTCATCGACCAAAACTCCTGTTTAGAGGAAAAAGGACGGGCAAGTTAGCGTAAAAAGCCCGTCGGTAAAAGTAAAAAGTCGCTTAGACGATCTCAAAACTGTGCGTGACCTCAGCCATCGCACCCAGCATGATTGATGCCGAACAATACTTTTCGGCGCTCATCTTCACTGCCCGCTCAACTGCCGCTTCAGGCAGCTCAGCGCCACCTACACGAAAGTGCGCATGAATCTTGGTGAAGACTTTAGGTTCTTTCTCAGCGCGCTCGGCGGTGAGTTCCACTTCACACGAGCTCACTTCATGGCGACCACGTTTAAGAATGTGGATCACATCGATCTCGCTGCAACCACCCATACCGAGCAGCAGCATCTCCATCGGGCGAATACCCAAATTACGACCACCAAGATCCTCAGGGCCATCCATCACAACCGCATGACCTGAAGGCGACTCAGCCACCATCATCATGCCGTCAATCCATTTCACTGTCGCTTTCATCACGATTCTCTCTTAAGCAAACAAAGCCGCCAGCTTTTCACCCGGCTCATCCGCGCGCATAAACGCCTCACCCACCAAGAAGGCATTCACATTATGGTCACGCATCAAGGCCACATCTTCAGGGGCATGAATACCACTCTCAGTCACCACTAAACGGTCATCAGCAATCGAGGCCAACAAATCCAATGTGGTTTGCAGCGACACATCAAAGGTACGCAGGTTACGGTTATTGATACCGATCATCGGATTAGGCACTTTCAGCGCACGCGCTAACTCTTCAGCATCATGCACTTCAATTAACACATCCATACCCAGCTTCATCGCCAAGCTATTTAAATCAGCTAGCTGACGATCGGTTAAGCACGCCACGATCAACAAGATGCAATCCGCACTCATCGCGCGCGCTTCATACACTTGGTAAGGATCAACAATAAAATCTTTACGAATCACCGGTAACGAACAGGCCGCACGCGCTTGCTTTAGATACGCATCGCCACCTTGAAAGAAATCCACATCGGTGAGCACCGATAAACACGCCGCGCCATGATTCGCATAACTCTGTGCAATCTCAGCGGGCACAAAATGCTCACGCAACACACCTTTGGAAGGCGAGGCTTTTTTAATCTCAGCAATGACGCCCGATTGTCCCGCTGCGATCTTATCTTTTAGCGATTGCACAAAGCCGCGTGGCGCATCGGCGTCATCGAGTTGTGCTTTTAGCTGATCAATCGAGAGATGCGCAGAACGCTCATCGATCTCTTCGAGTTTGCGCGCAACAATCTTCTTTAAGATATCCGGCGTATCGCTCATGCATCCGCCTTAAAACTTTGCGATAAAGCCGCTAGCTTTTCTAAGCGCGCCAAACCGTCACCGCTATCGAGCACTTGCTGCGCCTTCTTCACGCCATCGGCTAAGCTGGCCGCAAGACCAGACACATAAATCGCCGCACCTGCATTCAGCGCAACGATATCGCGCGCAGGGCCGGCTTCACCGCCTAACAAGCCACGAATCATCGCCACGCTTTGATCAGGGCCATCGGCTTTAATGTCATCAATTGCCACACGTTGCAAATCAAACGCTTCAGGCTCAATCGTATAGCGCGTGATCTCACCGTCTTTAAGCTCTGCCACATCGGTCACATCACCAATACTGATCTCATCCAAACCATCACGCGAATGCACCACCATCACATGGTTAGCGCCAAGCGCTTTCAACACATTGGCGAGTGGCTCAAGCAGCTCATCGCTGAAAACACCCAGCACCAGATTTGGCACACCCGCAGGGTTGGTCAAAGGGCCCAACACATTAAACACCGTACGTGCCGCCATCTCTTTACGCGGACCAATCGCGTGCTTCATCGCACTGTGATGACCTGGCGCAAACATAAAGCCCACACCGACTTCGCGAACACATTGTTCCACTTGATCACTGCTCAACATCAAATTGATGCCAGCAGTTTCTAACGCATCCGCAGAACCTGACTTACTCGATACCGAACGGTTACCGTGCTTTGCCACATGTGCGCCAGCCGCGGCAGCCACAAACATACTCGCGGTGGATACGTTAAACGTACCCGAGGCATCACCCCCGGTACCGACGATATCAACCGCATGATCTAAGCCACTGATATTCACCCCACTGGCAAGCTCGCGCATCACCTTAGCGGCGGCAGCAATCTCCGTCACGGTTTCGCCTTTCATCCGCAGACCAATTAAAAAACCACCGATCTGTGCATCCGTTGCACCACCGGTCATGATGGTACGCATCACCTCGGTCATCTCAGACGAGTTCAAATCTTGGCGTTGTAATACTGCATTAATCGCTTGAGAGAGTTTCATAACAAGCGTCCTCCTGCTGTCTGTTTTTATCAGGCCTAACGCCCGTCGAGAAAATTCTTCAGCATGTCATGGCCATGCTCGGTCAAGATCGATTCAGGGTGGAACTGCACGCCTTGAATATCCAAGGTCTTATGACGCACACCCATAATCTCATCACGCTTACCCTCTACCTCGGTCCATGCCGTCACTTCCAAACACTCGGGCAAGGTAGCCTGATCGATCACCAAAGAGTGGTAACGCGTCGCTAGAAAGGGATTGGCCAAATCACTGAACACACCCGTGTTCGCATGGTGAATCGGTGAGGTCTTACCGTGCATTACTGCACTGGCATGCACAATCTTTCCACCAAATGCCTGACCAATCGATTGATGCCCTAAGCACACACCCAAAATAGGCAGCTTGCCGGCAAAGTGTTTGATCGCGGCCACCGAGATACCCGCCTCATGTGGCGTACACGGCCCCGGAGAGATCACCAACTGATCAGGCTTTAGCGCTTCGATCTGCTCAAGCGTAATCTCATCGTTACGGTACACGCGCACATCAGCGCCCAGCTCACCAAAGTACTGCACGATATTGAACGTAAAGGAGTCATAGTTATCGATCATCAACAACATTAGCGACTCAACCCCTTGTTTATTATCTAGTTAATAGAGTGATCACCCATCAAGACAGATAGCCTGATGGGACAACATCCTGATTTCGCCGGTAACAGGGCGACAATCAACAAGCGTGGCATTATCACTCAAATTACACCTTATATATACCTGCCCTGACGCCCTAGCCATCCCAACAGGCATTCATGCGGCAGCTTGTCGACCCACTGTCTGTCCAAGAAAATCGAAGTGAGGCGTCGGTTATTGCTAAACTAGCGCACCCCAGAGCTACCCCCAGTCTTACCGTGCGCGAAAAAACACATCAACGTACGCTCGATAAATCGATCGAGCGCAACACCCAAGCAGCGATCAAAGTACTCCGCGAACAAGTGGTCACGATTCGTCATGTCGGCTTTAAGCCCTTTATGGCAAAAAGCGCTATTCCGCATATCAACCATCTGCTCAAGCATAAAGTGATCGACCTCACGAAAGATGCCGATGGCGTACGGTGTTTTATGGAGATGCGTGCTGGAAAACTCTCACCCACCAGTCACGCGTATATTATTCGCCAACTTGATGAGCGAGCGATTCAAGAAATTATGTCGCGTTGTGGCAGCTAATTGAGCGCGCTCAACAGCATCGACTTAGGCCAATAATGCGCTTCGCAGACTAGCGCTTAGTCGTTAACCTCAGTTGAGGCTAAGCCTGCCTCTGCTAACGCGACCGCTCGGAACACCGCACGCCCTTTGTTCATGGTTTCTTTCCATTCGAGATCGGGTACCGAATCGGCCACCACGC
>OCRG01000030.1_pt1 | contig 21566 bp, 17 predicted proteins | sample 1535071 | NCBI WGS metagenome assembly OCRG01 (sample SAMEA3275605, study PRJEB22092) | marine metagenome | biome: ENVO:00000447; feature: ENVO:00002042; material: seawater | collected 2014-06-22T16:30:00+00 | depth 0 m
CGCCAAAACAGCCGCGCATGATGTTTACGGAGTGCTGAATCATCTCCAGAGCGGGGATCTTGGCGTCACCGTAGTCCGGGTGTGGACGCCTCTGGTAGGGCTGCTCGAACACCCAGTCAAGTTCGGGCGTGCTCAGTGGAATAGGTGGAGGGTTGAACCACACCTCCCGGTCACCGTGCGCCTGAATGAGTGCAAGCGCGTTGTGCGGATTGGTCTCTTTATGCATGACGCGCGCGGCGTGCGCGTAGAGCACCGGGTCGTCTTTCACGGCTTCAAAGCTGGGTAGTCGGATAACGTCTCGCGAGGGCGCGCTACTAGCAAGCAAAGACACCACCTGGACGGGTTCCTGAGACGCTGGTAAGTCTGCGTCGTCATCATCCGACTTGGCAGCCTCCGTCTCACAGACCTCAGGCTCCATGCCCTCGTAAGGGTTTAACATGGGCTCGACTTTTCCCGGCTGATCCACTGACGTTGAGTCGATGACGCGGTAGCCCGGTTCGGGCGCGTCTGTGACGAACGCCGTACCGCGAAGATGTCGCAGATCTTCGATGGACTTTCCGTCGGCTAACCCGTGCGCCAAATCAACGATGGCACGCTCAGCGTTTCCGTAAAGCAGTATGTCGGCTTTACTGTCCATCAAAACGGAGCGACGAACCTTGTCGCTCCAGTAATCATAGTGAGCCATACGACGAAGACTGGCTTCGATGCCGCCAATAACAACGGGGACGTCTTTATAAGCCTCTCGGGCGCGTTGACTGTAGACAGCAACAGCGCGGTCAGGTCGCTTGCCCGCAATGTCTCCGGCGGTGTAGGCATCATCATTACGCCGCTTTTTATCCGCGGTGTAGTGGTTGATCATCGAGTCCATATTACCGGCGGCAATACCGAAGAACAGATTCGGTTTGCCGAGGGCCCTGAAGGCCTCCGCGCTGCGCCAGTCTGGCTGCGAGATAATGCCCACTCGGAAACCTTGGCCCTCAAGCACGCGACCAATGACTGCCATACCAAAGCTGGGGTGATCCACATAGGCATCACCCGTGACAATGATGATGTCACAGCTATCCCAGCCGAGCGCATCCATCTCGGCACGGGACATGGGGAGCCACGGTGCAGGCCCAAAGCACTCCGCCCAATATTTGCGGTGCGAGAATATGTCTATCGGTTTTTCGTTCACGGGAGTTGTGGCTTTTGCTCTCTCAGCTCGTCAGGGACTTCGAGATCCGCACCGCAGTGTTTGCAGTGTTGCGCATCGACAGCATGGTCAACGCCCGCACACACAGGACAGTTCCATGACAGCGTTTGCGCCGCGCGGCGAGACCCCAATCTTTCCCATAGTTTACTGGTTACGATAGCGGTCGGCACAGCCAAAATTGAATAACCAATCAAAATACCAATTGAGGCGACAAAGCGCCCAATGGGTGTTCCCGGAACAACATCCCCGTAACCCACGGTTGTTATCGTGACTACGGCCCAATAAATGCTCATGGGAATACTCACAAAGCCGTGTTCGGGTCCGTCAATGACGTAGAGCAGGCAGCCAAAGACAACCACTGTGACCATCACAATTGAGAAGAACACCATGATAGATCGTGCGGTTGAGCGCATGAGTCCGATGATCTCGATGTATTCTTCGTGTAACTCGAAGAGGTGCAATATCCGGAAGACGCGTAAAACGCGAAGCACTCTGATAACAATGAGTGACGAGGCCTCAGGCACGAATAGTGTCAAAAAGGTGGGTAGGATGGCTAAAAGATCCACCACCCCCCAGAAACTGATGGCATAAACAGCGGGGCGTCTTAAACACCAAAGCCTGGTGAGGTATTCAACCGCGAATATCAGGGTAAACCCCAACTCGATCCATCGGAAGATATCGCCGTAAGCTGCGTGATAGGCCTCCACCGAATCCAGCATGACCACAAAAACACTGGCGAGAATAAGAATGAGGAGTGTTAGATCGAAGAGATTACCTTCGCGCGTTTCAGTGCCGAATATGACCGTTTCGACGCGATCTCTTATCGGCCGTGCCTCGCTCACTGTGAATCCCCCTCAAGCATCATGATGAGCGTTGGCCAAACCACATCTACAAGGGTCGGCTGAGCCTCCGCGTTCGGATGAATACCGTCGTTTTGCATTAAGGTTTTGTTTAAAAAAACGGATTCGACAATAAATGGCAGCGTTTCAACGCGCTCACTTTCGGCGAGTCGCTCATAGATCCCCCGAAACAGACTTGTATAGCGGCGTCCCAAGTTTGGAGGCGCTTCTGCCGCGAGTAGTAGCACCTTAGCGCCAGCATTAAGTGACTCGTTTGTCATCATCGTAAGATTTTCACGCATTTGCTTGATGGGGAGGGCGCGCAGTCCGTCGTTTCCACCCAGCTCAATGATGACTAATGTCGGTTTATGCTCTTTTAGCAGCGGTGGGAGTCGATAGGCACCCCCACGGGTTGTTTCACCTGATATGCTTGCGTTTACGACTGTTGCACCATCGATTGTGGTTTGTAGACGCTGCTCAAGCAGGCTGACCCAGCCCTGTTCCATGTTAAGGCCATACGCTGCGCTCAGGCTGTCTCCGACAACAAGGACTTTAGCCGGCGTTGCTGCGTTTGCGGTGACGCACGCGATCGCATTGATAGCGAGCAGTGGACTTAAAAGTAGGGCACTTCGGACCAAGGACCCGAGACACCTTGTGTGTGTGGATCCGAGCCGCTGACAAAGGCGAGCGCCGAGACCGGTCAATCCGACGTTAATGCAACGTCGTAAGTGATGCCAGAGGTAAAGACGCATGATCAAAACATCCCAATTGAATAAGTCGGTAAAAACCGCAGAAGCGGAGTTAGAGATCCTGCGAGGGATCGATTTGGAAATCAAGCGTGGAGAAACCGCGGCGATTGTAGGTACGTCAGGCTCGGGTAAATCCACGCTACTCGGATTGTTGGCTGGTTTGGATAGCCCCTCGGCTGGGGCCATATACCTCGACAACACTAACATTGTGCAGTTGGATGAGGATGAACGGGCGGTACTTCGGAGTCAAAAAGTGGGCTTCGTCTTTCAAAGCTTCCAGTTATTGCCTGCGCTAACGGCGCTGGAAAACGTCATGCTCCCGCTCGAACTCGCAGGCAGGGACGATGCTCGGATAATGGCCGAGGATTACCTATCACGCGTGGGACTCGGCGAGCGTTTACACCATTACCCGAGAACACTCTCAGGCGGGGAGCAGCAGCGTGTCGCTATCGCCCGCGCATTCGCCGCAAAGCCACTGATTTTGTTCGCAGATGAGCCCACAGGCAATCTCGATACGGCAACCGGTGCCAAGATCATTGAGCTCTTGTTTGGGCTGAACGAAGAGGAGGGCACGACGCTGGTTCTTGTGACCCACGACAACACACTCGCTGACCGCTGCCAGCGCAAGTTGATCATGACAGCAGGTCAATTGAGCGAAGCTGCATGAAATCACCCATCGCGGCCTCATTACGATTGCTCGTCCGTGATTGGCGGGGCGGGGAGCTCGGTGTGCTGCTCAGTGCACTGCTGCTTGCGGTCTCGCTAGTTGTTGCTATTAGCGGCTTTGTTAATCGGCTTCAATTCAACTTAGAGCGGGAGTCTGCAAGCTTCCTCGCTGCTGATCTTGTTGTTTCAAGTTCGCGTGCAATGCCGCCTGAATGGCAGGAGGAGGCGTTAAATACCGTTGGCGTGACGGGTGAAACGGTGACGTTTTCATCGATGGTGATATCCGAGAGCGACGACATGTTTTTGGCCTCGGTAAAAGCGGTCGGTGGTGGTTATCCATTGCGCGGATCCTTGCGTGTCGATCTAGGAGGTGGTCGCTACGGTGCAGACACTCCCGAACCCGGATACGTTTACCTTGCGCCGCGCTTGGTTCAGCAGTTGGACACAGCTGTAGGCGACGAGGTCTACGTGGGTGATGCGACGCTTCGTGTGGCAGGAACACTTCTTGATGAGCCAGACTCGACCACGGGCTTTTTTGGCTACGGTCCGCGGCTGGTGATGCACGTCGACGACTTGGATGCGACAGGTGTTATTCAGCCCGGTAGCCGTGTTACTTATCGATTGCTGTTGGCAGGCAGTACTGGTGCGCTGGAGCAGTATAAAAATTGGGTGGAGCCTCAGTTGGTTCAAGGCCAGCGATTATTGTCAGTCGACGAGTCGCAACCGGGAATCGGTGCGACCCTCGAACGTGCGCGCGGATTCCTTTTGCTCGCCGGGAGCCTGGGTGTGATGCTCGCTGCTGCTGCCATTTTAGTCGCGGCGCGTCGTTTCGGTGAGCGACATACCGACCAGGTTGCAGTTATGAAAAGCCTGGGTGCCACAAAAAAAACGATTCGTACACTCTACGCGTTAAGCCTAACTTGGCTAGGCATCCTAGCGATCAGCGTAGGAAGTGGTATTGGATGGTTGGCGCAGGACGCTATGTTTACCGCCTTGGCAGATCAATTGCCGGGCGAAGTAACACGGACAGGGGTGACGCCTTACGTTACCGGCGCCGTTACGGCACTGGTATGCATCGCGTTTTTTGCCTGGCCGCCGCTTGCACGGCTCGGTGCAGTCTCACCATTGCGCGTGATCCGGCGAGAAACGACGATCGCTGACTCTACGCGCGCAACGGATCTGCTGCTCGGCACCTTTTCGCTCGGTGGGCTAATGCTTTGGTACAGCAGCGATATCAAGCTAACGGCAGCGCTACTCGGTTCGATTGGGATAACCGTTGGCCTTGGCTTCTTTGTTGCCCGCGGACTTTTGAGCGGTACGCGCCAGATTGGAAGTAGCGCTGGGAGCGTTTGGCGTTTAGCCCTCGCGGGGATGCAACGCCGTGGTACGGCCAGTGCGTTCCAAGTCGTTATTTTTGGCATTGCCATCATGTTACTGCTCGTTTTGACGGCTGTGCGGACAAGCCTGTTGGATCAATGGCGATTGCAGATACCCGAGGGTACTCCAAATCACTTTATTTTGAATGTTGCGCCTATTGATGAAGCACCGCTCCTTCAATTCTTTGCTGAGCGTGATATCGAAGTCGGCGATTTATACCCGGCAGCGCGCGGCCGTGTAATGGAGGTCAATGGCGATACACTGCCTGAGTGGGGGCCGGATGCAACGGGGCCGCGGCAGCGTGAGGCGAACTTTACCTCTACCGATGCCAAGCCAGACGGCAACGAAATTCTGAGTGGTGAGTGGTGGGCAGTGGGCTCTGATGAGTCGCTAATCTCACTCGAGGATGGTTTTGCTGATGACATTGGGGCAAAAGTCGGGGACCAGTTGACGCTTCGCATTGCCGCCGATGAATTTGTAGTCACTGTCGCCAGCATTCGATCGGTTAACTGGGAGTCAATGCAGCCCAACTTCTTCGTCATTTTCCCCGAAAAGTTACTAGATCGGTTTCCGACCACGCTATTTACCAGCTTCTATCTGGAGCCCGATGAGAAGTATCGCGTTTCTGAGCTACTCGAATTCATGCCGACCATTACGCTGATTGAGGTCGACGTGGCGATTCAAGAAATCAAAACCATCATTGATCAGGTGAGTCAGGCGATTGAGCTGGTGCTGCTCATCATACTTGTTGCAGGTGCGTTAGTGCTCATTGCTGGTGTGAGCTCGAGTGTCGATGAGCGTCTCCATGAAAGTGCAATACTCCGAGCCTTGGGTGCGGGGCGCGCTACCTTACTCGGGGCTGTGGCTATCGAATTTGCTGCCATGGGTGCGCTTGCGGGTGTGCTGGCCATCATGGGTTCTGAGGCTGCTGGCTGGGTGTTACAGACGCAGATGCTTGAGTTGGATTACCAAGTTCAATGGCTGTTATGGCCGCTTGGGGTTATTCTTGGGTCATTGATCATTGGAAGCTTGGGTACCTTCGCGTGTCGGCGAGTGGTTTCTGCTCCGCCTTTGCAAGTGTTGCGGGAACTTTGAGTACTACTTACTTCTTCACCGCCTACTTCTTCACCGCGTTACTGCTCCACCGCCATAGTTCTTTGCCTATGTGGCTCTTTATCGCTGTGCCGTCTTTTTAACTCAGTGCCGTCTTCAGCGACAGACAGCGACAGACTGCGACAGACAGCAACAAAAAGAATGTCGTCACTTCCTGCTTCGTGGGGGGGCTTCTACCGCGGTCGCAGCTTCTATTGTTGGGGCGCCTTTTACTGTGGGGGTGCCTTCTAATAACAACCCACTCTCCTGATCAGGGCTCACCTCCCGGATAGGTGGGCACGCCCCTGACAAGGGCGCCACCCTCTACTGTAGGCGTAAGCCCTCTGCTTTCGCTACAGATGTCTAGTGAGGGCTGCCAAGCATTTGTTGTGGCCAATGGAGGCACTCGCACGAGAACCTATTCGTCAAAGAAGGCGGGAAGATAGCGTGCGTATAGTTGAAGTGACCCACAAAACGCGATCGCTATCGCCCGTCATTCTTTCGCCCGTCATTCTATCGTCCGTCATCGCGAGGTGTCTTGAAGACCTTTTGGGCTCGGTGTATGCGACGAACTGTGCTGATAGGCGCTCACACATGCCTCTAGGGCGCTCGCAGACGATCCTAAAGCGCTCGCAGAGGACACTTGCGTTCCAGCGCTAAAAGATTTCGCTTCTGGTGCGGGCTCGTTATTCTGCGATCTGACCCTCTATTACAGAGCAGCTACAGAGCAGCAGCCCTCATGGGCTGCAGTGGCAGCTTGTGAGCGTTAGGAGAGGAGCGTGCGATGAGGATTGACCCGCATCGCACTGGCGGAGCTTATCCCAGGAGATGTCTTACCGCGTCACGCTCTTCGCTAAGCTCTTGAGCGGTTGCATCCATTTTCTCCCGGCTAAAATCATTCACCTCTGCGCCTTCTACAACGGTGTACTGACCGTCAGCACAGGTACAGGGGAATGAGTAAATCAATCCTTCTGGAACATCGTAAGCGCCGGTCGACAAAATGCCCATTGACGTCCAATCGTTGTCCGCTGTCCCCAGCGCCCAGGTGCGCATGTGATCGATGGCGGCGTTAGCCGCTGAGGCTGCCGACGAAGCGCCGCGAGCCTTGATAATAGCGGCGCCACGCTGCTGGACTGTTGGAATGAAGTCATTTTCGTACCACGCCTGATCAACCAGTTCGATGGCCGACTGCCCCTTGATTCGCGCATTGAAAAGATCAGGGTACTGTGTCGCCGAGTGGTTACCCCAAATCGTCATGTTGGTAACGTCGGTATTCACAACGCCCGTTTTTTGCGCAATCTGTGTGATAGCGCGGTTATGGTCCAAGCGGGTCATTGCGGTGAACTGGCTGCCTGCGATATCAGGCGCATTGTGCATGGCAATCAGTGCGTTTGTATTAGCGGGGTTACCCACTACGAGCACTTTGATGTCTCTGCTAGCCACGGCGTTCATTGCTTTGCCCTGTGCAGAGAAAATAGCTGCGTTTGCTTCGAGGAGGTCTTTACGCTCCATGCCTGGTCCGCGTGGTCGCGCACCAACAAGAAGCGCGTAATCAGCATCTGCGAAAGCGATATTCGGGTCATCGCTGCAAGTGATACCTGCAAGCAGTGGGAACGCGCAGTCGTCCAACTCCATTTTCACGCCTTCGAGTGCATCAAGTGCGGGCGTAATATCGAGCAGGTTGAGCTTTACAGGTTGGTCGTTACCCAACATGGCACCTGAGGCAATGCGGAAAAGCAGTGCATATCCAATTTGTCCGGCCGCGCCGGTTACGGTAACTGTTACAGGTGTTTTCATGTAGCTCTCCTTGGATAAACGGCCCCAGACCCTGATCTTTTGAGTAAAGCGGATGTGGACAAAGTTGCGACGCGAATTCTCGTGCTCTCGGCGGCAAACTGCAAGTGCGTTTTATCGTCCAATTACCTGTATTCAGATCGCTAATTTTGCGATGTACGACCGGGGCAATTATCATCCGGGTTTTAACGCGATGGTTTTGGCATGTCCCAGCCCAATAATCCGGTTCAAGAGCACGTACCCAAGGGTACGGAGTCACTTTTAACTGGATCGCCCGCAGGTGATCCCCGCAAGGCTTCTTACAACCAGAATAAGTTGCGAAAGCGGCTTCGACGGCTCACTGGGCAGGCGATCGCTGACTACAACATGATCGAGGCGGGTGATCGTGTGATGGTGTGTCTGTCCGGGGGTAAAGACTCCTACACCATGCTGGACATTTTGCTCCACCTGCAGCGTAGCGCGCCCATTGATTTCGAGATCATTGCCGTCAATCTCGACCAGAAACAGCCAGGTTTTCCAGAACACGTGCTGCCCGAGTATCTCGAGGCAATGGGTGTTCCGTACTACATTCTGGAGCGCGATACCTACAGCGTGGTGCGTTCAGTTATCCCCGAGGGTAAGACCACGTGTGGACTCTGCAGCCGGTTACGACGCGGCACACTGTATGGGTTTGCCGAGCAGATCGGCGCACACAAAATCGCGCTGGGGCATCATCGTGACGATATTGTGGAGACGCTCTTTCTCAACATGTTCTTTGGTGGGAAGTTAAAGGCCATGCCACCAAAGCTACTGAGTGACGACAAACAAAACATCGTGATTCGACCGCTTGCTTACTGTAAAGAAAGTGATATCGAGCGCTACGCCGCGCAGCAAGACTTCCCCATCATTCCCTGTAATCTGTGTGGCTCTCAGGAAAACCTGCAGCGAGTAGAAATCAAGAAACTGCTCAGTGACTGGGAGAGGCAGTACCCTGGCCGTACCGAGACGATTTTTAAATCGCTACACAATGTTTCTCCCTCGCAGCTAGCCGACAGAGATCTGTTCGATTTCGAGACTTTGTCACTTCAGCGCGAGAGTGACGATGACGTTTCACTCCCGCTGATAAAAACGGTATCACTGTGAGCGAGACATTACTGTCAGTTAGTGATGTCAGCATAAATAAGGGGCTACGTCAGTTGTTGCGTGGTGTGGATTTCACCGTAAAGTCGGGTGAGATTTGGCAGTTACGTGGTGGTAACGGGGTAGGAAAAACATCGTTGCTCAGAGCGATGGCTGGACTCGCACGGGTCGAGGTTTTCGGCGCGATCAATCGTTGCGAGGACATGCTTTACTCCGGTCACGCAACAGCACTCAAAGGCGCGTTGTCTGCGCGGGACAACCTACTGTCTCATCCCTCGGGCATGGGGATGCCCACTAGTGCTGAGGTGGACGAAGCTCTGGGTCGAGTAAAATTGCAGGGTTATGAAGAGGCAAAAGCGGGCAGGCTCTCGGCAGGGCAGAAGCGCCGGGTAGCCTTGGCGCGGCTCTTTCTACCCAGTGGCCGGCTTTGGCTGCTCGACGAGCCTTTTACAGCGCTAGATGTCCTAGGGGTGAAAATCCTTGAGGAGCGCTTCATTGAGCATGCTGACGCCGGTGGCGCTGTTGTCTTCACTAGCCATCAGCCCGCAGATTTAGGTGACAGGTTAAACCTCCTCAATTTGGAGCAGTTCAGTGGCGAATGAGTCGAGCAGGCAGGCGAGTAATGTGTCGAGTGGATTGCCCGAACTCAATCTTTCCCAATTTTTGTGGGTTCAAACACGCAGGCACCTAGGTTTGCTTATTGCCTCTCCCGGGGAGATTGTTAACCCACTCTTATTTTTTTTGCTGGTCGTCATACTTTTTCCCCTGGGACTGGGACCTGACCCCGAGCAGTTGTCGCTTTTGGCGCCGGGCATCCTTTGGGTGGTCGCACTACTCGCAAATCTAATGATCTGCATGCGCCTCTTTGTCGACGATTTTGAGGACGGTAGTTTAGAGCAACTCGCAATGGCGCCCTTGCCACTTGCTGTTGCAGTTGTGCCGCAACTGCTGGCCTCCTGGCTGGCAAGTGGTGTCATCTTGAGCCTTGTTTCTCCGCTATTCGGGCTGATGCTTGGCTTTCCATTGGCGGCAGCGCCTACACTCGTCGCGAGCTTGCTAATGGGAACGCTCATTATGCTGCTTGTAGGCGCTATTGGTGCTGCGCTGACAGTGGGTATCCAGCGAGGCGGTATTCTGCTGGCGCTATTGATTCTGCCGCTCTACGTCCCCATCTTAATCGCCGGTACTCGGGCGTTAGAGGAGGCGACCAGCCAGGGTGACCCTATGGTGGCGCTCGCTTTGTTAGGTGCGGGTGTAACAGGTGGGCTCGTGTTAGCGCCCGTGGCGATTGCAGCAGGACTCAGAGTGTCTTTGGAACTCTGACGCTCCTTTTACTGGATTTACCCTATATACTTCTACTATGTGGCGCATTATTCATCAATTTGGCTCTCCGCCCTGGGTTTATCGATTTTGCGATCGTGTTATTCCGTGGTTGCTGCCGCTAACTATGCTCGCCCTTGTGGTTGGCAGTGTCTGGGGCCTGTTATACGCGCCGACGGACTACAAGCAGGGCGATTCTTATCGAATTATCTACATCCATGTGCCGACGGCGGTTGTGTCACTTGCTGGCTATTACGTGATGGCTTTTGCTGGACTCGTGAGTCTGGTCTGGCGCATTAAACTTGCGGACACGGCAATGCGAGCGGCGGCTCCGATCGGGGCGGCTTTCACAGCCGTTGCCCTGATAACAGGTGCCATTTGGGGCAAACCTACTTGGGGTGCCTGGTGGGTGTGGGATGCGCGCGTGACCTCGATGTTGATACTTTTCTTCCTTTACGTGGGTGTAATCGCACTTTTTCAGGCTTACGAGAACAAGGCCGTTGCCGCACGCGCATGCGCAATTCTGAGCCTTGTTGGTACCGTGAATATCCCAATTATCTATAAGTCTGTTGATTGGTGGTACTCGTTGCATCAGCCGGCCTCGATTAAGTTCACCGGGGAGTCAGCCATCGATGCGTCAATGTTGTATCCACTACTCGGTATGATCGTGACGTTTTACGCGCTTTTCGCGTTATTGATGATGCTTAACTTGAGGCAAATGCTGACTGAAGAGCACGCAAGATCATCCTGGTTGGTAAAGAGGCTGGCGCATTAAAATGCAATTCGATTCTTTTTCTGATGCCATAGCAATGGGTGGTCACGGTCCCTACGTTTGGGCTGCCTACGCGATCACGCTTTTTGTCGTAATGATCATTCTTCTTCGGCCAATTGTGGCTACTCGGCAATTGCAAAGTGAGATTCGGCGAGTTTCTGCGCGACAATCCGCACAACCAATGAGTTCAGAAAACGGCCACCAGGCCCAAGAGGTGGTCGATGCACCCCAAACGTAAGCAGCGCTTGATGGTGGCACTGTCTGTCGTGGTGTTATCGAGCGCCACCATAGGGCTCATAGCGTACGCGCTCAGCGGCAATATCAACCTGTTTTATTCGCCCTCCGAGGTAGCTTCTGGCGAAGCACCTACTGATCGCAAGCTGCGAGTGGGCGGCATGGTTGTCGAGGGGAGTGTTGAACGTGCGTCCGATCGACTGGAGACCCGATTTGAGGTCACGGATTTCGTTAATTCCGTCACAGTGACCTACGATGGCATTTTGCCTGACCTCTTCGCAGAGGGAGAGGGTGTTGTCGCAACAGGTGTCCTGGGTGCCGACGGTGTTGTCACCGCCAGTGAAGTGCTCGCTAAACACGATGAGAACTACATGCCGCCCGAGGTGGCAGAGGCACTTGAGAAAGCTAACGCAGGGGGAGCGTCTCAGTGATACCTGAAGCGGGACAAATTGCGTTAATTATCGCCTTGTGCCTCGCAAGCCTATTGGGTGTTGTGCCTATGGCCGGTGCCTGGCGTGATCAGCGATGGGCGATGAATTTGGCGCCAAGCTTAGCTGCCGGTCTGTTTGTCTTTCTTACCATAGCGTTCGCGTGCTTGGTGGTTGTGTTTTTGCAGGACGACTTTTCGGTGAAGGTCGTTGCCAGCAACTCGAATTCACTGCTGCCTCAGATTTACAAGTTTTCAGCGGTATGGGGCAACCACGAAGGCTCTTTGTTGCTGTGGGTTTGGATTCTCGGTGCTTGGGCGTTGGCGGTTGCCGTTGCAAGTCGAGGACTGCCGTTAGTTGTCCTAGCAAGAGTTTTAAGTGTGCTCGGTCTCATAGCGGTTGGGTTTATTGCCTTCTCACTTTTTACCTCGAACCCCTTCGAGCGGTTGCTGCCCGGCGTAGCGGCAGAGGGCAATGATCTCAATCCGCTGCTGCAAGATCCCGGCCTCATTATTCATCCCCCGCTTCTCTACATGGGCTACGTGGGACTCGCCGTTCCGTTTGCCTTCGCCTTAGCAGCGTTAATGGGCGGTCGTTTGGACGCCGCCTGGGCTAAGTGGTCACGGCCTTGGACGAACGTTGCCTGGGCCTTTTTAACGCTTGGCATCATGTTAGGTAGTTGGTGGGCTTACTACGAGCTTGGCTGGGGTGGCTGGTGGTTCTGGGATCCCGTAGAGAACGCTTCCTTTATGCCGTGGTTGGTCGGTACCGCGCTCATTCATAGTCTTGCTGTTACTGAAAAGCGCGGGTTATTCCGTTCTTGGACTGTCCTACTTGCTATCTCAGCCTTCTCGCTATCGCTCCTTGGCACATTCTTGGTCCGATCGGGTGTATTGACCTCGGTCCATGCGTTTGCCGCAGACCCTGAGCGGGGCTTGTTTATTCTGGTGTTTTTGGTTTTGGTCGTCGGTGGCTCGTTGACGCTCTATGCATTTCGCGCGCCAACCGTTGCCAGTCCCATTAATTATCGACTTGAGTCTCGAGAGTCCTTGTTACTGGCAAACAACCTGATTTTTGCGGTTTCTGCGATTGTTGTTTTGCTGGGTACATTATTCCCGCTTCTTATGGATGCATTAGGGCAGGGCAAGTACTCAGTAGGCCCCCCTTATTTCAATGCCGTGTTCGTGCCCGCTATGGCGTTGCTGGCACCGTTCATGGCAATAGGCCCCATATCACGTTGGAAGTCTGATTCCTCGAAACGCTGGCTTAACGAGTTATTGCTACCCGGCGCCGCGTGTCTAGCCGTTGCCATCGTCGCGCCTTATTTTGGTGTTGGTGAGGTCAATGTATGGGCTTCGCTCGCTGTATTACTTGCCGGGTGGTTGGTTATTGGGCTGGTGCGTGACCTTCAGCAACGCATGCGCGGGGTAAACTCTACGACAGCTTTTATGGCTAGGTTGACACCTTCTTACCTCGGGATGCTGGCGGCGCATGCGGGTTTTGCGCTGACGATTGTCGGTGCTGTATTCGTTACCCAGTTCAGTGCGGAGCGGGACCTCAGGATGGAGGTTGGCGATGTGGTGGAGTTGAATGGCTACACATTCAAACTCACCAAGCTTACCGTTGTTGAGGGGCCAAATTACGCTGCGGATCGGGGTGTTTTTGCAGTCACATACAACGGTGAGTCGTTATCTGATCTCATGCCTGAGAAACGGCGTTATGTTGCAAGCGGACAAATCATGACAGAGGCCGCAATAGATGCAGGTACGATGCGGGACCTCTACATTGCATTGGGCGAGCCTCTTGGCGACGGCGCCTGGTCTGTACGTATTCAGCACAAACCACTGATTCGCTGGATTTGGTTTGGCGCGTTGATGATAGGTTTGGGTGGTTTGACAACCGCGCTCGATCGACGATACCGAAGAGTATCCGCTGGGCGAGCTGTGAGGGGAGACGAGGCGCTTGCTACTTAAACGGTTTCTCCCGCTGGGTGCTTTCCTTGTCCTAGTGCTTCTATTGGTGCGCGGGCTTTCTCTAGATCCGACAGAGTTGCCGTCTGCCAGGCTTGGTAAAAGCATTCCATCGTTTAACTTGCCCGTTCTTGATGCCCCCGATATGCGAAGTTCGGAGGACTGGCGTGGTAAGCCTGCATTGATAAATGTCTGGGCTACCTGGTGTTTTTCCTGTCGCGTTGAGCATCCTTATTTGCTGCAACTGGCCGAGCAGGGCGTCACTATTTACGGGCTAAATTACAAAGACGAGCCCCTAAAGGCGTCACAGTGGTTGGTTGATCTCGGAAATCCCTACGCGGAAACTGTGGTTGATCAAAGCGGTGACTTTGGTCTCGATCTGGGTGTTTATGGTGCCCCGGAGACTTACGTTATCGACGCGAAGGGCATCATTCGACACCGACACGTCGGTGTTGTCGATGAGCAGGTTTGGCTCGAACAACTTCAACCCTTTTTTGAGGCAGATTGATGGCGCGTTGGGTTTTATTAGCTCTATTGGTTCCGTTTATGGCGCTGCACGCCAATGCCGTGATTGAAACGTACGAATTCAGCACACCAACGCTTGAGGCCCGCTACAAGGCGCTCAGCCAAGAGCTGCGATGCCCAAAATGTCAGAATCAGAACATCGCTGACTCGAACGCACCGATTTCGCGAGATTTGAGAGCCATCGTTCATGAGCAACTCGAAGCGGGTGCCACCGATGAGGAGATTATTCTCTATTTGGTGGATCGCTACGGTGAATTTGTTCGGTATCGACCGGGTGTTGACACCAACACCTTCTGGCTGTGGTCGGCACCACTGATTCTATTTGTCATGGCGCTTGCCGTCGTATGGATTCAGATTCGTGGCGACCGCAAAGAGACGACAGTTGAGTCCAATGAAGTACGTGCGCGGCAACTTCGTGAAAAATACGGTGAAGCCCCAAAATGACTGAGCTTTGGCCCATAGTTACTGCACTGTGCGCGCTCGCTGCTGTGTTCGTTGTCGGCTTGCCGGTGATATGGCGTCGAAAGCTCGAGGGTGAAACGGTTGATGATTGGTTGGCGGTGCGCCGAACAGAGACTAGCGACGAGGCACTGCTCTCCGACGCTCAGCTGCGTGTTTGGGATGACAAAGAGACGGAAGGCGTTTCTTTAACAAAGCATGAGCTTGCTACCGCGACGTCGACCAGACCTGGATATCAGATTGCACTAGCGGGAATTATTATTCTAGCGACCATACTGCTCTATGATCGTTTAGGTTCGTATGAGGATGTACAGATTACACGCGCAATCGCATCGCTCGATGAAGCAACACCGGCCGATGTGACCGCGCTGATAGCCAGAATCGAGGCGCGATCCGCTGAGCGGCCCGGGAACCTGGATTATCAGTCTCTACTCGGTGAGTACTATGTTGCGACGGGAAACGCGGCCGGTGCGCTTGAACGGTTTGAGGCGATATTGGAGGAGGCACCCAACGCTCCCGATGTACTGGGGCGGGCGGCGCAAGCGGAGTTTGTGGCAGAAGGTCAGGTGTTGACGGAGCGTGCTCGGAGACGCGCTGAGCAAGCGCTGGCAGGTGACCCTCGGCAAAAGTCGGCATTAGCGACTCTGGCTATGGGTTCGTTCGGTGCAGAGCGTTACCAAGAGGCCATTGGTTATATGCGTGTTCTGAGAGACCTTGAGGTGCCAGGTTCTGAGGGGCAGCAGTTGATGATTAGCGCTATCTCAGAAGCCGAGTCACGTTTGTCAGCAATGGATCCGGACGCGGCCACCTCAGACACAAGTGTACCCTTGGCCATTCAGGCGGAAGTCATGGTCACCGTTTCCTTGCCTGAGGGCGTCGAGGGAGGATCCCTCACCGGCCAGACTGTTTTCGTGATCGCAAGACCCGCAGGCAGTGCTGCACGTATGCCGACAGCAGTGACACGTATTCCGGCAAGCGGCTGGCCGTTAACGGTCAGTCTGTCAGATGAAAACAGTATGGCCGGTCAACAGCTCTCTGCGCTTTCCGAGGTGGATCTTGAAGTTCAGGTCTCACCGAGTGGCCAGCCAGGCGTTAATAACGCAAGCTATATCGGTGAGCTGCGGGGTGTTCCAGTAGACAGTAATAACGTGGCTGAGGTCACAATTCGCCCAATCGCCAAATAAGATCGCCTCTGCATATAGTGTTAGCTTCGCTTTGTGGGTACACTACATCTAGTGTTTTAATAATAAAGCGGTGGCGCTAGTTCGCGCCGGGATTCTAGGGTAAATGCGCTTAAAGTCGATCTCTCTCGCAGGCTTTAAATCATTCGTTGATCCGACACGGGTAACGCTGCCGAGCAATATGTGTGCGGTGGTAGGTCCCAACGGTTGTGGAAAGTCGAACATTATTGATGCCGTTCGTTGGGTAATGGGCGAAAGCTCCGCAAAGACGTTGCGTGGCGAGTCTATGACCGACGTCATTTTCAACGGTACGACGCATCGGCAGCCCGTGGGTCAGGCATCAATCGAGCTCTTATTTGATAACTCGACGGGTAAGGTGGGGGGTGAATACGCGGCTTACAATGAGATCTCAGTGCGCCGGGTGGTCAGCCGCGAAGGAACGTCTGATTATTTCCTCAACGGTAACAAGTGTCGTCGCCGCGACATTACCGATCTCTTTCTCGGTACCGGCCTAGGGCCTCGAAGCTATGCCATCATCGAGCAGGGCATGATCTCGCGCTTGATTGAGTCACGACCTGAGGATCTGCGGGTTTATATCGAGGAAGCAGCAGGTATCTCTAAGTATAAAGAGCGCCGTCGCGAGACCGAGAATCGCATGCAGCGCACGCTGGATAATCTTGATCGCTTGACCGACCTGCGCGAAGAGTTAGAGCGCAACTTGTCGCACCTAAAACGTCAGGCGCAGGCGGCCGAACGTTACGGCGAATACAAGGAGCAAGAACGCGAGTTAAAAGCCCAGCTACTTGTCTTACAACGGCGAGTCCAGAATAACGTGGCGACGAGGGCTCAACGCGAGATCGATGACTTCTCAACGGAGCGAGAGCGATATCAGGCGCAGGTCTCTTCGTCGATTTCCGAAATCGAATCGTTACGCCAGCAAATTACCGACGCTAATGCATCGACCAGTGATCTGCAGGGTAGTTTTTATGCCCTTGGCAGCGAGGTGAGTCGCATTGAGCAGACGATCAAGTTTGCTAAACAACGCCGCGACTCGCTAGCGAGAGACCTTGAGCAGACACTGGAAGGAAAGCAACGGGAACTCGGGCTGGTTGACTCTGATAGCCAGCGGTTGACCGAGCTTGCAGAAGCGCTTGCATCGATTGAGCCTACTCTTGCGCGCGAGCGCGAGGAAGTGGTGCGGGTTGACGGCGCGCTTGCGGAAGCTGAGAAGGCCGCGCAAACCGCTGATGGCAATTGGGAAAACTTTACTCAGCAAGCCGCACTCCCCAAACAACAAGTCGAAGTTCAGCAGGGACGTAAGGCTAATGCTGAGCGAAACCTTGCGACTTTGAACCAACGGCTAGATCGCATTAAGCAAGAGCTCGAGTCGCTTCAAAGTCATGAGGAATCCGTATCACTCGATACGATTGTCGAGTCTTTAGCAGAAGCAGAGGCGGCGTCGATGCTTCAGCGTGATTCGCTGGAGGAGTCTCGGCAAGCGCTGTCTAATTCTCGCGACCAGCTGGGCCAAAAGCGTGAAGAACAGGACGAACTTCGACGACAATCACAAGTTTTGGCAGGCCAGAAGGCGTCGTTGGAAGCGCTGCAGGCAGATGCGAAGGATGAGCAAGCTCAGACTGTGGTTAACGACTGGTTACGGGATGTGTTGTCAACTGAAGGCGTCGCACTGCTTGATTTGGTGTCAGTGAAAAGTGGCTACGAAGCGGCAGCTGATCTTGTTTTAGGCGCTTGGGTGTCCTCGACGGGAGCAGACTTACAACAGTTTAAAACCGACCCGTCGGAGCCACCCGCTGGTGTATCACTCGTTGATAGCGCGATGTCGGTCGGTAGTGCTGATTCGGGGATGCTGGCGCATTACATTAAGGGACCGGTGGGTATTACTGATGCGCTCGCTGGCGTACGTGTTGTTGAGACGTGGCAGCAGGCCATGTCGGCACGAGCGAAGCTCACTGAAGGGCAATCTGTGGTGTCGCAGGATGGCTTATGGGTGGGCAGGTCTTGGATGCGATCAAGGACGCAAAGCGACGCTGAGCAGGGGATGATTGCACGGCAGAGCCGTCTTGCGGAAATCAGTGCAGCGTTAGACAAAGTGTCAAGTGAGTTAAATGAGGTCGACGAAACTTTGACCTCGCTACGCCAGCAGCGTGCTGACTTGGAACAAGCGATTGATGGTCAGCAGGAGGTGTTGCAAGCCACACAACAGAGGATAGTTCAGCTCGAATCACAAAAGCGGTCGCTTATTGCTGAGCAAGAACAACGGCTGGCCCGAGAGTCACAGCTCAAACAGGATTTGTCGGACACCCAGGTACGCGTTTCGGAAGAGCAGGCAGTGATTGAGGAAGCGACTCAGATGTTGGGTCGGGCTCGTTCGCAGGTGGCATCAGATGAGACATCGCGCGAGGAGCTTGAGGAACAGAGACATGCTGCACGCGATAGGGTTAGGCAATGTCGTCAAGCGAAACAACAGGCGGACGTTGCTCTTAATCGAAGCGAGGTTCGCCATCGAGAGCTACTTACTCAGCGCGAGGCATTAGCGCAGTCCATCGAGCGGGCTCGTCAGCAGCTGGAAAGCTACGAACAGCGCGAGGCTTCGATTCGAAGTGAAATGCCTACCGAGGAGAACCCTGATCGTGAAGCACAACGTGAGTTGAGTGAGTTGCTCGAAAAGCGGCTTGGGGTTGAGGCTCACTTGACACAAGCCCGGCAGGGTTTATCCGATCTTGAGAGTGTTCTGCGTGAGCGCGAGCAAACGCGAATGCAGGCCGAGCAGGCTGTCGCCGGCGTTCAGACACGGAGCGAGGGGGCTCGTCTTAAGTTAGCAGAAACTGCCGTACGCCTAGAACAGATCGATGCAGCTTTGCAGGAGCTCGAGACAACGGTGGAGCACGTTGAGGCATCCTTGCCTGAGGACGCCGACGAGAGCGAGTGGCAAATTCGCGTTGAACGCATAGGCGCTAAGATCCATCGTCTTGGTCCAATCAACTTAGCGGCGATAGACGAGACGAGTAGGGCAGAAGAGCGTAAGCAGTACCTTGACGCGCAGGATGACGATCTACGGACGGCTTTGGAAACCCTGCAGAACGCCATCAAGAAAATCGACAAAGAGACACGAAGTCGCTTTAAAGACACGTTTGATACCGTGAATGCTGGATTTAGTGAGTTGTTCCCTAAGGTGTTTGGTGGTGGTACTGCGTGCTTGGAAATGACCGGTGATGATCTTCTCGATACGGGGGTTGCGATCATGGCCCGGCCTCCCGGCAAAAAGAACAGCACCATTCACCTTCTGTCAGGCGGCGAGAAGGCCATGACCGCAATTGCGCTCGTGTTCTCTATCTTCCAGCTGAATCCCGCGCCCTTCTGTATGTTGGACGAGGTTGACGCGCCACTTGATGATGCAAACGTTGGGCGCTATGCACGCTTGGTGTCTGAGATGTCGAAGAAGGTCCAGTTCGTGTTCATCACGCATAATAAAATCACCATGGAGGCTGCGGAGCAGTTGATGGGCGTGACTATGCATGAGCCTGGAGTCTCTCGACTAGTAACCGTTGATATTGAGGAAGCTGCGAGATTAGCAGCGAGCTAGGGGACTAATAGCGATGTCTGGGCTTCTCTCTACCCTTACTACTGAAACTATACTGGCGCTAATTCTTGTTCTCGTCTTGTGCGTGGCGTTCGTGATTAGTGCTCGACGGCGCCGTCGTGAGGGCTACAAAATGAATGCGCGGGTGGTTCGTGATGACACACCAGTACCCGACCCGCACGATCGAACATCCCGAGAGTTACCTAACGGTGGTGCCCGTCCGGTTAATGCGAGGCAAGAGCCAACGTTTGGCAGCCTTGATGAATCGGGGGATGATGACGTCGCAGGTGCCTTCGATGACGATTCAGTGTTTGCGGCCAGTCGCGTTTTTGCCAGTCGCGTTTTTGAAGGTGCCGATCTAGACCAAGCTCAGGGCGAGCCTGAACCCCTCGAGGAAAAACCGGGAACCGTAGACTGGCTCGATGAGATCGAAGCTGTCCCGGTCGGCGGGCAGACCGCTCGATTGCCAAGGCACGAGGACGCCCAGGTATATTCACTGAATGTTGTGGCAAGAGATGAACACGGTTTTTCCGGGGATGATGTACTGCGAACCTTGCTAGGATGTGGTTTACGTTTTGGCGATATGGACTTCTTCCACCTCACCGAAATTGCAGAGGGGACCCCGACAATCCAGTTCAGCGTCGCCAATATGATGCAGCCAGGCGTTTTTGACCTGGAGGAAATGGACACCTTATCCACCAAAGGGCTGATGTTTTTCCTCACGTTACCGGGTCCGCAGGACATGACGCGGGCTTTCGATCTTATGCTTCAAACAGCACAGACGGTTGCGGAGAGTTTGGCGGGGGATGTGTTCGACGAGACGCGGAGCGTTCTCACCAAGCAAAGCGTCGAGCGTGTTCGCCAATCGATAAGAGAGTTTGAAGCTAAGTCTAAAATCGAGCCTCGGTGATGAGCGCCGTTGCGAATGAGATTAAGGCACTTGTAGACAAGCTGGATGCTTGGTCGCTTGCGTATCACCGCGACGATAACCCGATCGCAAGTGATGCAGAGTATGACCGTGAACTCCGGCGTCTACGCGAATTGGAAGAGGCAAATCCTGACCTTTTGTTGCCAACATCGCCCACGCAACGTGTGGGTGACACGCCCCTAAGCGAATTTCAAAGTATTGCCCATAAGCTTCCGATGCTCAGTCTCGATAACGCGTTTAGTGGCGAAGATTTGCAAGCGTTTGAGGAGCGTAACGCCGCCAAGCTCGGGGTTGAAGCGTTGTGTTTTTGTTGTGAGCCCAAGCTGGATGGTGTGGCGCTAAGTTTGGTGTACGAAAACGGTGCGTTGAAGCATGCTGCGAGTCGCGGAGACGGTAATGTGGGTGAGGACATCACCCATAATGCGCGAACCATTGCCACGGTCCCCTTGCGCTTGCCTGTCGATAACCCACCTCCAGTCCTAGAGGTCCGGGGTGAGGTGGTTATCCCTCGAACAGAGTTCGCTCAGATGAATGAGCGGCTGATTGCGCGCGGGGAGTCGGTGTTTCAGAACCCGCGAAATGCGGCTGCCGGAAGCCTTAGGCAACTCGACCCAAGGATCACCGCAACGCGGCCACTCGTCTTCATGGCTTATTCGGTGGGATACTCGGAACAAGCGCAGCTGCCCGCGTCGCACAGAGCGACGCTTAGTTATCTGAATGAACTGGGTTTTAAGACCTCCGAGCTGATCGAACGTGTCAATGGTTGGGAAGCGGCGGAAGATTACGTAGCGCAGATTCTCGAGCAGCGAGATAACATCGGGGTCGACATCGATGGTGTGGTAATCAAAGTTGACAGCTACGAACAACAGCAGCGGCTTGGATTTGTTGCTCGCGCACCGCGCTGGGCTATCGCCCGCAAGTTCCCAGCACAAGAGGAAGTCACGCGGCTAGTCGGAGTCGATTTTCAGGTCGGACGCACAGGGGCCGTCACCCCGGTTGCTAGATTGGAGCCGGTTTTCGTCGGGGGCGTCACAGTGAGCAATGCGACGCTACACAACGCGGATGAGATCGCGCGACTCGACGTGCGGGTTGGTGACGAAGTTATCGTGCGGCGAGCGGGTGATGTTATACCTCAGATTGTGCGTGCGCTGGATGACAGGCGCACAGCGTCGCTAGACAAAATTGTTTTTCCAACAAATTGTCCAGATTGTGATTCAGCGTTGACGCGCGATCTCGAGGAGGCAGCGGTTAGGTGTGAGAATACCTCAGGATGCCCCGCTCAGCAGAAAGCGGCGCTAGAGCACTTTGTATCGCGTAAGG
>OCRG01000031.1_pt1 | contig 21373 bp, 18 predicted proteins | sample 1535071 | NCBI WGS metagenome assembly OCRG01 (sample SAMEA3275605, study PRJEB22092) | marine metagenome | biome: ENVO:00000447; feature: ENVO:00002042; material: seawater | collected 2014-06-22T16:30:00+00 | depth 0 m
GCTTGTATCGCATGTTCGATCTGGCGTAACTGTCGATAGCCCGCATGCAGTTGCTCGGCGACCTTGGGGGATAGACATTCCTCGACCGCCAATACTTCCACAGAGTCCTTGAACCCTATTGTCTGAATGCTGGGAATGCGTCCACCTCGCACGAGCTGATGCGATTGGACTACAAACTCCGCTTCGCGAATCCCACCCGGTCCTCGTTTCACGTCGTTAACCAGACCCTTTCTAACCCTTTCGGCATCGATGAGCGCCTTCATACTGCGCAGACCATCGATGACACCAAAATCCGTATAGCGCCGATAGACAAATTGTTTTGCCAACTGTTGAAATGGACGCATTTGATCTGTCACGCCAGTAATACACCGCGCCTTCAATAAGGCGTATCGCTCCCAATCGCGGCCGTGCTGCTGATAATAATTCTCAAGGGAGGGGTAGCTTGCTACCAGTGCACCGCTGTCACCAAAGGGCCTCAGCCGAGTATCAACTCTAAAAACACGGCCATCGACCGTCACTGAATCGATCAGACGAATTACCGTCTGTGCAACACGGGTAAAGTACTCTTGATTGCTCGTACTCGAACGTCCGCCTTGCGTGTTACCGGGCTCATCATAGATAAACATGATGTCGATATCCGAAGAAAGGTTGAGCTCGCGCCCCCCGAGCTTACCCATCCCGACGACAATCAGCTTTTGAATAGCCCCCGTATCGTCACCGATGGCCTCGCCGTAGCGCGCACTGACCATTTTTTCCGCATAGCCCACTGCGCATTGAACGACAAAATCTGCAAGCTTGGTCATGGCGTCCAAGGTTTCATTCAGGCCATCTTTGCTAGTGAAGCTTCGCCAGACAATGTGCAACATGGCGCGCTGTCTCAACACGCGAAGACTCTTAAGAACCCCTGTCTCATCCTGTGAATAAAGGCTTTCAGGGGGCATGCTCGCCAGCAAGGCATCGATGGTGGGCTGACTTAAATCCGCGGCATCTTCCAACCAGTCGATCTGACGTTCTGCGAGCGTGCGAAAAAACTCGCTGCCAGCCAACATACGACTAGCAGCACTTTCGTTAGTGGTGTCTGCATTTGTCGTGACCGTATGTGTGTTATCTGAGGGATGTGTGTTGTTTGGGGGCGCGCCAGCGATGCTTGCATCAAGATGTGCAATCAAACGCTGGTAACGCTCAATGCCAAGTCGATTGGCCAATAAACTTAGCTGATCATGCTGCATCATGGATGTCTCTGTTGGTCTCTTAAGTCCATTGCGCTCACAGACCTCTCCTTGCTTCACCGGAGAACGTGGGATGCTTCAAGATTCTGGCATCAGAATACAAAGGGTATGAACACGAACTCAGTCAGAATATACTCTGCCCGCGGACGCCGTGCAGTGGTGAATTGACTGCAATAGTCCTGCAACAATCGCCCAATAACCTATAAGAGACTAACCCGGTAGGAAGACAACATGGAAATGCTCGCAGCGAACAGCGGGGTCATATTGTTTCTGGTGCTGGGGTTCGGCATCTTTATGGCATGGGGCATCGGCGCCAATGACGTTGCCAACGCGATGGGCACCTCGGTCGGCTCGGGCGCGCTTACACTTAAGCAAGCGATTATTATCGCTGCTGTCTTTGAGTTCTTAGGCGCCTTCCTCGCTGGCGGCGAAGTCACTAGCACCATCCGAAAAGGCATTATTGACCCGGCTTTATTTGAGGCAATCCCCGATAAATTTGTACTGGGGATGCTCTCGGCTCTACTCGCAGCAGCGACCTGGTTACTCGTCGCGAGCAAACGCGGTTGGCCCGTTTCAACAACACACTCGATTGTCGGGGCCATTGTGGGCTTCTCGGCTGTCGTTGTCTCAGTCGACGCCGTTAACTGGAGTAAGGTTGGCGAGATTTCAGCGAGCTGGGTGGTATCTCCACTGCTTGCCGGCAGCATAGCCTGGTGTCTCTACAAGACCGTTGAAGTCCTTGTGCTGAATACCAGCGACACTCGCGCCAGTGCTGCGAGGTGGGTGCCGGTGTACATGTGGATGGTCGGCTTCATGATCTCGATGGTCACGATGCTAAAAGGTCTCAAACATGTGGGTATCGATATAGATCTCGGTACAGGATCAGCGTTTACAGATTCGGCGCTGCTCGCGGCATTGATTGGATTAGTCGTCGCAGCCGCCGGTGGTCTTTTTGTAAGGCGGCAACTGGCGAACAACGCAAATCTGGGGATTGAGGGCATATTCGGGATCTTGATGATTTTCACTGCCTGCGGGATGGCCTTTGCGCACGGGTCCAATGACGTGGCCAATGCAATCGGCCCGGTCGCCGCTGTCGTACAAACGGTCCAAGACGGCGGGGCTATTGCCGCGAAGTCAGGCATGCCTTGGTGGGTACTTTTAATTGGCGGTGCGGGTATTGTTCTCGGTCTAGCTACCTACGGCTGGCGCGTTATTGGAACAATTGGTTCAAAAATTACTGAGCTCACTCCGAGCCGCGGCTTCGCTGCAGAACTCGGTGCGGCGGGCACTGTTGTCATCGCCTCAGGAACAGGCTTACCTATTTCAACCACACATACCCTAGTTGGCGCGGTGCTGGGTGTAGGTCTCGCGCGCGGCACAGCGGTTGTCGACTTTGACGTCGTCAAACAAATCGTTGGGTCGTGGCTTGTTACACTGCCGATTGCGGCCGTACTCTCTATCGGCTTCTATTACCTGCTTGATATGCTGCTCGCGTAACAGGGGTAACCAAGCACCAGAATGAGCAGCGCAGACACCATCGATTGGTTCCGAAATACCGCTCCGTATATCAATACGCATCGTGGTACCACAGTCGTCGTGGGTCTGAGAGCCGGTGCCGTCTCTCAGGATAACTTCATCAATGTTGTGCACGACCTTGCGCTAATGCAGTCGCTTGGCATGCGCTTGGTAGTGATCCATGAGCACGCTTACCTGAATAGTGCGCCGCTTCCACAAGAGGCGATGGGTCCGATGCTCGCCGAGATTGCATCTGAACGCAGCCAAATCGAGCGCATGTTCTCAATGGGCTTGCCGAACTCGCCGCTTCACAATGCAAAACTTCGCGTTATCAGCGGTAACTTTGTAACTGCTCGCCCTGCAGGTGTACTAAAAGGCGTGGACCACGGCGCCTTGGGTGTCGTTCGACATGTTGATGTAGCGGGTATGAGTCACGCCCTCGATGGTGCTGCCATTTGCTTATTGTCTGCCGTTGCGCATTCGCCAGCGGGAGATGTATTTGCGGTCAACGCCCTAGAGCTGATGCAGGTTGTTGCCCGTAGCCTCGCCGCTGAAAAGTTGATTGTGATGTCTGAGCACGAAGGCGTCATGACAGAAGACGGCTCACTGATAAGGCAACTCACGGTGGATGCAGCGCGCAACTACATGGCTCACGCAGCCGATGGTATGGACGACAACATAGCGCTCGCTTGTAAGGCCTGTGGTGACGGTGTGCCGCGGGTTCACCTCGTTAGCTATGCCTGCGACGGCGGATTAATTAAAGAACTGTACACGCACGACGGCGCTGGAACGCTTATCTCGTCTGATGAATACGAGCAGATGGTGGCCGCACAAGGTCATGATCTCGCGGGTATCCTTGAGCTGGTGAGGCCGCTTCAACAAGAAGGTGTTCTCGTTGAGCGTACAAATGAACAAGTTGCTGCAGACCTCCAGCATTTCACAGTAATCACAAAGGATAGCCGTGTCATTGCGTGTGCGGCGTTGTACCCAAACACAGCAGACGCTATTGGCGAAATTGCTTGCGTGGCAACCCACCCGGATTATCGGGACTCGGGGCACGGCGAGCGCCTTATTGAGAAACTTGTCGAAACCGCGCGGGAGCTGCACCTAAAACAGGTCTACGTGCGTACCACACAGACCGGACATTGGTTCCGGGAGTTGGGCTTTCAGCCCGTCGAGCAAACTGCGCTACCGTCTGCTGAGCAGGCAAAATCGTCTCGAGACAGAAATTCAAATACGCTGATACGCGCAATCTAACAGCGCTGTTCGCGACCACAGGAGAAACACCATGCCCGAGTATCGTTCCAGAACCTCCACCGCCGGCCGCAATATGGCGGGAGCGCGAGCACTTTGGCGTGCAACCGGCATGAAAGACGGTGATTTCGAAAAGCCGATCATTGCCGTTGTTAACTCATTCACTCAGTTTGTACCAGGCCACGTTCACTTGAAGGATCTTGGCCAGTTGGTCGCACGAGAAATCGAGAATGCAGGTGGTGTTGCCAAAGAGTTCAACACTATTGCTGTTGATGATGGCATCGCCATGGGACACGACGGCATGCTCTACAGCCTGCCCTCGCGCGACATCATCGCTGATTCGGTTGAATACATGGTTAACGCGCATTGCGCAGACGCCATGGTCTGTATTTCTAATTGCGACAAGATTACGCCCGGAATGTTGAATGCGGCGATGCGCCTCAATATTCCCGTGGTATTCGTGTCTGGCGGACCCATGGAGGCGGGTAAAACGGCTTTATCGGAGCACAAACTTGACCTTGTGGATGCCATGGTAATCGCGGCTGATAGCAGTGCTGATGATGCGAAAGTTGAAGCCTATGAGCGCTCTGCATGCCCAACCTGCGGTTCGTGCTCGGGGATGTTCACGGCTAACTCCATGAACTGTCTGACCGAGGCACTGGGGCTAAGTTTGCCCGGCAACGGTTCTTTGCTCGCGACACATGCTGACCGCAAGGCGTTGTTTCTCGAGGCTGGCAGACTGGTGGTAGAGCTCACTCGCCGCTACTACCTGGAGGATGATGACTCTGTACTTCCTCGCAATATTGCTAATCGTGCCGCTTTTGAGAATGCGATGAGCCTCGATATTGCAATGGGCGGGTCAACCAATACCATCCTGCACCTGCTGGCCGCGGCGCAAGAAGCCGAACTCGATTTCACCATGGCCGATATCGATGCCCTCTCTCGGAACGTGCCGCAGCTCTGCAAAGTGGCACCCAGTACGCCGCTTTATCACATGGAAGATGTGCACCGTGCGGGGGGCGTTCTCGCCATTTTAGGGGAGCTTGCGCGCTCAGGCAGACTCAATAGTGATTGTAATACGGTCCACAGCGGCACCATCGGTGAAGCCATTGCCAATTGGGATATCACCACCACAAATAATGCTGTGGCGCTGGAGCGCTTTAAGGCAGGGCCTGCTGGCATTCCCACGCAAGAGGCCTTCAGCCAAGCAACGCGTTGGCCTGCGCTCGACCTAGATCGCGAGGGTGGCTGTATCCGCTCAGCAGAGCACGCGTACTCTGAGGAAGGTGGCTTAGCAGTGCTGTTCGGAAATATCGCCGAGGACGGCTGTGTCGTTAAAACAGCGGGGGTTGAAGACGAGCTTCTTGTATTCGAGGGAAGAGCGCACGTCTGCGAAAGCCAAGAAGACGCCGTGGCGGATATTCTCGAGGATCGCGTGCAAGCGGGTGATGTTGTCATTGTCCGATACGAGGGCCCGCGTGGTGGTCCCGGTATGCAGGAAATGCTCTATCCCACAAGCTATATTAAATCCAAGGGATTGGGTAAAGCCTGTGCGCTGATCACTGATGGGCGCTTCTCGGGAGGCACGTCAGGGTTGTCTATTGGGCACGTTTCACCGGAGGCGGCCGCTGGAGGTGCGATCGCCTTGGTGCAAAACGGTGATCGCATCCTGATTGATATTCCAAACCGCGCCATCAACGTGCAACTTGATCAAGCGGAAATCGCCGCACGACGCGATGCGCAAGCGGAGACAGGGTTCAAGCCCGCCAAAGACCGACCTCGAAAGGTTAGCCCAGCACTCAAGTTCTACGCTAAAACTGTGACAAGTGCTGACCGAGGTGCTGTGAGAGACCTATCCCTGTTGGACGACTAAGCGCTCAGCATCAGAGGCTGCCGTTAACGCGTCGATATCATCGATAAGCCCCTCTAGGAACCTTCGCATTCGGCGGTCCTGCCGTTCGGTTCGCGAATTGATAATATCGACGAGAAGCGCAAGGATGACATCCCCGTTGTGCTCAATTCCCGCGACATACTCGGGAACACGTGCCTCCGATCGTGTTTCTGCAAGCCTGCGAATTTCCAACTGCCAACCCGGGGATTTCGCCTCGAGTATGGCTCTAAGGGCACTTCCCCAGCGAGCGCGATCGTCGTGCCAAAGACCATCAAGGCGCGTGAGATCCTTACTACGCTCCTTTATCTCCGCGCTTTGCTCCCGATTAAGTCGCCCGAGTAAGCGTTTAACCAGATCCTTCATTGTTTTGGCTGAGTCAGCGTAATAGGTCTTCTCGTCACGAACGAGTCGCTCCTCTGCGTACTCCGCCTGGTTGCGCTCAAGCTCTGCTAAAAAGTCCTGTATCTGCTCATCCGACAGGGTCTCTGCGGTTTCGAGAAGCAACTCAATAAATTGCGCTTGAAAGCGATCGGCTGCGACGTCAATTTCCTCTGAAATGACAACAGCCTCCTCTAGCGTGACACCGTCCTCAAGTGTCCCTAAGGCACTAACGATAAACTCCCTATAGCGCGGTAACTCTTCACTGCGGTGCCACGCCAGGAACTCATCAAGCCGCTGATCAAACGCAGCTTGTTGCTCACGGTCGAGGGTGACGTAGTCGTCTGCGGCCCAACGAATAAAAGTATCGGCGCGGTTGTAGAGCAGGCGGTTAGCCGAACAGCTCCCTAATGTCGTGACTAGAAGGAGTATCAGAAATAGCCGCATTGTCTTCATGTCTTAATCCGTCCTCTATGACGCCATCCATGCGGCATCACCGCCTTTATCTTTAGCGATGTACAGTGCCTCATCAGCGAGGTCCAGCCAATCTTCAGGGGAGGATGAGTCCTCAACCGTACAGACGCCGAGCGAGATAGAGAAATCAGGTAACTTGCTGGGCTTGGTCCCCCTGATCAAAACGCGAATCTCATTGGCCACAGCGAGCGCGCCATCGGCTTTTGCATCCATAAGTATCAGCGCAAACTCATCGCGACCAATGCGGTATACGCGGCTATGCCTCAACGAGGATCCGCAGCCGCTCAGCTTCGCTCTCGATTGATCTTTACTCGCGTTCGATAACAGGTCTCGCATCGAGCTGATCCCCAAATCCTAAGCGGTGATGACTACCAAGTAGCACCCTATAAGGGTTTAGCGATTATGAAAATCAAACTATGTCTATGTGACCGACAATCAATCGTCAGGCAGCTGTTGAGTACGCATTACTGTGCCGGCCCAAGCCCGACAAAATAGCACCCATCGTGGCGTGCACAATGTCCGTGCTTCGACCCACCCCGCACACACGTGTACCGTCGATCGCTAGCTGTACGTAGCAGATAGCCTCGGCGTCACCATCAGATCCCAGCGTATGCTCACTGTATTCAACAACGATGATTTTATGTCCTGTGTGCCTTGAGATGGCATCGGTAAATGCGCCAACCACGCCGGCGCCCTGACCAGAGAGCGTGGGAGAACCATCGAGACCTTCGATTTGAACTTTAAGCTGATCAACGCTGTCATCGCGCGAAAGCTGATACTTACCCACGGTGAGCGCAGGCTCATCCAGTTTGTAGGTGCTTAAAAACAGGCTGTAAATATCGTCAGACTGCACTTCAGACTCTGATTGCTCAGCGAGCGCCTGAACAGAAGCGCTGAAGTCAACCTGCAGCCAACGCGGTAAGTCGAGGCCATGATCGCGGTTCAAGACGTAGGCGACCCCCCCCTTTCCCGACTGACTATTTATGCGGATAACTTCCTGATAACTCCTGCCAATGTCAGCTGGATCAATGGGAAGGTAGGCCACCTCCCAAAGACTATCGCTCTCTCGGCGCGCCAAACACTTGTTGATTGCGTCTTGGTGGCTTCCCGAGAACGCGGTAAACACAAGTTCTCCAGCGTAGGGGTGTCGAGGATGAAGAGGCAATTGTGTGCACTCTTTACAGACTGCGATCATTTCATCCATCTGGGAAAAATCGAGTTCTGGATCAATCCCCTGGCTGTACATATTCATCGCCATAGTGACGATATCCATATTTCCTGTCCGCTCACCGTTGCCAAGAAGCGTGCCTTCCACACGGTCTGCACCTGCAAGCAAACCCAGTTCCCCGGCCGCAACAGCACCACCGCGATCGTTGTGGGTGTGCAGTGAAACTAGAAGCGATTCGCGTTGATTCACGTTATCGCAGAACCACTCAATTTGATCGGCGTAGACGTTGGGTGTACTGACTTCAACGGTCGCGGGCAAATTGATAATCATCTTGTTATCGGGCGTCGGCTTAATGACGTCGATGACTGCGTTGCACACATCGACCGCAAAATCCATCTCGGTGCCCGTAAAGCTCTCAGGACTGTACTCAAAGACCCATTCAGTTTCTGGGTACTTTGCTGCGGCAGATTTGACCAGCTCAGCACCGTTAACAGCAATTTCCGTAATACCGGCTCGATCGAGTCCAAACACGTAATCGCGTTGAACCGTTGAGGTGCTGTTATAGAAATGCAGAACGGCCCTGCGACAACCCTTAAGTGCTTCAAAGGTTCGAGTAATCAGCTCCTCTCTGGCTTGGGTAAGGACCTGCACGGTTACATCGCTCGGGATTCTGTCTTCTTCGATTAGCTTGCGCAGAAAATCAAAGTCATGAGATGACGCCGACGGAAAGCCCACCTCGATTTGCTTGAACCCGAGGTCCACAAGAAGCTCCCACAAGCGCAACTTCTTGTCAGAGGTCATTGGCTCGATCAGCGCTTGGTTCCCATCGCGCAGATCAACGCTGCACCACTCGGGTGCCTTTGTCAGAACCTGATCCGGCCAACGGCGATCGGCCTTTTTCAGCGGTTGATATATCGGGTACTTGCTGTAATCAAAAGCACCAAATCCTTTACTGTTCATAACACCTTACTCGCAAACTCTTCGCTCTCGGGCGCGAGTATACGCTGGCATCAAGAGCTAAAGGCGTTAAATCTGTATGCGAATCCGCGAATTAATAGGTAATAAAGTTTTTTAGCTGGTTTATATTGGTGAAAAACGCTAATTTTATAATTATGGACGATATAAATACATTAGACCGTATTGATTTAAAGCTCCTCTCGCAACTACAGCGAGATGCGAGCTTGAGTAACTTGGAGCTCGCTGAACGCGTAGGGCTTTCACCTACGCCCTGTGCGCGACGGGTAAAAAGACTATTCAGCGAGGGCTTCATAGAGCGACAAGTCGTTTTGCTGAATCCTGAAAAATTGGGTTATGACTTAACGGCACACGTCAGTATTTCTATGGATAGGCACACGCCTGATCGTTTTGAAAATTTCGAGGCGGAAATTGCGGTCTATGATGAAGTCGTCGATTGCTCAGTAGTAACGGGCCAAAGTGCCGACTACTTATTACGTGTTGTCGTTAAGGACATGAAACACTTCGAGGCCGTGTTGCTGGGTAAGCTTACGCGAATACCGGGTGTTACGGGTGTGCACTCGAGTTTCGTATTAAGAAAGGTGATAAGCCGAACAGAGATACCGCTCGGCTAGTTAGCACTATGTAAGCGCTTATTCGGCGGCGCTAGCGGCCTTGCTCATACGAGCCAACTCTTTGTCCGCAAGGAACGCAGCCACTTTAAGCATATTCGCCTGCCCCCCCGCTTGGCGCGTATCGATTCGATACTTCCCATTCACCATAAGCGATGGCGTGCCGTTGATGCGCGCACCCTCCGTGCGAGCGGCTGCTTGCCTCACCATGCTGTCAGTGCCAAACGAATTGAAGGCACGGTCAAATTTCTTTGCATCAACACCACTGTCTACGAAGACGGCGCGAACCGCTTCGGGCGTTGCAATGCGCTTACGCTGTCGGTGAATAGCATTAAACATTGCGCCGTGAACGGGGTCGAGCACGTCCAAAATTTGCGCAGCGTAATAGGCTTTCGCAAGGAGTTTCATGCCTGCGTTATTGTTCCAGATAACCGGAACACGCTGGACTACCACGCCCTCAGGTAAACGGGTCTCAAAAGACTCCAAAAGTGGTTCGAAGTTGAAGCAATGTCCACAGCCGTAGGAGAAAAACTCTGAAACAACAACTTTGTCACTGATACCCGTGTGGACGGTAGGTTCGATCAACTCGTAATGCACGCCTTCCTGATACTGCTCTTGCGCTGTTGTTGCGACTGAAAACAGCGCAACAACGATAAGTGAAACGGTACGTAGAAGGCGTAACATATTGATCTCCCCCGGGCTTGTTATTGGGCCTTATTGAAGACCTGAAACATAACTTGCGACGGCTTTGATCTCAAGATCACTCAAGCCAAAGGCAATGGTGCGCATGATTTTGCTGTCACCACCGTTGGTTCGACCGCTTTCATCTTCGTAGCCAAGTCGGAACATCTCTAGCTGCTGCTGTACGTAGTCAGCGTGCTGACCCGCAAGACCGGGATAGCCGCCAGGGGCATTACCTTTTCCTGAAGGGCTGTGACAACCAGAACAGGCAGCAACCTTTCGCTCAGCAACACCAGCAAGGTAGATCTTGCGCCCGAGCTTCACGAGATCTGGATCTGCAGTACCCGACGTTCGCTCATGCGAATCGTAGAACGCCGCGAGATCCGCGAGCTGCTGATCGGTCATGTTATCGACCTGACCCGCCATCAGCGCAACAGGGCGACGTCCATCACGGATATCTTTCATCTGCTTGAGAAGGTAGCGCTCACCAAGGCCTGCGAGCTTTGGAAACGTGGGTGCGAGGCTGTTACCGTCGGCACCGTGGCAGGCAGCACAGGAAGCAGACAAAGCTTCGCCCGCGGCCGCATCGCCCTTCAAGACACCGTCAGCTACTGCAGCGTTGGCACAGAAAACAAAAGCCAGTGCCGCGATCGCGCGATTAAAGATCATCCTTAACTCCTTGTTCCGCTCTTACTGCGGAGTAGACATATATGTAATGAGGGCTTTGTAGTCGTCATCGCTACAGCCATTGCAAAGACCGCCGGGAGGCATAACACCCAAACCGTTCTTCACTGAAGACACAAGCGCTTCCATACCTTTTGCCAAACGGGGCTCCCACTGCGCGGCGTCGCCTGTCTTAGGTGCGCCAGCAACGCCTACAGCGTGACAAGCACCGCAAGACGCCGCGTACTGTGGAGGCTGCTCTGCGGCCTGAACCGAAGTTGCAGCTCCTGCTGTGACGCCTGCAATCAATGCGAATTTTAAGATGTTTGCTTTCATGATTTCACCCTTTATACCGGCACAAAGACCGTTTAATCCTGTGATTTTGTGGCTGTACCCACGTCGTCTGGGTCGGCATTATAGTCACTGAGCCGAAAACACCAAACTTTACGTGGATTACTGTCATTAATACGCCCAATAAGTCTCAGAAGCTTAATTTTAAAAGCGCTGAATTTTTACAATCTGCGAGCGCATTGAGTAATGCGCCTGCGGACTTTGGCTGCGAAGTTGCCTTTGCCGGAAGAAGTAATGCCGGGAAGTCGAGTGCGATTAACGCGCTCACCGGCAACAGCAAACTGGCGAGAACGTCGCGCACTCCGGGAAGAACGCAGCTCATCAATTTCTTTAGCGTCGCGGATCAGGTTCGCTTAGTGGATTTGCCGGGTTACGGCTTTGCCAAAGTGCCACTTAAAGTAAAGGAAGAGTGGAACAAACAGCTCGAGCGCTACTTGCAATTGCGACAGAGCCTCAAGGGACTGATTCTGCTTATGGATATTCGCCACCCGCTCAAGGATTACGATCGACAAATGATCGAGTGGGCGGTCAAAAGCGAGATGCCAGTGCATATATTGCTCACCAAAAGCGATAAGTTGAAACGAGGCCCAGCAAAAAGCACCTTGCTCACCGTAAAAAAAGAACTCAAGAATCACGAGCGATGGATTTCGGTTCAGCTCTTTTCATCGCATAACCATGATGGAATGGACGAACTCCAGCGAACGCTCAACTGGTGGTTAACATTGCCCGATGAGGATTTAGCACCCATTGAAGGCGACCCCATCGAGGAAGAGCCAAGCGAATAGGCCAGCCCCCCACGCCTCCAATCACGACAGTCGTTGGCCGAAATCAGTAGCACGGTGAGAGGCTAGGTGAGACAGCGATTAGGCTGTACCTTTGGGGGGGCAAGTACGTGCGGATCAGTGTTTGAGCTTAGTGCGCCTCATCCCAGTTATCGCCCACACCCACTTCGGTGAGCAGTGGAACCTTTAGATCGATAACATTCGCCATGCGGGTTGTTACCTCGTTACACAAGTCAGCACAGGCATCCTCAGCGACCTCGAATACCAATTCATCGTGAACCTGCATGATCATCTTGGCATCAATGCCGGAATCGGTGAGCCAGCCATCCACCTCAATCATTGCCAGCTTGATGATGTCTGCTGCCGTACCTTGCATCGGCGCGTTGATCGCTGTTCGCTCTGCCGCCAGCTGACGCTGCTTGTTTCTCGCATTGATCTCGGGGAGATACAACCGCCGGCCTAGCAAGGTTTCAACGTAACCTTGCTCATGAGCGAGGGCGCGCGTCGCATCCATATAGTCTGCAACACCGGGATAACGCGCAAAATACCGATCGATGTATTCCTGAGCTTCACCTCGCGCAACACCGATTTGCTTGGCCAGCCCAAACGCCGACATACCATAGATCAAACCGAAGTTAATGGCCTTTGCCTTGCGCCGCTGATCACTACTTACTGCATCCAAAGTGACATCGAAAACTTCTGCCGCTGTCGCACTGTGGACGTCGAGCTCATTGGCAAAGGCGTGGAGTAAGCCCGCGTCGCTCGAGAGGTGCGCCATAATTCTCAATTCGATTTGCGAGTAATCCGCAGCAACAATCTTGCGCCCTTCTGGCGCGACAAAGGCCTGCCGAATTCGGCGGCCTTCTTCGGTCCTAACAGGAATGTTTTGCAAGTTAGGGTCGCTCGAAGATAAACGGCCTGTCGCTGTAACCGCCTGGTGGTATGACGTGTGAACACGACCGGTCTTCGGATCAACCATCTCGGGCAGCTTATCGGTGTACGTGGACTTGAGCTTAGCGAGCCCGCGGTGCTCGATCAGTACTGCAGGTAGTTCGTAATCATTTGCAAGCTCGACCAATACTTCTTCGGCCGTGGAAGGCGCTCCCTTAGGCGTTTTCTTAATAACGGGCAACTCAAGTTTCTCGAACAAGATCTCGCCAAGCTGCTTAGGTGAGGCCAAGTTAAAAGGCTGGCCCGCAAGGTCACAAGCCTTGGTCTCTAACTCGGCAAGTCGAGTCGCAATTTCACTGCTCTGTTGCCGTAAACGATCGACTGAGACATAGGCACCGTTGCGCTCAATCTTTGAAAGCACAGGCACTAACGGCAACTCGAGGCCCTCATATACCTCGCGCAGTTTTGGCTCAGCCTCGAGTTTAGGCTGGAGCGCTTCGTGCAATCGCAACGTCACATCCGCATCTTCGGCCGCGTACTCTGCCGCTTGTTCGATGGGTACATGGTCAAAAGTGATCTGCTTGGCGCCTTTACCTGCAACCTCTTCAAAAGAAATAACACGTTGGCCGAGATATTTGAGCGCGAGGCTTCCCATATCGTGACGACTACCCACCGCGTCCAGCACATAGGATTCGAGCATTGTGTCGTGCGCTATACCCCGAAGCGTAATGCCGTGGTTCGCCAAGACATTGGCGTCGTACTTAAGATGCTGTCCAACCTTCTTTACCGCATCCGACTCGAGGAGTGGACGCAGTTGCTCGAGCACAGCCTCACGGTTGAGCTGCCCTTCGAGCCCCGGATTAATGTGAGCGAGCGGCACGTATGCTGCTTCACCTGCCTCGACGGCAAAGGAGACACCTACAATCTCTGCCTGCATGTAATTGAGGCTTGTCGTTTCGGTATCAAAAGCGAACAGCGATGCGTCTTCGAGACGGCCTAGCCATTCATCGAACACACGCTGGTCAGTAATGGTTACCGCATTCAGCTCAGGCGCACTCGCTGTTGTGGCCTCGGGCGCTGCGTCTGCAAAGAGTCCAGGGCTCAAAAGTTCATCCAGCCAAGACTTAAACTCGAGATCGCGATAGAGCTCGATAAGACGCTCGTTGTCCGGCGACGTCGAGCGAAGATCCGCTTCCTCTAAATCCAGATCGCAGTCGGTCTTGATCGTCGCGAGCACATAAGAAAGCTCTGCCATTTCTTGGCTCGCAAGGAGCTTATCGCCCAGCGACTTTGCGCCACGAACCGGTAGCTCAGGAACACGATCTATCTGCGTGTAAATATCAGCGACACCGCCCAAATTTTGAAGTAACGCTAGCGCCGTCTTCTCGCCAACACCGGCTACGCCCGGGATGTTATCAACCGAGTCACCCATGAGCGCGAGTAAGTCGATAATCAACTCCGGAGGAACACCGAACTTTTCGATAACACCCTCACGATCGAGCACGGTTTGCGTCATGGTGTTTACGAGCGTGACATGATCGTTAACCAGCTGCGCCATGTCTTTATCGCCCGTAGAAATCAACACAGGTCGCTGCTGCTCTGCTGCCATAACAGACAGCGTTCCGATAACGTCGTCAGCCTCAACGCCAGAAACCGATATTAACGGGAGGCCCATGGCGCGAATAACATTGTGTATCGGCTCGATTTGCTCGCGCAGTTCTTCCGGCATGGGTGGCCGGTTCGCCTTGTACTCAGAGTAAATCTCGTTTCTGAACGTCGGGCCCTTGGCATCGAAAACAACTACCAGCTGGTCGGCTGGGTTATCAGCTTGAAGCCGCTTCAACATACCGATAACGCCTTTAGCCGCTCCGGTATTCATCCCTTTACTGTTTGTCAGAGGGGGCAGTGCGTGAAACGCCCTGAACAAATACGAAGAGCCATCGACCAAAATCAGGCGAGACACATCAGTCATATTGCTGGCTCCAGTAATATTGCGCCGAGCGCAGCGTCACTTTGACTTTGGCCAAGTCGAGTGGCGCTCGGAAGAATCCATGGAAATCACCCTTGGGGTTAATCAAGACAACGTTTGCGCTGTGATCAATTTGGTAATCGCCATCTTCCATAGTGACCTTACGAAAAGGGGCGTTAAACCGACGTGCAAAACTCAAAATATCGGGGAAATCACCGGTTACACCTAAAAACTCAGGATGAAAGTAGGGCACATACTGCGCCAATTGTTCGACGGTATCGCGCGCCGGATCAACGGATACCATTACCACCCGCGTGCTGTCAGCCTCAGTACCCACCAAATTTTCCTTCAGCTCAGCAAGAAAGGACATCGTGGTAGGGCAAACATCTGGGCAGTAAGTGAAACCAAAAAAGAGCAAGGTCCAATCGCCTTCAAGGCTCTCTGCAATAAAGGGCTCGCCATGATGGTTAGTTAGCTCGAACTCACCGGGGTCTCGCGGCGTGTCAAAAATGAACAGCCCGTTCGCGCGCATCTCAGACACCGTCATAATTCGGGGTTGTTGAATCCGATGGACAAACCCTGAGACGATGACTGCAATGCCTAAAAGAATCGCAGCAACCGTTAGACTGACACGCTGACGCTGGGTAAAGCTCACGCAGGTACTCCTAATATCCAGTGATCCGCCAACATGGCGACAAACAACAGCAGTAAATAGTTGATTGAGTACTTAAAGGTCTCCATTGGCGCCTTGGGATTTTTCTCACGGAGAATTTCAATCGACCAATAGAGGAAAATCACACCAAGCACCACAGCAGAGACCAAATAAATCCAACCGCTCAAGAGCGTCGCGTAAGGTAACAGCGTGATTAAAAACATCAGAATGGTGTAAAGCAGGATATGTAGCGCCGTGAACCGATTACCGTGGGTTACGGGCAACATTGGGATACCGACTGCTGCGTATTCCTCCTTCCGATGGATAGCCAGTGCCCAGAAATGCGGGGGGGTCCACGCGAAGATGATCAGCACCAAGAGAAGTCCGTGCGCGTGAACTTCACCTGTCACAGCAGTCCACCCCAGAAGCGGGGGTGCTGCACCCGCTAAACCACCAATCACAATATTTTGTGGCGTCGCTCGCTTCAGGAACATGGTGTAGATGAACGCGTATCCTACGAGGCTCGCAACAGTGAGAACAGCTGTTAATACATTAATGGTCCACGCCAACAATGCCGCCCCCAGCAGAGCGAGTAATGCGGCAAATATCAGCGCTTCTGTCTGACTTACGCGACCGGTTGCAACCGGTCGGTTGGTCGTTCGCGACATCTTTTGATCAATCCGCTCGTCAACGACATGGTTGATAGCGGCCGCTGCACCTGCACACAGGCCAATGCCCAAGTTACCCAAGATAAGCGGCTCCCAAGGCACAAAGCCTGGGACCGCCATACACATTCCAATCACCGCGGTGATTAGCATGAGCGCAACCACGCGGGGCTTGGTGAGTTCTAAAAAATCTGGCCATCGGGCCATCAACGTTGTACTCATGATCAACCCCCCGAGTTCTTAAGCAGAAACTTAAGATCTCCGATCACATCTTTGTAATTGACCTCGGTGGAATAGCGCATCATGACCCAACCAGAGGGATCAACCAGGTACCACGAATTGGGCATTAGCTGCCCATCCGGAACCACCGCCTGGCCTTCCCTACGCCACACCTTTAGATCGACATGCTCTCGCTCGAGCTGAGGCATTAGCGCCTGCATCGGGTTGCTGTCACTGTCGGCCGAACCTGGCTCGCCGCTTGACTGAATCGTCTCTATAGGTGTGTCAACAACCAAAAGCCGTTGTGTACGCTGATAGTCACGGCCAATGGCAATGCGAATTTGGCGAGTGAGGTAAAGCAGCTCGTTACAATCTGCATTGCAGGTGGGGCCATCGTTCACCAGCATTAACGTCCACTTCGGCTCGCCGGTGGCAAGACTTGCGAATGTGCCGTCCGCCGCCTCAAATTCAAGCGATCGAATATTCAGAGGCTCAGGTAGGAGTTCACCGCTGTTCGCCGTTCCTAGTGCGCCAATAATATCGATATCGCCGCGCTCGACGAAGTACCAAAGCCATGTCGAGGCCAGAATCATCGTCACGGGCAGGCCTGCAATCAGCAATAAAATCGCACGTCCGCCCGTTCGATTGTTTGTTTCGGTCACGCTGTATCCCCCAACACGGCTTATTCGCCGCTACTCAAAAACCGATGACGCAACCACGTAGCGAGGTTGCTGCTTCGAAAAATAAAGGCCAGTCCCAGAGCCGCCGCCATAGTAAACCATTGAACGGCGTAGCCCCGATGTTTTGCAGGCGTCTGATTCACGACGGCCCACTCTGCACGAAACGCCGTGGGGTCAGTCGGTGATACACGGACCTCAAAAGGAAAGACGGAGCTACCGAGGTGCTCACGCATCGACTCCTGCCAACGCGCGAGCGTCAACTGTTGAACGACCGCTGGCCGCTGCGTCGGAAAGGGGTTGTCGCCCAACAGAAAAACATCACCCGCTGCCTGATAGATCCGCCCATGAACCCGATACTCGCCTGTGGGTAATTGAGGCGACGGTATTGTCATTCGTGAACGATCACCCTCGATCCACCCTAAATTTAGCGGGGCGATCATTGTCCCCGCCGACGCCTCACCCACCGATACGAACGCCACGACTTCGTAACCGAACCGGCCGTCGCGCAAACGATTATCGAGGAGGACGTAGTTGTTCTCATCAAACGCCGCAGTGAATACAACCTGACGATCGGCAAGATCCTCAGATGGCAAACGCAGAGCGGATAGAAGCGACATTGGCGGCTCGAGCCGACGCTGTTCCAGCCGCGCTATCAACTCAGCTTTCTCATCACCGCGCTCGAGTTGCCAGAAGCCGAGACTCAGCAGCATCGGTAGCAACAAAATCGTGGCTAATGTTGTTCGCCAGTCAAGTTCAACGCGCAACTTCATTGTGGTTTGGTTACACTCCCCGCTCTTTGGCAGATACGCTTCACCCCGGAGTGGGGTGTACACCGCTGCACAGTGTAAGGATTTTGCATGCTTAAAGGACTGATTGTCTTACTCATGATCGCCTTAGTGGTCACCCTAGGGTTTGGCCTCTATTACTTGATGATCGATCGCGGTGACGTCAAAAAAACTCGGTTGGTCAACTCGCTTCGTGTTCGAGTCGGCATCGCTGGCACACTAATGGCGCTTATCGTCTACGGTGTTGCGACAGGGCAACTAGGCCACCAAAGCCCTTGGGACGCGCGTCCCGCTGTCCAATCAGCGGAGTAAAAAAAAGGCGGGATAAACCCGCCCCTTTGCAATCAAATCACTTTAGCTTCAGATGATGTAAACGAAGATAAAGAGGAATACCCAAACGACATCGACGAAGTGCCAGTACCAGCTCGATGCTGAGAAACCGAAGTGATCAGTCGGGGTCATGTGCTTGTTTCGAACCGAACGGATCAACTGAATGAGCAGCATGGTCATACCCATGGCGACGTGGAAGCCGTGGAAGCCAGTCAACATAAAGAAGGTTGAACCGTAAATACCTGAGTTAAGCGTCAGGCCGAACAACTGGTAAGCCTCGTAGTATTCCGCTGCTTGCAAGAACAGGAAGATGATGGCGAGACCCACGGTTACTGCCAGCCATGCTTCGAACTTCTTGATATTGCCCGCTGACAGACCACGGTGTGCAAACTCGCAGGTAACGCTAGACGTCAGCAGAATGATGGTGTTCCAGAGCGGCAACCACGCATACCAGTGATGCGCGTCCGCAAACGACATTGATGTTTCTTGTGAGATGAACTCACCGTTATTGGCGATAGGCTGACTTAACGCACCACCAACTACCTCTTGAGGCGTAGTGACTGGTGGCCAGGAGTACTCGAAGCCTTCCCACAGGAGAAAGTTCATACGACCACCCTCGCCTTCGCCTGCCAGCCACGGGCCTGCAAATTGACGAACATAGAGCAACGCACCAAAGAAGGCCGCAAAGAACATAACCTCAGAAAAAATAAACCAGAACATACCAAGCACGTAGCTCTGACTGAGCTGCGCGCTGTTCATGCCCGCCTTGTTCTCAGTGATTGCAGTACGAAACCAGTAAGTAAGTGTCGCAATGAACATCGCAAGTCCTGCAAACAATACGTACTTCGCTGTGCCGCCTGTGTCGTGAGTTCCGCCGAAGGTCATCTCGTTTAATACGAGGGCTCCACCAAATACTGACAGCACAAGGCCAATGGTTGCTCTTACCGCGAGGCTAGAGCTCTCGGGTACATAGTACTTTTCATACTCTGTTGATGATTGGGCGCTAGACATGTTTTTCTCCGTTATACCCCGTCCCCCCGGGGCCCCCTTTTAGTTTATCTCGAAGCGACCTTGTCGCGCATTAGCGCAGTCACATCGAACAATGTGTAAGACAGGGTGATTGTTTTGATATCGGCAGGCAGCTCCTGATCGACAATAAACTGTAGGGGCATCTCTGCCTCGCTATTGCCGTCTAAAGGCTGCTGCTCGAAACAAAAGCACTCGGTCTTATGAAAATATTCAGCGGCACGCGATGGCGAGACGCTCGGGATTGCCTGAGCAATCATTGCATTTGCCGTCGGATTCGCAGCAAAAAACACCGTGTCGTTTGCGGCACCGGGATGTACAACCATCTCAGTCACATCCGGCGAAAACGCCCAAGGCATCCCATCGTTGTTGGTCGCAACAAACTGGACCTTCACTGATCGCGACTCGTCAACTTGAGCCACAACCGACGTGTAAGCTTCAGAAGACGTCTTGCCATTAATGCCCAAGGCGTCGCACAACACGTTGTACAACGGCACCATCACCACAAAAACAAAGGCAAACATAGCAACAGCCACGGCACCGAGTTTGGCTACCGTGTCTGTTGTTGGGTCTTGGCTCAGACGCACGAGAGACTAGATCCCAAGATCAGTGAGCAGGCTGCTCTTCAATTTTGGGTGGCGTCTCGAACGTGTGATAAGGCGCGGGTGATGGCAGAGTCCACTCCAGGCCTTCAGCGCCATCCCAAACCTTTTCGTCTGAAACGCGCTTGCCGCTCACGATCGCAGACACGACGTTGTACAAGAACAAGAGCTGCGACGCGCCGTAAATAAAGGCACCGATCGATGACATCATGTTGAAGTCAGCGAACTGCAGCGCGTAATCCGGGATACGTCGAGGCATACCCGCGAGACCAACAAAGTGCTGTGGGAAGAACGTGATGTTAAAGCCGATAAACGAAACCCAAAAGTGCACTTTACCCATGGTTTCGTTGTACATACGGCCAGTCCACTTGGGCAACCAGAAGTAAACGGCAGCGGTCATGGAGAACACCGCACCTGCCACCATCACGTAGTGGAAGTGAGCGACAACAAAATACGTATCGTGGTACTGGAAATCAGCTGGTGCGATAGAGAGCATCAGCCCCGTGAAACCACCGATGGTGAACAGCACCAAGAAGCCGATCGAGAACAGCATGGGTGTTTCGAAGGTCATAGCACCGCGCCACATGGTTGTAACCCAGTTGAAGACTTTTACACCTGTAGGTACTGCGATCAGCATTGTCGCGTACATGAAGAACAGTTCACCAGCGACAGGCATGCCAACCGTGTACATGTGGTGCGCCCACACGATGAACGACAAGAACGCAATTGCCGCTGTCGCGTAAACCATCGACGCATAACCAAAGAGCGGCTTACGTGAGAACGCGGGGATGATTTGAGAGATCACACCGAATGCTGGAAGAATGATGATGTACACCTCTGGGTGACCAAAGAACCAGAAGATGTGCTGGAACAGAACGGGGTCACCACCACCGGCGGCTGAGAAGAAACTCGTGCCGAAGTGGATATCCATGAGCATCATTGTTACCGCACCGGCCAAGACGGGCATAACAGCAACGAGCAGGAACGCAGTGATGAGCCATGTCCAAACGAACAGAGGCATCTTCATGTAAGTCATGCCAGGTGCACGCATGTTCATGACCGTTGCGATGATGTTGATTGACCCCATGATGGATGAAACACCCAAAATATGGATCGCAAAAATGAAGAACGTTACCGAGGGCGGTGCGTACGTCGTTGAGAGCGGTGCGTAGAACGTCCATCCGAATGCTGGAGCACCACCTTCCATGAGCAACGTAGACGCTAGCATCAAGAACGCTGGGGGTAGAATCCAGAAACTCCAGTTGTTCATGCGTGGCAACGCCATATCAGGCGCACCAATCATCATAGGAATAAGCCAGTTAGCAAGGCCTACGAACGACGGCATGATGGCACCGAAGACCATCACCAGTCCGTGCAGTGTCGTCATCTGGTTAAAGAAACCAGGCTCAACAAGCTGCATGCCCGGCTGGAAAAGCTCAGCACGAATAACCATGGCGAACGCGCCGCCAAGGAGGAACATTGCAAACGAGAACCATAGGTACATGGTTCCGATGTCTTTGTGGTTAGTTGTGTACAGCCAACGAGAGAGGCCTTTAGCTGGACCGTGGTGATGATCGCCCAT
>OCRG01000033.1_pt1 | contig 20891 bp, 17 predicted proteins | sample 1535071 | NCBI WGS metagenome assembly OCRG01 (sample SAMEA3275605, study PRJEB22092) | marine metagenome | biome: ENVO:00000447; feature: ENVO:00002042; material: seawater | collected 2014-06-22T16:30:00+00 | depth 0 m
AAAACGAAAGCATCGTAAAACGAAAGTATCAAAGACACAGGGGATAACATGACAGCGCTCACAGAACTTACCGAAACACTCTCGGTTACAGGTCAAATTCAACCTGCTGATGTTGCCCAGCTCGCGGCGGCTGGCTACCAGGCTATTGTTTGTAACCGACCCGATGACGAGGAGCCAAATCAACCATCGATGGACAGTATTGCGGCGGCCTGTGCCGAAGCTGGGCTTAGTTTCGTTCGTTACCCAGTTAACCCCGTCACGTTTCCGGGACCAGATCTCGCAACGATGGATGACGCATTGAATAGCGATCAGAAAACGCTGGCGTACTGTCGCTCAGGCGCGCGTTCCACCAACCTTTGGGTCGCGACGCTCGCGGGCGAGGAACGTCAGGCTGCTGCTGAAAAAGCCCAGCAGCTCGGTATCCCGCTCAGCTTTGTGATGCAGATGGGGTCGTAAGGCTTAGCGCTAGGGAAAAGTCACTCAGTTTTTGGAGTACGCGCTCTGCCGCCTCACGCAATTTGGGTTGCTGCGTCACTTCTTCGTGAACCGGCGGAAAGTGCGCAGGATGGTAGGCTTCGGCAATAACTGCGTATGGAGAGGAGCTGCCATTCCTCTCTGCAAAAAGCGCGTACACCTTCGTAAAGAGCAGCGACCCCTTGCGCGTAGTACCGTTAGCCAGCGCGACAAAGGCCGCGTTTGCCGGTACTTCGGTTTTGATGAGTAATTTCTTGTTTATTGTGAAGCCAGCCGCTCTGAGGGTGGCTCCGATGCTGGCTCCCGCTAAAATTGCTTCATGACTTTCCAATAGGGATTTATCAACGGGCTCAACGAACTCTGTCACCGCAAGCGTTCGACAGACCTTATTGGCGCCATGCCCGCTGTATAGGCTAGCGACGCGTGTTCCATCAGCTTGGTAGAGGACCTCTACACCGTAACTACCAAAAGTGGCTTTGATGGCGTCACTGTTCAAAGTGGGCGTTACCTCTCCCCGTGCCTGGGGTAGCGTAAATAAACAAGCCCACAGAATGAGGGCCAAAGACCGTCGGTACAAATACATACGTTACTCGTCAATTAAGCGGATTATGCTTGAGTGGTGATTAGGTCGTACATGAGAAGTGCTTCAGTCGTGCGTAAGTTCTCGGTAACTAGTGAATGCGTTGCGAATTTGATGCAGGATAACCGCAACACGGTTGAAACATAACAGGATGTTGACTCAATGATTAAAAGAACAACGTTTATCGCTCTTGGCCTCGGTTTGATGAGTTCGCTTGCAAGCCACTTAGCGGCTGCGGCAACCCTTGCTGAGGACGTGCAGTCGCTCTACGACAGCAAGCTCAAAGATCTGTTCATTCATTTCCACGAAAACCCCGAGCTCTCATTTAAAGAGGATAAAACAGCGGCGCGTTTGGGGGATGAGCTCGAGGCGCTGGGCTATACCGTTCACCGCGGGATCGGTGGCACGGGCTTGATCGCCATGCTCGAGAATGGGCCGGGCCCAACGGTTATGTTCCGCGCCGATATGGACGGCCTACCTGTGCAAGAAAAGTCGGGGCTGGCTTACGCGTCGAAAGCTAAGCAGCTCGATTGGGACGGTAACGAAGTGTTTGTGATGCATGCCTGCGGACACGACGTGCACATCACCAGTTTAGTGGGGACGGCAAAGCTGATGGCTGAGCGCAAGGACCAGTGGTCCGGCACGTTGATGCTATTGGGTCAGCCCGCTGAGGAGCGCGTCGCGGGTGCTCGAGTGATGATGGAGGATGGTTTGTGGGATCGCGTTGTGAAGCCCGATTTCGCTTTAGCCTTCCATGTGACCAGTGCGCTCCCCACAGGGCAGCTGTCGGCACCCGAGACGTCGGCGTATTCAGGGGCAGACACTGTCGATATTCTGATTAAAGGCGTTGGCGCTCACGGCGCTAGCCCTCACACAGGTGTCGATCCTATTGTTCTTGGGTCACAGATCGTGATGGGCTTGCAGACCGTGGTTAGCCGTAACCTTGCACCGCGCCGTCCGGGTGTCATCACCGTAGGCTCATTCCACAGTGGCACTAAGCACAACATCATCTCTGATGCGGCAAAGCTTCAGATCACGGTTCGAAGCGAGAGCCCAGAAGACCGACAGGTATTGCTAGACGGCATCAAGCGAGTTGCGGTCAATATGGGTCGGGTCGCAGGGTTGCCTGACGACATGCTGCCTGAGGTGATTGTCTACGAGGGTGAAGGTGTTCCCCCGACGATTAATGATGTCGCGTTTACCCGTGAAATTCGCAGCGGTTGGAACGAGTATTTTGGTTCGCAGATTTTTAATGATGGCGAAAGGCTTGGCATGGGAGCAGAGGATTTTGGTTTCTTTACCACTGACCCATATATCCCCAGCCTGTATTTTGCCGTGGGCGGCACACCGGCAGAGGCGTTTGAAGCCGCGGCAAATGGCGGACCTCCAGTACCGTCGCATCACTCGCCACTTTTCAAAATTGAGCCTGAGGGATCGGTTACCTTGGGTGTAGAGGCGTCAGTGAGCGCCTTGCTCAATGTGATGGCGCCCTGATGGTGAAAAACCCGGTGTGGGATCTTCCCACCCGGTTCATTCATTGGTGCTTGCCCGTTGGCATTGGTCTGCTCTGGTGGACCGGTGAAACGGGGCGTATGGAGTGGCATAGCTACGTCGGCTACACACTTGTCGTGCTGGTCGCAACGCGATTTGTTTGGGGCTTTGTTGGAAGCTTCCACAGTCGCTTTAGAAACTTTGTGCGAGGCCCCAGCGTCGTGCTGTCCTATGTCACGGGAGGTGCTACTGACTCGCCCGCAACGGCCGGCGCACGCGTTACCTCAGCAAGAAGTGACAGCGCTAAGAACCTAGGTAGCGAGCGTGCTGCAGCGTCAGTGGGGCACAATCCTCTGGGGGCATACTCCACCTTGGCGCTCTTAACGGTGCTGCTACTCCAGGGTGTTTCTGGGATGTTCAGCATCGATGATGTGACCTTTGATGGTCCGTTGGCCTATTACTTTGAAGGTAATTACATCGACGTCGCGTCTCAATGGCACGATATTGGCTGGCAGGTTTTGCAAGTTCTGATTGCACTCCACTTGCTTGCCATTACGTGGTATCAGTTCAAGAGAGGACATCCACTGGTCCAGACCATGTGGTTTGGGTCGCGGCCCGGTAGAGAGTCGGAACACACGCCCGTTGGTATAGGTCGGGCAATTGTGGTTGTCACTGTTTTCATCGCGGTGCTCGCGACTGCTATTAATTTTGCACCCGAGGCGCCCAGCTACTACTAGTCGCCATTAATGTGCTCAGTAGGGCAGCCACGCGATAGAGGAACCCTCAATGGAGGGTTCCCTTAAAAGCAAGCCTACCTGTTAAGCCAGCCCCCTTAGTAGAGCCCTCAGTAAAGTCAGTAAAGATAGTTACGCGCTTTGTACTCGTCGTGACAGGCTTTACAGGTGCCACCTGTTTTCTTGAACTGAGCGGTTGCAGCAGCTTGGTCACCCGTCTTAGCCGCAACAGCTAGGGCTGCCGCCTCGGTGCGAAACGCTGCCAGTTTGTCAGCAAAGTCGGCGGGATTCTCCCAAATGGCGGGTTTTGCGCGGGTTTTTCCTTTGTCGCTACCCGGTGCAAAGCCACGCTCAACACTCACGCTTGAAATTGCGGCCAAGTCGTTTGCCCAAGCGGCAAACTGATCGCCATTCCACTCGATTTTTCCTTTGACCATGTCACCCATGGGGCCAAAGGTCATGCCCACCAGCGCAAAGTAAGATTGACGTAGCGATTGAAGTGGCTCCGAGCGCTCAATGTGCGCCAGTGCAGGAACGGCTACAGCTACTGATAGAGAAGCGGCGAGGAGGGTTTTCGCTCGAGTATTTTTCATGGATGTATCTCCTGACATTTGTATTAGCAACGCATAGCGCCAGCGTGATTGGTTGGATACAGTACGCGTGTATGAGTACTGTAGATCGCATACTCAGTATGGCAGGGTTCTCGCGTGAAAATCGAGTGCTCTGAAAGCGCGGTTTCTTGACGCTGAGTGATGAGTGGTCAGTCATCTGCGAGTGGTTGTCTGTAGGAAGCTATCTGCAAGTGGTTGTCTATGGGAAGTTATCTACGGGCCGATGTCCATGGGAAGACATTGGCGGGCAGGTGCTCAAGGGAAACCATTGGTCGGTAAGTGCGCACAGGAAGCCATTGATGAGTAGGTGCTCAGGAGAAGCTATCTGTGAGTGCTTGTCGCTGTGAAGTCATCTGTGGTGAGTCATCTGTGGTGAGTCATCTGTGGTGAGTCATTTATGATGAGTCATCTGCGGTGAGTTGTCTGAACCCGACGACTGGTTTTGGGCAAAAGGACATGAAGAACACAGGTGTGCGAGGCACTTGGCAACAAAGCACGAGAAGTTTATGAAAACAGATTTTGACTTAAGCGCTTATTGGATGCCGTACACGGGTAATCGCCAATTTAAGCAGGCTCCTCGTATTATCACTGGCGCCGAGGGCGTTTGGTTTACCGACAGCGAGGGGCGAAAGGTACTCGATGGGCACTCGGGACTCTGGACCTCAGGCTTAGGACACGCGCGTCCAGAGATAACAAAGGCGGTAAGCGAGCAGGTTGCGACGCTCGATTTTTGTCCACCGTTTCAGTTTGGCCACCCAAAGGCCTTTGAGTTGGCCACAAAAATCGCGTCGCTGATGCCGGGTGATCTCAATCACGTGTTTTTTACCAACTCGGGGTCAGAGTCTGCCGATACGTCACTGAAAATGGCGCGTGCCTACTGGCAGTTGAAAGGGCAAAAACATAAGACGCGCTTTATTGGCCGTCATAAGGGGTATCACGGGGTTAATTTCGGTGGCGTTGCTGTTGGCGGAATTCCCGCGAACAAGCAATTGTTCGGCGAGATTTTAGAGGCCGATCATTTGTCTCACACCATGCTGCCCGAAAATGCCTTTTCAAGAGGTATGCCTCAATCGGGCGCACACTTGGCCGAAGAGCTCGAGGGGTTTGTGGCGCAATACGGTGCAGAGACGATCGCGGCAGTCATTGTCGAGCCGATGGGCGGATCAGCAGGCGTACTGCCACCGCCTGTGGGCTACCTAAAACGCCTGCGTGAGCTGTGCGATAAGCACAATATTCTGCTGATTTTTGATGAGGTCATTACAGGCTTTGGTCGCTGCGGCGCTATGACGGGGGCCGACGCCTTTGGCGTGGTGCCTGATATTTTGAACGTTGCCAAGCAGATGACAAATGGTGTCATTCCAATGGGTGCTGTCATTGCATCGGAGGAAATACACAACACGTTCATGCAGAAAGCCGGGCCTGACTATGTTCTAGAGTTTGCCCATGGTTATACCTACTCTGCGCACCCTGTTGCCTGCGCAGCGGGTTTGGCGGCACTTGACGTGTTGGTGGACGAGCAGCTTCCCCAGCGAGTCGCAGAAGAAGCACCGTACTTTGAGTCTCTGTTACACGACCAACTCACGGACAAGCCGTTTGTCACAGACGTACGCAACTACGGGTTTGCAGGTGCCATTACCCTTGAAGCCAAAGGCGACGAACCCCTTAAACGGCCCTTTGAGGTGGCGATGGCTATGTGGGAGCGCGGCGTCTTGGTGAGATACGGTGGTGACACGATCCAAATGGCTCCTCACTTTGTTATGGAGCGACCTCAGCTTGATCAGTTGGTGGGTACGCTTGCTGACTGCATAGAGCAAATCGCTTAATCCCGATATCCAAGGTTATGGCGAGTCTGATGCCCACGATTATCAAATGGCTCTTTGCAGGTGCAGGCCTCATATTAGTTCTTCTTTTGGTCGCGCTTCTACGCTCTCCCATCAGTCCCGAGGTTTGGGAACCGCCCAAAAATGCAGGATTCACGGGAGGGTTTGCCTCCAATAACGCCTTGGAATCGATGGTTCTTTTACCGGTTCCCGGACGTGGTCCAGAAGATGTGTCCTGCGCTGCTGACGGGTCGTTGATTACTGGACTAGAGGACGGGCGCATCATTCGCATGGCGAGCGATGGTAGCTATGAAACGTTAGGTGACACCGGAGGCCGTCCTGTTGGGCTACAGGTGATGCCTGACGGCTCAGTGATTATTGCAGATGCACTGAAGGGGCTACTCAGATTGCTGCCGGATGGATCGGTTGAGGTGCTAGCGAGTGAGTTCGAAGGTCGGCCAATCTTATTTGCCGACGACCTCGATATTTCTTCCGAGGGTGTGGTGTGGTTTAGCGACGCTTCGCAGCGCTTTAGTATCGATGGCTTCATGCTGGACTTGCTGGAGGCGTCACGCACCGGACGTCTTATGTCCTATAACCTTGCAACGGGTGAAATCCAGTCTCATTTAGAAGGGCTTTTCTTTGCCAACGGAGTGGCACTCGGCCCTGACGAGACTTTCGTCTTGGTCAACGAGACCGTAACAGGCCGTGTGCACCGGCTATGGTTGAAAGGTGAGCGGGCAGGTAGCAGCGATATTTTCATCGATCAAATCCCGGCTATGGTGGACAATATTTCGTTTAATGGGAGAGATACCTTTTGGGTAGCATCCCCCAACCCTCGTGATGCCCTCGATGCCTTAGCGGATAAGCCCTCCTTGCGTAAGTTAGTCGGCGGCTTGCCTGCCTGGGTGAGTGGCTCGCTTGAGGAACATTTCAGCATGGTGTCGGCTTTTGATTCAGCGGGGAATTTGATCAAAAGCTTCCGAGACCCTGATGCTCGTTTGAATCAAATAACGAGTGTGAACGAGTGCGATGGGAAACTCATCATGGGCAGCCTCATATCCAATAACATAGGTGTTTTGGAATTAGCGAATGACTGACAGTAACGACATCCCCGTCCTCGTCGTAAACGCCTTCACTGATACATTATTTGGCGGTAATCCTGCGGCGGTGGTAGAGACATCGAAACCCCTGGACGACGCCACCATGCAATCCATCGCTGAGCAACACAACCTCAGTGAGACCGCATTCTTAGTGAGCAAAGGGATCGATCACTTTGATTTGCGCTGGTTTACTCCGACGAAAGAGGTTCCGCTTTGTGGTCATGCCACATTAGCGTCTGCCCATGCCTTGGATTACTTAGGGCACTGGGTGGGTCAGCGTCTCACCTTTGATACCGCAAGTGGGCCGCTTTATGTGACTCGTGATTGCGAGGGTTATCGCATTGAATTTCCGGCCGTCTTCATGGTTGAAGTGGAAACACCTGCAAACATTGCTTCGGCACTCGGCGTTCGTGTGGTCCGGAGTTATCAGCCTTCTGTTGGTGCGTGGCAGATGGTTTGCGAGCTCGAGGACGAGACAGCCATCAAAACCTGCTCACCCGACTTTTCGGCACTTGCTTTGGCGACTGATCTCGGTGTGAGTATTACTTCGCCCGGCGCCGATGTTGACTATGTTTCCCGATTCTTTATTCCCCAATTGGGTATTAATGAGGATCCTGTTACTGGGTCAGCGCACTGTCAGCTGGTTCCATTTTGGGCGGAGCGGTTATCGAAGACCACGCTGCTGGCGCGGCAATTATCAGCACGTGGTGGTGAGCTAAGCGGGACGTTGCACGGTGATCGTGTCGTGCTAGCAGGCCAGTGTCGGTTGTTTTCTGAGGGAAGGATATTCCTTCCCCCGGAACTGCGTCTGAACTAGGTTGAAACCACGTCAGCACGAAGTCAGAGCCGCGTCAGATTCAGGTTGCGCCGGCACACACTTACCTTGAGTAGGTTGCTTGCGTTTTGCTTGACCTTCGGATGATCCTCGCCTGACCGCTTCTTGAGCTTCACTGGGGCTTGGTCAGAGTTTCGTTTTCTCCCGCTCAATCCAACGCGTCATGCGCACTTCAAGTGCATCTAGCGGAATAGCACCCACTCCAAGCAGTTCGTCGTGGAATGCACGGATATCAAACCGGTCACCAAGCTCTTGTTCGGCTAGCGCACGGAGTTCGAGCATCTTTAGCTGGCCAATTTTGTAAGCGAGTGCTTGGCCGGGCCAGCCGATATAACGATCGATCTCGTTGATAATGTCGGCCTCGGTCTTCGCCGCATTGTCTTTGAAGTAATCGATGGCCTCTTGCCTTGACCAACCGAAGTAGTGAATACCGGTGTCGACCACTAACCGAACCGCGCGCCACATGTCGTAAATCAGCTGGCCGTAACGCGAGTAGGGATCTTTATAGAGTCCCATATCGTAGCCTAAGCGCTCAGAGTAAAGCCCCCAGCCTTCAATGAAGGCCGTGACGCTACTGTTGCGTCGGAACTCAGGAAGACCTTCGATTTCTTGTGCCAACGCGATTTGTAAATGGTGCCCTGGCACACTCTCGTGCACGGATAGCACTTCCATTTCATATTTGGGCCGCACTTCTGGCTTGTAAAGATTGACGTAGTACCACCCGGGGCGACTGCCATCTAAGGCAGGGCGCATGTAAAAGGCGGTTGTCGTATCTGGCGCGAGCTCAGGTGCAATCGGGCGAACGCCATAGGGCATTCGTGGGAGCTTGCCGAACAACTTTACAAGCTGGGGGTCGAGGCGCTTGGAGACCGCTTGGTAGCCCTCTAGTAGCTCTTCTGCGGTGTCGTAGTAAAACTGCGGGTCGCTACGCAAAAAGTCGTTAAACGCGTTTAAGTCGCCCTCGAATCCGACTTCTTCGATGACTTCCATCATTTCACCACGAATCCGTGCAACCTCAGCCAGACCCACATTGTGGATTTCCTCAGGGGTCATATCGGTGGTGGTGAAATGCCGCGCCAGCATCGCGTAGACCTCTTTACCACCCGGTAACGAGCCAATGCCTGGTTGCGCTCGAGTGCTGGGAAGGTAAGTTTCTTCGATGAACGCTTTGAACTGCGCATAGGCGGGTACCAACTTGTCACTAATGACAGCTGCGGCCTGCGTTTTAAGCTCACTTGCCCGCTCTGCAGAGATTGCATCGGGCATTGTCTCGAACACGCCCCAGAATGGGCTGTCCTCTGGCTTATCTACGATGAGCGCATCAAGCTGATTGGGAATTCTCTCAATGATGATTCGAGCTTGCGTACGTTGCCGGTCAGCCCCCTCTTGCAATAGCGCCTGATATTGCGCCAGTTGTTCAGGTAGCTTTTCCAAACGTGCCAGCCAGTCGACGTAATCCGCCTCAGTGGCCATAGGAAGTCGCTCAACCATGGTGTACCGGTGTTGCGGACCGCTACGCATATTGAGTGCAATGAGGTGAAGGCCCTTCTCATACGACTCGACGTCTTCTTCGAGTGCGGTTCTGAGCATTCGCTGATTGAGCTGCGCAGTCTCGCTTAACGAGGCCGGGTCGATGCGTGACAAATCGTCGATGAAGGCTCGTGTCTCGATATTTCGCTGTTCAAGCGCGTCGGCGCTTAAATCGGTCCAGCTCTGATTGCCCGACATATCGCCGTATTCCCTACGATATTCCGGGTATTGCTCGAGAACCCAGTCCCAGTGATTACTGATGACGGCATCTAGACTTTCGTCAGAGGCAACGCTGCTTGCCGATGACATTACAGATGAAATAACAAAAAAAGCCGGCAACAAAAGCCGGCTTAGGTTGAAATAGTTCATGACGGGTTCCCCTGTCTAAATTTTCAGTGTTCTTATTCTCGACCCAAAATAGATCGCGCGACTAACTCGCGCATAATTTCCGACGTGCCGCCGTAGATGGTTTGAATACGAGCATCCACGTAGAAACGGGAGATCGGATATTCCGTCGTGTAGCCGTAGCCCCCGAAGAGCTGTAAGCACTGGTCGGCAACGTCACACTGCATCTCACAACTTGCGAGTTTGAGCATAGCGGCTTCGTCGGTCGTGAGTTCGTCTGTCGCGTATTTGTTGGCGCATTGCTCGTAAAACGCACGATTAACCGCCACCTGTGTTTTCACGTCCGCAAGCTTAAAACGCGTGTTTTGGAACTGTCCGACCTTCTGTCCGAAGGCCTCACGTTCTTTAACGTAATCAATGGTGATATCCAGAGCCCCTTCTGATGCAGCAACGGCCTGTGCAGCAATGCCCAAACGTTCGCGGGGAAGCTCATCCATCAAAATCGCGAAACCTTTGTTTTCCTCACCGAGCAGTGCATCGGCCGGTAGGCGGACATCGGTAAAGAATAAAAGCGCGGTATCCGAAGCATGCTGACCGATCTTGTCGATCTTCTTGGATTTTTCGAACCCGGGCGCATGCGCGTCGACCAAGAAAAGCGAGGTGCCCTTTGCGCCTTTACCAGGATCGGTAATCGCTGCAACGATGACGAGGTCAGCGTGGATGCCGTTGGTGATAAAGATCTTAGAGCCGTTAAGCACCCACTCGTCACCATCGCGAACTGCGTTGGTGCGAATTCCTTGCACGTTGGAGCCTGCACCAGGCTCCGTCATGGCAAGAGCGCCGACCACATCGCCCGTCACCATGCGTGGAAGCCAGTGCGCTTTTTGCGCCTCAGTACCGTGTCGACTGAGATAGGGCGCCACAATATTGGAGTGAATGCCGTAGCCAGACGCGAAGCCGCCAAAACCCATTCGTGACAGCTCCTCGATCATAGCGAGTGTCACGTGAGGCGTTGTTCCTGCACCGCCATAGGCCTCATCGACATCGGGGCACAGAAGACCTGCAGCGCCGAGTGTGTTCCACAGCTCGCGTGGGACCATATGGTTGTGTTCCCACTCTTCATAAAAAGGGGTTATTTCTTTATCAAAAGCGCGGCGCGCCATGTCGCGAAAGAGTGTGAGTTCGTCTAAGTCAACTGCTTGATTCACGTTTGAAGCCTCAGTATGTTGTTGTGTCGCTAGTATGAATCAAAGCGGCAGCCTGCAACAACTCGGCACGCGCTGGGCGAACGTCGTATACCGGGCATGGGATGGCGGTTGGCGAGCAGGGGTTGTCGGTGTAAGAGGTCAGGCAGGGCGATTGAAAAGCCCAGCAAAGCGACTAAAAAAATAAGCAAAGCGATTAAAAAAACAGGCAAGACGATAAAAATACAAGCAGGGCGATAAATAGCCCCTAAGAAAGCCACTTTGAGCATGGATACCGTTAGACCAATATGACCGACAGCCAGGCCGCCACACTCGTAGACACCCGCGAAGTCGCATCTATTGCGACGCCCTCCGAGGCGCACATGAGCGCTGTCTCCCCCTGGCTGACGGCTGAGGACTTCTCAACTGCGTTAAGCAATGTGTACGACCGCGGCTTTGTCGTGATAAAGAACGTGATGTCGGCTGATGCTCTCGACGCTTATCGCGAGATCCTAAATGCGCACATGGCGCACTCTCCGACAGGCCGGAATGTTTTTGAAGGCACGAAGAGCCATCGTCTCTACGCGCTGTTAGCAAAATCGCCTTTGTTTGCGAACATGATTCAGCATCCACTCGCCATGGCCTTTGCTGAGCACTTCCTGGGCCCCACGTGTTTGCTGTCAGCTTGTTTATCAATCAACCTACATCCGGGTGAGAGCGTTCAGCCCTGGCACACCGATGATGGGCATATCTCGGTGCCTCAACCGCACGACGTATTTGGTATTTCTGTGTTTTGGGCGATCGACGACACCACCGAAGAGAATGGCGCGACGGAAATCCTCCCGTTTAGTCACCGATGGAACAGCCACGAGATTGAGGGCAGGTTGGACAACGCGCACTTCGCGCAGCGAGAGGATTTGAAGGGCTCGGTGGAGGAAAACGCCTCGGCTATAAAAGTGAGTATGCCAGCTGGATCCGTCATGATTATGCGAAGTGATGTCTGGCATCGCGGTGGGTCAAACCGCACCAATCAAGACCGGATGATTGTGACCCCGCAATATTGCGCTGGGTGGGCAAGACCACTTGAGAGTATGTTACTCGCCGTGCCCCCGGAAAAAGCCGCGGCCCTGCCGCAGAGGACACAGGAGCTCTTGGGCTATTCAATCCATACACCATTTATGGGTTACGTCGATGGGATGCATCCTAGTCGGGTTCTACAGTAAAGTTAGTTACATTACCAATAACGTTAAAAACGTCGTCAGACTGGAGAAAAACAATGCGTGATTACACGAAGTTCTACATCAACGGCTCGTGGGTTGAGCCTTCTGAAACCAACACCCTTGCCGTCGAAAACCCAGCCACATTAGAGCAGTGCGCAACGATTGCGATCGGCAACGACGCTGACGTGGACAGCGCGGTTGCGGCAGCGAAAGCAGCCTTTGAAACGTTTAGTCAGACGTCCGTTGAGGAGCGCGCGGCGCTGCTCGATAAGATCGCTGAGATTTATACCGCTCGTATTGGTGAGATTGCGGAGGCCATTCGCGAAGAAATGGGCGCGCCCATTTCACTGGCGTCGACCGCGCAAGCCTACGCGGGTCTTGCGCACATTACTGAAGCGGCGAAAGTGCTTCGTAATTTCTCATTCTCAGAAGATTTGGGCGCACACCGTGTTGTCAAAGAGCCTATCGGCGTCTGCGGCTTGATCACCCCTTGGAACTGGCCAATGAACCAGGTGACCTGCAAAGTGGCACCAGCCCTTGCTGTTGGTTGCACAATGGTTCTAAAGCCCAGTGAAGTGGCGCCACTTTCGTCTTATATCTTCACAGAAATCATGCACGAAGCGGGCGTTCCAGCGGGCGTTTACAACATGGTCAATGGCGATGGACCGGGCGTGGGCACAGCGCTCTCTAAGCACCCCGATGTCGACATGATGTCGTTCACGGGCTCAACACGCGCCGGCTCTCTCGTGGCTCAAAATGCGGCACCAACGGTGAAGCGCGTGACGCAAGAACTGGGCGGCAAGTCGCCAAACATTATTCTGGACGATGCTGACTTGGAAAAAGCGGTGACGGGCGGTGTTCTCCACATGTACAACAATACTGGGCAGTCGTGTAACGCGCCTTCACGTATGTTGGTTCCACGTAATCGCTTGGCAGAGGCAGAGCAAATTGCTGCGGCAGTCTCAGAGTCGGTTGTTGTTGGCGACACTGCTGATAAAGACACCACCATGGGTCCCGTCGTGTCGAAAGTTCAGTGGGACAAAATTCAAGGGCTTATTCAGAAGGGTATCGACGAGGGTGCCAAGCTGGTTTGTGGCGGTACCGGTCTTCCTGACGGTATCGACGCCGGCCACTACGTCCGGCCGACAGTATTCTCTGAAGCCAACAATGAGATGACGATTGCCAGAGAGGAAATCTTTGGCCCTGTTCTCACGATGATTCCCTACGACAGTGAGGAAGAGGCGATCCGAATTGCTAACGACACGCCTTACGGTCTCGCCGGTTATGTCCAGAGCGGTGACATGGAGCACGCGCGCGCGGTAGCTTCGAAAATCCGTGCGGGTAACATCCATATCAACGGTGCAAGCGGTGGTCCCGACATCCCATTCGGTGGCTACAAGCAGTCAGGTAATGGTCGAGAGTGGGGCGCACATGGCTTCACGGACTACCTTGAAATCAAGGCAATCGAGGGCTACACGGCCGCTTAAATCCGGCAGCGGCTATTTTTATAAAACGGGGGGCGTGGTGTGTCTGACTTAGTACTTGCAATAGATCAGGGCACCACGGGCTCTACCATTGCGCTCATGGATGCCGAGGGTCGCTTGTTGACCTCGGTAAACCATGAGTTTCCCCAAATCTTTCCAAAGCCCGGTTGGGTTGAGCACGACCCCGAGTCTATCTGGGAGTCAGTCGAAAAGGGCTTGGCAGAGATATTGGCCGACGGAACGTATGCTGTGGCAGATGTCTCGACGATTGGTATCACCAATCAACGCGAAACAGCAGTCTTGTGGGATGCTGAAACGGGTAAAGCGGTTCATAACGCCATTGTCTGGCAATGTCGACGGACGACTGATGTTTGTGAACAGCTAAAGGCCGAGGGACATGAAGCGCTCATCAAGGCTCGTAGCGGGTTGGTTTTAGACCCTTACTTCTCTGCAACAAAATTTAAGTGGCTTTTAGACAACGCAGCAGGCGCTAAAACGCTGCTTGATCAAGGTCGGCTGCGCGCGGGCACGATCGACAGTTACTTGATCTGGCGTTTAAGTGCCGGCCAGGCGCATAAAACAGACGTGTCAAACGCATCACGAACGTCTTTGATGGCACTCGATAGCCTCAGCTGGGATGACGAATTGTTGTCGATTTTTGGCGTGCCTAAGGCGATCCTGCCTGAGATATGTCCGTCCAGCGGCCGATTCGCGGTTACCCGTGGCGTCGCGGGCCTGCCCGACGGTATTCCAATCTCGGGTGTTGCGGGCGATCAACAGTCTGCATTATTTGGTCAGGCCTGTTTCAGCGTTGGCGACGCGAAGTGCACCTTCGGAACGGGCTCTTTTATTTTGATGAATGCCGGTGATGTGCCGGTTGCGTCTGATAGCGGCTTGTTGAGTACCGTTGCATGGCAGCTCGAGGGCCAGTCTGCGGTTTACGCACTCGAGGGCGGGGCTTTTGTTTGTGGTGCCGCAGTACAGTGGCTACGAGATCAGCTAGGTATTATCGAGAGCGCGGCTGACGTTGAGGCACTCGCGCAAACCGTAGAGGATGCTGGTGGCGTTGAATTCGTTCCGGCACTTGCTGGGCTGGGAGCGCCGTACTGGGCGCCTGAAGCGCGCGGCACGCTGACCGGTTTAACGCGCGGGTCGGGCCGCGGCGAGATTGCTCGTGCAACGCTTGATGCCATGGCGCTGCAGAATGCAGACATCCTCAACGCGATGGAAAAAGATATTGGCAGCAGCATGCAGTCGCTAAAGGTCGACGGCGGCGCCTCGGCCAATAATTTTCTGATGCAGTTGCAGGCGGATTATCTCGCCCGACCCATCACACGACCGGAGGTTATCGAGACCACGGTGGCGGGTGCTTGCTTCTTGGCCGGTCTGGGTGAGGGCGTCTGGAGTTCACCGGATGAGGTGACAAACGTGTGGCGTTCGGATAGATCGTTTGAAGTTGCTATGGATGACGCTGCTCGCGCTGCGCGATTCGAATCCTGGCAATCAGCGGTTGCCAAGACTCTGCTGAGCTAGCACGTGCAATCCCCACAAACTTCAATGACTTGCTTGCGAGGTCGCCACAAATGGCGAGAGGTGAAACCTGACGGCATGGCGCTTGTGCGGGGTGAAGTGGTGATGCGCCAGCGCTGTGAGCGCTGCGGCAAGGAGAGGAATAGGGCACGCTGACCTTAAGCGACATGTTGCTGTCGCTGCTCTGCTGTGGGGCTGCCGCATTCTTAGTGACTTCCCTGAGGTTCTCATTAGCGCCGTAGTTCAATGCCTCCGGTTCAGTCGTACTTCGTTAGTTGCCTTCAACGCCTTCCAACCGGCCTTTTCCCTTTGGATTTCCCTGCAGGGAGACCGGGTTCTTCGGTTTTATTCTGCTCTCTTGCAGTTTGGTAGGGCCTCTTCCAGTCTGGTGCGGTCTCTTGCGATGGCTGCCGATCTGTTTCCCTCGTTTTTTGCCGTTTCGGTCTCTACTTCTCGCTTTGTTTGCGGTTGTTCATGCCTTGGGTCAGTTGGTCGTACACGGCTTTGAAATGCGCTCATCCGTCATACATCGTCTCGTTCTTACGCGACTGTTCAAAGGGCACTACGCGTGCTAAAAACCCTATCGTTCCGCCCCGCTTGGCTAGGGTGCTTAGGGTCCGTGCTGGCGACGGCGTCGCGACAAAAGCACCCCCTCTGTGTACTATTTTCATATCGGTCAGATGCGTCAAAATGACTCCTGTCTTAATGGTTAAGGCGCCTTAGGTTGCAAGAGCAAAAAGCGTCAAAGGGGAAGCTGAAATGACATCCATGTTATATCCAACCACGAATCCATCGGCGTCTGAGCAAATGGTGGTTGCTCGCGGTGAAGGGCCCTATATCTTCGATCGCAACGGTAAGCGCTACCTCGAAGGTATGGCCGGGCTCTGGTGCACCTCTTTGGGTTACGGCAACGAAGAGATTATCGAGACAGCAACGCAGCAGATGCGGGAGCTGAGCTTTAGTCACATGTTTGGCGGGAAAACGCACGACAGTGCGATGAAACTAGCCGATAAACTGGCGGGTATGGTGCCAATAAAGGACGCGCGCGTCTTCCTAGGTAACAGCGGCTCTGACGCCAACGACACGCTGGTAAAGCTCATTCGTTATCATGCGACAGCGACGGGGCGCCCGGAGCGCACAAAGATCATTGCACGAGACAAAGGGTATCATGGTGTCACGGTTGCCTCTGCCTCGCTGACGGGTATCCCTACCAACCACAATCATTTCCAGTTGCCCTTCGATGCGCTTGGTGTGATTAGAACGGGGTCACCACATTATTATCGCAATGCCGCGGCAGGGGAGAGCGAGGCTGATTTTGTGGCACGTCGCGCGGCTGAGCTCGAGGCACAAATTCTTGAAACGGGTCCGGATACGATTGCCGCTATGATCGCAGAGCCTGTTTCAGGTGCCGGCGGCGTGCTCATCCCACCAAAGGGCTATTACCAGGCAATTCACGCCGTGTTGGATAAGTACGGGATCGCACTCTGGGATGACGAGGTCATCTGCGGGTTTGGTCGTCTTGGTGAGGATTTTGGTGCAAATGCGATGGGAATGCGCCCCGAGATGATGGTCTTTGCCAAAGCGCTGAGCTCAGCCTACGTGCCAGTAAGTGCTGCGGTTGTGAGTGGCGACTTTGTTGAGGCGGTTGAGAGCGCTGCATCGGATATGGGTGTCTTCGGGCACGGTTACACCTACAGCGGCCATCCGCTAGGCTGCGCAGTAGCGCATAAAGTTCTCGAGATTTACGAGCGAGACCATGTCTTTGAGCATGCCTCAAGCGTAGGTAATTATCTTCAGGAGAAGTTGCACTCCTTTGTCGATCATCCGCTCGTTGGCGAGGTCTCAGGCAAGGGGATGATCGGTGCGCTTGAGCTGGTAGCCAATAAGGACACCAAGCAAGCTTTCGAGGGCATGGCTGTCGGCGCCTACTGTGCAAAGGCGGCTGAGGCTGCAGGGCTTATCGTTCGCCCGCTCGGCGGTAACCGAGTCGCATTGTGTCCACCGCTTATTCTCCAGCGAGAGCATGTTGATGAGCTTATCGACAAGTTGACCATTGCGGTTAATGCGACACTCGATTTTGCGAAGCAAGAGCAGTTGTTGGCCTAAAAGAGATTTTTAACGCGGTGAAAGTTCTGCACATTGAAGCGGGTCGTTTTCTCTACGGTGGCGCCCAACAGGTCGCTTGGCTGACGCAGGGATTGGCACGGCGCTCTGTGCAGAACGTGCTGGTCTGCCCCGAGGATGGTGAGATTCAGAACGCTGTGGCGGAGGGCACTGTCATTCACGCTATCCCCATGCGTGGTGATTTAGACCTGGGTCTGATTACGCGTCTGACGACAATTATCCGCGCTGAGTCTCCCGATATTGTGCACATCCACAGCCGGCGTGGCGCTGATATTTTCGGTGGTCTTGCCGCGAGACTGGCAGGCGTTCCTTGCGTACTCTCACGTCGTGTTGATAACCCCGAGCCGAGATGGCTGGCGCCGCTAAAGTATCGCCTATACCAGCGCGTTGTCGTCATCTCGGAGGCTATTGGCCGTGTGTTGGTAAGTTGTGGTGTGACTCCAAATGCGATTTCCGCAGTGCGTAGCGCCGTCGACGCGACAAGCTATGATTTGCCAGCTGACGCTGCTTGGTTTCAGCAGGAATTCTCATTGCCTAAGGACGAGGTCACACTGGGTGTTGTGGCGCAACTCATCCCTCGTAAAGGCCATCGCTACCTGCTCCAAGTTCTTCCCGATCTGCTTGCAAAATATCCCAATTTGAATGTGCTTATTTTTGGGCAGGGGCCTCTGCAATCGGAGCTGGCAGAGGCCGTGGCGCGTCCTGAGTATTGCGGCCGGGTACAGATGGTGGGTTTTCGCGACGATTTGCGTCGGGTCATGCCCAATCTCTATGCAGTGGTCCATCCGGCAGAAAAAGAAGGGCTGGGCGTGGCGTTGCTCCAAGCTTCCGCCTGCGGTGTGCCCGTGATCGCGGCGGCGGCTGGAGGGATCCCTGAGATCGTTTTGCACGATAGAAATGGTTTTACGTTTGAGGTGGGGGATGTCGATACGCTACGTCAGCACATCGACAGACTTCTCTCGGACCAAGCGTTGCGTGAGCGCCTGGGCGCTCAAGGGAGAGAATTGGCACACTCAGCATTTTCTATCGACGCGATGGTGGAGGGAAATCTGAGCGTCTATCAGTCGCTACTGAATCCCTGAACACAGCCCTCACCTGATTTTGTAAAGCGGGTAGCTTCGGAAGTTTCTACCGATGCGATAATGGAGGTAAAACTGAGCCTCTATCAGTCGCGACTGAGTCCCTGAACGTGGGGCTTACCTTCATTAGAGAGCTGGCCTATTCGGCGTTTTCTATCGGAGGCGTGATGAAGGCTAACATCAGAGTCTAGCCGTTGTTATTGGGTCTCTAACGTGCCTGGTACTTTTCTCACGCGGCAGCTCAATTCGGCCATTATCGCGCTTGTGTGCAGGTCAGAGATGTTTAAGAACGACGACGGCGCGTTCGCAGACCATGCTTTTTCATGAGTCCGCGAATCTGATCGTAGCTAAGCCCAAGTTGTGCCGCAGCCTTTTTCTGGTTTTGCCCATTGCTAGCGAGCGCTTCTCTGAGCCATCTGGCTTCCTGTTCATCTAACGCTTTGCGTATATCACTTGGGATTGTTGCGCGCGGCTCAGCTTCGTGCTGGAGGTTAGTTTGTTGCCGCTGGGGCTCAATGGTTATTTCAGGCGACTGAAAAGGCGCTAACGCGGGATCGCCAACTTCAAAGGGGTCGATGACTAGTGATTGAAGCGGTGTGCCGTCCTCGCCTTGTCGGTGCAGCGAGCGTTCAATCGCGTTCTTGAGCTCACGTACATTCCCTGGCCACTGGTAGTCATGCAGTGACTCTCGCACCTGACCTGAAAAGCCCGGGAAATGATGCCATCCATATTCGGCAGCGAAGCGAATAGCGAAGTGTTCAGCGAGGAGGTCGATGTCCTTTTCACGTGCGCGCAGAGGTGGCATTTGAACGACATCAAAGCTCAAGCGATCAAGAAGATCCCATCGGAACAACCCGTCTTCAGCCATCTGCTTGAGGTTGGCATTCGTTGCGCCCACGATTCGCACGTCGACCCGGATGGTCTCAGAGCCGCCTATTCGTTCGAGTTCACCGTATTCGATAACGCGAAGTAACTTCTCTTGAAGAGCCAATGGCATGGTGCCGAGTTCGTCGAGGAAGAGGGTGCCTTGATCAGCCCGTTCAAAACGTCCTGCGTGACTCTTGCGTGCGCCTGTAAACGCGCCGGGCTCATAGCCAAACAACTCACTGTCCAGAAGTGATTCTGGGAGTGACGCGCAATTGAGCTTTACGAAGGGCGACTGCCAACGCTGAGAAAGAAAATGCAAGCGGTTTGCAGCAATCTCTTTGCCCGTCCCGCGTTCACCAATGACCAAGATAGGGCGATCGATGACAGCGAGACTCGAGAGATGATCTAGCGCGCGATTAAGTGCGGCACTCTCCCCAATCACACTTTGCTCGGGTAGCATCCTTCAGTGTCCCACGTAGTATTTGTTGGTATATTAGACCTTAATATAGGTATTAAAAACCCTATATTAAAGGCAAATAACGCCGTTATTTTGAGTTTCTCAGCCCTGTGGTGCACCAAAAGCTGGTTATCTTATTGTATTAATGGAAAAAAATTTTCATGGCTTGGATATCGCTAAGAAATAACACAGAAGACAAACGTCTAATCCAGTTCATGACTTTAGGGAAACACTATGGGTATTTTTTCGAGACTCTCCGACATCATCAACTCCAACCTCAACGCTATGTGCGACAGTGCGGAAGATCCAGAGAAGATGATTCGCCTGATTATTCAGGAAATGGAAGACACATTAGTTGAGGTTAGATCTGCATCGGCGAAAATTCTCGCGGAGAAGAAAACCCAGGAGCGACAGTTGCGCGCACTCCGAGGACAAGTGATCACTTGGGAAGAGAAGGCTAAATTAGCTCTTTCAAAGGACAGAGAAGACCTTGCGAGAGCGGCACTGAACGAGAAACGCCGTGTCGAAGGTGACGCCGTGGCGCTTGAGGGCGAACTGATGCTGGCCGATGAGCACATTGAGCAACTTCACGATGAGGTTGGGCAGCTTCAAGCAAAGCTTGATGATGCGAAGGCAAAGCGTAAAGCCATTCTTATGCGCGCAGATTCTGTCACGCAGCGCAGAAGAACTCAGGCTCAGATTCATCGTACCCATCTCGACGAGGCGTTTGATCGTTTCGAACGATTTGAACGTCGAGTTGACGGGCTGGAAGGTGAGCTGGATGCCATGAATCTCGGGCGAGGAAAGCCCAGTCTTGCCGATGAGATTGATGCACTTGCTGAGGACGATATGCTGAATGACGAGCTAGAAGTGCTCAAGCAATCGATGGCCGTAAGCCGACAGGGAGAGGAGGTTGCTAAAGATGCGTAAAACTCTAGCCACAGTCTGTCTCCCGCTCCTTAGCTTCACATCACTGTGCGCGCAGGCGAGCGTTGAGCAGTCTTTTGATGTCGAAGATTTTAGCCGTATTGCTGTCTCGCAAGGTATTGAGGTAAACGTCATCATGGGTGCTACGGCTCGGGTGATCGCAAGCGCAGACACTGAAAAAGACCTGGGGCGCCTAGAGATCGAAGTTGATGATGGCGAACTTCGCATTAGGCGTGGCTCGTGGTCCTCGAGTATTTGGAACTGGGGGGAGTCCTACGGCAATGTGTCGGTGGATGTCGTTGCCACAGAGCTGACGGGACTGTCTTCGAGTTCGGGTGCCCGGGTGACGGCAGTTGATATCACCTGCAGTGAGCTCTCCCTTGATGCTTCAAGTGGCAGCCGCTTAGCTGTAAGCGGAGGTTGTAGCGAGGTAGACGTTGACGCATCCAGTGGCGCGGCCATTGACGCACGGGACCTAGAAGCTGAGATCGTGGCC